>Ga0210400_10003248_pt1 | contig 14496 bp, 10 predicted proteins | sample IncBWH26MmetaG_FD_155456 | JGI IMG/M metagenome (GOLD analysis project Ga0210400, IMG submission 155456) | Forest soil microbial communities from Barre Woods Harvard Forest LTER site, Petersham, Massachusetts, United States - Inc-BW-H-26-M | ecosystem: Environmental > Terrestrial > Soil >...
CGGTCAGTGTAGCTGCCAAACGCCTTTAGGCCGCCGGAGATATATTTTGTGGTGCCATCGTAAATGCGTTGGCGGGCGAGCTTGTTGGCCTGGTCGTATTTATCGCTCGAGTCCCAGTTGATCTGCTTCTGAAAGGCCGTGACGTCGAAGACTTGGAGATCGCAATCGTCGGGCTTGCACTTCTGTATCGCGTCGATATCTTTGCGATCGAATGCGAGACGGTCGAAATCGGAAAGTTTGGGCGGCGAACCGACCTCGTTGAACTCTTGTACGGCGAGGTACACCTTATTCTCTAAGAGCCCTTTCACGTCACGATAGGCTGCGGCGAACTTTTCGATCGAGGTGTTGATGTAGACCCCACCGAACACCAGGATGCCGTACTTCTTGTCACCGGATTCGAGGACCTTGGTCACGACTTGCCCTTGATCCATCTTCTGAATATCACTGTCAGACAGCCCGATCCTATTTTTGAAGAAAGTTTCCGGCTGTCGCTGGGCGCAAGCGACGGTAGCGCCAAAGCCCGGTCCGAATACGAGAATGATTATTGCAAGCAATCTGTTGGTCATTGGACTAACTCCAGTAATCGATACCACTTCTTCGCCTCGATCAATGGCGAATCGCAATGAGAAAGCGGAACCGACATTACTACGCTGCTCGCGAGCGTCCTTTGGGCCTTGATGGTTAACGCTTCGTGTCCTTGTGTACGAGACTGACCACAAAGCTCGAGATACACAGAAATACGACTACCGCCAGTACTGCCGACATTGCGACCAAGAACATTTGCCACGACTCCCCCGCCGGTGAACGGAGGCGAAATCTGAATGTGGATACAAGCCGGTGCGATCCAACGTTGTGGGTGATGTCGCCTGCGCACTGTTAATAGTTATCGGCGTTGCTTGTGTGTCGGAACTGTCAAAACAAACAGGTCGTCGCCCCCGCTGGAGTCCTATTTTCTTACGGGGACACTTGAGCGAAGCTTGTGCGGGCCACAAAGCGATTGATAACAAGATAAACGATGTGATGGGATTTCATTGTTCAGCCTCCTCAAGGCCGGCCTCGTCCCAACCATTGAATTCTTGCGAGTCGCGACTTTGATGGGAACTGTCAGAACTGCCAGTTCAGCTGAAAACTGCGCGACTGGTGGCGTGTTCCCACCATGTAGCGAGAACAATACTGATCGCTACGCTGAAAGGAACCTCCGCGTGGACTTGCGCTCTACGCAAAACGTCCTCTTACATAACAGCCTGATACCTACTTCACCAGCTCATCGGCGTAGCGGACGGGTACTGCCAAGTTCGAGCCGCCAAAATCACTCAGGATGGCAAAGTTGACCCCAATTACCTTGCCGTTGCGATTGAAGAGCGGTCCGCCGGAACCGCCGGAGGTCGTGGCTGCATCATAAACAATTTTGTCATTTAAGACATCCCCGATGTGTCCCTGGGTAGTCGTTGGGCGTATGAGGTGTTCTGTTGCCAGTTGTGCAACAATCTGGGTCACCCCTTGGGCATTTTCCGCCACTCTTCGTGTAACGTCGCTTCCCGCTCGCGCAAGGATGCCTTCAATTCCCGTCGGGTAGCCAATCAAGACGACCGGATCTCCCGTGACACTCGCTTGAATCCGATCATCGATCTCCAGAAGTGCAGTGTGAGGCGGTGCTGGAGTCTGTAGTTTTAGGGTCGCCAAATCGCCTTGGGCTGAAATCCGCTCGACTCTTGCTGGGATACCTATTGGGCTACCAGGGAAATAGGCCGTGTAAGACGATGCGAATGCCACGGCGCCCCTGTCGAGAAGTTGTTTCGATTCCTCATCATCCCACCAAGGCTCCGCGACGTGATGATTCGTGAGGAGACGTCCATCGCCTGCCACAAGAAATCCAGTGCCAAAGGCGTCTAGCTGGAGAGGGGGTCCGGCTCCGTTAATCTGGAGAGACACCATTCCTTTATCGTCAACCCGTGGCTTGCCCGAGGCATCCGCGGAGATACGAATTCCTTGTCCAGAATCTATGTCCCGAAACTCCACGACCACGTGCAATAAGCAGACGCTGGGTCCATAGGAGTGAACAATTGTTTCCGCTACGCGGCCTTCATTCTCGAGCCGGCTCAAGCGATGCTCCGTCTCCTGAAGCTGCTTCTTCAAAGATTTGCCTTCTGCATTGCCGTCCGCGGCCAGTTTTTTTCGGATCTCTTCGGTTCGCGCTTTCAAATACTCGCGAGTTCCCGACGGGTCGTTTGTAGTCAGGGACGCACGCGCCTGCTCTGTGCGGTGGAGGAGTTCTCCCTGTTGAAGGAGTCCGCCGTTCAGCCGGGCAACTTCCGCTTTGAGTTGGAGCGTATCCTTGCGGCTGTGCCCGTTCGAAATGATCGTTACGAGTGCTGCCAGAATTGCTACCGCGCTGAGACCAAGAATCGTCGGAATCAGCCATAATCGCCGCCTGGCACTCGTGCCCCCACTTAGGGCCTCCACGGCAATCTCCGCCAGATGTTCTCTTTGCAGCGAATCCTTCAGCTTTGCTTCGAGCTCGAGCTCTGGTTGTCTCTCACGAAATTGCGTCCGGATTTTCGCCGCGAATTCCAACGGTTCAAATGGAAAGGAGACAACGTCGTCAGCGCCCAGGTCCAGTTCGCGGGCACGTTCCAGGGCGCCGCCGTGAACAATCATCACAATCTTGAGAGTTTGCGGATCAAGATTTGCCTTGATTTGACTTATCACACCGCAGCAGCTGAGTTCGGATGGCGTTGCTTCTGTGATCAGGACTTCCGGGGAAAGAGCGAGAACCTCATCAAACGTCAGACTTCGGTCTGCCGTGATCTCATAACCTTGACCTGATAAGGCCTGCTTTACCTCCCGGGTCGACTTCATACCCAAGTTGAGGAGGAGAATGCGCATCACTTTCAACTTACCGCCAAGCGGTTTCTATTTTCACGTGCCAAACGGAGGTGCTTTAATTCTCCGGCTGTACAGATCGGCTTTGTCATCGTAGTTTTGGTGAACCCTCTGGGGCTGAACTTTATCGGACATGGGAATTTCACCTGTCCATAATGCTGGCGACGAGCATCTTCCGAAACCGAGGCATAGGCACGTCGGTGAGCACCCAGCGGTAAACAATTTTCGCATCCGCCATCAGCGGGAGAACTGTGATGGGAAGAATGGTGAGGAGCACCCCGATGCGAAGACCAGATGTCATTCCGTACACGCTCTCGTAATTCTCATTTCTCTCGCAGCAAGAACGTAATCTATTCCTAGGGAGCGCGAGATAAACCTGTCAAAAGTGCCAGAGCGTTGCATTCGGCCCAAATAGGAGGGCTAAGCGCCGATTGAAAGAAGACCGACCAGGGTAAGCCAGTGCTTTCCATTGCGAGGTACACCCATTTACAGCTATGAATTGCTTCCTGAATTCCGATTACTGTCAGAACTAACAGTTGTCTTCTCGCCGGTAATGGATCACGTTAGCGCAAGAACCACGCGAATGGTGCTGATGCCGCGTTTGGGAGTGATCCGTTCCTCAGCTTCTACAACGCGAGATATCAACGCGTCTGGCCGAAGCTACGAAGCCGTGAGCGTGCGATTCAGGAGGGGCAGATGGGGACACTGGCAAGGCAACAACGCGAACCGACTCTGTCGCAGAAGGCGACATCCGCGACCGAAAACGACTGGACGAAACCGATTGCAATAGCGATCCCCAAAGGGGGATTCTTCAAAGACAAGGTGGAGGAGGGCAGATACGGCCCAACCTTTCCCAAGACGCCGGCTTGTTACGGCTTCAGCGTGCTGGCGAAGATTATCCCCGGCCGCGAGGAGCGTTTCTACGAGCACGCGAAGATTATGGAGCAGGCGGTGAAAGACGATCCTCACGTCCTCGACGTGCTCAAGCTGCACTACTTGAAATGGTTGCTCTTTCCCATCAAGGGAGACACATACCTCATGTATCAGGCCATCTTTGACACGTCCTTCGACAAGTACACCGAGGATGCCGTGGCCCTGTTTCAGAAAACTGGCCTCACCACGGCCTTTGAGAACGTTGAGGGCTGGCCGGCAGACTGGCGCACGAACCCTGCAGCGGCCGTCAAGTTCTTCCGCGAGCACCACTGTCCGAGCTTCCTGGAAGTAGCCGAGTATCCCTATGTAAGCGCCGCGGAAATCAAGAAGGCTCTCAGGCTCAAGGCGGCGTTTTCTGACATGCTCGACGAGATGCAGTAGGCGGATCTGTTTGCGGAGAGATTTAAAGTGCTCGAGTTAGATGATATTCAGCATTTCTTAATTACACGCCCGCCCGCACTCGCTGCGCGATACGAATTCTTGACGTTTCGTCGTCCCGAGGGTGCCCGTACCTGGCTGACGGGCATCCTTGAGCAAGTGGGTACGGCACAGGCGGGGGGGGCGAGCCAGTTTGAATCCAGATGGGTGACCGTAGCCTTCACTTGGAATGGCTTACGGGCTCTTGGCGTTGATGACGCGTCGCTCGCTAGTTTTCCGGGAGAATTCCGGCAAGGCATGGCCGCCCGAGCAGAGATCCTTGGGACCACCAGCGCGAACGACCCAGAGCTTTGGGTCGGAGGCCTAGCAAGTCCCGACCTTCACGCCATTGTCGTGCTATTCGCTCGTGATGTCGCGGAGCGCGAACGACGCCAGCACGTGCACGAAAGGTTTGTCTCGGGGTGCGCCGGTGTCGAGGTGCTCTCCTCCTTGGACCTGGAGGCTATACCGCCTTTCGACTACGCCCACGAACACTTCGGTTACCGCGACAGACTTTCGCAACCCGTGATCGAAGGGACGGGCGTTGAGCCAACACCCGGCTCCGGGCCGCCGATCAAAGCAGGCGAATTCTTTCTTGGCTACCCTGACGAAGACGGTGGGTTCTCAGGCATGCCGCAACCTGTGATTCTTTCGCGTAACGGCAGCTATCTGGCATACCTTCGGTTGGAAGAGCACGTAGGTGCGTTTCGCGATTTTCTCCAGCAACACGGCGAGACTCCGGAAGAGCAGGAGTTAATCGCGGCCAAGCTCATGGGACGTTGGCGAAGCGGCGCTCCGCTTGCTCTCGCGCCAGAGAAAGATGCTCCTGAACTCGGCGCTGATCTCCAACGCACGAATGACTTCTCGTATGAGCAGATGGACCCGTACGGGTATGCCTGTCCGCTGGGTTCACACATTCGGCGTATGAACCCGCGCGACACTGCCGCGAACATTCAGCGGCGCAAGATGATTCGGCGCGGTGGCACTTATGGTCCTCCCTTGCCGGAGGACGCGCCCGAAGACGGTAGAGAGCGCGGCATTGCCGCCTTTATTGGCTGTGCCAGCCTCGTCCGCCAGTTTGAGTTCGCGATGAACGTCTGGGTGAACGATCCGAACTTCCATGAATTAGGCAATGAGCGCGATCCGTTCGTGGGCACCCAGGATGGCACCTATGACATAACGATACCGAAACGGCCAATTCGCAAGCAGATCAAGGGTTTGCCGGCCTTCACAACGATACGGGGTGGCGCCTATTTCTTTCTCCCCGGTATCAGAGCGCTTCGGTACCTCGCTGCACTCGGAAATGGGAGCCCATGACAACCCGGTGACTTGTAAGAAAGGAGCTCCAGAATGAGCGACTCGAAACAAGGCCCACGCACGTATAATCAAATCCACATACCTCGAAATTACATTCCTAATAAAAGACGCTTTAGCATTTATTGGACCTGGAGCTACCCGTGGGAAGCCAATCGAGATGTCGCCGAACTTGACAACCGCTTTTCAACCATGGCCGAGGTTCGCCGGGTAGGCTGGCCCGATTACGAGACCATCGAGTATTCAGAGAAAATGTTTTTGCAGGGAATTGCCGGTACGCTCGAACTGTTCCACCTGTCTTCCATTAGGTTCCAGGCGCTCGTACGCGAGGCGACAGGGCACCCCGTCGCTGTTTACCAGCGGATTGACCAAGCTGGGCAGAGACTGCTGCTCGACGAACGGGTGCTCTCCGACACTGACACGTTGATGGTGTTTGGGCTCGACCATATGGTCACTGAGCAGGAAGCCGCCCCGGAAGAAATCGAGGCGGTCAGGCAGTTCCTCACCCGAGAGGGAACGTGCATAATCCTTGGCCCACATCACGACGTGGGTGTGTCAGGCGATCTGAAAGAACGCGCGATGGAGTATGCCCACCACGGAGACCCTCTGGTCCCCCGCCAGCAGCGCTTTGGCAAGTATACCCGCTCGCTGATGAGGGGGCTCGGAGTACCTGTCGAAAATCGCTACGGTCTTCGTCCCGCTGTAGTCAAAGGAACCAACCAGATTGCTCCATTGACAGCGATAAGGGACTTGGATTTGCGCGGGTGGCTCAAGGGAGTTACTACATTCAATTTCCACCCCCACTTACCCCACTATGCGCTGACGACCGAGGACACCAAGTCCGTTCAGGTGCTGGCCAGACAGCCGATTGACATGTCCAAACCGCATCCTTTCACCGTAGCGGGAAATAAAGAGTTCAATATGTTTATCTGGATGCCTCCGAACGGTGCCCGAGCAGGCGACATCTTGCTGGCGGACTCCACGATCTTCACCACGTTGTTCGGCGGCGGGGAATCCTTGGAGAACTTTTGGCAAAACCTAGCAACGACGCCGCTCACAAGCGGGACTCGTGTCCAACGGATCGCACGCCACGCTCGCGCTGGTGCCGAATGACGTTCCATAGTGCCGAGAGACTTTGGCGCCGTCGCTGGAGAGTCACGGGTGCGGGTAGTGGGGTGGCACGCATTACTGGCTGGTTGACGATTTCAGCCGGATTGCTTGCCACTTTCTGTCTCTTTGTTCCCTCCGCACCATTGCAAGCCCAAATCAGAGGCGTATATCCCCTCGGCATGAGTGCTACGAACTCTGGAGTGACGCCCGACTCAGGCTTCACCTACTCAAATTCGTTCCTATCGTACTTGCGCGACGAACTGAGGGGCCCTAACGGCGAGGTTCTGGCCACCGGGAGAAACTCAGTACTGATGGACATGAATAGTTTCGTTTGGGTCAAAAAGGAGAAGGTAAGCGCATTGGGTGGGGCGCTATTTTCGGCCTCGGCGACGCTACCGATCGCCAACAACTCGCTTACATCGGATGTTGAGGGCGGACTCAGTGGCGGCGGAGGGCTGGCCGACTCCTATTACCAACCGCTCATCCTGGGCTGGCGCACAAAACGCACTGACATTCGGGTCGTTTACGGTTTCTTAGCGCCCACCGGCAGATTCGCTGCCGGGGCGAGTAACAATGTCGGTTCGGGTTACTGGACAAACTGCGTGTCGGGGGGCGAAACGTTCTACCTAACCAACACAAAAAGGACAGCCGTCTCTGCGTTTGAGATGTACGAATTTCATGGAACGCAGCAAGGCACCAAAATTCATCCAGGTCAGACTTTTGATCTCGATTATTCGGCAACTCACACTTTCCCGCTAGAACAGGACTTGCGCCTGCAGCTGGGACTGGTCGGCTACGGCCAATGGCAGACGACCGATAAGAATGGGCCAAACGTTACCCTGGCGCAAGCGGCAGCACATTACAGAGTTAATGCCCTTGGTTTTGCGGCGAACGTCATTTTGCCGGATAGAAAGGCGAGCCTGGGCGTTAAGTATTTCCGAGAGTTCTTAAACAGGTCGACCTTCCAGGGATACTCCGTGCAAATCGCGGTTTCGATCAGTTTCTGAAGCATTTGGGGCTGCGGAAAGAGGGTTGCTTTTACCGCACGTTCCTGCTCGGCCTCCGCACCTTCACGGTGGCTCGCGGAACTGAAAACGTAGGAGCTGAAATGACTGCGAATTACCTCACGTCCACGCTTTGGGACATGCTCATCGGGCGCATCGACGGGCCTCTTACTCTGCGATTGGTTCTCCAGCCGACGGTGGCAAGCTTTCTTGCGGTGCGCGCTGGATTGAAAGATGCGCGCATCGGCAGGCCGGCCTATCTGTGGAAAGTTTTCACGAATCCCAGCTATCGCTATGACCTCTTGCATCACGGATGGAAAGACGTTCGCATGGTCTTCCTTACGGCATTCCTGCTCGATTCCGCCTACCAGTTCATTGTCTTCCGTTGGATCTACCTCGGCCAGGCGGTAATCGTGGCGATTATCCTGGCCGTTGTTCCGTATGTGTTGCTTCGTGGCCCTGTAAACCGCCTTACGGCGATGACGAGAAAGTCTCCATCCTCTACCTGAACGACAGGTCCGAGAACGTGGGGTACTCTAGCAAATCATAACGCAGCAAGTCTGATGGAACGTTCCATTTTCCCCTCTACTTTTTGCGCTGCTGCTCCTCCTCGGCATGCTGAGGTGCAATACAACGCTAAGTGCCTCATAACTGTTGCGTATGCACAAAAAAGGCTGAAGCCGCCACCCAGTTCGGAGTAGCGAGAATGCGGCTGTGAATGATTTCAGTTGATTGGTTAACAAAAACGCAAGTTCAGTTCGCACCCCATCGTGATCCTTTTCGGAGCCGCGTTTTCCAATGATCAGATTCTTGCAGGCTGAACTATAAATGAGGTCTATATCGAGAATATGATTCTGAACCAGAGCGTCAAAATGTTCAGCAATCAATTTGGCTTCGCGATCGACGCGATTCCGAAGCATGTTCGCGGAAAACACCTCGAGAACAGTGTCCTGTGATGGCACATTGAGAGAGGTTGCGTGGTGACTTGAATGTGAAGGGTTCTGAGCGCGGAGTGCCCGTTGTCCCTCGCCAAAATGATGATCGCCTGTGAAATCAACAGCTTGCGCAGAGGTCTGTAACATAGTTAAAGGCGTGAAGCTCCGGGCTGCCCCGAGTTTTCGCGAGGGACAGGAGATTAGTAGCAATAGGTACAGTCCAGGTTGCAGATGGGTCCAATCGGTTTGACCATCGCGTGGTAGGCACGGCGGGCGCCGGCAGGCGTGGGCCACGGTGAGGAAGGCAAAGTTGGGATTAGAAGGCTGAATCCTTCACTGATGCATGAAATCGATCACGAGCAGTGTGATGTCGTCTTGTTGCCCCTGTTCGCTAGTCTGGTTCGACCAACCAGACAATTCAGTCAGAAACGTCTGGGAGAACTGCTCCGCTCCAAGATGCATGTGGCTTTCGATGAAGCGCATGAAGCGGTCTGCGCCAAACTGCTCTTGAGCCGAATTTGCGGCTTCGAGAACGCCGTCGGTATAGAGTACGTAGCGGTCACCCGGCTCGAGGGGGAACTCGAGCGCTTCGTATCTAGCTTCCTCAAACATTCCAAGAATCAATCCATTTTCCAAAACTTGGGTAGTTTTACCGGCGGAGTCGCGCCACTGAAGTACGGGGGGGTGGCCAGCGCCCGCATAGCGCATGAGATTCTTTTCGAGGTCCGCATAGACATAGGCGGCGGTGATGAAGTTGTGAGTAAACTTGCCGCAAAGCGCGCGATTCAGACCTGCCAAAACCTTGGCGGGCTCAGAAGCGTGGGCGGCCTGCCCGGTGAGCGCAACCTGGAGCATGGAGGCGATGAGCGCGGAGGGAAGGCCGTGGCCGGAAACGTCGGCGACGAGGATTCCAATATGCTTGTCGTCAATCTGGATGAAATCGTAGAAATCGCCGGCGACAGACGTCATGGGGAGAAAGCGAGCGACGATCTTGAGGCCCGGCAATTGAGGAATCGAGTGAGGAAGTATGGATAGTTGAATCTGGCGAGCCATCTCAAGTTCGTTGTTGAGCGCGAGGAGCTGCGCGGCGAGTTGGGCGCGGGCTTCGCGAAGAAGGATATGGCTGCGGACGCGAGCCTTTACGACAGCGGGGGAGAAAGGCTTGTGGACGTAATCTACAGCACCGACTTCGAAGCCGCGGGTTTCGTCTTCGGCGCTCGTCTGCCCGGTGAGAAAGATGACCGGGATTTCACTTGTGGCGGGGTCAGCCTTGAGCCGGGAACAGACTTCGTAGCCGTCCATGCCGGGCATCATGATGTCGAGGAGGATAAGATCCGGCTTTTCTTCGGCAGAGGCGAGAGCGAGTGCTTTTTCGCCGTTGGTGGCGACTTTGGTTTTATAGGTATCCTTCAGAGCGCCGGAAATCACGCCGATGTTGAGAGGCGTGTCGTCGACTACCAGGATTAATTTCTGAGCGGTGGGAGCCAACTGTGGTGAAGCTGACATGGTTTCACTCCAATCTCAGGGAAAGGCGAGACGCGATTTCGGAAACCGAACGGAGCGCGTCAGAATAGGCGAAATTGCCGATGTAGGCGGAAAGCGAATCGATCTCGGCAGAAGTAAAAACCCGGCTGAACACGGACCGAGCCTCGAGAAAAAAATCGGAGGCATCGCCGTCGTCAGCTTCAAGAAGTTTTTTGAGTTGAGAGAGTGGCTTCACGATAGTGGAGGGGTCAGCGTTTGAAGAGGGAGTGGTGGCAGGGGCCGAGTCGGCGGGCAGAGCGGTGCGAATGGCGGCGATTGTCTTGTCGAGAGAGCGGGAAAGGGATTCGAGAGCCGGGGTGATGGACTGATTGGAGCCGATGGCGGCTTCGGCAGTGGCAGCAACTTCAGCGAGAGCGCTGGCGCCCAGATTGGCTGCGGCGCCTTTCAGTGAATGAGCGAGACGCTCAGCCTTGGTGTAATCTTTGCCGGCGAGAGCCGCGCGAATTTCGTCGAGGGCGTGCGATTGGGAATCAGCGAATCGTTGGAGCAGAGATTCGTAACGCTTGCGATTTCCGCCGGTGCGCTTCAGGGCGGTTGCAGCGTCAATACCGGGAACCACGAGCTCGCCGGAAGGGGCGGGAGGAACAGAGACGGAGACGGAAGCGGGCCCAGTTGAACTCGAAGCCGAAGCCGAGGCAGAGGCGGCGCGTGGTCGAATCCACTGGAGAAGCGCCCCGAATAGTTTTTCGGGATCGATGGGCTTGGCGAGATGGTCGTTCATGCCGGCGGCGAGACACATTTCACGGTCACGATCCATGGCATTGGCGGTCATTGCGATGATGGGAAGAGAAGCGAAGCGGGGAATTGAACGGATGGCCTTGGTGGCGGCGATGCCATCCATGACAGGCATCTGCATGTCCATCAGGATCAGGTCGTAATCCATTTTCGAAACCTGTTGAACCGCTACGGCACCGTTTTCGGCTTGATCGATGGAGAGATGAGCATCCTCGAGAAGGCCTATAGCGACCTCACGGTTGAGTTCGTTGTCCTCAACCAGCAGAACACGCGCGCCGGAGATGGAAGAGAGATCAATTTCGGGAGGGGCGGCCTGAAGTTCCCGGGCAGGGCCGCGGACATCGGTGAGGGCTTGGACGACGGAGTCAAAGAGCATGGAAGGAGTGACGGGCTTGATTAAGACATTTTCGAAGGAGGCTTGCTCCGCCTGGCGGAGAACCTCTTCGCGGCCGTACGCGGTGACCATGACAAGATGAGGTGGGGTTGAGAGATTTGGGAGGGCCCTGATGAGTTTGCCAGTCTCGATACCATTGAGGCCCGGCATCTGCCAATCGACAAAGACGATCTCATAGGGTTCGCGGCGATCCGCGGCCTGACGGACCAATTCAATCCCTTCGCGTCCCGATGGGGCTTCGTGCACGACAAAGGTCATGCTGGTCAGCATGCTCGAAAGGACTTCACGGGCCTGGGCATTGTCGTCGATGATCAAGACACGACGGCCGCGAAGACCGGGCCGGTTCGCACGGCGCGCTATGCCTTCGCCTTTGGCAAGGTAGGAGGTAAACCAGAAAGTGCTTCCTTTTCCGACCTCGCTGGAGACTCCGACGTCACCGCCCATCAGCTGAGCGAGTTTTTTGGAGATGGCCAGACCCAAACCCGTGCCCCCGTGTTGACGCGTGGTAGAAGCATCAGCCTGTTCAAAGGCCTGGAAGAGGCGACTCATCTGTTCATCCGTAAGTCCGATGCCAGTATCGCTGACCGAGAAGCAAACGAGCTGGCCGTTTTCATCTTCTTCCTGCATCCGGGCTTTTACGACAATCTCGCCGTGCTCGGTGAACTTGACGGCGTTGTTGCAGAAATTGATGAGGATTTGCCCGAGTCGCAGAGGGTCACCCTTCGGGTGCGCGGAAACCTCGGGGTCTATATCGAAAATCAATTCCAGGCCCTTGGCAGTGGCCTTTTCCGAGATCAGGTTACTAACGTTCTCCAGCACTTTTTCGAGATCGAAATCGATATTCTCGACTATCAGTTTGCCGGCCTCGATCTTCGAGAAATCCAGAATGTCGTTGATGATACCGAGCAGATGCTGGCCCGATTGTTGAATTTTACGTACATACCCTCTCTGACGAGGATTGAGGTCGGTCTTCAACGCCAGATGAGACATACCGATGATGGCATTCATCGGCGTGCGAATTTCATGGCTCATGTTGGCCAGAAATTCGGATTTGATCTTGGTGGCGTCTTCGGCGACTTCTTTTGCGCGGCGCAATTCCGCTTGAGAACCCTCCAGAGCGCGATTGCTGACCTCAAGTTCCTCCTTACGGGCAATAATCTGTCGTTCGGAAGCTGCGAGAGATTCGGCCTGCTCACGAGTCCGTTCAAGGAGGCGTTTAGTTTCCAGGTTTCGCGAGAGAAGTTGGGCGTTCATGGCAACCGAGGGGAGAAGTGAATCAAGGAAGGCTTGCTGGCGGTCGGAGAGAACAGAGACGGTGGCGAGTTCGATGACGCCAGTGAGAAACTCATGGTTAAGAACAGGCAGGAATAGGAGTTTACCGGGGACTACCGTACCCATGCCTGTGGAGACGCGAATGGGATTATTCTTCTCCGCAGTCAGGTCGAGCACACGGCGTTCCAGAGCGGCTTGACCGACCAGTCCTTCGCCGAGCGCGAATTCGGCGTATTCTCCGCGGCCGTCGAGGGCGAAGCTGCCGACGCGACTTAGACGAGAGTGCGACTCGTCTATCAGATAGAAAGAGCCGTATAGGATCGGAATGCATTCGGAGATGCGCGAGAGTACACATGCGGTGAAAAAGGAGAAATTCTCTGCCGCTTGAAGCCGCACGCCCGTAGCCGCGACTTCGGCTTTGACCCAGGACTGAGTCTCGCGCTCCTTGGCGCCGCCTTGAAGTGTATGCAAAGAGCGGCTGATCTCACCGATTTCGTTCGGTCGATTGACGAAAGGGATGGACTGATCCAACTTGCCAGAGGCGAGGGACTGAATGGTGTCACGCAAAGAGAAGAGTTCTTGAACGACATCGACCTGAAGTACATAGGAAGCGACGGCGAAAGCGACGAGCAAGCCGATCCCAAGGACAAACCAAGTAATCAGAATTGAATGATGTGTCTTGTTGGTGAGTTCATCAGAACGCTGATCCACAGCTTTCTGCAACTCGTCTACGATCTTAATGACTTGCTCGTGTGTTTGTTGAAGTTCGGGATCGACGGTAGAGCGCATGATCGCGGTGGCCTTAACCTTGTCATTGGCGAGGGCGGCCGCACGGGCGAGGTGCGAATCAAGGACCGCCTTATCGAAATCGGCTGCAGCGGCTGTGATTTCGGCGGCTCGGGCGGGGGCAAGACGGATAGCGTCGGCGATTTGCTCTTTGTGTTCAGAGTTGGTGGCGTCCAGTTGTCTGTCGATGATCCGACTGCGGTCAGGATCGGTCTCTGCGATAAGGCGGTAAAGATAGAGTCCGAAACGCCGCTCGAGAGAGCGCACTGTGTCAATGTGGTGGACGGCCTTGACATCATTGTCGATGAGCTGGCTGTACCAGGTGTCGATCCTCTTGCTTTGGATAGAAGAGTACAGACCAGCGAAGATCGCCATGAGTGCCAAGGGAGCCATAGTGATAAGCAATTTTCGACGTAGCTTGAGATTTGCCAGGAGGCCCATATTTGAGTTGCTCCAATGGACTCTAAGATCTGGCGGCGAAATCAGAATCTGGCAAGGCTATGGCCATTGCCTATGGCATGTTATTCAGTTTAGTTCCATCGAACAAGCATCAATACGAATCGGGCAAGCGACTCGAACCATCAGAGCCGCAGTTCCGCCAATTCAGAGACAATTCGCAAAGGTCGAACAAAATAATTAACTTTTCGACGGTTGTCCTTCGCCAAAACTCTGAGAGCAACTGAATTTCACTTTTTAACAATGTTACAGGCCTGCTCGCAAGGCGTTGATTTAAAGGCTGATCGTGATTTTGGCGAGGGACACCGGATGGCAGCAATCCCTCATTGCGGTCACGCCCGAAACCGTGGTGCGTTGGCACAGGGGCGGATTCCGCTTGTACTGGAAGCTGATCTCCAAGGTCAGGAGGCCCGCCGGAAGACGACAGACGTCGAAGGAGGTTCAGGAATTGATCTTCCGGATGGTCGTTGAGAACCCAACGTGGGGAGCGCCACGCATCCATGGCGAGCTTCTCATGCTCGGTTTTGACGTCTCTGAGCGAACGATCTCTCGTTGGATGAAACGGGCATCTCGAGAGCCGGAGCCAGCCAAGCGCTGGCTTACCTTTCTCCGTAATCACCGGGAAGCGATTGCCGCGATGGACTTCTTCACTGTTCCGACGATCACCTTCAGCGCGCTCTATTGCTTTTTCGTTATCAGTCACGATCGTCGG
>Ga0210400_10003250_pt1 | contig 14492 bp, 13 predicted proteins | sample IncBWH26MmetaG_FD_155456 | JGI IMG/M metagenome (GOLD analysis project Ga0210400, IMG submission 155456) | Forest soil microbial communities from Barre Woods Harvard Forest LTER site, Petersham, Massachusetts, United States - Inc-BW-H-26-M | ecosystem: Environmental > Terrestrial > Soil >...
ATTTTCAACCGATACCGCCGCCCAGATCTTGTTTCCAAAATTCTGGGAAAGACGAAGTCCGTATTGCCGCGCCCAACTAAAGCCAACGGTATACTGCGGGTCGATGGTCATGGGGACGGCTTCGGAGCGGTTGTCGACACCGTGCTTGGTTTCTGTAGCCAAGCTCCACATCTGACCGCCAGTGAGGGTCAGCCCGCTGTTGAATGCGACCTGTCCCCAAGCTTGCCGTTGCCTCAGGCTGTAGCTGTTGCTTTGGTTGTTATTGGAGGTGACAGCAGCGGATAGGAAATCAGCCTCGTAGTAGCCAGCTAGCTTTGCACTTTTCAACTGGCCTTCGGCAAGAAGCGAAAGACGCGACTGGCGTCCGGAGCCAAAGAACTCTGAGATGCTGCTTTGCGAAGCCCCGGGCATCGTCAGAGAGTTGAAGGGTGTGTTGATGTCAGCTGCGAGTGCGCGCGACCGCCTCACAAATTCGGCGGCCACGAAGCCGCCGGGAGTGATGGTAATTCCCTTGTAATGAATGGCCGTGGGAGGCTCGGACAGGGTTTTTTGAGTCTCTTGAATCGTCGTCGTCGTGTTGAGCAAGTTGGTCTTGAGATCGGAAACATCCGACTTCAACTCACCCACGGTTTGCTGTTGTTGAGAGGCTTGCGCCTGAGCGGCGTCCGCTTTGCCGGCAGCGTCGGTGGCGGTAACCTGAACCTGTTGCACGGCCTGATCTTTGCGTTGCAAGGCATCCCGCAGCTCTTGGATTTGCTGTTGCTGCTGAGTCAGGGCCGCCTGCTGCGAGGCAATGGCATCTTTCAGCGCTTGTACGTCCGCCGCAGTGACCGCTGCTGCCCTGGGCTTTGTCTTTTTCGATTTCGGCTCGGTGCTGGTTTGAGCCACTAACGATGTTGCCAGAAACACTATGAGGCCCAGCTTCCACGCAGATTTCATTACACTCTCCTCTTTTGCAAAACGTTAAATCTTTCCATCCCGCAATGCTTCCGCGGCAGAGAACAGAAATCGTCGGGCACACAAACTCCCTTCGGGGACGGATGTTCTGGTTCTAGCGGCGTTATGTTACAAAACGGTTACAAACGTATGAATTTCTAATGAATGGCCGGATTGGCCTAGACTGAGGAAGAATTCCGTTGGATACTTGGCGGTTTCAGATACCTGTCGTTTGGTACCGCAAGATCGCGAGTGCCAGACGATAATCGTATCCCGCCTGGGCATTGCTGATTTGAGCTTGGGTTTGCTGGAGCTGGGCCTGGCTCAATTCAACAATGGAACTCAATCCCAAGCTATAGCGCGTCTGAGCAAGATCGAGGGCAAGGTTTGCCTGATCGAGGAGTTGCTGCGCTACGCTGACCCGCTCATAAGCTGAATTCGCATTCAGCCAACTGGTTCGAACGTCCCGCGAAATCCGGTTCCGAAGATCGAGCAGGCGGTCCTGCGTGGCTTGGGCTCTGAGCTGCGCTTCACGAGAGCGGGCTGTATAAAGAAAACCGTTGAAAATCGGAATGCCTATATTTACCCCAACGGCACCGTACCAGTTGGAGATGACCGGGTTGCGGACCGGCGTGTCTCCAACCACACCCATGGCCTCGATCGTGGGAAAGAACAAGTCATGCTCCGCGCTCTGAAACTTCTGGTCCGACTTATATTGAAATCCCAGAGCCAGCATTTCCGGCCGCACGACCAGCGCTTGGGCGATCAGATCGTCCACGTTCGCGGGAGGTGAGTCGATTGGCGTAGTGTCTTCGACCAATTGGAAGTTCTGCAGGGTGGGATATCCGAGAACGGCGGAAAGACCCGCGAGCGTGGCCCTTTCATTGTTCTGAGCATCCAGCAACAGAAGTTTCGCCTGCGCCAGATTGACGTTGGCAAAACTGAGGTCGAGTTGCGATTTCAGTTTGCTGTCGAATAATGCTTGTACTTGATCTGAGAGTGTTTGACGCGCCGTGACGGTCTGGTGCGCGACGGTAAGCACGGCTTGCGCCTGTAGGGCGCCGTAGAAAGCCTGATCTACAGTCAGTAGAATCTGCTCTTTTGTCGCAATAGCGTTCTGGTTCTCTGCCTTGGCAGTGAAATCAGCGCTGGCCGCCAAGTTGGAAGTTCGTCCGAAATCGGTAATGAGTTGATTGACTGAGACTCCGACCGCGGCGCGCTGGTAAACGATAGGATTGTTCAGCGCCCCCGCGGTAATGCGGCTGTTATCCTGCGAATCAACTCCTGTAATGTTGCCGGCGGCAGTGGGCCAAAAATTTGAACGAACTTGCCGTGTGACTTGTTGCGAGGCGAGCGCATTGAGGCGGGCCACTGACACTTGTGGATTATTCTGCACCGCGAGGGCTTCAGCCTGCTTCAAGGTGAGGGAGATCAGCACTCCGGGGGCTGGCTGCTGCAAGCCGGACATCGGATTCGAGGGAGCGCCTGGGGTTGTCTGACTGGCAGACGGCTGAGGAATGGGAGCCGAGGGCAAAGTTTGCGGAGTTTGTAAGTTCTCGGAGACTTGAGCGTAACCGCAGAGCGCAGATAAGAATAAGAATATAGAGACAGCTACGAATATTTTTTTCATTCTTTCCGATATCTCCCGCGGTCGACTCGGAGTAAGCGGATCATGCAGTGTAGCGACCTGTCTCTGAATCTCCTTTTCTCCATTACGAATGCTCATTGCGAAACTTCGCCGGAAGATGGGGCAACGGCTTGAGCTTCTTCCTTCCTGTGCATGATCAAGTAGGCCGCCGGAACCAGAAACAGGGTAACCAGGAAAGAAAGGCTCAATCCCCCAATGATGGCCCGTGCGAGGGGTGCGTATTGTTCGCTGCCCGCCTCAAGGGCGAGCGCCATTGGAACAAGGCCCAGCAGGGTGGCGAATGTGGTCATCATAATGGGGCGCAGGCGGACATGGCAGGCATCTTTGATGGCCTGCAGGAGCGGCAGTCCTTGACGCCGCAGTTCGCGAGTGAATTCGACAATCAGGATCGAGTCTGAAACCACGATGCCAACCATCATCATGACGCCCATCAGAGACATGACGTTGACGGTCGTGCGCGTCATCAGCAAAAACAAAATCACGCCGGTAAATCCGGGCGGCACGGCAAGCAGAATCAAGAACGGATCCTTTACCGAAGCAAACTGCGCCATGAGAATCAAGTAAACCAGAACGATGGAAAGCAGCAAACCAAGCCCGAAACTCTTGAACGATTGGCGCATGCCCTCGACCGAACCATGCATCGATACGCGGACATTTTCCGGCAGCTTGGAGTCCGCGATGACTCTGTCCACGCGATTGGCGAGGCTGCCGAGATCTTCGCTTGCCGGCGCAACGTAGACGTCGATGACCCGGCGAAGTTGGAAATGGTCCACTTCGGTGGGAGTGTTGATCATTCGTATGTCCGAAACGGCCTCCAAATCAGTCGGATTGACATTGCCTAATGCATGCAAGGGCAACTGCTTCAGATCCGTTAGCGATTGAACCTGTGTCTCCGGATACTGGACCGTCAGCATATAGTTGTTGCCGTTTTTTGGATCGACCCAATAACTCGGCGCAATCATGCCGTTCGAAGAGAGTGCGGTAATCACGTTGTCGGTGACCTCCTGGGAGGAGAGTCCCAGGCGGGCGGACATCTCGCGATTGATATCGAGCTGAAGGCCGGGGTAATCGAGATCCTGGGGAATGAGCACATCGCCGACACCTCGGAGACCTCGAACCCGCTGCGCGATATTGGCTGCTATGCTATAAGCCTGATGCTGATCATTGCCGCTCACCTGTATATCGATGGGAGCCGGCAGTCCAAGATTGACAACCGCATCCACCAGTCCTCCGGACTGGAAATAGGTGGAGAGTTCGGGCAGATCAGAGGAGAGTTTTTCGCGGACGCGGTGCATGTATTCATAGCTGCCGACTTCGTGTTCTTTTTTCAGGCTGACTTGGACGAAGGCAGTGTGCTCGCCGGAGTTGCTGGTATACATTGCGGAAAAATCGGGAGTGATGCCGATATTGGAAACGATCATGTCCAAGTCTTCAGGCGAAACCACCTGACGAATATCCGCCTCCACGCGCTTGATGTACTGGTTCGTCAGTTCGATACGTGTACCGGTGGGAGCTTTGATGTTGATGACGAACTGTCCTGCGTCGGTGCGCGGGAAAAATGCCACCCCAAGCAGAGGCGAGAGCGCCAGACTTAGAGCGAAGGCTCCCATAATTACCGCAACCGTAAGCTTCGGTCGGCCCAGGCTGGACTCCAAGACTCGGTCATATTTCCTTAAAACCACTTCGTAGCCACGATTGAAGGGGCGCAGAATACGATGCAGCAAGCCAGATTGTCCGACTTCTTCGCCTTCTTCATGAGCGCTACGGATGAACTTGGCGCAGAAGAGCGGCACGACGCTCATGGCCACGAAGTAAGATGCCGCAAGGGATAGGACAATTCCCATAGCCAAAGCGGTAAAGAGAAACCGGCTTACGCCGTAAAGAAAGACGACGGGAAAGAACACGATGGCGGTGGTCAGGGTCGCGGCGAGAACCGCCAGGGCGACCTCGTTGCCGCCTCTCTCTGCCGCTACAGGAGCGGATTCTCCCAACTCCAGATGGCGGAAAATATTTTCCAAAACTACGACGGAATTGTCGATAAGGCGTGAGAGTACCAGAGCAATGCCTCCCAACACCATTGTGTTAATTGTTCCGCCAGTGGCGTTCAGAGCGAGGAATGCCGCCAGGCAGGATAACGGAATGGAAAGCAGAACGGAGAAGGTACCGCGAACGCTGCCCAGGAAAATGAGAATCATGGCAGCAGTCAACACGAGGCCGATGCCGCCCTCGTGCAAAACATTCCAGATCGCCGTCTTCACATAGATGGACTGATCGAACACCACCTTCGTCACTAATGTCTTCGGCACATCGACCAAATCGCTCACTGCAGCCTTGATGCCGTTCACGATGGCAATGGTATTGCTGTCTCCGCCTTGTTTGAGAATTGGAAGATAGACCGAGCGCTGGCCGTCGACACGAACGATATTGGTTTGAATGGCGGCCGCGTCCTCCGCGTGGCCAACATCCGCTACCATCAGTTCAGCGTTGCCTTCCACCTTGAGCGGCAGGCGATTGATTTCAGCGGTATCCGGCAGTTGGCTGTTGGTGTAGATGTTGTAATCTTTGGGGCCGATGCGGACATCGCCGGCAGGCAAGATCGCGTTGGCTTCGTTCACCGTACGCACAACATCCATTGGACTCAACTGGTGCGCCTGCAATTTCACCGGATCGACGTAAACCTGTATCTGACGGTACTTGCCGCCGAAGGGCTGAGGTACGGAGGCGCCCGGCACGTTCGCAATCTGGTTACGAACATTGAATTGACCAAGGTCGTGCAGTTCGGTTTCGTTCAATCCCTGGCCTTTTAATGTGATCAAGCAAACGGGAAGACTGGAGGCGTCGAACTTCAGCACGACGGGCGGTAACGTGCCGGGCGGAAGACGCCGCAACTGCGCCATGGCCAGGTTTGATATTCCGCTGACGGCCGCGTCAGGATTCGTACCCGGTTGGAAATAGACTTTGATCAGGCTGACGCCGGTCAATGAGCGCGACTCTATATGATTGATACCGCTACCCAGCGTAAAAAATCTCTCGAACGGATTGGTGATGTTTGCCTCAATCTGCTCGGGCGGCATGCCGGAGTAAAACGTCGCGACCACTACCACTGGAATATTGATGTTGGGAAAAAGGTCGACGGGCATGCGAGCGATCGTGGTTACGCCGACTACCGCGATGATCAAGCAGATCGTGACAATCAAGAAGGGATAGCGGATCGCGAAACTAGGCATTTTTCTAGTGCGCTCCTTCTTCCGGGTCATATCCCTTTTCGGCCATCGTGCTGGGTTTGGGATCGATATGCTGGCCATTGCGGTATTCGCCGAGATTACCCAAAATCACGCGGTCGCCTTCATTCAGGCCGGCAATGATCTCTATTCTGTTAGTGCCTTCGATTCCAGTCCGGATTTCTCGGTCTTCCACGTGGTTCTGTGCATTCACAAAAAGGACCGAACTCTTGTCTCCCGATTTGTTGACCGCCTGCAAGGGAAGGGTGAGGGCGTTGGGCACGTTTTGAAATTGCAGCGAAACCTCCGCATACATTCCGGGCGTAAGCTTGTAATCTTTATTGGGGACGTCCACTTCTACTTGCATGGTGCGGGTGGAGCGGTCGAGCGCTTCGGTGGTGCGAATCACCTTGCCGGAAAAGTGCTCATCCGTAGCCCTGACACGAATATCGGCGATGTCTCCGTCGTGGACGCTGGCGGCAAGAGATTCAGGCACTGGAATGCGGAGACGCAATAAGTTCACCTGAGAAAGTTTCACCACGGGTGCCGACCCCGCGTTCGAAGTGCCGGCTTGAATCAGAGAACCCGTGTCGGCGTATCGCCAGGTAACTACACCATCAAAAGGGGCGGTAATTCGTGAATATTCTGAGAGAGCGGCATAATGCTGCCGATCTGCCTGAGACACTTCGAGTTGCTGGCGGGAGGCGGCGAGAGCGGACTTAGCGGCGTCCACTTGCGCTGCCGCGGAATGGTCTTTGGCGGTAGCGTCGTCAAGTTCCTGTTCTGCAATCAGGCCGGGGCGCGCAAGGGATGCCTGCTTTAGCCTCGTGGCGCCGGCATGGAGCGCAGCATAGTCGGCCTCGGCGCGGCTGACTTCGTTCTCGGCGCGAGTAATCTCTTCCTTACTGTGGCGAACTCCGGCGCTGGCAGACTCCAACTGCGCGTCCAGTTCCGGAATTTCAAGAACAGCGAGTACCTGTCCCTGATGTACACGGTCGCCAATGTCAACGTTGATTTGCTTGATGTAGCCGGCGACCTTGGCGTGAAGTTCCACTTCCTGGTACGGAAGAAACTCGCCCGCGATGGACAAAGTTTTGGAGAGGGAGGTGCGCCGAACCTGTACCACTGCGGCCGGCGGGGGAGCGGCGGCTGACACAGAGGAAGACGATGGACCCGTACGACCGCACGCCGACAAAATGACGAGAGAGGCGGCGAGCAGGGCGACCGCCGCACTAACAGCCAAAGTGCTGAAGGATGGCTTACGCATTGAATGTGTGACCCATTTTCAAAACCTCAATCCCAAGTCTTCAATCCGGAACGTGGACGCCCTCCCATGAGGGTGAGCCTTCGCAATCAGCTTGGCTGCTTCGAAAGCAGTGCGGGCTTTTAAACCCCTAGCTGTACATTATCGATGCCGACTGCCAAATGGTCGATTGGGTTGATTGGTTCGTATTCAAATGAATATCGGTACGGCTTCAATCCAGCCAATCGAATACTAATTACGCTGCAGTCAAAACATTTACTGCACAAAGGAATGAATTAGGACCAGCAGGAAGGGGGAGGCCGGTTATAAAGCCAGCTTTCGGAATCAAGATGAATGGCCGGAGAGACTGCGGAAATCGCACGAGCCGTGGAGCGGGGCGGCCGCAGAAACGTGGAGCGGGTAACCGGAGATATCCAGTAAAGACCGTCGCTCAAAAGACGCTGTCTTTGGCAGTCCTGAGATTGAGTCTTAACCGTGGTTACAGTTCGTGCACTTGCAGACTCGGAACCCCATGCACTATACCGCGTCGCAATGTTGACAGTAAGAGCACAGATTGCGAATACGATCAGGCCCCCATGCCACAACCGCATGGGATGCCTGTCATCGCGAGGATTCCTGAAATCTGTCATGTGGAACTTACCGACACCGCAATTATATGGGACCGATGATAACACTCGGAGAGCACGCTGGTAACAGACCCAGTACTTCGATGCGCCAAAGGGTCACTGGGGTGCATCTGCCGATTCGGAGTCGAGGCTAGTTGATCGACACAGAGGCCACGGCGATCCTATTTCCGCGAACGGAGCCAATAATTCGCACGCGTTGCCCAGCGGCCTGTTTCAATTCCGCCGTTTCGCCGTCGAGCGCATACACTGTGTCGCCGTCGACGAGCGCGAATCCCTCACCACCGTGGACACAGACGGTTACACAGTTTGAGGCAGCTAGCCCGATGGTCGCGGAATGTTTGGCGCCGCACCGAGTATCCGTGATCATTCCTTCGTAGGCGTGCATCTCGCCCGAAGACGAGAGGCCAGCGGATGAGGCAGACAGCTGGCCGGCTGCTCCGCCGCGAACGGCAGGGGGTGCACTAAAGAGAGCGAAGGCGCAGATTGCCGCGCCGGTCAATGCCAGCATCTCGATCCAGAAGCGAGCCTTTCTGATCTTCCTCGTAGGATTCCAGTCCATAGAGTTCCAGTCCGGCGTTAAGGAGCCAACTCGATACTGATGATATGAAGGCTCTTGCTGTCGGGATCAACAGTACCGACGACTTTCACATGCATTCCTTCGCAGTTTTTAACCCCAGGTTGATCATCGAGCCGGTAGGCGATTTGATTCGACGCTTTTAGAATGTAGCCGGCACCCTCTTCGACAATCATTCCTCTGAGAATTGGCGAGGACGGGGTCTGTTGGTTCGAATCTACAGCCCCCGACTCCTCTCTGGGCTGAGCCAGTTCGTCGGGTTGCGACGTCGGCTGCGGAACGGGTTGTGGTTTCTGCAATTGTGACCAGGCAATCAATTGAGGCCCGAGGACCTCCCCTGGAGAGACAGGACGAGGCTGAGTAGCACTTTGAGCCATGATGAGTGTAGCGCAAGCCATCGAAACCAACACGACAGCAGTCTTCGGATGCTTCCCCATAAGACCTCCCTCAGTGGTCGCCTCGAAATCCGACCGAGGATTGCTCCATCTCACAACGTTGTTGTACAGGGAGGAGCGGCCATGGTCTATACACCCTTTCCCCTAATGCCGGATCCGCAACAAAGTTTCCATGCAGTTGGGGATACCAGAAGGCTCACTTGTTCTGACTAAGGGAAATTTCGGGACGGTTCGGCGGAATAATTTTCGCTCCAGAATACACATTTCACTGTATGGGCATAACGGAATTGTTCACGTAGCCTGTGGCTCTACTCGACAGACGCCCCCATCGAGCAGGTGCCAGTTCACTGGGAGAACCGGCACCTGCTCTCCTCTCTGATCTGAATTCTAGATTCGCTTCGATTGACGAAGCATTCATACAGCGGTGGGTCGTACGAAATACAGACCAAACGTGATTCTGTCCCGCACCATGTCAGGCTACAGTCTCGACTGTCAGAGAGATACTTCGAGGAGCTCACCATGGGGTTATTCATCACTCATCCCTTCCGCCTGCGTGAGAGCTCGCCACCAAGCAACGGGAAGAACTTGATTGACCCTGACGCACTAAACCGAAGTTGCGCAACAAGGGCCAGGTTGTCCACACACAATCACGGAGATGACAACATGAAACTCACTGGATTGATTAGAACATCGCTGTTAATTTCGCTACTTGGATCGTCTGCGCTTTTTTACGCGCAGGAACGGGAGGACTCTAAGCCTCCCCAGGAAGAATCGCGCCCAGAGGCGAGCAAGCCGGATCGCGACGAAAACAAGCCTGCGCGTCAGGAGGAAGCGAAGCCGCCGAAACAAGACGAGGCGAAGCCCTCACACAACGAAGGCCGGGCCGATCAACCCACGCGGCATGACGATCATTCAAACGGCACGCAGCAGGGAATGCAACACGAGCAGCGCGCTTCCGGACAGCGCGGCGGACACATCCCGGACGATAAATTCCGCTCGCATTTCGGGCGCATACATACGGTCGTCATTAACCATCCGACCATTGTCGAAGGTCAACCACGATTCCAATACTCAGGGTACTGGTTTACCATCGTGGATCCGTGGCCGGTAGAATGGGCATACACAGATCAGTGTTACATCGATTACATCGATGGCGATTATTTCCTGTTCGATCTTCTCCATCCCGGGGTGCGTGTCGCACTTTTTGTAGTGATGTAGACGCAGGGTAGAACGCGGCCTTCACTGCCTCGACGGAAGTCGATGCCAGTGAGGGCCCTCTAACGCCACAGATGCCCGGGGAAAAAGGCGAACACCGACATTGAGACCCTTAGGCTGTTTACACAAACAAACTGCCTAACATCACCTACGGTATTCACCGTATGGACAAATTTCACGAGTCCCCTAGAGTAGTCAGTATCTTGCCCTAGGATCGCCCCCTTGGTGTAGAGGTTTCCAATGAAAGACAATTCCCCTTGCATGCTGGTGAGTTGGCGGGATCTTTATGTCGCAGCTTTGTTTGAGACCGACAGGAACCGAATTCCGACGCGGATTGCCGATGCAGAAAAGGCGATCGTAGCTCGGGCGCGTCAGCTATTCTCGGGTAATTCGGACACCATCGAAGAAGACCAGGCGCTGGACGACGCTTTATACGCCCTGCGAGCGCTACAAAACTGCTTAGAATTTCGCGCTGCCGCCTAAATCGTACCGCGGCGCTCAATCCGCGCACTGTTTCAAACCTTCCAAAGTTGCGCCAGGGCGCGGGCAGCATCGGTAAGCGCCCGTTTTTCTGCACCATCTTTTGAGAGACCCAGGATGGTGGCGCGAGGAACTATGGGAGCGCGGTACCGCTGTTTCTTCTGGGCGGCGCGATCCGCCTGATGGATTTCGCAGACAGCCGTTTCAAAAACGCGCCTCAGATCTTCAGGAGAGGGTGGCCGCTGCGTTTCGATGTGCTGGGTTGCAATCCGTGATGGCATTTTTGAAGTATCTCCATTCCTTTTCTAGCTCACTAACCCGCCAACTCCAGAGCGCTAACTGGTCGCGGGCAATACTGTGTACTGTCGGTTACACCGGGATAAATCTCCCAAGAAGGGTCCGGACGTCCGCACGAATAAGGCTCCGTGCTCCGAACCCCATGGCAGAATGCGAATGAGCTAGCTCGCCTTGCGACGCCGATTATCTTTTACTTGTTTATTCTCTTCTTGTTTAATCTCTGCTTGTTCAATCTCGGCCGTTTCGTCAGTTGGCTCCGCGGTCCGGTTTCGGTCAATCGCTTTCTGTCCGGCATCCTTCACGTCGCCCCAGGCGTTCTGAACTTTGCCCTCCGCCTGCTTCAGAGCGCCATGAGCCTGCGCCTCTTTGTCCCCAGTCCATTCGCCTACCTGGCGCTCGACTCGACCGGCAACGTCTTTAACCTTGCCTTCCACTTGATCTTTGTTCATGACATTTCCTCCTCGATTTGGAATGTGGGCGTCGCGGCACGCGACTAAGAACATGTAAGCAACGTACCCTCAAAGCACAGGACTTCGGCCCTGAATCAGGCGGATCAAAACCGCGACCACGGCCAGGACCAGCAGAATGTGAATGAATCCACCGAGCGTATACGAGCTGACCATGCCCAACAACCACAGGATCAACAGGAGAACGGCTATCGTCCAGAGCATTGGCACTCCTTTTCTTCTTCCTCTAAATTTAGCGTTTGCTAAGCGACTGCAACTCTATGGAGTCTAAGGAGAAAGCAGCGAGTCAGGTATCCTGTGAAGTCCCTAGCGGTGGTTTAATCTGACTTTAAGTTGCGGAGTTTCCGGTAGTAGAGCTAAGCAGATACGACGGCCATCCTGCATCAATACGTCTGGGTCAATAAATCTGGACGATCCCGTTTCGTACTGCGTAGAGTGTGAGGTCCGCAACGGAGTGCAGATTGAGTTTGCGCATGAGGTTGGTGCGGTGGGTCTCGGCAGTTTTCACGCTGAGGCTGAGGGCAATGGCCACCTCTTTTGTTGTTTTCCCTTCGGCGACCAGTTGAATCACTTCGCGTTCGCGCGGAGTAGGAATGCATTGCTGGCCGGACGGATCCATTTCCTCGTTCGGGCGCAAATAACCGTCGAGCATCATCTGGGCCACTTTCGGAGTAAAGAACGTCCGTCGTTGCTGTAGTGCTTCTACGGCAGCGAGAAGATCACGCCCGGCGTCTGACTTCAGCAAGAAGCCGCGAGCTCCCGCGGCCAGCACTTCGCGAACGACCTGTTCGGAATCATGGATGGTCAAGATGAGAATTCGAGCGTCGGGCATAGTGGCGAGAATTTGCCGCGCCGCGTCCAGGCCGTTGAGATTCGGCATCCCGATATCAAGCAGAAGAACGTCGGGTTTCTGCTTAGAGGCTGCTTCAACGGCTTCTCGGCCGTCCTTCGCCTCGGCACAAATTTCCCATCCGGGGTGTGTTTCCAGGAGCGAGCGAATGCCCTGCCTCGCTACTTCGTGATCTTCCGCGATAAGGATCCGAAGTGCGCCCAAAACCCTACCCTCCGAACGCCACAAATGGCGCTACCGCGATCTCCGCCGGTTCACCTTTGTAGTTTAAATAGTTGCCTTTGTTACTGTGAACGGTTGCAGGGAGATCGTTGCAAATTACGACAGGGCATAGGGTGTTTCCAGTAGATGGGTGACGTTTGGACAAATTATTGGCGCTTGCGTGAGCGACCAAAAAGGCATCCAAGATGCGGAGGTAGTGCCATGCTTTCAGCCGCTTCGTGTCCGTTTCGATGGGCTTGCACTGCAGCACTAAGTTTTTTCCTGGCCGTTTTTGCGTCAAGTGGTTGGGCTCAGGACAATGTGCTGCAATCCCCGGCCTCTTCGGGCGCTAGTACGGGAGTTCAACCCGCGCAAGCCCCGGCGCAAAGTCAAGGCAATCCTGCACAGGCTACATCCTCTCCGGAGAGCCAGCCCCAAGCCCAGCAACCTACTCAAGGTGATCAAAATTCGGGCGACTCGGGAATGTTCGTTTTCAAAAAGCAAGTGGAGGAGGTTGTGCTTCACGCGACGGTTTTCGACGAACAGCGACGCCTCGTGACCGGCCTTGAGAAAAGTGCCTTCACAGTCTTCGAGAATGGAAATTCAGAACTCATCACCTCGTTTCGCCGGGAGGACGTTCCGGTCGCCATTGGGATCGTCGTGGATAATTCGGGATCCATGCGCGACAAGCGAGATGAAGTTGGCAAAGCAGTCCTGAATTTGATTCGCGCCAGCAATTCGCAAGATCAAGTCTTCGTGGTGAACTTCGGCAGGAATTCTTATCTGGATCAGGACTTCACTTCGGACGTGAACTTGTTGCAGGCCGCATTACACCAAGTCTCTGCGAAAGGAAGCACGGCGCTCTACGACGCAGTGGTGGCCTCATCTCTTCATCTCGAGCGAGGAAGTCCACTCGATAAAAAGGTGCTGCTGGTCATAACAGATGGCGAAGACAACATGAGCCAGGAGACGCTTCAGGAGGCAGCCCGCCGATTACAGCAGCCAAACGGCCCAACTGTTTATGCGATCGGATTATTGGGAAGCGGGATGCAAAAGTCCGGTCGAGAGGCCTTGCAGCAGCTGGCGGCTGAAACCGGCGGAGTTGCGTATTTCCCCGACTCGATCGATCAAGTAGACAGCATCACGCGAACCATAGCACACGATATCAGGAGCCAGTACCGCATTGCGTATAAGCCGCACAATCAGAATGAGAAACCGGAATATCAAGGTTTGCGCGTAGAGGCCAGCTTCCCGGGGTATGGAAAGCTGACGGTTCGCACAAAAAGTGGCTATTATTCAGGAAATTCAGCCCGCTGATTCACGCGAGAGGCGGAAAAGGCTACTGCGGAACGACAGGCGTCTCGGTGCGAAGCTGCGGCGGCATCTGGATTTGAATAATATTGTTCTTGATCGCGTAGACCACAAGATCGCGGATCGAGTGGAGGCTTAGCTTCCGCATAATGTTGCTGCGATGCGTTTCCACGGTCTTCGTGCTCAAATTCAGCAGCGTCGCAACCTCTTTCGAGCTCTTGCCTTCCGCCAGCAACTGAGTAACCTCGCGTTCTCTGACGGTCAGCGTTGGAAGATTCGGGGGCTCATTGCGTGACATCGCGTGCCCTTTGTCGAGAAATCCAGCCAGCACCAAATCGTTCACGCGAGGTGTGAAGAACATGCGCTTGCTCTGCAGAGCTTCGACTGCCGAAACCAGATCGCGGGCCGCATCAGACTTCAGGACGAAGCCTCGCGCACCGGCGTCCAGAGCTTCACGAATGACCTGATCGGAATCCGTGATCGTCAACACGATGACTTTGAAGTGGGGATCATGCTGCAGCAGTTGACGAGTCGTATCGAGGCCGTTGAGGAAGGGCATGCCGATGTCGACTATGACAACATCCGGCTTCAACTGCTTCGCCATTTCAACCGCTTCACGGCCATCGGAGGCTTCTCCGCAGACTTCCCACCCCTCATGTTTTTGGAGAAGCGAACACAACCCCCGGCGCACAATTTCGTGATCGTCGGCTAACAGAATACGCAGTTTCATGGCAGAACCTCCAACAGACCAACCTGGGAATTAATCCAAAAACAACAAGGTCTATCAGCCTTCAGCAGGAAGCCTGTGGGCTTCGTGCCAAAGCTGTGAAGACCCGGTGCTGACTAACCGCCTCTACGGCCTCCAACAAATCCCGTGATTCGACTTCACGACATACCCTCGGGCGCCAGCATCGAGCGCCTCACGCATCATCTGCGGGGAGTCGTGTTGAGTGACGAACAAAACTTCCAGACCGGAGGTTTTTGGCTTTTGCTGGATCAGACGGCAA
>Ga0210400_10003251_pt1 | contig 14490 bp, 13 predicted proteins | sample IncBWH26MmetaG_FD_155456 | JGI IMG/M metagenome (GOLD analysis project Ga0210400, IMG submission 155456) | Forest soil microbial communities from Barre Woods Harvard Forest LTER site, Petersham, Massachusetts, United States - Inc-BW-H-26-M | ecosystem: Environmental > Terrestrial > Soil >...
CGGCAGCCGTGACCGTCCCGGCCAACACCACCAGCCAACCGCAGGCCTACGTCTTGACTCTCACCGCGTCGGGACTCGCTGGTTCCACGCCGACCAGCCAAACGTTGACCATCACCGTTCCGGCCGTGTCAACCTAGCCGGACACGCAATCAAGGGAAAGCCGCCCAAGGTGGCGAGATCGAGACCCGCTTGAACGTCCCTGACCCGGCGGCGTCTAGCGCCGCCCCAGGAATCGAGATCGGCGTGGGGTGCGATGAACCCGACTCGCGTTCACCACCTCCAGTCATGGCCGGCCAGCCGCTTCCCAGGCGCGGTGTACCGTCAGGACCCCCTTCCACAGACGATCCAAGGTTTCGAGTTCGCTGCTGTCGAAGCGAAGGTCGAACACGTCACCTAGCACCGCGAACCAGTCGGTTCTATCGGTGAGCGGTTCGGACGTGGCGGCGCCGTCTCCAATGCGGGTCACGACGAGCCCGCGGACGACATCGATGCCGGTGGCATCCCGATGTTCCGCCAAGGCAACCCGCGCGAAAGGCGACTCGGGGGACCTCGATAGCCATTCGTGCTTCGCCCTGAACTCAGTCATCTCGGCTTCGGCGGTTGTCCAGATCATCGCAACGAACCCACCAGCGGGATCGTGTTCGAGACGCCAGGCGCCGTCGTCCTCGTGCCTGTCGAGAATGAGGCGGAACGGAGCCTGCTCGTAGTCACCGGCGATGAGCGGCAACGCCTCATGCAGCGCATCGCCGAGCCCGACGTCTACGTACCAGACTCCCGACGGGTTCTCTTCCGACGGCAAATCGCTGACCGTGAGAACGACATGATTGCCAACTGATTCCGGGTCGGCCTCGGGGGTGACCTGGACACCACCGACGTGGCAGGCAACCGTGTAGCCGAGCGATCGCAAGAGTAGGGCGAACCCGCCGTTCAGGTGGTAGCAGTAGCCGCCGCGACCGTGCAGGGCAATGCGCTCCACCGACTCGACGGGATCGATCCCCCACGCCTCGCCGGCGTGCAGCCACATCGTCTCGTACGGGATCCGTTCCGCCTGGCGACGATGGAGACGCTGGAGCGCCTCGACAGAGGGCGGCTCGGCGTCCAGCCCAAGCCGGCGAAGATACGCCGTTCGCAGTTCGGAACCGATGCGGACCTGTGATCCACCCACCTCCAAAGTCTCGCGCTCGAACCGTAGGGGCACGGTCCGATCCCGAACAGCCCACACATGGGCATCTTTTAGTTCGGCCGCCAAGCACACATGACGTGTGACCGACCACTTGCCCGCCGGGACCCATCCGTCAACCAAAGATGCCGGCGGCGCCGTCGCTCGGGGTCCCGAGGCCTGATAGATGTCGCCGGCAACGAAAGGCTGCACGCTGCAAGGGACACCGCGATCCGCTCGCCGTCTATGCCGACTACCAGGTGGGCGCCGCCGAGTTCCCGCACCAGTGCTTGAAGGCGGTGCACATGGCCGAGACGACCGTGTTGGCGAGCTGTTTGTGGCCCTCGGTGTTGGGATGCACCCAAGTGTCGTTCAGGAAGACCCACGAATCGCCTCCAGGCGGTTGGTGGCTGGCCCAACCATCGGGAACAGCGAAGGTGATAGCGGCTGATTTCCCGGTTTGTTCCCCGGCCAGGTTCACCTGATTCTTGATGTTGGCGTTGGCGAAATCGATGATGGCCTGAGCCTGGTCCCATTGACTCGTCTGTACACGCGGGTTTCCCTCCGTGGGGAGGGACTTGCTGGTACAGGCCATGCCTTGCGCGGGGCCGACGAAGACATTGGGCAACGGTTGCCACGTCCCGAAACTCCAGGGACACTCCGCCGGATAGCCGAGCACCACCCCGTGGTTGCTGTTGTCGAGCAGCGCCTTGTAAATGTTGCGTAAGTGGGAGCCCTGGTCGTTGGCGAGCCATCGATTGCCAAAACAGGTCACCACTCCGTCGATGCCGTTCCTCTTTCCGAGATACGGCGGCGCGGCTTCGCCGTTCACGATCGTCGAACTTGCGCACTGGCCCACGGAGGCGGGCCAGACCTCGACGTAGTCCGATAGCAACGGGTTGGCGCCCAGGGTCATCACCACGTAGCTGTCTTTGATCTTGGTCAGCTCAGGGTTGAACGCGCCGCCGGTGTCCCAGTTGGCTGGCGTCGAGCCGGTCATTGCCCAGTCGTACACCGCGGCGGCACTCGCAGGATTCTGCGCCCCGGCGATGACGTAGGGATAGGCGATGGTCGGGGCTCCGGGGCGCTTGACCCAGGGTCCAGCATCCCATGGCTTGCCCCTCTCGTTGTTATCGGAGCACCGGTCGTCTACCGTGCCCTTATCGACGGGTTGACACACCTGCAGGCTGTTGTTGCCGATCCACCCGTTGGCCATGGATTGGTCGACGCCACACTTGATGAAGTCCTTGAAGGTACTGGCGTTCCCCTCAACGCCGCAATAGCCGAATCCGGCAGTCACGGAATCGCCGAGAAAATAGACGCTCGCCGCATTTTGAGGGCCCGGGTACCAGTTTACCGTCCAATGGGGCTCCGGATTCCTACTGCTGAGGCCATTCACCGTCGAGGTGGTGCAGGTGAGGTTTCGACCCGGGAGGGATGGATCGAGCCTCACGACCACACACGAGAGATCGGTGGTCCCGGGCGTCCAAGGAACCAATACGTGGCCCTCGACGGCATAGCCGCTGTAACCAGATGCTCCCGCCCCGCTCAAGTTGATCTTGTAGCGGAACCACAATTCAGTGTCGTATGCCCCCACTCCGGCGAAGTTGCTCGCCGTGTAGCAGAAGTTCTGGGAACTTGAAGGTGAAACGGTCTCCGGTCCAGCATCGCCACATTTTTTGTTCCCCTCGTGGACGTTGAAATAGTCACGGTTCAGTTGGACGCCGGGACCGGTGATGAGTTGGCCAGCCACCTTCGTGTCATTGACGGGCGCAGACTGAGCGACGGTTGCCGATCCCAGAGTTATCACTCCGGTGAGTAGGAGGATCGCCGTGCTGGCTAGGGCGACGAGTCGACGGTGCATGGGCGCTCCAAGAAGGGGAGACTCCCTCCCCGCTCTGGATTGAAGGAGGTGAGGACTTTGGAGGGTAGCGGCAGTTTAAGTGCCCGGCAACAGTCATATGGGGAGTGCTGTTCGGCCAGCCTCGCCCACCTTGTCGTCTAATGGCAAGTCCTCGGCAATAGGGCCAAAGCCTGTCGACTACTTCACCAGTTGGTCGAGCGAGTCCTTGCTGGCCGAAAAGACCGATGAGTCGCTGTAGTAAGAGACGTTTACCCGATAGACATCCCCCTTGAGCATGTCGAGCACTACGGCATACGGCAGCGGAAACGGGGCAGTGCCGTTCACCAGATCGGCCTTGACCGAGTAGGTCCCCATCGTCAATTGCACCTGACCGGTGGGGACGGCGTACTTGGCGGAGACATGAACTGTGAACTCCGGTGCGGGTCCCGCTCCCTTGTCAAACGGGTTCGCCGAGGAAGTGACTTCGGCGGTGGTGGCGGCCACGGTCACGGTCTGACCGCCATTGAGGACGTCCTCACTGGACGCAAAATCGAACGAGGAACCCAAATAGGCGGCACTGACTCGGTGCTGACCAACAGTCAGATCCGTTACCGACGCGCTCCGGGCGTTATCACCTACAAGCGTCACTGGCGGTCCGATGGGTTTTCCGTCCACCCCGAACTGGACATCGCCAGGCAGATCTGTCGCGCCGTCGCCGGTGGCAACCGATGCAGTGAACGTGAGTGGCTGTCCGTACTCGGAGTTCCGGTCTGACGAGACGACCGTCGTCGTGGTTTGCTTCCCTTTCCTGACGTCTTGGCTCAAAGGTTGCGAAGCGCTCGCCACAAAGTGGCCGGTGAACGGGATGTATTGGGCAGAAACATTGTGGGTGCCGGGTGTCAAGAGACTCAGGTAGAAGCCCGCCCTCAGCCGGATGGTGGCCGTTCCATTATTGGGATCGATGGCGTGGGCATCAGCGACCGGCTGGCCGTCAATCGAGAACTGGACCCTTCCCTCGACGCTCGCATGTTTGGCCACCACAGTCGCGGTGAAATCGACTGGTCCACCAGGATCCGATGGGTTTGCCGATGACTGCAACGATGTGGCCGTCGAGGCGCCCTGTACCGTTACACCGCCGCTAACCGTCCCGCTGCTTGGTGCAAACGAGCCCGCTGGGAGGTACGAGGCGGTCACCGCGTAGTTCCCGAGATCCCGGTACATGTTGTCCGCCTCGGACTGCGCCTTGCCGTTCACTACGTTGACCGGCCCACCAATGGCCCTACCGCCCATGTCGAAGCGCACAGTTCCCGTTGGTTTGTCCGGCGCGCCGAGAGCAGCTACCGACGCGGTGAACGTGACGGGCTCTCCAAATTCCGGAGTGTTGGACGACGAGGTTACCGAGGTTGAGGTGGCCAGCCCGCTTCCCTCTACCTTTTGATCGAAAGTCACGACGTTACTTTGGGCAAAGGTGTCATCACCGACGTAGAGGGCAAACATCTGATGGGTACCCGGCCCTAACGGCTTGGGCATCGTCACGGTGGCCTTGCCATCGATCAACGGGGCCGAAACGCGCTTGGCCAGGTCGTTGTCTGCTCGCACGAAGATCTCGCCGTTGGGCGGCGATGGGGCGACGGACGTGACGACGACCGTGAAGCTGAGAGGCGATCCGGCGGGCGACGGGTTGGCGCTCGGAGTGATGGCCAAGTGAGTGGGAGTCTTGCCCACCTGGAGTGAGACGTCCCGCTGGCTCCCCTCGTAGAATTCGTCGCCCATGTATTGGGCCACGACCTTGTGAGGGCCAGCAGCCAGGTTCGACAGCTGCAGCACCGCGGTCTGCTTGCCATCTCGGTTGGTCAGTGCGACAGCTCCCATAGACCTGGTGTTGTCGATGAACGTCACGGTCCCTGTCGGGACTAACTGGTGGAAGGCCGAGGGTGACGACGGAACGGTCACGGTAAAGGTCACCGGCTTGCCTTCCTCCGACCGGACAGTGCTGCTGTGCAACTCGAGTGAGGTCGGAATCGTCGCCGGGTGGGCGACGACAACGACTTTTTGGGTGGCGTCTATGCCTGCGGCCTCGGCGAAGAGTTCGTGGATCGGCTTCGATGGGTCAGGGTCGACGGAACCAGGTGTACACGTGGGCGCGACAGTGCCCTGAGGGGTGCACGTTCCATTCGGACCGAGATTGAGGGCTGCGTGGCCAGAGAGGTCACTGACATTGCCGAACTCGTCCACGCCTTCGACGGTGATGGCCGCAGCCTTGTCTACGATCATGTCCTTAGGGGCGAGGGTCAAACGAGCCACTGGGCCCTGAGTGATGTGGATGCCCGCCGCCGCACCGGTGATGGACTTGTCCTCCGTGTCATTGGCTGTGATGGAGAGATCCGTGGCCTTCAGAAATCGGATCACGGAACGAAAGGTGTGGGACCCTCGGTCGGCCGCCGTGAACCGGTAGTCCACCGGGAGTGCCCCCGGCGTCGAACTGGTGAAGTGCACTGTTCCCCGGTATGAGATTGCCGTCTCACCCGCCGAGTCCTTGGCCGTCACCGTTGTGTCGTAGGTGCCGCCCGCCGTCATCGTCTTAACGATGTCGACGGACAACGATGCCGCCGGACCCGAAACCGCGTTGGGGGTGATTGCAATTTGGGCCGGACCCGAGTGAGGAATGGTTACTATCTTGGCGTCAGGGGTGACAAAGCTCGAGCCGCCACCGCCGCCGCCGCCGTCACCGGTTTCCGACCCGGCTCCCCCACCGCCTCCGAAGTAACCGCCCCCGCCTCCGGCGCCGCCGTTGGAGCCTTTGGGAATGATGCCAACACCACCGCTGCCGCCGTCGAATCGCTTACCATCCTTCCCGTCGCCCACCAATATGCTGGCGTTATGGCCGCCGGATCCCCCGTGGGTCAACGTTCCCCCGAGGCCGCCTCGCGGGGTTCCGAGCGACCCATCGCCGTTCTGTCCGTCAAGGGTACCGGGGGGATTCTGAGGACCGCCGGCAGTTTCTACACCTGCGCCGCCGCCACCGCCGCCGGCAATCACCAGAGCACCGCTGGGTCCCTGCACGTACGAGAACCCGCCCCCTCCCCCGCCGCCTCTGGCCCCGTCTCCTCCGCCGTTGAATCCCCCGTCTCCGCTATTGGGTAGCTTGCCTCCACCACCGGCAGAGTGGCCCTGGCCACCAACGCTGATGAGGAGCCTCTCCCCGGCGCTGACGTCGACGTGTCGCGCATCGACCTCGATGCCAGGACCGCCGGGGCCTCCGTTGTGTCCGCCACCGCCATTTCCTCCGCTGGCGATGACGTTAAGCGACCCAACACCAGCTGGGACGGTGTACGTCTCCACCTTGCCGGTGTAGGTGAACACGTGGGTACCGGTTGCTCCGGTGGTTACGGGAGGGGCAACGGTCGAGGCGGCTGCTGCCGCTCCCATCATCGAAATACCAATGGCCAATGCGGCCAGAGCCGTCCCCAGGGCCCGGCAAAGTGGTTTCATCGAGATCGGCTCCCTCGCATCGGTCGCGGTGAATGACCCATCGCGTGGTCTGCCTCGTCCCACTTGACGTGCGCTCGACAATGGTTACTATACACCGTTCAGCACGGTCCGGCATGGGGCGAGAGCATTCGAGACCCCTGGGTTCGAGCCCATCGTTACAACTTGTCGGTGTCTCCAGCTTCCGTGAGGCGGCCCTTCCGGGCCGGTGAACTGCTCCACATCGGCGCCCACGAGCCACGGTACGCCGGCCAAAGGAATAGCGATGTGGCCAGGGCCGTTGAACTGAACATGGCGCCAGGTCACACGATTACCATCTCCCCCGCCCTCGCTCACGTGGAAGTCCGGCTCGGCGACCGGCTTCTCGCCACGTCCGACCGGGCCATGAAGCTCGACGAGACCGGGCTGCCCGACCGCTATTACCTGCCGCGGGACGACGTACGGATGGATTTCCTGCGGCTCACGACGTTCCGTACCACGTGTCCGTTCAAGGGTGAGGCGTCATATTGGTCCCTCGACATCGACGGAGAGATGCACGACGGCATCGCGTGGAGCTACGAGACGCCGATCGCTCAGGCCACCGATGTGACAGGGATGTTGTCCTTCTACCCGGACCGTACCGAGGTCACAGTCGACGGTCAGTCGCTTCGAGACTGACCCACCTGTCGGGCTCGACGGCCACGACCCCTTTTCGTCCCGCCGGTTCAGTCCACGAGCCGGTCGAGCAGCCAGCTCGGCCCGACGACCTCGGCGTTGGCCACCCGGACCCGCTCAGCCAATTCCCGGTCGGCCGTGACCACGATCACCTCGAGGTGTGCCCCCGCAATGGTCGCGATCGTGTCGTCGCCCTCGCCGGGCGCGTGCACAACCTCGACGCCGTCGACATCAGCTTCGTCGGCTCCCGCCCGGGCTTGGCCCTCGAGTACGAGTGTCACCGGCGGTTCCAATCGTCCCGCCGCCACCGTTGCCCGCACTCGTGCGGTGAAGCGCCGCGTCGCGCCTGGCCGATCCCGCCACCAGCCCGTTGGCCGAGACCCGATCACGTTTGCGACGTCGATCACCAGCATCGGACCAGCATTGCCGATTCGTACGTGCCGTTGTTGAGTCCCTGACGTACGACCTGACCGTGACTCGCAGCTGAGGACGAGCCAGATTCTGTGGGAACAAGCTCGCTCGGGTGATCGAGCGGCGAGCTAATTGTTGCGGTGTGCGATCTGGAAGACGTTGCCGAAGTTGTCACGGACCATGGCACGCCTATCCCCGTAGGGGGTGTTCAGAGGCTCTTCCAGGCTCGCAGCACCGGCAGCTAGTGCTCGCTGGTAGACATGGTCGGCGTCATCGACGTAGACGTAGAGAAAGGCGGGAAAGAGCTCGCGCTCACCCGCTTCGCTCACCATGATCAGTGAGTCTCCGACTTGGATCTCGGCCGGGCGGTCGGCGTGGACTTCGCCCGTGGCATCGAATACGTCGCGCAGAAAGTTCACCTGGGCAGTCACGTCGCTAACGACCATCCGTGGCGTCACCGAACGAAATCCTGAGGGCATGCCTGAGTATCTCACCCCCGGCTTCGCCCGACGAACGGCCTAGGCATGCTTCATCATGCCAACCCGGAAGGGGGACTCCTATCCGAAGCTCATGGCTCAGGAGGCGAGGCCGATCCGGGCCGATGCCGCTTCATGGGCGCTGAATCTGTATGAGTAGCCCCGCCGACGCTGAACTCCCACGAGTGCCGGTCCATCAGATGGGTTCCCGAGAACGGCCAGCATCCAATACGAACGGTCTCCACCGGCAACGTCTTTCGTGGTGGGAAACCACTGGGCGGTCGGCAACCCGTCTCGCAGGGCGCGGCGCGCCACCTCAGGCAAGGGGTCGTCGATCACATCGAAGACGGTGTCAGTAGCTAGTGGGGCTGGATCGTGGCCGAGCGGTGGCTCCATCCAAGTGCTCAACACGTTCAGGTCATTGGCAGAGGCTTCAACCGCGTGGGCAATGAGACCAGGGTCGGGTGCTCTAGACCCTGCGAGTCGAAGCTCCACCACGAGTTCCGAGTGATCGACTTCTTGGAATACCGGTTGTGCTGCGAAACCAGTCGCGCTCGCCACTTCGGCCATCACGACCTCGAGTGCGTCGGCCATATCAGGTACTGCAACACGGAGTTTGCTCGTAGACGTCATTGCTCTCCTCCTGGAATCGACATTGCGTCGCCTGGGCGTTTGGGCCGACATATGTCACGCTACGCCCCGAAAGTGACCGTTCCCTGACGGACACGAGGCAGTGAGCTGAATTCTCATGAGGGCAGCAGAGCCTTGTGAACTGCGATGATGGCGCCGACCCCCAGGTCCCAAGGGTGGAGTCTCGACTCGTTTCCCTGTGGATTCGATCGACACACAGCCAGGCAAATGGGCCGTCCAGGGCTTCCGCTCGTAGGCTTCTCAAATCCAAGGCGGCGAGATCGAGACTCGCACGGTCCACCACATGATCAGGCGACGGCGTGGTCGCGGTGGGGCAGCACCCATCCGGGTCGTGGGAAGTGACACGTGTACCCATTTGGATAGTGCTCGAGGTAGTCCTGGTGTTCAGGCTCTGCTTCCCAGAATGGCCCCGCCGGCGTGACCTCGGTGACTACCTTGCCGGGCCACAACCCTGAGGCCTCGACGTCCGCAATCGTGTCCTCGGCCACGAGGCGCTGGCCCTCGTCGAGGTAGAAGATCGCCGATCGGTAACTCGCTCCAATATCGTTTCCCTGGCGATCGGCGGTCGTCGGGTCATGAATCTGGAAGAAGAACTCGAGGAGATCACGGTACGAGATCTGCTCCGGATCGAACTCGATTTCAATGGCCTCGGCGTGGGTTCCATGGTTTCGGTAGGTGGCGTTGGCCACATCGCCTCCGGTGTAGCCCACTCGTGTGGAGAGTACGCCCGGACGCTTCCTGATGAGGTCTTGCATCCCCCAGAAACAACCGCCCGCCAGGATGGCCTTACTCGTCGTATCGCTCATTGGTCCGTACCTTCCTGTGTCAAATGGTCATCAAGGACATGCCGATAGTTCCCGTAACCCTCGCTCTCGAGATCCTCGTAGGGCACGAATCGAAGTGCAGCCGAATTGATGCAGTAACGGAGGCCCCCTTCCTCGGCGGGGCCGTCGTCGAAGACGTGACCGAGGTGGCTGTCTCCCTGGGCCGAACGAACCTCGGTCCGGACCATCCCGTGGCTGCGGTCTACTGTCTCGACGACGTTTTCAGGCTCCAAGGGAACGGTGAAGCTTGGCCAACCGCATCCACTGTCGAACTTCTGCTTCGAGGCGAAGAGTGGCTCACCCGACACGATGTCGACATAGATCCCCGCCTCCTTCTTGTCCCAGAACTCGTTGTCGAAGGCGGGCTCGGTAGCACCCTCCTGGGTGACCGCCCGTTGTCTGGCGGTCAGTTTTGCGATGGTCGCTGCCTGCTTGCTCTGTGGCTCTGCCACCTGCACTCCTTTCGCCGAGGTCGAACTCCGTCAGAGGGCCTGATGTGCGGGGTTCACTAACCCAATTCTAGTCGGAGCTCTGCTCTTGAGCACTGGGCCGGAGCATCGGGCCGTGCTGGGCGTACCTCTCGATTCTGGCTCGCCGACGCTCACCTCACCCCATCGTCGGCGCGAATGCGACTTCGCCGTTCTGCAATGACTGCCCGGCTCTTGAGGGGCTTATGCCCCTCGGTATAGCTTGCAGAGAATGCCTCCTGACGGCGCCGGTTCGGGCTACTGACATGATCCGACTTATCGCAGCCATCGATGTTCGACGGGGCATCGCGACCGACTCGGGCATCCCGTGGAAGCTTCCCGGCGACACTGCCTACTTCCACGATAAGACGACTACAGGCCTCATCCTGATGGGTTGGGCAACCTACAAGGAATTCGCTGCGCCCCTGCATGACCGAGACAACTTCGTACTGTCGGATCATCCTGGGCCATTGCGCACGGGCTTTCGAGCGGTCGGCAGCCTGGACGAACTGGCGATTGAGAATCCCGACGACGACATATGGGTCATTGGCGGCGCCGCGGTGTATGCGGAGACGATCGCCGAGGCGGACGAACTTTTGCTGACGCAGGTCGCCGGTGACTTCGATTGCACCAAATTCTTCCCGCCATACCAAACTGAATTTCGTCTGGCCACGCAGAGCGACGATCGCCAGGACGGGGAGATCACCTATCGGTTTGAGACGTGGCGACGCCTTGCATCGAAGCCGAAGTCCTAAAGACTGAAACGGGTCTGACGCGAAAGACCAGGAGTCAACGCGGCGTGCAGTTTGCTGCTTCGGCTCGACGTCCATCGGGTGGCTGTAGTGAACTTGGACCCATGACCAAGAGGCTCGAGATCTCCCGTGACATCGCCGCTCCGCCCGAACTGGCCTACGCCGCCATCTCGAACGTGACTCGCATGGGCGAATGGTCCGAGGAATGCCATACCTGCGAGTGGCACGAGGGCCACGACGAACCGGTCGTCGGCGCTACATTCGACGGCCACAACCGCCACGGTGAACACGAGTGGACCACACAGGGGAGGGTTATCGAGGCCGACCCCGGCCGGGCGTTCGCCTTTGAGTGCTCAATGATGGACTTCCACTACTCGACCTGGGGGTACCGCATCGAGCCGACCGAGTCGGGATGCCGGGTGACCGAGTGGAACGAGGACCTGCGGCCTGAGTCGGCCATGGAGTTGAGCAAGCAGATCTCTGGTGTCGATGACCGCACGGAGCGAAACTATCGGACCATGAGCGGCACCCTCGAGCGCCTCGCCGCCGCCCTGGAGCACTAATCGGCTAGGTCCTCGCGATTCGTCCCCATGGCGGGCACAGGCGACGAGCGGGTCGTCTGGGCCGCGCAATTCATGATCTGGTCCCGGTGCCCGGGTAGTGCATGCTCGGTCGCCGACCGGGCGACGAGGGGACACTGCTTGAGGGGGCTGTATGTGGGTCATTAACGTGGAATGCCATGAGCCATGCCGCGGAAATGACCGCCAATGCCGTGCGGCGATTCGGGCTCGGGTTGGGCCGATGAGCGACTCCAGCCAAACCGTTGCCGAGTTGATCGTGGACTGCCTCGAATCCGAAGGCGTCACTCACGTATTCGGGATCCCCGGCGAGGAGAACATCCACCTGGTCGATGCCCTTTCTCGTAGTTCAATTCGCTACGTGCTCGTCCGCCACGAGCAGGCAGCGTCGTTCATGGCCGAGACCTATGGTCGCCTGACCGGACGCGCCGGAGTGTGCTCGGCCACCCTCGGCCCGGGGGCGATCAACCTACTCCTCGGTGTAGCCGATGCCACCACCAACTCCACCCCGGTTGTGGCCCTGAGCGCTCAGGTGGGGATGCATCGCAGCTTCAAGGAGTCGCACCAGGGCGTGGACCTGGTGTCCATGTTCGCGCCAGTGACAAAGTGGTCGGCCCTCGTCGCCACGCCCGAAGCCACTCCCGAGATGATGCGCAAGGCGTTCAAGCTCGCCCAGACCGAGCGCCCCGGTGCCGTGTATCTGGCCGTTCCCGAGGACGTGGAGCAGGCGGAAGCACCCCAAGACGCCCGACCGCTCGAAGTCAACATACCGCGCACCGACGAACCATCCCGGGGCCAGGTGACCAGAGCGGCCGCCCTTCTCGATGCGGCCACCAATCCCATCGTCCTCGCCGGCCACGGTGCCACCCGAGCAGGAGCGGGCGGATCACTCCTCTCTTTTGCCGAGAAACTCGGCGTGTCGGTGGCCACGACCTTTCACGGGAAGGGCGTCTTCCCGGACGACCACCCCCAAGCGCTCGGAGCCATCGGGTTCATGCGCCACGACTACGTCAATTTTGGCTTCGACAAAGCTGACCTCATTGTCACCGTCGGTTATGAATTGCAGGAATTCGACCCTGTGCGCATCAACCCTCAGGGCGACAAAGAGATCATCCACATCCACCGCTTCCCGGCTGAAGTGGACCGGCACTACAACGTGTCCGTCGGGCTGCAGGCCGATATCGGACGCAGCCTTGACGCCCTGGCCGAAGCGGTCGATCGACGGTTCCGGCCCCCGGCGGAAGAGCTGAGGATCCGCGGGCTGCTGGTCGAGGAGCTCGATCGAGGCCGGGCCGATGATCGCTTCCCGTTGGCGCCGGCGCGCATCGTCGCCGATACTCGCGCTGCACTCGGTCGTGACGACATCGTGTTGGTTGACACCGGGGCACTCAAGATGTGGATGGCTCGGCTGTACCCGACGTTTGCCCCGAACACCTGTCTGATCTCGAACGGTCTGTCGACCATGGCCTGGACCGTGCCGGGCGCCATCGGGGCGAAGATCGCCCGACCCGAGCAGAAAGTGCTGGTCGCGACGGGCGATGGTGCCTTCTTGATGAACTCACAGGAGATCGAGACTGCGCTGCGGGAGCACATCGCCATGGTCATCCTCATCTGGGTGGACGATGCCTACGGCCTGATCAGCTGGAAGATGGACCTCGAGCTTGGCCACGATATGGACACGACGTTCGGCAATCCTGACTTCGTCGCCTACGCAGAGAGCTTCGGCGCAACGGGATACCGCATCACCAGTGCAGACGAGCTGCTGCCCATGCTGCAGGCTGCGCTCGCAGCAGACACCGTTTCCGTCATCGCCTGTCCAGTCGACTACACGGCCAATCTCGAGCTCATCCGCTCACTCGGTGAGCTCGACGAGGCCGTTTCGTAGCCAGCTAGGACCCGATCGGTCAGCTCCCGCCGTTGCGTCGCCTGCCACGATCAACGACGGGCGCTCACCGAGGAGAGGTGACCCATGAGTGCAATCGACTACCTCAGTAGCACGGACACCGTGCACATTGCCACCGAGCTTCCTGACGGAGGCGAGATCGTGACCCCTATCTGGGCGGTCGTAGTGGACGGCACGCCATACATCCGTAGCGGCTATGGCCCCCAATCTAAGTGGTACCTCCGCGTCCAGCGCACGGGCCGGGCCACCTTCATCGATGGTCTCCGCCGCTATCCCGTGACTATCGAGAACCTAAACGACGAAGCGATAAAGCACGACGTGGACGCGGCCTACCGGACCAAGTATGTCGGCCAGGGAATGGCCCTGCGCCAAGTCGTCTCGGCGCAGGTGCGCGCCTACGCCATGCGAATCACTCTCCAGTGATCAGTTGGTAGTGAAGCAGCGATCGGCGGAACGGGACGGGGTTACGAGATCGAGGCTCGGATGGCCCACCAGCTCAGATGCCGTTGAGTGCCCACGCTACGGACGGCTGCGAGCCACGACCGTCGCTGGTCGTCTTCCCGTGGTTGTGCGTTCGAAGCCTCAATGTCCAGCGGCCTGGCCGCCGTCGATGTGCAGGATCTCACCCGTGACGAACGTCGCCCGTTCGAGATAGAGGATGCCGTCCACAACGTCGCTGATTTCGCCCATCCGGCCGAGAGGGTGGGCGTCATCCATGCCCTCATAGGATGCCGGGTCGTACATCGGGGTCATGATGACTCCTAGGGAGACGGCGTTTACGCGGACGCCGCGTGAGGCGTACTCGATGGCCAACGACCGGGTCACGGCCGCCAGCCCGCCTTTGGTGAGGGACGCCAGTGCCGCGGGTCTCTTGCTGTCCGGCTGGTCGACCAGGCTCGTGCTGACGTTGACGACGTGGCCGCCGCCCTGGGAGAGCATCTGACGGATGACGGGCTGGGTGATGTGAAAGAACCCGGTCAGATTCACCGCTGTGATCGCCAGATAGTCGTCCACGGTGTAGTCGGTGAAGGGCTTGCCGATGAAGATCCCCGCGTTGTTGACGAGTGTGTCGATCCGGCCGAACCGATTGATCGCCCGTTCGACTACCAGCTGAGCACTCTCGGCTTCGGCGATGTCCCCCTGGACGGTGAGGAAGTCGGACTCGTCGGCGGGGTTGATCGAGCGTGAGGTAGCGACGACCGCGTATCCGGCGTGGCGAAACGCAGCCACGAGGCCTTCCCCGATTCCCCGAGAGGCGCCGGTGATGACCGCGACCCTCGTGC
>Ga0210400_10003252_pt1 | contig 14489 bp, 11 predicted proteins | sample IncBWH26MmetaG_FD_155456 | JGI IMG/M metagenome (GOLD analysis project Ga0210400, IMG submission 155456) | Forest soil microbial communities from Barre Woods Harvard Forest LTER site, Petersham, Massachusetts, United States - Inc-BW-H-26-M | ecosystem: Environmental > Terrestrial > Soil >...
CAGCGCACGCCGTAGTTGACCGAAGCATTGATCAAATTCACCGAGCCAATCAGGTTGTTGTTGTAATTGAAACGCTTGATGAAATGACTGAGCCCCTCGGCGGCATAGGCGGCCAAGTGATAGACGCAAGTAAAATGATAGCGGTTGAAGAGGCGATCAATTAGCTCAGCGTCTAAAATCGAGCCCTTTACAAAGATGGCTCCGCTTGGAACGTTGTCTTCAAATCCGCCGCTCAAATCGTCGAGAACAACGACCTTGTGACCGCGGCTGAGGAGTTCGTCCGCAACGTGCGATCCGATGAAGCCGGCACCGCCGGTGACCAATGAGGTTGACATCTTTCCCTTATTCCTTCCCTTTGCGCATGGAATTTTCAAAGAGACTACGCGACCCAACTAGATCGAAATCTGGGGAACAGAGGTTTGTTCCAGGCTAGGCTCTTTCCCTCGCTCGACAAATTCCACGGGGTCAATGGCCTGATTCCAACGCACCACTTCGCGGTACATCTCCAGCCGGCGCTGAAGAATTTCCGCCGGTCTGAGCATGTTGAGCAGACCGTAACCGATCTGGCGCACTCGAATTTTGGCAATAGACAAGCTCCGGCAATTTCGGGCAGCTCTGGCGCCGAAATGTTTGTAGAAGTAGCGATAGCGGCTACGATGCTTTTCAATCTCAAAGCGGACGGGAAAACGACCGACCGACTGGCCACCAAGATGAGTAATCACAGCCTCTGGAGTAAAGAGAATTGGATAGCCCGAACTCCACACGCGGCGGCACAGATCCACTTCCTCGAAATGGTAAAAGAATTGCTCGTCAAATCCGCCCAGGCGTTTGAGAAGGTCGCCGCGAAACATTACGCAACAGCCGGACTGCCAATCGATTGGCCGTTCCGTATCGCCTGGCCATCGCGGGTATTCCTCATAGATAAAAAGAGACGACAGCTTAGAGAGGCCAAGCGCGCTAACCCAATAACGCCCAATCGTGGGGAAAAGGCGCGCGGAAACCTGATACGTACCATCGGGGTTAAGAACTCGGCAGCCGAACGCTCCAGCCTCGGAATGGCGATCTGCAAACTCCACAAGTTTGTCTAGCGCACCATCATGGATGATTGTGTCAGGATTCAAGATGAGAACGTATTGTCCGCGGCTTGCAGCGATTCCGGCATTATTGCCTCTAGCAAAACCGAGATTCTGCAGGTTCTCAACGATTCGTACTCCCGGATAATGCTTGCGAATGAATTCGATGGAATCGTCGACCGAGCCGTTATCCGAAACGATGACTTCAAAGTTCGTTGCGTGGGTGCCGTCGTAAATGGACCGCAGGCAATCGCGGATCACACGAAGATCGTTCCAGCAGATAATTACCACAGAGAGTTTCACTGTTTCGGTTTCCATAAGCGACGACTGACCTATAACCTCACAACTTTCCCTTTGTGCTTCAGAGACTCGTCCGCGGCTTCCAGCATGCGCACAATGCGCAGTCCGGCCTCGCCATCATTAAAGGGCCGCTTGTTGTTTCGAATGCAATCGATGAAATATGACGCTTCCACTTTCAGAGCCTCTATCTGCTCTATATTGGGAGACCACATGTCCCCGGTCCGATAGCTGACCAACTGTTGATAAACAGCCTCACCGCTCACCATCTGTACGCCACGGTCATATACTTTGATCTTTTCATCGGCTTCCAAGTCATTCCAAACCAGCATTTTTTTCTCGCCACCCAGCAAGGTTGTGCGAACTTTTACCGGCGAAAGCCAATTCACATTAATGTGCGCAATTAAATTATTGGGGTAATAGATGGTGAGAAAGGCGACGTCCGCATGGCCATTAAGATGGTTTGCTCCGGTCGCGACGATCGCCTCCGGCTTGGACATAATGAGGTGGTCCATAATGGACAAATCGTGGGGCGCCAGGTCCCAAATAACGTTGCAGTCGTGCTGAAAAAGTCCAAGGTTCACGCGCGTGGAGTCGTAATAGTAAAGAGACCCCAGTGTGCCGTCGTCGACGAACTGCTTGATTCTTTTGACCGCGCCGGTGAAAAGGAAGGTGTGGTCGACCATGATTTTCAGGTTCTTGCGATCGGCGAGTTCGATAAGCTGTTCGGCCTGCGCTGCAGTGCAAGTGAATGGCTTTTCGACGAACACATGCTTTCCGTTCTCAAGCGCGAGTTTGGCAAGCTCGAAGTGAGTCCAAACCGGTGTGACGACGGCTACAACATCCACCTGTGTGCTGGTCAACACTTCCATCTGGTCGGAAGTTACCGGCACCTCCGGATGAGCACGGCGCACTCGCGAGAGCGACTTCGGGTTTTTGTCGCAGACCGCTACGACATCGGCCTTTTCATGACCTTGAAAATTGCGAACGATGTTAGGGCCCCAATAACCGTAACCAATCACACCGACACGAATAGCATCCGTGGCAAAGTTTGCGCCTAACGCGAGATTGGCCGAAGTTCCGACACTGAAGCTAGTAGCCATCCAGATTCACCTTGAGCTGCCGAGTTGTTATTGCGGAAGCAAGCCGGAGAGGATGGGAGATCTCCAACTGGAATAGAAAATGAATGAAGAGCCGCGATGCTAATACGCGCCGTCACCCGACAATACCGCTCCGGGAGTCTGCAAGAGAATCTTGAGGTCAGATATCGGCGAACATGTCCTTGAATAGCGCAGGTCGAGGCGGACCATATCGTCAAATGTTGTCCTGCTACGTCCCTGCACCTGCCAAAGCCCGGTGATTCCTGGCTTAGCTTCCAGCAGACGCCTACGGTGCCAGACGTCATAAGCTTCAATTTCATAGCCGATCGGCGGGCGTGGACCGACAAGCGACATTTGCCCCATCAGAACATTCCAGAACTGGGGAATTTCATCGAGGCTGGTGCGACGCATAAACTTGCCGATCCAAGTGACACGCGGATCGTTCGTCAGCTTGTAGACACGCCGCTGCTTGCTGTCAGAAGCGTTGGTCTCCGCGCATCCAGCGATGAACTTCTTCACATACTCCCTGTGAATCCCGGCATCCGTAGCTACGTGCATTGAACGAAACTTTAAAAACGCAAATGGTGCTTGAAATTGACCTAGACGTTGCTGACGAAAGAAGACAGGACCCGTGGAGGTAAGCTTGATGAGCACCGCCAGAACGGCAAATACCGGAGACAGGAGCACTAGCGCCAAAGAACTGCCGACGATGTCGATCAATCGTTTTAGCAGGAGAGAGGCTCTCTTGCTGCCATCCAGATCGAAAAGATCCGGATAGAGGGCGGGATCGGCGAGAGCATAACCACCGCCGTCTTTCCAGCTTTGCGGGTAGGAATAGAAAGAGATTTGAAAAGCTTCTACCTGATTGGCGGGAAGCGTGCGTTGAAGCGCGAAGACTATCTTGGACTCAATGCGTTCCACCGCGGCGCTGAGTTCGGCATTGCCGAGCTCACTAAAGATGACGCCGAGCACGGTGCTCGATTCAAACCATCCGAAGGTGTCTGTCTCGCGAATTAGGCCACCGAGTGGCCTCACGATGCGCTCCAAAGAAGGCTTTCCGTCGCCCAGCTTTGGAGTCTTGTCTCGCACCAGCATCAGCACGAAGCTCTTACGCGAGCGCTCTGAACGTTTGCGCTCATGGCACAAAGCGCGGCGAAACTCGGATTGCGACAGAGGCTTTACAACACCCTCAAACAGCTCGTCGGCAAGGGTGCCAAGCTTCTCTCTCGGTTTGCCGTTTCTTGCTTCCAGGTTAATCGTTGCGTCTAGTACTCTAGAAAATAAGGGCATCATGAGGTCTCTTAGAATTCTGGCCGGGAAAGCTTTCTAGGAGCGGGCGACCTGCAAAGCACGCACAACGCTCACCGCGTCCGAATCGATCTCCACTGCAACAGAGCGCTGAAGGAGGGTTATTGACAATACGAGCCTCCGCTTACCCTTCAGTTCCGTGAGTACGCCTTCCAACCCGCGAAGGGCGCCGGCTTCAATTCGAACCTTGCTGCCGACCTCGAGATACGCGCAAGGAAAATTTGGCACACCGGAAGCCACCAGCCTCCGAATCGCCTCGATTTCGTGCTCATCCACCGGAATGGGAACGTGGTTGTACCCGACGATCTGAGTGACGCCTGGCGTTTTCAGAATTGGCAGACGATTATGCGGATTGAAACGGCAGAACAAATAGCCAGGGAAGAGCGGAGCGTCGACTTCTCTAATTCGGTCCGACCAGCGGCGCCGAGCCTTGTAAAGAGGCAGGAACCACTCGTAGCCCTTGCCTTTCAGGTGGTCCGCTACGGCACCTTCGTAGCGCATTCGGACCTGTAGCGCGAACCAAGGAAAACGTGCCGCGGTGAAGTCCGTTGCTGCGACCGCACCGTCTTGCATCGAACCCGGAATCTCTTGAAGGTCTGATTGCGCCAAGCTACCGCCATGAAAGTCCCAGAGGACCTTCTTCCCCATTTCCTGTTTTCACTCGCTCCCTAGGGTCTCTCGACCGCTAGGGCTAAACGGCTTCTCACAACTATGTAGCACGACGCACGGTAAGTACCCATACCGTGCTTCCCTTAAGCCCAACAAGGGAACTGCTGTACCAGATAACCGCTGAAGCGCACGTGTACGAACTCCATTACGTTCCTACAAACTGGCTCACGTGCTGAGGGTTTCCTAGTTGGCGATTCCGGTGTTCAACTCTTCCGCGTAGTACGAGCCATACGTGGCGCCTTCGTCCGCGCAATTTAGAGCAACACCAAGCAGATTCTTTTCGCGAAGCTGCTGGCAAGACTTCTGCGCGTTATCGAAGCCCGTTTGCGCCGCGCGAATGACTGTTAGAACGCCATCGCATAATTCGGCTAACATCAGCGCATCGGATACGGGCAAGGTCGGAGGGGAGTCGAGAATCACCCAGTCAAAAACGGGACCAATCGTTTGCAAAAGAGATTTCAAGCGCCCATTTGCGATCAATTCGGCAGGATTTTGGGGTTTGCTGCCGCCCGCAATGAAGCACAGATATTCAGGTAAACCCCTCTGGATAATCGTAGTCTCAGGCACTTCACCCTTCAAATACTCCGACAGGCCAGGAGAACTCGGTGCACCGAAGCCAACGTGTAGATCGGGGCGACGCAAGTCAGCATCAATCAAGAGAACTCGGCAATTCTGCTGGCGTACCAATGCGTGAGCGAGGTTATTGGCCACGAAGGTCTTGCCTTCGCGTGGCAGGGAGCTCGTTATCAGCACGCTGCGCAGCGGCTGCTTGTCACGAATTTGATAGAGGCGCGACCGCAAAGTCCGAAACTGTTCTCTCACGGCGGGAGGGGCAGCCGGATCGATAAAGACGTTGCGTTCGAGATCCAAGCGCCAGCCAGGATTGGCGCAGTTCGTCCAGATATCATCAAAGCGCAGAAATTCCGCCGCCCTCGCCCTCTTGTCAATCTCGGAGTGCGCCAATGGGTCCAGTATTTCTGGCGGAGCGATGGTGGACGATGCGGCCACGTCGCTCTGGACCTCTGGCGTTGCAGTTTCGGGCATTATCGGAGGTACCTCAAGTGGCACCGTCCTCTGTTGCTCAGCACGCTTTAAAGCTTCGTGGATCCTGCTCATGGCTTCCTTTCGTGTGCTCCGCTTGTCACTGAATTATTGCGACCCATCTCTTGCAAAAGATGATTCAAGCTGCGCAGAAGGCCTTCCACTGTCTTTGACGGATCCTCACCGTTGCGGACCACTGGGCGGGCCATGGGGTCCAGCTCATCGAGTTCAAATTCATGAGCAGCTTCATGCACAACGCTCGGGGGAACTGGCTTGACCTGATCGACGAAAGAGTTGATGAGGGAGTTTTCGCAGAGCAGATTTGCCACCCGAGGAATGCCGCGGGAATATTTGTAAATCGCCTCCACGGCCTCCGGGGAGAAAATGGGAGTTCCGTTAGCGCCGCCGATGCGCAGCCGTTCGTTTATGTATCCAGTCATTTCTTCATGAGACAAAGGCTGTGTTCGGCACCGCATGGTAATTCGCTGGCGCAACTGGCGGAGCCGCGGATCACGTAGCTTCTCCTCAAGTTCGGGCTGACCAGAAAGAACAATCTGCAGCAGCTTCTCGCTTGCTGTCTCAAAATTGGTAAGCAAGCGAATCTCCTCTAGAACCTCGAAGGAGAGGTTTTGAGCTTCGTCCACGATCAAGACAGAGGTCTTACGATCGCGATAGCGCTGAAGCAGCCAATGGTTGAGACGCATCAACACGTGGCTTTTATCGCGACTCTCACAGGGAATCCCGAAGTCCGCCATCATGAAATCGAACAGCTGGCTGGTATCGAGCTGAGAATTAAATATGTAGGCTGTGGCGACGCCCTCGAGATTCAACCAGTCCAGCAAGCGGTTAAGCAGCGTCGTCTTGCCGGTGCCCACTTCACCTGTGAGCAGGATGAACCCCTTCCGATTCTTGATACCGTAGGCGAGCCCCGCTAGCGCCTCTTGGATTTCCCGCGTCAAGAACAGATAGCGGGGGTCCGGATTCGCATTGAACGGGTTTTCTCGTAGTCCAAAGAACGCTTTATACATTAGTCATCTCAGGCGCTTGCAACCAACCTGGGGCCCCCGGAAGAATCTTTGCCGGCGGCCGCGCGACGCCGGGCACCTTCGACCGACGGAATGTTGGCAAGCGTAGGTAGTTGGAGAAAGAACTCGACGTCTTCCTCAGTGCGTAAAGTCTTGTCGCGAAATTCGCGCAGCGCGCCGATCCCGACACCCAGCGCGAGTCCGACCGCAAGTCCGCCCAGGGAAAAGTACAGGGGATTGGGGAAGGACGGCCCGTTTGGAAGATTTGCCGGATCGAGGATGCGAAACTCCGCGTTAGCAGTCTGGTGGTTCATGTCACTGACCATCGCGGATTCGCTGCGCTTCTTCAGCAAGTCATTGTAGAAATCAAGCGCCGACTGATAGTCGCGGGTGAGCTGTTTGTACTGCTCTTCGACATTGGGACTCAGCTGCAGGCGGCTCTGGTACAAACCGATCTGCCTTTGAACGTCACGCTGCTGCGCGGTCTTTTCTTTGATGACGGAGTCATATTGATGCACCTGCGCGCGCAGTTGCTGAATTTCCGGTGTGTCCATCGCGGCACTGGCGGTTGCCCCTTGGGAGGCGCCCTGAGCGTTCGAGGAGGCCATCTTCTGCTTAAGGTCGGCGACACTTTGCCGCAACCGGATCACGTCGGGATGGTCTTCCGTGTACTTGGCTAGCAGCGCTGCGAGTTCGCTCTGCATGTCGGTCAATTGCTTTTGCGCGGACGGATTGTCAGCGGATTGTGACGCCATCTGCTGCGCGAGCATGGATTCGGCAAAAGACTTGTCTTGCTGGGCGCGGCCCAGAGCTTGCGTGGCTGCATCGAGCTGCGTGTTCAACCCCGATAACAAGTTTAGATTTGCTTGCTGTTCATCGGGCAGAGTTCCCGCGTGGCGGCCTTTGAAGGCGGCGAGCTTCGAGTCCTGATCATTCAATCTGGCCTTGGCATCTTCGAGCTGCTTGGTCAGGAATACCGTGGTTCCCTGTGCTTGGTCATGGCGGACGCGCTGGTTCTCTTCCATGAACACCGAAGCGACTTCATTGCACATTTTCTGCGCGAGCGCGGGATTACGATCCGTCACCTTAACGACGAATCCGGGAAGTTGCGTGCTATTCGATTCGGCCATCGGCTTGACGGGCACCACTGCAATCTTCTTACGGAGGCTAGCCACCAATGCTTCCATCGAAACCTGCTGGCTTCGTTCTTTGGGGTAAAGGCCGAATTTGTTGATCATTCCTTCGAGCCTCGAGCGGCTCAGGATCTGCTCCTGCAGCGATGTTAGCCGCTGCTTGAGGTCCCCCGTGCTGATATCCGTTACATAGCTGGCGGGAATCGCGGGCTGGTCCACGAGAATCACAGTTTGCGACGTATATTCCTTCGGCAAAACCAGGCACAAGACATACCCCAGCGCCGGCCCAAGGATGGCGAGCAGAATAAGCGTACGTTTGTGGCGGCGAAAAATTGCCGCGTAGTCTCCCATATTTAGCTGTCGATGTCCGATCATGTTCTTCTTCTCTCCAGGTGGTTCAACCGATAGGAACGGGTTTGAGGTGCCAAGCAAATCCGAAATTGAACTGATGCCCCACGAGATTCGAGCCCTGGCAGATGCCTTGCGGACACAGGGTAAAACTGGCGGTCTGATATCGGCCAAGGTATCCGAAAAACACCTCAGAATCTCTTCCAACGCGGCGGCGCATCTCAAAACCCCCATAAATCGAATCGAAGGTCGCGTTTGCCGGCGCTATTAACGTCGTAGTGCTGAAGAGTGGGATTAGATTCCGGTTGTGCGCGTAGCTCGCGGTCACATCCAGTGTCCAAACTCGGGAGAGCTGGCGATTCAGTCCCGCAAACACGCGATCGGTCATGGCTCCAAGGAACACACCGCTTCCGCTGCTCAAAAAGTGATTGTAGCCAGCGGTCACACCCATTCCCCGGTTCAACTGGTAATGAAGCAAGGAGTCAACCGTCCAGGAGACCTGCGTGACCTGCGTGTTGGAGACCGGAGTGCCGCCTGTGAGATTCGGTTCGTGGATGAAAGTGATTTGCGGCCCAGCGCCTATCTGAAGAAGCAAGCGCTCTCCAATCTGCCGCTGATATGCGCCCTGGACCACGTTGTCCCTAACGCTTACCGGTACTCCGCTGAACCAAAGATCATTGAAGCGATAGACCACGGCGAACGTGTCCCGACGAGAACGTTGATACCCTAAACCCGTTTGAAAGCCGGCTGCGGAACTGTTAATCAGCCTGAAACCACCAGTTTGCACACCGGAGGGCACATTACTCAGCGTTGAATTATAAAAATGTAAGATCTCATAGTTTCCAACGAGGCTGAAAAAGGTGCGCCGACTGAGATGATTATTCACTTGGCTCACAAGAGTGTTGCTCAAGCGCGGCCCGAAAGACGTGAAGATTCCCTGCCCTGGGAGAAAGGAATTCCGCAGGACCACAGGGCCAGTGTCGGAAAGACCGGCAACGGTATTCAGGCGGGCAATATCGAAAGGCGTTGCGCCGCCTAGAAAAGAGGCCTGGGAGCTATACAGGAATTTATCGAGAATGAAGCCGTCCCACCGCCCGCGCGACCACAATTCCGAAGCCGCTGCTTCTTGTGTCGTGGCGTTCAGAATTCCGCTGCCACTGGAAAAAGAGCGGCCCGCCAAATAACCGAGATCAAACTGTGAAGCACGCCCCAGTTTCTGCACGGCAAGGCTACCCATGATTGTGTTGATGGAAGCGAAACGATAATTCCCGGTGGAATTGGTGCCATTGGAATCCAACTGTCCAAAGAAAAAGACGCTTGGAACGACGTAGCTGCGTGACGCAACTAGGCCGATGATCGGCTGCGACGCGCCCGTGAGTGGAGCATCGTAGGGCGTACCGGCCACGACTGGAGGCGTCGGCAGTTGGTCCTGACTGTTCTTGTTGGCATTCTCGTCTGCAGGTTTTGCCGGCTGCTCAGGTTGTGCAGGTTGCGTTGGCTCTTGCCCAGGCGCATTTTGGCTTTGTGATCCGGAGCTCTGAGCAAAAACGCTCGTAGCTGCTATCAGACCTAACGCGAGTGCCATCACGTGTGCGCTTAGCTTCAACGTTTGCTCCATCACGGCACGACGATCGTGTCGCCAGCCTTGATCGTCAAATTTTCGTCGGCCTTGCGTCCATCGAGCACGTCTTTGTAACTGAACGGGTATTTCGTCTGAGTATGGTTCTCATCACGCATCAGAAATATTTTCTTTCCGTTGGCAAATTGCGTTAGGCCTCCGGCGCTAGAAATTGCCTGCAAGATCGTCATACCTGGAAGCACCGGGTACGCCCCCGGCCTGGTCACTTCGCCTATTACATAAACGCGCTGACTGTTAATCTGCGTGAGAATCACAGTAACCTGCGGCGCAGTCAGGTACTTTTTCAGCTTCTCGCTGACGGATTGCGCCAACTGCCCAGGAGTGAGGCCCGCCGCCTGGACGTCGCCCAGCAGCGGCATGGAAATCTTGCCGTCCGGACGCACTTGCAGCGTGCGGGTAAGCTCTTGCTCTTTCCACACGCTGACGTCTAGAACGTCGTCCGCTCCGATGACGTAATCCGTGCCTACTTTCGCCGACGGATTCACACCTTCCGGACGCTCCGCTGCCGGCCTCGCAGACGCTGTTTGCGTCGTCTGCTGCGAGGCGTCGTGCGGATTCTGCCCTTGCGGAAGCGCTGGCGCGCTGAGCGCCGCAGCACCTGCTATCGCCAAAAGAATCATGCAACCTCGTTGCGTTTTCACACTTCACTCCTTGCAGGATTGATCGGTTGATTTTGTGCGTAAAAACTAAAATCACTTAAGGCAAACAAGCTCACCGTTGTGCTGGCACGTGACATTGGAGACCAGACTTTGGACAATCCGAACAATTTGCTGCCGACAAATAAATCGAGCGCAAGATATGCTCGCTATACTCGTGCTCCCACGGCTCGTCACTCGATCTACTGAAGCACCAGACGGAAACACATACCGAACATATTCGTTCCTCCCAAATGCATCCGCGTGTTTTTAGCGCTCAATTCTTATCGCTTGACCGTCCCTGAATGTCGATAAGGCCCTCCTTGTACAGGACTCAGGATTTTCCTGTACCGTCGCACGCAACGTCGGAAGCTTCACGGCTTCAGCCGCGGCCAGGGACATAGGTACGCAGAAATCTGTAGGGATATACGGTCTGTCCCTTATCGACTTGTAGAGCGCAGCAGCTAACGTATAGGCGCGTGCTGTGTCGCTCATTCGCCGGCTCTAAAGAAATCGCAGAAATCAAAACAGTTTGTGGGCCTGGCTCGCCTCACAGGCGGAACGCCGAGAGTCGAGAGTGAAGCGGCGCCAATTCAATTACTCAGGTTTGCTTAAGCGGGACCAATGAGCGGCTCTTACTATATAAAGCCAAATGTTGTCGCGGAACCTCTTGTCGATGGCTGGTATGCCTGGGCCCATTTAATTCCGCCGCACACTTTATCTCGCAACATCACCGAGCGGCACATGAAAATCATCGACTCATATATTGAGTCGCCAGAGACACACGAAGCCGCGGTCAAAGACCCGCGGCTCCTCGGGGGTCCTTTCATGGATCTCAAACAGCGGCGCGTGCAAGACGTAACGAATCTGCGCGAGCGCACGCTCCATGAACGCGGCCATCTCATAGCATTGTCGCGCGCAATCGAACAATTGGACGGACTACTGCGAGAGAAAGCGGTGGGCTTCAGTCTTGAGCCGCTATATCGCGAAGTGCCACAAGCGCTGCGAGGGTACGTTGAGTTGGTCTACGATCTCAACAATCAGCCATCCTTTCGCCTCATCGAACCCCTGTTGTACAAGAGCCCTTACCACAACTGTTGGCTTCAGTCGATGGCGCTCTCCGAAATCAGCGGAGATGACAGGCCGTTTGTGCTCAGCACGCCGCGATTGGAGGACGAAGATGCCCTACGGCTGCAGATACCATTTGCGAGCCAACAGCTCGACTCTCTTTTTCGAATGAAGCGTGAGCCCTCATCTGAAAGCGCGGTCAGCGATGCGCTAGGTCTGGCCGGCCAGGACCAAATGCGATTCCGTTCCCTCCTCACGACGGAGCGGCCGCAGCCTTACAGTGCATACGACGGGGACGGCGCTCGCTGGCGTTATTTTGGTCATGCTTGCATCTTGCTGGAAACGCGTGGCGTCAGTGTGCTCCTTGATCCCGTTCTCAGCTACACCTACGAGAACGACATTTCCCGCTACACCTACGAGGACCTTCCTGAAGTTATCGACTACGTTTTAATTACGCACAATCACCAGGACCACATACTCTTCGAGACTTTGCTACAGCTTCGCCACCGGATTCGACAGATCGTGGTGCCTCGGAACGGCGCGGGGGCTCTGCAAGATCCATCGCTTAAGCTTATTTTGCAACAATGCGGTTTCCGGAATGTGCTTGAAATCTCCGAAATGGAAGAGATTCCCTTCGAGGATGGCTCCATCACGGCGGTGCCGTTTCTGGGAGAGCACGGCGACCTGAACGTGCTAACGAAGTCCGCGTATCTGCTGAGAATGGGCAAACACAAGCTCCTGTTTGCCGCCGATTCCTGCAACATTTCGCCTGAACTTTACCGGCACGTGAATCGTGATGTAGGCGATGTGGACGCGCTATTTGTTGGCATGGAGTGCGACGGCGCGCCGATGTCTTGGATTTACGGTCCTTTGCTGACGCAAAGAATTGAACGACAAAAGGATCACTCCCGCCGCTTGGCCGGCTCGAATTACGAACGAGCTTTGGCAATCGTCGAACAATTTCACTGTAAAGAAGTCTACGTATACGCCATGGGGCAGGAACCCTGGTTGAACTATGTGATGAGCATCAAGTACACGGAGAACTCCAATCCCATCACCCATTCGAATCATCTGATAGAAACCTGCCGAGGGCGAGGAATTACGGCAGAACGACTCTTTGGCGAAAAAGAAATTCTCTTGGACTGAGCGTACAAATGCAGCCAATGATTTCCAGTCCTGATGGGTCTGTCAAGGTATCGCCCGCGAGGCCGCTGCGGTTCCTGCCGGAGCCATTGCGAACCTGGAGCGGTACTCGCAGTGAATATCCACGGGACGCAACTGTCGCCACCGTTTTCGAACAAGTCGCCCAACTGCATCCAGATGCGATCGCGCTGGTTCAAGGCGATATTCAGATGACTTATGAACAGTTGAACAGGCGAGCGAATCGCCTGGCTCGCCGCTTGCACCACGCTGGCGTGAAATCGGAAGCCATGGTTGTTTGCTGCTTTGAGCGTTCCGTCGAAATGATTGTCGCGTTCCTGGCAGTCCTAAAATCCGGTGGCGCGTATGTGCCGCTGGATCCTGATTATCCTCGAGCACGCTTGGATTTCATTTTGGAAGATACGGGCGCGTCGCTGATTCTCACTCGAAAATCTGCAGCCTCTGCTGTTCTGCGCAGAGACTCCACCCGAATTCTCTTGCTGGATGATGAGGCGGAGGCACCCCCTTCTTCAGATGACGAACAGGGCCCCCAGCAAATAGCGGGACCAACAAGCCTGGCCTACGTAATGTATACATCCGGCTCGACGGGGCGACCCAAGGGCGTGATGGTTGAACATCGCGGTATCGTTCGCCTCGTGCGAGGCACGAATTACTGCCGCTTCGGACCTGACGAAGTATTCCTTCAGTTCGCGCCGATATCCTTTGACGCCTCCACCTTTGAGATCTGGGGTGCTCTTCTAAACGGCAGCCAGCTGGTGCTGATGCCGCCGAAATCTTCATCGCTCGAAGAACTTGAGGTGGCCGTTCGCAGACACTCTGTTACGACGTTATGGCTCACTGCCGGTCTCTTCCATCTGATGGTCGAAGAACGTCCGGAAGGCCTTCGAACCCTGCGCCAACTCCTCGCCGGCGGGGACGTTCTGTCTCCGCGGCATGTCCGCCTCTTCCTGAAGCACGCAGGCAACACATCTCTGATCAACGGATACGGCCCTACGGAAAACACGACCTTTACGTGCTGTCACACGCTATGCGCCGATGATCCCGTCTCGGAATCGATCCCAATTGGGAAGCCCATTTCCAATACTCGAGTTTATCTCCTCGACGAACAGCTGAATCCTGTGTCGCCTGGCGAAATCGGAGAGCTGTACACAGCGGGCGACGGCGTGGCTCGAGGATACCTGAACGATCCGGACGCTACCGCCGACAAATTTCTGACGGATCCCTTCATCGACGAACCGCATCAGCGCATGTACCGCACCGGAGATCTGGCTCGCTGGCGGACTGACGGTACGATCGAATTCTTGGGTCGCGTCGACAACCAAGTGAAGATCCTCGGCTATCGGATCGAGCCGGCTGAAATCGAGACAGTTTTGCAGCGGCACAGCCAGGTCAAACAAGCTTGCGTCGTGGCAAAAATGGAAAACGGCGGCAAGCGCCTGGCCGCCTACTTCATCCCGTCTAACTCCGGTCCCACACCAGAGGAATTGCGCGACTTTGTTGCGTCTCAATTGCCGCAGCATATGGTCCCCGCTTTCTTTGTGGCGCTTCCCACCTTCCCACTTTCAGAGCGCGGAAAGGTAGATCGTGGGGCTCTCGCCAAACTGGAGATAGCTCCCAAACAGGAGAGCCGCGCAGTCGGGCTTTCGGACAGCCAACTCGAGCGCACGCTCGGAGAACTCTGGCAGCGTATTTTGCAGGTTCCACATGTGGGGCTTGACGACAATTTCTTCGACCTCGGAGGCGATTCCCTGCTCCTGGTTGCCGTACATTCCAACTTGCAGAAGATCCTGCAAGCAGAGATTTCGCTAACCGATCTTTTCGAATTTGCCACCATCCGCAGGCTCGCCCAGCACTTGGGCCACTTGGAGTCGCAAACTGCATCCTTATCCGATGTGCAAGAGAGAGCGCAGCGCCAGAGAGAAGCTTTCACAAGGTTTCGTGGTCGCCGCGCAGGCGGTGGATCATGAGCCGCATCGAGTCTCCTCCTTTGCT
>Ga0210400_10003253_pt1 | contig 14481 bp, 12 predicted proteins | sample IncBWH26MmetaG_FD_155456 | JGI IMG/M metagenome (GOLD analysis project Ga0210400, IMG submission 155456) | Forest soil microbial communities from Barre Woods Harvard Forest LTER site, Petersham, Massachusetts, United States - Inc-BW-H-26-M | ecosystem: Environmental > Terrestrial > Soil >...
CGTTCCCGAAATGCTAGAACTTACCGCTGCCACCGAGCCAGGCCCGTTTTTGCGGCAAACCATCCAGATGGGAAGCTATTTCGGGATACGCGCGAACGATGGGCGGTTGGTCGCAATGGCCGGCGAGCGATTACGATCCACTGCATTCGCGGAAATCAGCGCGGTGTGCACTCATCCCGAATTTCGCGGCCGCGGATATGCGCGGGATCTGACGACGTTTCTCGCAGCTCAGATTCTGGCGGCGGGGAAGACTCCTTTTCTTCACGTCAAGTCTGAGAATGGCGCAAAAATGGTTTATCAGAAGATTGGATTTCGTTTACGTACCGCAATATATTTAACCGTGATTTCCCTCCGCTGAAGGCGCGGTCAGTCGCGATATTTCGCAATGCCGCGCCTGAGCTCCACGAGGAAGGTTAGCCCGTGACTCGGGCCAACCAGCCCACTGCTTCGCCAAACTTCTCTCACGCAACCTTGGATTTTTCAACATTGTTGCCGAGGACTTGCGAATTACGGGGCGCTGACAGATATGTTTGCCGAAGTGGCTCTTCCGTTGGCAGGGAATTCGCCAGCTTCATGACTGTCTCGCAGTCTGAGTGCCGAATGACATTCCGCCAAATCTCGATTGCCTGAGTTCTTCCCCGACCGGCCTGGTCGGCGTGGGTTTGGGCGGCGACAGCACTCCACGCATGATCGCCTTTCAAGCGCCGTTGGAATTCTAAGCATTCTGGAAATGGATTCGTGCCCGTTCCTGTCACTGCGCAAAACCCGGATGCACCAAGGAATGGCTAGCACGATGCCCCGTCTATTCGATGACAAGGCAGGTCTTCTGCTGCCCGGACTTTTCACCCGCAGTCACTGTTTTCACGACGTAGTTCCAATGACGATTCTCCTTCTGCGGCGCCGGGCCTTCCTATCGAACCTTACGTCAACCCTTCGAGTCTCGTGGAGTCGCCATGGACACCGCCGATATTGTTGCTTTCGGACAACGGGTAGGTTCCATGGCCAGAAAGCGGCGAACAAAACCACTGGTCCCCGAGCAGGCGTCCCTATTCAGCTTGGGTTAAATCAGGCACAATAAGCCAGATGCCTTCACCTACTTGGCCGCACCGGTTAAAGGTGCCCTTAAAGGGAAGAAGCCGCGGGCTTCCCAGAAGGAGTTGGAAATGTTCACACCGAATCTGAGCATTCTCCCAAGACCTCAGAGGCAGCTTTGGGCTGAGTTGAAGGACACTCCCAAGACGTTCGTGCTTTATGGAGGCACAGCTCTGGCGCTGCGGCTGGCCCATCGTCAATCAGAGGACTTCGACTTTTTCTCGAACATGGCATTTCAGCCCAATTCGCTGCGCGACTCGATCCCTTACCTGAAACACGCCGAGATGACCCAATTCCAGGACAATACACTCACAGCGCTTGTGGATCGGGATGGCCCGGTGAAGCTTTCATTTTTTGGATCTCTGGGAATCAAACGGGTACAGGATCCCGACCTCGTCGAGGAGAACGGAATTCAGATCGCTTCTTTGCTTGATCTTCTCGCGTCAAAACTGAAAACGGTTCAGTCGAGAGCCCAGGCGAAGGATTATCGAGATATCCTAGCCTCGTTCGACGCAGGCTTGAGCTTGGCGGACGGGTTGTCGGCTGGGGCGGCGATCTATGGGAAGAATTTCAATGGAGCGCTAAGCCTCAAGGCGTTAACGTTTTTCGAGGATGGTGATCTTCCTAGCCTGGCACCCGCAGTGCAAGTGCGGCTGCTTGAGGCTGCAACCTCGATAAACTTAAGAGAGCTTCCACTGGTTACGGCTAAGCCTGGGCTGAGCGGATAGAGAGAAAAGTCATGAACTATTCCGAAGATCTCAAGCTAGTCGCAAAACGGGTGGTCTGGTTCAAAAGGCCCGAAGACACACTGCAAGAGCCTAAATTGTTTCTCGCTCACCTAATGACCTACGGAACTCTGGAGGACGTCGCTACTGCCCTGAAGTACTACGCGGAGGCCGATTTCGATCTGGTCTTGAAAGATCCCCCGGCTGGAATCTTCGACCGTCGCTCGTGGAACTACTGGAACCTGCGCTTCCACCATGTGCCGGTTCCGGCGCTGCCCCAACGCACGTTTTCCGGCAGCGATGTCGTCGGCGGTTAGCGAAGTGTAGTCCTGATGCTGTCCATCTGAAACCCTCGACTCACTGTCATCGTTCGCCGGGGAATTTACTGCCTGTCCATGCCAAGAAGTCCATCCGGTCTCCCAGGGTCGATAAAAAAAGCAACATGCGTAGGCGCGTGTCCTTCCCGGCGCTGAATTTTCATGGGTCTGAATCAAACTGTCGTCCCGCGGAAGTGCAGCAGGTCAAGGCCCGCCCGAGCTAGAAATCTGTGTTCAACCCGGACAAATCTCTAGGCGGCGCGCCGTTCGTAGCGATGATGCAGCCCTCCAACTTGCGGGATTTCGATCACCTCGCCTAACGCTGGCGGCTGAATGTCCCGATGGGCGGGAGCATCTTTGCCCAGCGCTAAGTGGTTCGTGATCGGTCGTTGTAGTCGAAATAGGTTTTTAGAACCCGTCGCAGGCCAGCTTCGCTTATGACAATTACGTGGTCGAGACACTCACGCCGGATGGAGCCAATAAATCGTTCCACATAGGCCTTCTGCCAAGGTGATTGGGGAGCCGTCAATACCTCGTGAATACCCATCCCGTCGGCTGCCTGGCGAAACGGCTCGCCGTAGTTTCCATCGCGGTCGCGCAGCAGATAGCGAGGCGCGCTGTCCCAGGGAAACGCTGCCATGAGCTGCTGTGCCGTCCACTCCGCCGTGGGATGAGTCGTTACGCCGAAATGGACTGGCCGGCGTCGATTGTGCGAAAGCACCACAAAGACGAAGAGCAGCCGGAACGTGTGTAATGCTGTCATTCTTCGATTCGATCAGAACCAGGAGCCTCTTGAAGTCCAAGCAGTGCACTAAGCAATTAGGTACGGCTTACCGCTTCGGATCAGCATCCTCATCTGAACAGCGAACAGAAGGCCGTCATCGAAGATGTACTCAGTTCGCGCGACCGGGGGTTGAAGGTGTGGTCGGCCCGGTGCCTGGCCAGACACTCGAAAGTGGTCTGCATAATAGTCTGAAGCCAATAGTGATGAGACTCGGGAGCCTCGCCCTCGCGGTCCAGAAACCGGAGCCGTTTGTCCGAAGGGTGTCAGCGACAGCCATCGATGTCTTGTGGAGCGCAGCGTACCCGTCAGACCCCAGTCGAGCGGAATAACAACTTCCCCAGCGGTCTGGATTGGTACCTGACATACTCTCCGCCCTTGACAGACAAAGGTATCGGAGTTATACAAGTTACTTCGCAAAGTTAATATTGTTCCAGTTACACTTTCCGCACCCAGTTGCCGAGCATTCCCGGACGAGTAGGGTCCTGCAGGGGTTTTGAGATATGGCGCAGACGCGACACATCCTCATAAGCGCACCAAAAATGACGTCCTGTGTTCCGTTCCGGTTAAGAAAGACTTTTGCGCTTTTCGTGGCACTGCACCTCGGCATGGCTACACCAGCGTTTTCTCAAGCGGTGAGTTCGCTAGGGGGGCGAATCACCGATGCTTCCGGTGCAGTGATTGAACAAGCAGATGTGGTGCTAGTTTCCATCGGTGACGCAAGCCGTCGCGAAGAAGTCAGCAATGGGCAAGGCGACTACCAATTCCCTCAATTGAAGCCCGGTCGATATTCCCTCACGGTCACTGCTCCGAGTTTTGCGACGTTCACCAAAGAAAACATCGAATTACTAGTTGCGTCCCCAGCCACCTTGAATGTCACGCTAGAGGTTGGACACACTGTCCTGCAGGAAACAGTGTCCAGCGTCCAGCCAATGTTGAATACCACTGACGCCACTTTGGGCAATGTCTTCACCTCAGAACAAATTCCGGAGCTCCCACTGGAAGGAAGGAATGTGCTGCTGCTTTTAAGTCTGCAGCCAGGAGTTGGCTATCTTGGCCTGCAAACCGGAAACAGCTTAAACGATTCGAGAAGCGGCGCGGTAAATGGGGCCCGCTCCGATCAGTCGAACGTTACGCTGGATGGAATCGGAGTGAACGACGAAAACTATGGATATTCATTCGACAGCGTACTTGGCGTAAGCCAGGAATCGGTCGCTGAATTTCGAGTCACGACGAGCAATGCTGGCGCTGACGCCGGACGCAGCTCAGGCGGTGAAATCGCCATGATCACGAAGAGCGGCACCAATCAGTTTCACGGTGGCGTTTATGAGTTCAACCGCACTACACCATTTTCAGCGAACGATTGGTTCAACAAGGAAAATCAACTGGCAAACGGTCTGCCGAATCGCGCCACTGAACTGATCCGCAACGTTTTCGGAGTTGCGGTTGGCGGGCCACTTAGAAAGAACCGGGTCTTTTTCTTTGCCAATTATGAGGGAACGCGCGCAGCACAATCCGCTTCCTCGCCGGAAATCGTGATGGTTCCCAGTGCTGCCTTGCGAGAGGGCATCGTTCAGTACACGGACGTCAACGGCAACCTGGTTCAACTCACCCCAGCACAGATTCAGGGCATGGATCCGCAGGGAGTCGGCATTAACCAGGCTGCAGCCCAGGTCCTCAACAGCTATCCACTTCCCAATAGCAATCTCGCCGGTGATGGCCTGAATTTTTCCGGCTTTCAATTCGTCATTCCACAACACTCATCTTTCGATACCTACATTGCCCGGCTCGATTGGATCGTTACACAGAAGCACTCTGTTTTCTGGCGTGGCAATCTGGTCAACGACGATCAGCCATCGCCGCCGCAGTTTCCCGGTCAACCGCCTGCCTCAAGCGTGCTGACAAACAGTAAAGGGTATGCCCTTGGATACACAGCGATTCTGCACCCCAACCTCGTAAACGACCTCCGTTTCGGATTGACGCGCCAGGGCAGCAGCAATTCTGGAATCTCAAACCAGCCGCAGATTACCCTCGCCGGTCTGGAATCTCCGACGGCGTATACACGCAGCAGCAGCTTCATCATCCCGGTCAACAACCTGGTCGATAACGTGTCGTGGATCAAGGGTGCACACAGTCTGCAATTCGGGACCAACCTTCGATTTATCGACGATCAGCAAATCAGCGCACAGCATTCATATCCCAGTGCCAGTGGGGTTATCGGCTGGCTCCATCCGGGAACGATCGCGGGGGGCGATGCTCCGCTGGATCCGGCCTATTCCGGATATCCGGCCGTTTCTGATAATTCACAGTCCTACTATAACGATGCGATCGCCGACGTGGTCGGCCTGCTTACACAGGGCAACGGAGTTTACAACTACACGAGAACAGGCACTGCGTTACCGCTCGGAGCGCCAGTGAAACGCGATTACCGCTGGCACGAACTGGAATTCTACGGGCAAGACAGCTGGAAAGCTTCGCCGAATCTGACGCTCTCCTTCGGCCTGCGATACTCCCACCAGCAAGTTCCTGCCGAGACTAGCGGCACGCAAGTTGGCCCGTGCGTTGTCAGCGGCTCCGAATGCTCCCCGTACTCGCTTACGAAATACGTTGCGGTAAGCGCCCTTCAAGGCGCGACTGGCGGTGCGGCCAGCAATGTGCCCAACCTTTCATTCGCTCCGAATGGCCGCTACAACGGAAAGCCGGAGTTTTGGACTGCAGACAAAGCAGACTTCTCACCGCGGATTGCCTTCGCTTATGCGCCGAGTCCAAGCGAAGGGTTCTGGAATAAAGTCCTCGGAAATGGTTCATCGATTCGCGGCGGATATTCTTTAATCTTCGATCACTTCGGTGCTGGTGTGGTCAACGCCTACAACCAATCGGGGTCCTTCGGTCTCACCGATCAGGTGGAGAATCCCCCGGGCCAGCTCACCACTACCACTGCGCCTCGATTCGAAGGCCTGAGTCAATTTCCAGAAGGACTCCTACCATCGGCGCCTCCGGGAATATTTCCGGCTACCCCCAATCCGTCCGGTTTCGCGATCTCTTACAGCCTCGACAGCGCGATTCACACTCCGTACTCGAACTTGTTTGATCTGTCGATCCAGCGGCAGTTGAATGCCTCGAATCTGATCGAGGTCGCGTATGTGGGCCGCTTCACGCATCGACTACTGGAGCAAGAGGACGTCGCTGCTCCTCTCAGTCTTGTTGTGAACGGCGAGAGTTATTTCAATGCCGCCGCGCAATTATCCATGCTCGCCAGGCAAAATACACCAGCGGCCTCCGTCCCGCAGATCCCATACTGGCAAACTCTTTTCGGAGCTTTGCAAGGTGTGGATACCGGGTTCGGCCCGCTCTCGGCAACGCAGAATGTATACCAGCAATTTCTGTTGAATGTGCTGGATGAAACTTCCGCGTTGAATGTGCTCGATGAGCCGAACGGCGGATTAGGCGCGGGAACGCTTTATCCAGCGTATCGCTTCTTTCACAGCCAATATTCGTCGCTTTATGGATATCGATCAATCGGTCAATCCTATTACAACGGGCTGCAAATTATCTTTCATCATCGCGCTTCTCACGGCCTACAAGCTGACTTCAACTACACCTATTCGAGAGCGATCGATTGGACTTCCCAGGCTGAGCGACTGGGTAACGGCGGTCTCTTCAACTTGGCGCACATAGTCAACACATGGGAACCGGACCAACTGCGCGGCGTCTCCGACTTCAATATGACGCACCAAATCAACAGCAATTACGTTTGGGATATTCCCGTGGGACGCGGAAAAGAATTTTACTCAGGCGCTGGACGGCTGATCGATGCTGCGATCGGAGGGTGGCAATTAACCGGCATCGTGCGCTGGACCAGCGGCCTGCCGTTTGGGGTGGCGAATGGTCCGAACTTTCCGACCAACTGGAACATCGCAGGATTCGCTACTTTGGACCAACCCATTCCTTCCTCAGCCTTGGCCCGCGGACAAGGCAACCAGCGCTTCGCCGATCCTGCCGTTGTTGTCAGCAGTTTCGAAAGTGCCTTTCCCGGGCAGTCGGGCTCGCGCAATCCACTGCTCGGTGACGGCTACTTTGGATGGGATGCGGGATTGAATAAATCCTTCTCGCTAACCGAGCGGGTAAAAATAGAGCTTCGTTGGGAGGTTTTCAACGTAACCAACAGCGTCCGCTTCGATCCACAATCGATCAGCGCCAACTTTGGACGCCAGGCGCTTTTTGGAGACGCCACCGCCGAATTGACGACACCGCGCGATATACAAATCGCGGCCAGAATTTATTTCTAGTCAAGCGCGGGTTTGCGAGGTAGCACTTATTCTGCCGGGCTCGCGCAAACAAAGTTCGCGGCTTCGTTCGTACTGCCGCTTCCTCTCCAATGCGCTACTTGAGGATACATGCAAAGTGGCCGGGTCATATCCGTGACGTTATCCTTTGATTGATGGCTCGCAATAATTTTGTCCGGCGCCACGTGATGCTCGACCCATTCTTCAATCGCGCCGATCTTATCGAACTCATCAGGACCTGTTCCGCCCTGACAATGCCCCATGCCGGGAACCATGAATAGCCGCACGAAATTCTCGGCCGCCGCTGCGCCTCCCATGGCCGTTACCACGCTCTCATAATAATTGACGGTACTCATCGGGCTGATATGGGGGTCGCTCCAGCCGTGGTACAGGATGAGCTTTCCCCCGTGCTCTTGGAACGCTTTGAGATCGGGATCGACCGCGTTGAGAATGGTCCCCGCCGTTTGGTCGGCGAGGGTGACGTCGGAGTCGAAGTTGAGCGTTTGCCACTTCCAGTCCGGATTCTTGAATAGTACATACCGAAAGAAATTTAGCGGGTGATCGGGAGGCGCTCCTGTGGCCTGCTCAAGTGGGCAGCCCGGTTCCAGGCCTGGAAAGATTTGCTCACCAGTCCGCGAATTCTTCACTCCCGCGTAAATCTCCTGGATCGCGTGCACTTGCGGCGGCGGGAGACATTCGGGGCCATCTGATTCCTTACACTGGAGCACTTCCGGATTAAAATGGCAGCCTTCGGGATTGTCAATGATACCGTCTTCTACGCCATCGACAGCGTCACAGGCTTTCATCACTGCCCGGTGAATGACCGGATACTTTTTGTCCGCAATCTTTGCCGCCGGATCTCTCAGCGTTGCAATCGCCGGCCAAATATTTCCAAACATCAGATGTGTAAAAAAATTGGCGGGAGCACCGGCGACAATGCCATCGTAATCATCGGGATAACGTTGCGCCTCAGTGAGGGCCTGTTTACCACCCGTCGAGCAACCATTCCAGTACGAGTAGCGAATGGGCTTTCCATAAAATTTCGTTATGATCGCCTTCGCATCCACCGACATGAGATGAACCGATCTGTAGCCGAAATCAATCAACTTTTCTCGGTGGCCAAGAGCGAAGCTGGCGTCGCCGGATTTTCCGGCGTGGCCGGTGTCGGTGGAAGCCGCAGCAAAACCCTGCTTAAGGGCCGTGAGTAGTGCGGGATAAGCGATCGACCCGCCCCATCCTCCGTTGCCAACGCCCAGAAATCTTCCGTTCCACGAGGAGACCGGCATCCAAATTTCAATTTTGATGTTTGAATCTTTGGTCGGCCGAATTGTGGCCGCGACGCGACAGAACGCAGGCAATTTGCTGAATGCCTGACGGGCTGTTGCCGCTGCACCCGCAGGGAGAATTTCGGCTGGCAGGTCGAACTTGCCGGCGGGCACGGATTGCGCGAGCGTGATCACCGTCTCCGCAACCGGTAATTGCTTCAGCTTTTCGCAGGACGCAGCATGCAGGGGAGTTGCAAGCAAGACAACCGAAGCGAACAGCCCGGCCAACAAGAAGAAGCGTATTCCTCGACTGTCAAAGCCATACATGCGACACTCCGGCATCACTCATCAAAAATTGGGTAACAACTAACCTCGAACCGCACTCCCAGGCGAAGAACGTCGACAGCCGCTTGCGGCTTGGCGAGGCGGCGCTCTCCGCGTCCCAGGCGAGGCAGCGAAAGATCCTATTTACGCTTGCTGATGTCAATCCCATTCCCGCTGAGCGTGAGCCGGGAATCCTGGCAGGTGGCATGAATCAGCGCGAGCGCGCGTTGGCTGTTGCCAACCAGTTTTTCCAGGACTTCGCATAATCGTTCGAATTCGCCGCGCGAATCGAGCTCGAAAAATATGTCGTTGATCTGCTGCAACAACGGAAACAACGAATTCAGCGCCGCTTGCCCTTTGGGCGCGATGGAAAGGAGCGAAAACCGCTTATCCGTAACGTCTGGACGTTTTTTCAAAAAACCTTTCTTGAACAGCTTCCCGGATTCTGCCGTGACAAACGTCCCGGTGACGTGTAAATAATCGGCCACTCGGCTCACGTTGACTCCATCACTTCCCTGAAGTTCGGCGACCGCCATCATTAGGCTGTACTGGGGCCCTGTAAGGTCTACCTTCTTGCCCAGGTGTCGCCGCACATCTTCCAGACGCGCCCCAACCGTGAAAAAGTCGTACAGTAATTTGCGCAGGGAATGATCGGATCTTCCCGACGTGAGTATCGGGCTGGTGGCGGTGACAGGAAAAATGAAACCTGATGAGGCTTGCTTAGACTGCGACATGGCAGTTTGGCTCCCGTAGGCAAAGGTCAGTCAAAACTTGTAGTGGAGTGCGAGTCTTCCTGAACATATTCTCGTTGCGGTAGGAGAAACTATACAAGCTGCTTGTACCGCGAGCAAGGACGGAACCCTCGTTAAACCTGCTGATTTTGCTTGACACATCACTTTCCATAGTGTACAAGTTACTTCGCTAACATAGTGCGCTAATGTAAATCATTGCACCATTAAGCGCGCTGAAATTTCTTTTTACAAACAACACCATGAAGCAAGCCGGAGGACCTTATGTCGAACGACTCTCTACTCACTCCTCAAAAGTGCGCCCCCTTTGGTTCGACTGCGACGCGAGCTAAATTGCGGGACTGGCGCTATGTCTTCATTTTAGCGTCGCTCTGCGCTGCCCTCGTTGTGCCCTCAACGGCTCAGACCTTCACCAGTCTCTTAAGCTTCGATGGAACGAACGGCGCGACACCTGAATACGGCGCGCTCGTTCAAGGATTCGATGGCCGCTTCTACGGCACAACGTCTTCAGGCGGAAGCAACAACGGCGGAACCGTATTCAAAGTGACGCCCCAGGGCACACTGACGACCCTGTATAACTTTTGCGCACTGGCGAACTGCGCCGACGGCAAGGCGCCTTACGGCGGCGTGGCTCTCGGCATCGACGGCAACTTTTACGGCACAACCTCCCTCGGCGGCGTGAATGGCTACGGCACCGTTTTCAAAATCACACCGAGCAGCGCATTCACTGTATTGCACAGCTTTGATGAGACTGACGGCAAGACCTCAACCTCGCAATTAGTTCAAGGCACCGATGGTGAGTTCTACGGAACCACCGAATATGGCGGAAAGGGAGATGCCTGTGGTACGAACGGCTGCGGCTCAATCTTCAAGATTACGCCCGCGGGCGATTTCTTCTATCTTGACACCTTCACCAAGAGCGCAAAGGGGCCTGCCTTTCCCACTCAGGGCCTGATCCAGGGCACCGACGGCGATTTCTACGGCACAACATTGGGTGGTGGTGGCGGATGCTCAGGGTTCGGTTGCGGCTCGTTCTATAAAGTTACCTCCGGGGGCGTGATCACGGTCTTGGATATCGATTACGGTTACAAAGCTCCATTCGACGCACCCATCCAAGCCACAAACGGAAATTTTTACTTCACCACTTCGGGCAGAGAAGGCCCAGGAAATGTTCTTGAAGTCACCCCGGGCGGAGAGGTCACTTCGCTGCAATCTTTCGGCGGGTCGAACGGCTTTCAGCCGATCGGCGGCTTGGTTCAAGCCACGGATGGCAATCTTTATGGCACGACAGCTGGCAACGGGCACTGTAACGGGCTCGGAGGCTATTATTGCGGGAGTGTCTTTGAAATCACTCTAGATGGCACTTTGACCCAGCTGCATAGCTTTCAGAAGACCGATGGCAGCGCTCCACTAAGCGCTCTTCTCCAAGCCACCGACGGCAACTTCTACGGCATGACCTCGACCGGTGGGTCAAGCAACGATGGAACAATCTTCGAGCTCGCGACCGGCTTGGGGCCATTCGTGAGAGCGGTGCCCTCGTCAAATCCAGTAGGCAAGGTAGTTACGATTCTCGGAAATAATCTGGCGGCAACAACTGGTGTTAGCTTTAACGGAACTCCGGCAACGTTCACGGCGTCCTCGTCCCAGATCAACACTACGGTCCCAGCGGGCGCGACTACAGGACCGATTATCGTCACCATGTCGAGCGGCACACTGTCGAGCAATGTCGCTTTCAACGTAATACCGTAAACCGCCTTATGAAATCCATCGACGGCACATTCAGGGTAAGCGTTAGAGCCGCGCATCGCAGTTCCATGACTAGCGCTTCTATCGGCGGTTGCCTTGACCATGGTTGCTTGCGGTGGTTTGTCGATCCCAACCTAGGTCGCGCGTCAGCGTGTTGGGTCAAATTTCCGGTTACAAAACCGATCTTTTCGACGCAAAGATGGCAAACATGGTGAGATTGAATCTTCTGCTCACTCTGACCGCCTGCGTCTACCTAACCGCCTGTAGCAGCAACAACACCACCGGTGCCAATCTTACTCTTGGTGGCACCGTATCCGGTCTCACCGGCTCGGGGCTGGTTGTGCAGAATAATCATCAGGGCTACCTCGCGATAGCAGCCAACGGCCCCTTCACCTTCGCCAACACTCTTTCTCCCGGCGACGCCTACAACGTCGACGTGCTCACGCAGCCCAGCAACCCAACGCAATTTTGCGGTGTAGTCAACGGATCGGGAACCGCCAACGGAAATGTCAACAACGTCCAAGTCAACTGTGTCAGTAGCTATACCATAGGCGGCACCGTGTCTGGCCTCACCGGCCCAGGGCTGTCGCTAAACAATAACGGCGTCGACGGCATCAGCATAAGTGCTGGCGGAGCCTTCACTTTCGACCAACCCCTCGGCACCGGCTCTACCTATGCCGTAACCGTTACCGCCCAACCCACGGGACAAGCCTGCCTAGTAACCAACGGCTCCGGAACCGTGGCCACAAGTAACGTCACCAACGTTCAGGTCACCTGTACCGCGAGCAGCTATACTATCAGCGGCGCAGTCTACGGCCTCTCCGGCTCAGGCCTGGTGCTTCAAGACAGGGGCGGCGACAATCTCCTCGTCAGCACCGATGGCGGCTTTACTTTCACCACAAAAATCGACTTTGGAGACCCCTATGCTGTTTCAGTCCTAAACCAGCCCTCGAATCCAGCGCAATCCTGTCGAATCCCGAACGGCGCCGGAACCGCCTCCGCGAATGTCACCGGCATTCAAGTCGTCTGCACCACCAGCACCGGCACCACAAACATCTGGACTTGGAAGAGTGGCTCCAGCCAGACGGAAAACGGAGGCTCCTATGGATCGCTGGGCGTCCCCGCGCCGACCAACCTTCCGCCATCGCGCGATAGCGCTGTTCCTTGGAAAGACGCCGCCGGGAATTTCTGGCTTTTTGGCGGGACCGCTAGCGAGGCCGTCGGTTATTTCAACGACCTTTGGGAATATACCGCGGGCGATTGGACTTGGATGAACGGGTCCAACCTTCTAAGTCAGGCAGGATCCTACGGCACCTTGGGAGTTGCCTCCCCATCGAACGTCCCCCAAGCCCGAGGACGCTCAGCCCACTGGACCGACGCAGCGGGAAATTTTTGGCTCTTCGGTGGCCACGGATACATCGCATCCACCAACTTGTCGGGACACCTCTCAGATCTCTGGGAGTATAGCCCCAGTACCGGCCAATGGACTTGGACCGGCGGCCCGCAAGGCTACGACCAGCTTCCCGTCTACGGCGTCATGGGAACCGGCGCCCCCGGCAATATTCCAGGAGGGCGCGAAAATTCCGCCAGTTGGACCGACGCCGCCGGAAATCTTTGGCTCTTCGGCGGAATCGGAATCGACTCCGCAGGCAGTAACGGTGAACTCAGCGATATTTGGAAATACGACGGCACCCAGTGGACTTGGGTGGGCGGATCAGACCTGCGTGCACAGCCTGCTGTCTACGGCGTTCAAGGCACAGCGTCCCCCAGCAACACTCCGGGGGGCCGTGACGGCGCCGTTGTCTGGGCCGACTCCTCGGGGAACGTATGGCTCTTCGGCGGAGAAACCAACGGAGTCTACCCTTTCTATGACGTCAACGATCTATGGAAGTACAGCGCCGGTCAGTGGACCTGGGTCGGAGGTTCCAATCAACCGAACCAGGCGGGGTCTTATGGAATCCTCGGCACCGCCTCACCCAGCAATATCCCCACTCCCCGCGACGGTGCAGTCTCGTGGACGGACACAGCCGGAAATTTCTGGCTCCTCGGTGGCGAAGACAATGCCGGCAACACTTACAACGATCTCTGGGAATACAGCGCCGGCCAGTGGATCTGGGTAAGCGGGTCGAACGCCTGCTGTCAACCGGGAGTCTACGGCACGCTTGGAACCCCGGTTCTGACGAACGTTCCCGGTGCACGTTATCGAGCCTCCTCTTGGATCGATTCCAGCGGAGATTTTTGGTTCTTTGGCGGTTCCGATATCACTTCCGTGTTTGGCGGCGGCGAATTCAACGACCTGTGGAAGTACCAACCGTAGTTCGCGCCCAATGCTTCGTTTGAAACTGCAGGATGGCAAAGCTAGCCGACCATTCAATGACGCTAGTTGCCCGGCGGTATATGCCAGAAGATTCTCATAGGCGGACACAAGAGCAACCGTTCAAACAAATCGCGCGCCGTGCCGCGTCAGCCAGTCGTAGGTTAGCGATCGGTTGCGCATCGTCTTCGGCTCGTTGGAGTACAACAAGAGCTTCTGGACCACGCGCGGGTGCCACGTAACTGTTCCATCGTCCCAACGATCAACGAGCAGAATTCGTTCATTCTGAATTTCAAGATATGCTCGCCAGAAGGCAATGTCCCTTTTGGATAACGTCTTGCGTGACATCCTTGAATCTTACCGCCACACGGGACAGCGTCAAGAGCCAAATTCATGCGTAGGAGATTCGATGACTGGAATTGTGCGTTGTTCTACGTGCCAAACCGAGTTCAAGAGTTCGTCGGGTGAAGGCATTTGCCTAAAGTGCAGGATTGTCCAACCAGGTACTCGGATCGGCCAATACGCAATCGACCGTCTTCTCGGCAAGGGTTCCAATGGTTTTGTCTGTTTGGCACACGGGGTGACTGATGGCTACCGAGTGGCAATAAAGCTGATGCTCACGGGCACTGCTCGAGGACCTGCGTTCGAGAGATTTGGGCGTGAGCCAAAGATGATGGAGAGACTGCGACATCGGCTCCGGTACTGTTAAGAGCCTGAGTTCACGTTCTTGTACACCGCTGTTTAACCAACAAATGCTGCATTTTTGCCTCCCCAGCGTAGGGCAGTACGACCCGTATCACTACCCGTACCTCAGGACGGTGCCGACGAAACCATCTGACGGATCAAACTCCGCATGTAGTCGCGCAAGATCCACCATACGGA
>Ga0210400_10003254_pt1 | contig 14479 bp, 14 predicted proteins | sample IncBWH26MmetaG_FD_155456 | JGI IMG/M metagenome (GOLD analysis project Ga0210400, IMG submission 155456) | Forest soil microbial communities from Barre Woods Harvard Forest LTER site, Petersham, Massachusetts, United States - Inc-BW-H-26-M | ecosystem: Environmental > Terrestrial > Soil >...
CGCACCGGATATGAAGTGATTCGCGTACCTCTGCACCAGACAAGCCGGGCCAGCGGCGAATATGAAGATTTCGTGACCGGATTTGTAGTCGACAATGAACACGTATGGGGAAGGCCAGTCGGCATCACCGTGGCGACGGACGGCTCGCTGCTGATAACTGATGACGGCTCGAACTCCATCTGGCGCGTCACTTACCCAGGGACAGCCGCTAAGCAAAGCGCCCACAGGCGAAACCATGCAAGCCAAGGTACGAATATCGCGTCCAAGTAGAAGGATCACTGTCCTTGCACTCGCGGCTCTGGGATTGTCTGCTTTTCAATTCGGAGATCGGTATGGTTTGGATGGTATGCCATTCGTGCAAGTTCAGCCCCTGGTGTCGGACCTGACCAGGGCGCAGAGAATAGCGAAGCGAGGGAACATCGAGCTTTGTGCCGGACAGCCTGTGCGCGGAGAGGCCGCGACCCTCCGAGGCGAGTTCACGGACGCAAGTTGTTACCTCGGCAATCACGCCCACGGTTACGATCATGCCTTCTGCGCGAAGTTTTGCGTCGCCGCCGGCAGTCCTCTAATGTTTGTCGCCGACCAAGGTGGACAAGTTTATCTTGTCCTCAGCCCACAGAACGGCATACGGCTTCCTGAGAACGTTCTCGACCGGATCGGTGTTCCGGGGATCGTGGTCAAGGGCAAAGTGCTTAGCGCCGACGGATTGCGAGCGCGCGCGGTCGAGGGACTAGCACCGTAAAAAGGCTGGGAGATTTGCTCCGCACATGGTCAGGTGCGGCTGTGTTGGCGTGCGAAACCTACGGCTGCGGCGCCCATTGCGGCGATAACCAGCGCTGATCCCGCCACCGCCAGGGCAGAGGCAACCGGGCCGCGAGTGAACGTCTGCAGAATCACTGCGCCCGGAAAGCCGAACGAGCCCAAGGCCAAGGCAATCGCGATGATGAATTGTGTACGTTCGCCGAATCCCGTCCGATCCAGTACGGTTCCGAAGATGATCATCAACATGGCGAGGCCAATCCAGTGGGAGTGCGCATCAACCTGACGAACATAGTCGTACTTGGTTTCCGCGTAGTCGTCGATGGCGAGTTGTGCGGCCGGTAAGTTCCGTTCAGCTGCGTCCACAAACGCCGTAGCCAGCGAGCCGCCCATTCGATCAAGCGTCTGGTGTTCGACGAATAAGGCATAGTGCAATCCGTAGAGCATACCGAAAGCTGCAAGGACAAGTCCGCCAAAAATCAGAAGCTTGCTCGCCGCGCTCATCGCGCACATCCCTGTTGCGCATCGAGCACGCCGGTGTAACGAAGCACTCCGGTCAGCATGCCCATCAATGCAATCAAAACCATAAGACCACCGATATCGGCGATTCCTCCGGCCGCCAAACCCAGACGCATTTCCAGCAGAACAAACACCGGCAAAATAATTGACCCGGCCAACAACAGCTTCACCCAGCGTCGCTTCCAGCTAGAATTGAGAAAAACGTAGGGCTGGATAAAAGAAAGCAGAATGGCGAGCAGTCCAAATTCGATTACATGCGAGTGCGCCGCAATATCCACCGCCTTCTCGGCCTGCAGCCTGCCGTAGTCGCTGACGGATGGTGTCGCATCCCCGCCACTAACCGAGGCTTTCAACATGCCACTGAGAATTGTCTTTTCTCTCGCTTCATGCTCGTACAAATCGAATCCGGCATACCACGCACCATAAAGCAAACCGAAGAGAATTAGGACGGTGCCGCCCGCCAGCAGCATACGGCTCTCCCCGCTGTACTCCGGCGGCAACTCGGGTTCAGCGTCGTCCGCCCGCGCTCCCCGCAAATATCGCCACAGGCCCCAGGCTTCAGCGATGAGCACCGCAATCAGCATCGCGCCAGCGGAGTCTGCAAGAATGCTTGCCCAACCAATCACCTTGAATGGGCTATAGGCCAGCCCGACATAATGGATGAGAAAAATTCCCAACGGGAGCAGCAGCCCGCCAGCAACAAACAGTTGAGCCAGACTTTTGCGGGTGTTGGAACTAAACGCGACGTACGGCTGCAGCAGCGCCAGCAGCAATGCCAGGTACCCCGCGGCGATCATATGGGCATGCGCGTCAAGCTTGGTGCCATGATCTTCCAACAGATCACCGACTCTGGCGAAATCTTCTTTGACGTCCGCCGAGTCTCCGGCAGCCACGGCCCGGGTTGCGGTGAGCAATGCCTGACCCGTTCGTGCGCCATTCTGATGCAGAACGAATACCGCGAAGACATCGCCGAAAAGCATTCCGACGGCGATCAGCACGATGCCGCCAAAGATCAGCACGCGGCGAGCGCTCATTGGAGCAAACGTACCTGTCGAACGAATTGGAGCCGCTGTGGATGCCATAGCGATACTCGTGTTTACAGCTAGTCGGCTGCCCCGGCGTCGGCTCGCCCAGCACGAAATGCCGGCATGACATGCTTGGAGAACAGATGTTGCGTCTTAATGCTTTTCCAATGCTCCAGTCCGCCGAAATTGGAGACGATAGCCAATTCTCCGATGCCGCCTTTCGCCGCCAGTTCGCGCACCTGACGGATCACCTTTTCCGGCGTTCCGATAAATCCTATTTCCTGTTCCACGATCTGATCGTAGGTCAGCTTGGTGAGGGATTCGAGTGCTCCGCTGGCATAAAACCCATATCCTTTCGCCCGCAGTTCGGCCTGCTTCTCGGAACTCTGGATGGATTCAACCGGTGACGCGTTGAAGGCCAGAAAATTATGCAGGGCTTGTTCAACTTCTTTCCGAATTTGCTTCTCGTCTTCATCCATGTAAACCGGACGAATGTAAACGATATCCGGCTCATGCCCGTGTTCGGCACAGGCTTTCTTGTAGATGTTGAGCGGGCCTTCCAGCACTTTCCAGGGCAGCAGCGGGGGCACAAAGATGCCCCATCCTTTCTCTCCGGCCATCTGATAAGTAATATCGCTGGTACCACCGGTGTAAAACTTGGGATGCGGATTCTGCAGTGGCCGCGGAACAACGGACACATCTTTTACCTTGTAGTATTCGCCATCGTAGGAAAATCTTTCCTTGGCAAACGCCAGTTCCAGAATGTCTATGGCTTCGTTATACCGCGGGCGGCTTTCTTCGAGGGGCAAAGCGGATGGTCCGAACAGCCAGGCGTGGCCGCGGCCTAGTCCACACTCAAGGCGCCCGTTCGTCAGAATGTCCGCTTCGGCAATCATTCCCGCAAGTCGCATGGGGTTTTCCAGCGGCAAGGTGTGAAGCGCGGTGCGAAAGCGGATGCGCTCGGTGCGCTGCGCGGCAGCGGCAAACATCGCGAGAGGATTGGCTGAGATAGAAAACTTTTGAAAGAAGTGATGGTCAATAACCGAATACACGTCGAATCCCGCTTGATCCGCATGTTCGATCTGCCGCATGATCTCCCAGATCATTTCGTAGTGGGACTTCCCCGGCGGAGTCTGAATCTCACAATAAATCCCGAAGCGCATGCTCTACCTTTCCCTCTTGGTCTTGGTTGTGGGCCCTGCTGAGCGGCGCGGGAGGAAGAAAGTCGGCTCATGTGCCAGAATCATGGAAGCGGCAAGCGCCGCAGCTTTGTGATCCTTGGTCCAAGGTGGACCGATAGAACTTCCCAGATTTGAGATGCTGTGTTGCATTCGGTTGGCCGCATTCCCGAACACCGTCTTAGCACGCTCACCGAGATCGCGCTCTCGAACCACCGTGACAGGGATTTCCAAACGTTCACAAGCTTTTCTAACGGCATCGCGAAAAAATTCGCCTTCCGCGGTATGAATGAGCGGGTGCGACGCGAGAATCTGCGAAAGAGACGGCAAGGGTCGACCAGAGGCCAGAAGGACGGCAGAGCCTACGATCCGATAGTGGCGCCCGTCCAATTCCCGGACCACCTGCGCGACCGCCGCTAAAGCCAGGCGCTCGGAAACAGTTGCACAGTCGGCAAGATATTGCTCCGACTTTGGGAGTCCGAGGCTGGCCGCATGATGATAGGGCTGCTTGGCCCCATCGGCGCCGGGATCGGTGGTGACGATGCGCCTCCGATCCACTAGCTCAATCAAGTTGGCGTCTCCGGAAATAGCCACCAACACGCCCCAACCGGAATGCATTCGAACTCCGAGGGCCGCGCGCCGCATGCTTGACCCTTCCTGGTATTGCTTCGCAAGTTCACCAACTCTTGCGCTGCTGCATCCTATTCCGTACTGTACTCCGCTGCTCCGCAATCACCAGGTCACTCTCGCCACGAACTGCAACTGGCGCGGGTTGAACACCGAACTCGGAGTTCCGTACAGCGGGTTGGGCGAACCTTCTCTGAAGAAGCCCGGCGCGCCAAAGCACCCCGGCGCGCCCGGAGCCGTTCCACAGAAGTCCGCCGCGCCATAACTCGTATTGAAATAACGGACGTTTACGGTGTTCATCAGGTTATAGGCTTCCGCCATCAGTTGAAGCCTTAGGTTTTCGCGAAGGGGAAAGGTTCGTTCCAGACGCATATCCACGGTCTGCAAGGAGTCTCCCCGGAACGTATTGCGCGGCTCGCCGCCAACCCGATCATTATTTCCAAACACGTCACCGTTGGCGTCAAAGCCTGCATATTTGGTGAAGTACTGCGGCGATTGCAATGTGACAATCGTGCTGAAAGTGAAGTCCCGCAAAAACGTATTCCAACTCGAAGGGCTGTTGAAAATCGCGTTACCCACGAAACGATGGCGGGCATCGTCGGCTGAACTTGCGCGCTCTTCGTCAAAATTAGCACTATCTTGCGGAATCAGAACGAAGCTCGGATTGGGCCCGTTATCAATCGAGTGGGAGTAAGTGTAGCTGATAGCGTACGAGAAGTTGTGGGAGAGCCGCTTGGTCATGTGCACCAGCAGCCCGTCGTATTCGGAATCCCACCGCGACGTGGCCTCGAAAAAGACACTGAATTGCGGGTCACGGAATCCGGGCACGCCGTTAATGTGTGGCACCCCCGGAATGACCATCTGTGCTGGATAAGGAGTGCAGTTCGTAGGCGGCAGCGGCGCCGGGTTATTCAGTGGGGAAGCAAAGTTGAAATAAACATCTTTGCAGATGGTTTGTCCGCTGGAGTCGTGGACCAGCACAGTCCCACTCGGGTCAGGCTGGTTCACGTTGTAAAAGCTGCCAAGGTGTACGCCGCGCACGTGCAAGCCTGAGATGCTCAGCACAGAATCCTTGAAGGGACGGAATTCCAGCGAAGCGCTGGCCTGCACTCCGTATGGATTTTTGCTGTTCTGGTCGAAGCGAACGATGGTGGCATCCTGCAGAAAGCCGCAAGTGGCGAGCGTTCCGTCCGGACAAAACGGTTCCGGTGTTCCATTCGGATAAGTCGCGTTGGTGAGCAGCGCATTCAAACCGAGAAAGTTGATGAACGGCGAACTGGCGAAACTGAAAAGCCCGGTGTTAGCGTTCAAACTGTTTTCAAAGGGCCGTCCCGGATAAGTGGAAACACCACCGCAAGAAGGGGCCTGGCACATCAGCAACGGCGACGGAATAATTCCGTGGAATAATCCGAAGCCAGCGCGAAACACAACTTCGTGCGCTCCTCCGATGTCGTAAGCCAGGCCAACCCGCGGGTCCACGTTCTTCCACTGCGTGTTGAGGACACCCGAAGGCCAAGTCTCAAACTCCCAACGCACGCCGCCATTCAAAGTAAGTCTCTGGGAGGCTCGCCACTTGTCCTCAATGTAAAGGCCATTGTAGGTGTGATCCAGCGTGGCCGAGGCTTGTTTGCGGATGTTCTGGGGAATCGGGCCGCCCTGGTAAATGGCCGTCCCACCGGCAAGTGAAGGCTCCGTGAACGGCGGGTTGGTGCTGGCATTGAATCGCTCGAAGAAAACCACGAAAGGATCCGGACAGGCGGCGCCAGCCGGACAACCGGCCGCGCCGTCGGTACCCAAAAAGGCGGAAAGATCCGCGAAGTCCGCTTCAAACGGATAAAACAGAGGAAACGACTCATAGGTGCCGACGCGGTCGAAATTGCCCCCAAAACTGATGGTGTGATTGGCCACGTTGTGGGTTACGTTGTCGACAAGTTCGAAGCGCGATTCGCGGTAAATATCGGGATTGCCGCGATTCACTCCCACCGCAAACGTGTTGGCAACCTCTAGATGCGGCTGAGTCGATACCACGGGGAAATCGAAGGTGCGGTGCGCATACTGCATTCTGAGATCATTCACCCACGAAGGTGAAAACACTGTGGCCAAGCCGCCGGCGACGGACTGGTCGCGAATATAGTTGTTCTTGAATGCTGACGGCAGATCGAAGCCGTTATTCAGCGGCGACTGATTGGTCAGGCGATCGTCGTTGATGAAATATCGAAGATACAAGGTGTTCTTCGCGTTGAAATTTTCGTCCAACCGGATGAATCCGTTGTCGGTGTTGCCGTCGCGCAACGCAAACAAGTTTTCTGCCGGCAAGTGAAAGACCGTAGTCTTCACATTATTGATGGCTGCGATGTTGTTCAGCACCGCGGAATTGTAGGTGGGCGATTCGGCACGCCTCTGGCCCTCATAATTCGCAAAGATGAAAGTTCTGTCTTTTCGAACCGGTCCGCCGAGAGAGGCCCCGAACTGATTCTGCCGAAGCACGTGAAAGCCAGGCGCGGAGAGCACGCTGATCGCATCCAGCTTGTCATTGCGAAAATACTCGTAACCGGATCCGTGCCATGCATTGGTTCCACTCTTGGTGATGATGTTGACGATGCCGGCAGTCGCTCGTCCGAATTCCGCGCTATAGTCGGTATTGATGACGCGGAATTCTTGAACTGACTCCTGGGGCGGCGTGCCGCGCTGGATGCCCGACGCCGTTGAGATATCATCCGCCCCGTCCACCGCAATGAAGTTGAAATGGATATTCTGCCCTGCAAAAGAAAGCTTGGTCACCGGCTCTACAATCACATCCGTACTGCCCGAGGTCGTATCTCCGATCGTGACCCCGGGCGCAAGCAGCGCGAAGTCAATAAACTGGCGTCCGTTGACCGGAAGATTCTCGATCTGCTGTGGGGTGATCACTTCGCTGACCATGCTGCGCGTAGGCTCCGCCACGGCGCCGATATCTTGCACCTCGACGAGGGTTTGGACCTGACCGGGCGATAGCGTGAAGTCCACATTCCCTGCCTCGCCGACATCCAGGTGAAGCTTCTTCGCCGATTTTTGAAAACCCTGCCGTTCAGCGGTTACGGTGTAATCGCCCGGGGGGAGCAAGGCGATTTGATAGTCGCCCATCACGCTGGCGGTGGCGGAACGGCTGAGTCCAGTAGCCGTATTAACCGCGGTCACCGTCGCCTGCGGGATCGCCGCGCCAGTGGAGTCGTATACCCGACCCTGAACGGTGACGTTCACTACCTGCGCAACCGCGGAACCTATGCTGACCGCTGCTAGAAACCAGTAGAGCACGCTTGCCCTGCGCATCTGTTGCCACGCACTGCTGCCTGCCATATTCTGCCTCATGCTAGCCTCCCGTTTTTGGATTGCGGTCTGGTTCCCTTCTTCACATCTCCAGTCTTTTTTTCGTTGTCATCTCTTGCTACTGTCTCCCGTGGCTCAGCGCCTTGGGTGTGTTGGAATGCCGCACCTTGGCGCAGTCCTTCGCTTGGCAGCTCGCTGAGTGTTTTCCCAGGGAATTGATGGACCATTGAGGGTTCGCAACCGCAGGATGGAACCAACCTGTCCGGCCACGCTGACCCGACTGATTTCTGAACCGTATACTCATGCCACGAGACGGCGCGAAAGAGATGGTGGCATTGTTGCGCTCTCTTACGCCTTCGTCAAGGGTTTGTACTCGGCCCAGTACATGGTTGACCCCTTTTCGTTCCTTCCTGGCTTTACTTAGCTTCTTTTGCTCGATAATATAGTCGTGCTGATATTATCTATTTGATGATGTCCATCGCGATCCCAGCCTCTTTGACGTCTTGCTCGGGAGATATCCTGTGCAGAGTCCCTTCGAACGGATATCTTAGGTACGCATCTCTAACAGTATCTTTGTTTTCATAGATCTACCGGGACAATGTGCTCTCGAGGATATACACTTATTGGTTTATGTGGAAGATCGCCGACAGATGTTTAGGAGTAGGTTAATCGGCTCCAAAAAAGAAGGGAGAGCCGAAACCCTCCCTTCACTCAAGCGACAGAGGCGATGCTTCTTAGATAGAAGCCCGCAGCCGCCAAAAAGTTGTCTGGTCTCACCCAAAAAATCGCCGTGAACCGCACATTCTCCACAGACATTGATCCTCAGCACGAATTCGATCTTGAAGAACACTGGATAACCCTCGACGGTCCGTGGAAGAGAGCGCGCATGCGGTACGTGCGCGCCGGCTCAGGCCCGCCATTGCTGCTAGTCCATGGGCTACTGGGGTACTCATTCTCCTGGCGTTTCGCCATACCCGCTCTGGCCCAGCACGCAACGGTCTACGCAATCGACATGCTGGGAACCGGCTTCTCCGATCGACCGGCGAAACTCGACTGTTCTCTCAAGGCAAGCGCCGAGCGTATGCTCCAATTCATGGACAAAACCGGTCTCGCGTCCTGCGATCTACTAGGCACGTCCCACGGCGGCGCAGTGGCAATTATGGCTGCCGCGGGGGCTCCGGATCGTGTTCGGCGCTTGATTCTGGTGGATCCAGTCAATCCCTGGTCTGCACACGGACAGCGGTTGACGGTTTTTCTGAGCAGCTTTCTTATCGCGCCGCTCTTCCCCATTCTCATTCCTCATGTGCGAAGTTTGCACGAGTATTACCACCGGCGGATGTTCAGTGACCCGAGCCGCATTCCGCCGGACAGCCTCGAAGGCTACCGCAAGCCCATGCGCACCCCAGGTTCCTACGAATACGCATTAGGGGTGGCGAGGTCGTGGAATAGCGATCTGAAACAGTTGGAATCGGCGTTGCCTCGCATCACCAACATCCCAACTCTGCTGATCTGGGGAAGCAAGGATACCGCAGTAGATCCGGCCTCAGCCACGCAGTTGAAGCAGCAATTCCGCGATTGCCAACTGGTAACATTCGATGGAGTGGGACATCTTCCATACGAAGAAGCGCCTGAAGAGTTTAATCGCGCAGTGGCTAAGTTCCTGTCGTCAAACTCTCATTGATGCCTCGTCAAGCCGATGCTAACCTCAAGCCAGAACATCTACAAATGAAGCCAGCCGACACTGCGCAGTTTTCCCCGATGCAGCGATTCTCTCGCTTCCTGCACCTCGATATTCCTGAAATGTGGGTACGCTTCCTGCTGGCAATCGTGGGCTTGACCCTGGCTTTCGGCGCCGCCCTCTTCTCCACTGTGTCCAGAGAGTCGGGAAATCTCTGGGCGACGCTGGTGCTGGCGTCCGCTGCGCTGTTGCTGGCCGTTATCGTGGGGTTGACCACCGTGCCTTATCTCGCCCGCCGAGTGGCTGCCGCCGGCATTCGGGACGCTTTCGATTACGACGTCACAAAAGTCGGAATCGTATACGTGGCCCTCGTAATGACGATCGGGATCGCCGCTCTCAACACCGGTAACAATCTGCTTTACATCATAGTGGCGGCGATGCTGGCGGCAATTCTGGTTTCCGGCTTCGCCTCGGCCCTGGTGCTTCGCGCTCTGGAGCTAGATGTGCGCTTGCCGGAACACTTGTTCGCGGGCCGGGCGACGCTGGCCAGAATCGTGTTGCGAAACCCCAGGCGCTGGTTGCCGTCGTTTTCCGTGAATGTGGTTTCGGTTGAAAAGGACAACACTGGCAAACACTGGCAATGGATGCCGGCAACGTTTGCGGTTCCTCCGGGTCGTCCGCCGGGGAAGCAGTGGATCCAGTTTCGGGATTACAAGCTGCGGCGGGTTTCGAAAAGCGAAGCCCCGCCGGACATTTTCCAAGGGTCAGCGTACTTCCCATATGTTCCCGCGGGCGCCGAACTGGCTGCCGACCTTGAACTTCGTTTTGATCACCGCGGATGTTATCAGCAGAAGAGCTTTGGCCTGGCTACGCGCTTTCCTTTCGCCTTTCTTACCAAGACTCGTCGCGTGCCCCTGGTCCGCGAAATCATTGTGTATCCGCCCGTGGAACCTGCTGACGAATTTTTCGAGGTTCTGCCGATGATCACGGGCGAGTTCGAAACCTTTGCCCGGGGCCGCGGCGACGACTTGTATCTGATTCGGGAGTACATGCCGGAAGATTCCGCTCGGCATGTGGACTGGAAAGCAACGGCAAAGTCAGGTTCGCTCAAAGTGCGGGAGTTCAGCCGCGAAGACGAGCGGAAATTGCGCATTGTGTTCGACAATCCGACCGAAGGGGTGGTCTCGGAGAAGGCGTATGAGGACGCGATCTCAATGGCGGCTTCGCTGAGTTGGCACTTTGCGGGCCAGAATACGGAGATTTCCTTCGTCTCTCAAGGCTACAGCGGAGAACCCGACGTTTACCGCTTCCTTGCCCATTTGGCGGTCGCTCAGCCCCAGCCGCTGCCGTCGGTGGTCGAAAGTCTCCAGCCTTCGGATGACTACAACATTATCCTTACGACTCGGCCCCGCGGCAGTATCCCCACGGCGCTCTGGGCCTGTTCATACTTTGTTTTCATCGGCCCAACCTAAGAAGCCCCCTGAGCGTTCGGCCCAATGTGGGACTAGGTGCATCCCTGCCCTGGAATACATGATTCTGCCTCTTTTAATCCGTTGCGTTTGGGCATATACTCACGCGGTTTGCTTCGAAGTAGCATTCGGAGGTGAGCCCCATGCATGTTTACGATTTAATTAACACACAGGATACCTATCGCGCCGATGCCGACCAGTTCGCGTTCGACGTGGCACAAGCGATGGTGGATCGGAACATCGGCGCGGTGCCAGTGCTTCGCGATGGCCTCCTGGTAGGCATCTTTTCCGAGCGCGACTTGATGAGACGGGTGGTGGTCGAAGGACGCGACTGTCGAACCACGCGCGTGGAGGAGGTCATGACCGAGGACCCGCTCACCGTAAGTCCGGACGAGAGCCTGGAGAATTGCATGGTGCTGATGCGGCGGCACGGCTTCCGCCATCTACCGGTGTGCGAAGGCAAGCAGCTACGAGGCATTGTCTCGCTGCGCGACATCCTTCTTCACGACCTCAGCGAAAAGGATCACGAAGTTCGAATGATGCGAGCATACATTCAAGCCTCCCCGGACGTGTAGGTAAAAGAGGTCGACGCGGCGGTTTTCAGCACACCGCCATATTTGTCATCGAGGTGTCCATTGCGGATGGCCGGTGAACAGGCCATTGGCAACGCCGATCTGATACGCCAGCGCAACTCCGAAGGCCAAACTCACCAGCCCGGAAGCCAGCCCCAGCCGTTGCGAAAATCGCTCGTGTCTTTTTCCGAAGAAGTTAAATGCGGAAGCAATGCTCATCGTAATCAGCATCATCCCCCCAACGGTGCCTGCGCCGAAGACGAGAAGGTAGGCAATCGCCCAGTGCGGATTACGGATGGTTGTGAGAATGAGCAAAGCCACGGCAGCAGAACCGGCGAGTCCATGAACTATGCCCACTATCAGCGGACGAAGTTGCTGATAGAGACCGATTCTTCCAAACACTCGATCGAGCCAGGTCAACGGCGTTTGCTGGCTATGAGGATGCGTCTCGGGAGTGTGCCCATGAGTGTGGCTGTGTACGTAGTCCCCATGGCTGTGAGCATGGCGATGCACAACTTCAGAATCTTGAGGGGAGATTGAACGCGCCGAGCGGAGGAAGCTCACTATGTTCATCACCCCAAGGATAATCAACATCAATCCCACGGAAAGCTCCATGGAAAGCCCGATTCGCGCGGGAATGACGACATCAAACAGAATGATGATGGTGCCAACGACGAAAATCGTCAAGGTGTGACCGATGCCCCAGAAAATGCCGGTCATCGCAGCTCTCAGCAGGTTGCGCTGGCGGCTTACGATTGTAGTCACCGCGATCACGTGATCGGGATCGGTGGCGTGGCGCATCCCGAGAAAAAATCCCACCGCGATAATGGAGAGAAAACTGATCATCGAGTGCGCTTTCCTGCTTAGCTTGCTGCGGCTGTGTGCAACTCGTCCAGGCGGGCTGCCAGAAAATTCAGATACTCGTCCATTCCGTCTCCGGCCTTGGCGGAGAGCTCGAAGACCTGGCATACCCGGACGCACAGCCTGCACATTACCGTACGCGGAATGCCAGTCGAATTCAACCGCTGGGGCCAATGTCTCCAGCCGGTACAAATCTTTACGATCCGCGATTGGTTTGTTGCATCTGATTATTTAACTAACCAGTTAGTAAAGAGAATGAGGAGACAGAATATGAAAACTTTTCGTCGGAACCTGGGTTTGTTACTTGCAGGGGATCGGAGGATCGATTTCATGAAAGCTTTTCTTCGCAGTTTCGGCTGGTTTATTGGAGTTGGCGTTCTAAGCGCGAGCATGGTCGCGCAGACCACTAGCGCGAGCCGCTACGACGCCACCATTCAATCAAAGGTGTCACAGCAACTCGCATCCAAGAGTGACTTCCGCAACGTCCAAGCCACGGTAGAGGATGGCATTGTTACGCTGACCGGGAATGTGGATCTTTATCAGCAGAAGCTGGATGCGGCCAAGAAAATTCACAAAACGCAAAACGTGCATGGAGTGAAGAACCTGATTGCAGTGAATGGTAAAAACATTCCCGACGCCGAACTAACGGCGCAACTCGACCGCAAACTGTACTATGACCGCATGGGATATGACATCGCGTTTAATTTCGTGACGGCATCAGTGGAGAATGGCGTGGTCACACTAAATGGCGAGACTCGCACGGAAGTTGACCGCGACTCCGCTCTAGCGCTGGTCGACACCACTCCTGGCGTAAAGGACGTCGTGAACGACACAAAAGTCGCCCCGGTTTCTTTTTTTGACGACGACATCAGAATTCGTGCCCTGCGGACGATTTATCGCGACCCGGCGCTGAGCCGCTACGCGATTGACCCAGCCAAGCCCATCCGTATCGTCGTCGACCGCGGCAACTTAAGCCTCTATGGCGTAGTCGGCAGTGCGATGGATAAGCAGATCGCGGGCATACGCGCGGCCCAGGTATTTGGCGCCTTCACCGTGCAGAACAAGCTGGAAGTCGCGAAAAAGTCATAGCACGGTTACCACTTGGATCGGAGGGAGGCACGGCTTCGGCCGTGCCATTTTTCTCTTGCTGACTAATTCCGCTCCGGTGCCGGCTTCGCATTTCCCGACCCGCAATTCTTGCCGCAGGCTGGACAGGTGACCTCAGCATTCTTGTCCGCCATCTCTTTCAAAAATGCAGTAAAAGTTTGGCCGCAGTTCTCGCATAGAACATCAATCGTCGGTTCGTCCATAGGGTTTGCTCTCATCAGTATTCTTGCACGCCTACCACCCTACTTTAGCCAGTGGTGCGGTTCATATTCCATGCACAAGCACTTAGTAAATTCCAAACTTTCAACTACACTAATTGTTTTCGCAGGTGAGGAATAGACAAGTGCAAAAGTGTGCCATCAAATTTCGTTGTTTGCTCGCTTTCCTAATCACTTCGATCGCCTTGACCACGGCTACTACGCAGACGATTCCTCCCAAACTTTACAGCGGGCTCAAATGGCGTCTGATCGGTCCGTTTCGCGGAGGCCGGGCGGTCGCCGTGGCAGGATTTCCCGGAAGCTCAACCACATTTTACTTTGGTTCGGTGGGTGGCGGAGTTTGGCAGACCACCGATGCAGGTGTCGTGTGGAAACCAATTTTCGACCGTCAACCGATCGCATCAATAGGAGCGCTCGCGGTGGCTCCCTCCGATCCTAAAATCATTTACGCTGGCACCGGGGAGTCAGACATTCGTTCCAATCTTTCTTCCGGCGACGGTGTTTACAAATCGACAGACGGCGGTCACACGTGGACGAACATCGGACTGGGCGACACCCGCCAGATCAGCCGCATTGTCGTAGACTCACAAAATACGAACATCGTGTACGTCGGCGCTCTGGGGCATGCCTACGGACCGAACAGCGAGCGTGGCGTATATAAATCGACCGATGGCGGTGCGAGTTGGACGAAGGTTCTCGATCAAGGACCGGAGATCGGGGTTTCCGATCTCACCATCGCCACAGATGACTCGAAGGTTCTATTCGCCACCACTTGGCGAAGCCACCGTCCGCCATGGAGTACGTATGCGCCGTTCGACGGGCCAGGCGGCGGTCTCTTTCGCTCGCAGAATAGCGGTCAAACGTGGTCGCGCCTCTCAGGAAGTGGATTACCCGATGGGGATTGGGGCAGGACAGCCGTAGGCGTTTCGCCAAATGGCAAACGAATATACGCGCTAGTCAGTGCGTCCAAGAAACCTGGGCTCTATCGCTCCGACGACGGAGGCAGCACCTGGGCACTGCAGAGTGAAGACCGTCGGCTTACCAGCCGAGCCTGGTATTTCGGGAATATTACGGTCGACCCAAGCAATCCAGACGTAATTTACCTGCCCAACGTTGCGCTCTACCGCTCCGAAGACGCCGGGAAGACTATTTCGATCGTT
>Ga0210400_10003255_pt1 | contig 14479 bp, 14 predicted proteins | sample IncBWH26MmetaG_FD_155456 | JGI IMG/M metagenome (GOLD analysis project Ga0210400, IMG submission 155456) | Forest soil microbial communities from Barre Woods Harvard Forest LTER site, Petersham, Massachusetts, United States - Inc-BW-H-26-M | ecosystem: Environmental > Terrestrial > Soil >...
CAGGCCGACGTCCGCGACCTGGCCCGCCTGGAGCAGGTGGTGACCGACGGCGTGGCCCAACTGGGCACGCTGGACATCGTCGTGGCCAATGCCGGGGTCATGAGCGCGGGCCGGCTGTGGGAGCTGACCCCAGAACAATGGCAACAGGTGATCGGCGTCAACCTGACCGGCGTGTGGCACACCATCAAGGCCACCGTGCCCACCATGATCGAGCAGGGCACCGGCGGTTCCATCATTCTCACCAGTTCGGTTGCCGGCCTGGTCGGCCAGCCCTTCGTGGGCCACTACGTCTCGTCCAAGCACGGGGTGGTCGGTTTGTGCCGGACGCTGGCCAACGAACTGGGTGAGTACAACATCCGGGTCAACTCCATCCATCCTGTCGGCGTGAACACTGCCATGCTTCACGACCCTGATCTGTTCCCCATGATCGAGGAACGGCAGGACACGCTGGGCCCGTTGTTCATGAACACCCTGCCCTTCGACTTCCTCGAGCCCGAGGACGTCGCCGGTCTGGTGGCCTTCCTGGCCAGTGACGAAGCGAGGTACATGACCGGCGTGCAGGTCCCCATCGACCTCGGTGTGGCCAACCGCTGATGGCAGCGTCCTATCGGTTCAGCCCACCGCCGTCGACGACCATGGACAGGCCCGAGACCCAGTCGGCGGCATCACTGCACAACCACACGGCTGACTCGGCCACCTGACTGGGCTCACCGAGCTTGCCGCCGGGCAAGAACTTGGCCATCTCGGCCAAGCCGTTCCAGGAGTTGAGCATGGGGGTGTCGACCATGCCCGGGCAGATGGCGTTGACCCGGATGCTCTTCCCGTTGTACTCCTGGGCGGCCACCTTGGTGATCCCCAGCACCCCGTGCTTCGCCGCCGTGTAATGAGGGAGCCCGGGTGCGGGAACCAGGCCCGCGCCCGACGAGGTGTTGACGATGGCCCCTCCACCCTGGGCGACCATCTGGGCCAGCTCGTGCTTCATGCACAAAAAGACCGAGGTCAGGTTGACGTCCAGCATGTGCTGCCAGTCACCCAGCTCCAGCAGGTGGAAGGGGCCGCTGGCCGCATTGATGCCGGCGTTGTTCCAGGCCGCATCGAGCCGACCGTGCTCGTTCACGATCCGGGCAACGAGGCCGGCCACGGCGGACTCGTCGGTGACATCGACGGCGACGAACGTCGCTGTTCCCCCGGCTTTCTCCACCTGGGCCACCGTGTCCGCCCCACCCTCGGCATTGGTGTCGACCACGTACACGTGCTCGGCTCCCTCACGGGCGAAGATGCGGGCGCCGGCCTGGCCAATGCCGCTGCCCCCGCCGGTCACCAGGACCACTTTTCCTGTCGCCAGTTCGCTCATCGATGCTTCCTCTCTGTATGCCGGTCCGTCTCGACTGATGGTTGCCTTGCGTTTACTTGCCTGGGAATTACTTGCCTGGGAATTACTTGCCTGGGAATTACTTGATGGTGGCGCCGAGGTCTATGGGCAAAGTGACGCCGGTGACGAACCGCCCGGTGTCGGATACCAGGTACATGATGGCGTCGGTGATGTCCGAGGCCTCCAGCCAGGGCTCGGGAAAGATGTTCATGGCCGCGAAGCCGGGAGCGACGTCGTCCGCCATCGGCGCCTCGAGATCGGGGCGGAAGAGCTTGAACATGCCCTCGTTCTCGATCATCGGCGTGCGCACGTTCCCGGGATGGATCGAGTTCACCCGGATCCGGTACGGAGCCAACTCGTGGGCAGCCGACCGCATGAGCCCGACCAGTCCGTGCTTGGCCGCCGTGTAGGCGGGAATGCCCCCCGACGACTTCAGACCCATGATGGAGCTGACCAGGATCACGCATCCACCATTTCCCCGGTCCACCATGGGCCGCACCCCCGCCTGCACCGTGTTGAAGACGCCGGTGAGGTTGATATCGATCACCTCGCGCCACACGCTCGGCTTACAGGTGAGCAAGGAGTCGATGGTGCTGATGCCGGCATTGGCGATGACGATGTCGATGACCCCGAAAGCCTCGGTTCCATCCCGGACCACCTGGTCGATCCCCCGGTCGTCGCGCACGTCGACCACCCGGGTCAGGGCCCGGCGGCCGGTGGCCTCGATCAGGCGACCGGTCTCCTCCAGGTCCTCGGGAGTGGGCATGGGGTAGGCCGCGCTGGCCACCGGAGCACACAAGTCGACGGCGATCACGTCCGCCCCCTGCTCGGCCAGGCGGAGGGCATGGCTCCTGCCCTGTCCTCGAGCGGCTCCGGTGATGAACGCGACCTTGCCGTCAACGGCGCCCACGGGGTCCTCCTCTGCTCGTGCCCACGATCCACTCAGCCGGAGCGGTCAACGCTGCACCTTCATCAATTCCACTCGCACGCCATCGGGATCGCGCAGGAACAGGAGGTCGATGCCCCCGCTGGTCGTCCTGGTCGACTCAATGCTCGTTCCCCCGGCCGCCACCAAGGCGGTGGCGGTGGCGTCCACATCGTCCACGTAGAACGAGAGATGGGTGAGACCGAGCTGGTTCCGGTGCTCGGAGGGCCGGCCGGTGGGAGCGGGGGTGACGTAGTGCAACAGCTCGATGGCCAGCCCGTCGCGCCGGATGAACTGAGAGGTCAGCGATAGGTCACCGGGCACCTCCAGGGCGGCGCCGAAGGTGGCGTCGATGGGAATCGACTCGCCCCGCTCGAAACCGAGCCCGTCACAGTAGAAGCGGAGCGACCGCCCGAGATCGCTCACGCAGATGCCCACGTGCGAGAAGGCAGTGGTCGACGCTGTCGTCATGGTTCCCCCGGTCGAAAGGTGGGACTACTGGATGGACCACGACCGTAGCCATCCATCCCTCCCGCAGCGATGGTACCGCCGGTGCCGGCAGCGCGGCGAGCACGGCATGACCGTCCGTCGGCCATCGGTTCGCGCCACCCGGCCCCGACGCGTGTCGTCCCCGATCGGTCCGATCCGGCGTTGGCCAGGTCGGTCGATCGGGGACGACGTACGAGGTTGACGGCGACGGGCTCAGCCCTTGAGGAACGACGCCGGAACCGGACCCTCCTGGAAGGTGGCAGCCAGCGTGCCGGGATTGAACCCGTTGGCGTAGGACACGATGGCCACCTGGTGGATCAGGTCATGGTTGACATCGGTGTGGTACGTGCCACAGACCCCGTTGTAGGTGATCTTCCCCAGCTGCTGGATGATGCTCGAGGACGAAAGGTTGCCCCCGTTGGCCTTGATCGCCGCACCGATGAGCTCGACAGCGTCGTACACATACGGCGTGGCCGTGTGCAGGCTCTGACCGGGATAGGCGGCCGAGTACGCACTCACATAGGCCTTGGCCTGCTTGGTGGGAAGGACGGGCGCATAGCAGTAGGGCGTGTATGCGTACTTGGTCAGCTCGGCCGGCTTGTTGAGGCCGAAGGCGGCAAGGAAGTCGCCACTCTGGTCACCTTGTATCGGGATGTTGATGGCGTTCTGGGACAACGCCGTGTTGAAGTTCGCCTCCACCAAGGGGAACCCGAACTCGTAGACGACCTGGTCGCCCTTCATGGCCAGGGCCTGTTGGGTCGTGTCGGTGGCCTGGTCCGAAGCACTGCGGACGGTGAAGTTCTTCACTCCCTGCTTCTTCAGGAGCGCCTGGGCCGTGGCCGCGTCAGCGTTGGAAGCGGTGTCGTCGGTATGGAAGATGCCGACCGACGTGGGATGGAACTTGGAGAACCCGTAGGTGGTCGACGCCTGGATGCTGGTCACCAGGTTCGGTACCACCGTGTAGAGGCCGGGGACGTGGACCACGTTGGCGCTGGCCGCCGGACCCTGGGCCACCCCGAGCACGGGAATTCCGGACTGCTTGAGCAGCTGGGCCGTGGCCTGGATCTGGTCGTCGACCGAGTACCCGACGATGGCCGTGGGCTTGGTTCCGAGCATTTTCTGCGTCGCCGTCACGGCCTGTTGTGGGGTGAGGTTGGCGTCGTAGGAGACGAACTGCACCTGGTGGCCGTCGATGCCACCCTGGGAATTGATCATCTTGGTGACCAGGTTGATGTCGTTGTTGACGCTCGGCTGGGCATAGGGCCCTGACAACGTCGCCATGTAGGCGATGGTGATCGGCGCCTTCGACGATGCCGCCATGGTGGGCACGGCTGCCGCCACGCTCGCCACACCGGCCACGACCACTGATCCGAAGACAGCCAAGCTGCGTTTCTTCACGACAACCCCCTTGTAGTACCTGTGACCCGGACGTGGGTCCCTCCCCTGCATGATGTCAATTTGATGACAACTTGCTCCGCTGAGTCTGACTGCTCCAAGTAGCCAAGTCAATCGCATTCATGACATTGGTGTCTGGACGTTTGGTCGGACGGGCGCGAATGAGCCCTCACCTGGGATCTTCCCCTCAATGAAGGGAGCACGGCCGGGATGCGAGCCAGGAGACGGACTCCTGTTCAGACACAGATGTCATCGAGGGCGGCATTGGCCGCAAGCGGCGATTCGGCCCCGACCGGGCCCCGCCGGCGGCGTGCTCCGACGCTCAGGTTCGGTTCGGCGCCGGGTTGCGCCGCACTTCCTCGAAGGGCTTGTCCCGATCAGCGGCGTACTCACGGGGCATACCCAACACCCGCTCGCTGATGATGTTGCGTTGCATCTCGTTGCTGCCCCCGCCCAGGCTGCCGCCCTGGCGCTGCAGGTACACGATGCCGTACCGACCGCCCACGTCGTCGCCGTCCCACACCGCGGCGTCCGACCCCGCGATCTCCAGTTCGATGTCGACGCGCCGCTCGTTGTTCACGGCCGCGTACAAGCGGGGGATCGAGCCGGCCGGCCCCACGAACTGACCGGTGCGGAGTCCGGTGGTCACCCGGCTGATCAGCTGTTGCTGGACCCTCTCCCCCACTCGGGCCTCGGCCACCAGCTGGCGCACGTGACTGTCGTGCTGCTTCCCAACCGCCTGGGCCAGCTCCACCACATCATTCTGCGGGCCGCTCCGGGTCCCCGGACCGATCCCGCTGGCGTAAGGCGAACCGCCACCCACCGCATCGCGCTCGTGGAACAGCAGGCGGGAGGCGACAGTCCAACCGTCGTTGACCCGGCCCACCACGTCCTCCTCGGGCAGGGCGACGTCGTCGAAGAACTCCTGGCAGAACTCCTTGCTGCCGTTGACCATCTCGATCTGCTGGAGGTCGATGCCCGGTTGATGGATCTTGACGATGAACATGGTCAGGCCGCGGTGCTTGGTGGCGTGCCAGTCGGTGCGGGCCAGACAGAGGGCATAGTCGGCCCGGTAGGCCCCGGTGCTCCAGATCTTGGACCCGTTCAGGATCCATACATCGCCGTCCTTGTCGGCCCGGGTGACGAGGCCGGCCAAGTCCGACCCCCCGGTGGGCTCGGACAGGAACTGCACCCAGAGCTCATCGCCGCTCAGGATGGCCGGCAGGTGACGGCGTTTCTGCTCCTCGGTCCCGAAGTCCAAGATGGTCGGGGCGCAGATGGTCAGGGCCGGCGTGTTGAACGCGATGGGCATCTCGTAGGGCGCCGACTCTTCGGAGAACGCCCGCTGATGGGCGGGGCTGAGGCCCTGTCCGCCGTACTCCACCGGGTAGCAGATGCCGGTGAACCCGCCCTCGAACAGCATGCGCTGCAGCTCCCGGGCCCGGATGCCGTCGCTGTCGAGCTGCTCCTCGGCATACCGGGGGCTGGGGGCCAACGGCATGTTCTCCTTCAACCAGAGCCGGGCCCGGGTGCGGAAGGATTCGACGTCCTCGGTTGATGTGGATACGGGGGTCGTGGTGGTCACGTGCTTCTCCTAGAGACCGATGAGCGTGGCGATCCGCTCCCGATGATCGGACGGGGCCCCGAACAGGACCCGGTCCTGGGTGACGCGGCGGATGAACAGGTGCAGGTCGTGGTCCCAAGTCACGCCGATGCCCCCGTGCATCTGGACACAATCCTGCAGGAGGGCGGGCCCGTGGTCGCCGATGTAGGACTTGGCCACGCTGACCAGCTCGGCCGCGTTGTCGGCGCCCGCCTGTACCGCCCGGGCGGCCGCACCGGATGACGCATGACTGGCTTCGAGCCACAGCTTCATGTCGGCGAACCGGTGCTTCAAGGCCTGGTAGGAGGCGAGGGCCCGACCGAAGGAGAACCGGTCGAACGAGTACTCGAGGGTGAAGGTGAATACCTGGTCGATGGCGCCCACCATCTCCGCGCACTGCATGATCAGGGCGAACTGGAGCAGCCGTTCGATGTCGGCCGCAGCCCCGCCGACCTCACCGACCACAGCCGACCCCGGCACGGCGACGTTGTCGAAGTTGACCCGGCCGAACCGTCGGACCATATCGAGGCTTTCCAGCGCGGTCACCGAGATGCCCGGGGTGTCGGCGGGCACCAGGAACTGGGTCAGCCCCTCGCCCGTTCGGGCGCTGACCAAGAAGTAATCGGCCTGGGCCGCGGCCTCGACTGCCGTCTTGGCCCCCTGGAGGACGAACCCGCCGTCCCCGGGCTGGGCTCGGAGCTGTGCCTCGGCCGGAGACCACGTGCCGCCCGGCTCGGCCACGGCCCAGGTGGCGATGGTCTCGCCGCTGAGCAGCCCGGCCACCACGTCATCGTGCTGTCCGGCCGCCCCTGGGTGGCTGAGCGCAGCGGCCACGACGTTGGTGGGCAACAGCGGGCCCGGGGAGACCATCCGACCCATCTCCTCGGCGATGAGCTGCAGGTCCATGACGCCCTCACCGGAGACACTGCCGCCACCAAGGTCCTCGGGAACGAGCATCGACGTCCAACCCAGCTCGGCCCCGCGCCGCCACCAGCCCCGGTCGAAACCGTCGGGGTTCTCGGCCGCGATCTCTCGCACCACGGTCAGCGGCGTCGAGGTCTCCAAGAACTTCCGAGTCGTCTCCCGAAACAACTGCTGATCGTCTGTCAGCTCCAGCTCCACTGCGTTCCCTCCTGTTGGCCCGGTGCGAACAATAGATGACAAATGCGTCCGTCAAAATCGAAGCGTGGACAGCACCGCTTTCTTGCCCATCGGCCTTCCCGGCGAGACGGGACGATCACCTGCGGCCCGCTCGGACCGCCGCCTAACGTGCACCCCACGCGTCAAAGGGAGGCTGCATGCTGTCGGACGAGAAGATACTGATCACCGGGGCCGGGGGGCAGATCGGGCTGCCCCTGGCCGCGTCGTTGGCCCGTGACAACGAGGTGTGGGGCGTGGCCCGGTTCTCCCAGGAGGGCTCCCGGGAACAGGTCGAGGCGCACAACATCCACGCCCACCAGTGCGACCTGGCCGCCGGCGACTACCGCACCCTCCCCACCGATTTCACCTACGTCATCCACTTCGCCGTCTTCCAAGGCGCCGGTCACGACTACGACACCGCCATCCGGATGAACGCCGAAGGCACCGGCCTCTTGTTGCAACACGGGCAAAAAGCCAAGGCGGCCCTGGTCATGTCCACCCAGTCGGTGTACAAGCCCCACTCGGATGCCGGGCACGTCTTCCCCGAGGACGACCCCTTGGGTGACGCCTCGCCCCTCCACTCCCCCACCTATTCGGTGTCGAAGATCGCCGAAGAGGCGGTGGCCCGCTACTGCGCGCGGGCCTTCGATCTGCCCGTCACCATCGCCCGCATGAATGCCTCGTACGGCCCCAACGGTGGGCTCCCGGCATACCACCTCGATGCGGTGGTGGCCGGGCAACCGGTGGCCGCCCGCCACGACCCTGCCCCCTACAGCCCGATCCACCAGGACGACATCAACGCCCAGATCGGACCGCTCCTGGATGCAGCCCGCGTGCCCGCCACCATCGTCAATTGGGCCGGCGACGAGGTGGTGACCGTCCAGGAGTGGTGCGCCTACGTCGGTTCGCTCATCGGTACGACGGCCGAGGTCAACGTGGAGCCGGCCCCGGGCACCAGCATCGGTGCCATCGCTGACGTCACCAAGCGGCGATCGATCACCGGCCCGTGCACGGTGCCCTGGCAGGATGGGATGCGCGCCGCCCTGGCCGCTCGCCACCCCGATGTCGACATCGTGTCACCGTGAGCAAGCTCCGTCCCCGGGTATCGATCAACGCCATCGGGCATCAATCGGCGGACAGGGCGCGGGCGGCGGGCAGGGGGTTGTAGTACTCGCGCTGGGAACAGACCAGGCCGTCTCGGAACGCGGCCACAGCGATGTAGCTGTTGGCGTAGGGCTTGCCCGTCGTGGTCACCGAGCCCACACTGGTGTACTCCAGGACCAGCCGGTCGGGGTCGGCGCAGTCGTAGATCTGGGTGATGGTGAGCTGCAGCTCGAAGATCCCCAGTGCCGAGCGCAAGTAGGTGCGGATCGTCTCCTTCCCGGCCACCGTCTTGGGTGGGTCGGCGTAGGGAAGGTCGAGCACGAAGTCGTCGGTGCAGAAGGTCAGTTGTCGATCGACGTCGCCATCCGACACGGCTCTCATCGAGGCCTCGATGGTGGCACGGTTCCGGGCTCGGGTCTCCTCGTCGTTCATGGCACCCACACTAGGAAAGCCCTGCCGGTGATGCCGGGGAGGCCACGACGAGCCGAGGGCCACCATGCAGGGGGCGCGGGGCCCTCGGTACAGTCGGCTCCCATGACAGACGCCAATCCTGCCGAGCCACCCGACCTGCAGGGCGCAGTCGCCGTCGTCACCGGCGCCACCCGGGGCATCGGCCGACAGGTCGCGGCCGCTGTCGGTCGGGCCGGGGCGCGGGTCGTCCTGGTCGGGCGGACGGGTGGGGACGCACCCCAGGCCAAGCTGCCCGGCACCCTGGAGGAGGCCGTGGCCCAGTTGACCGCCCAGGGCATCGAAGCCCGAGCCGTGCCGGCCGACCTCAGCGATGCCGAAGCCACCCAGCGGATCGTGGACGACACCCTCGGCTGGTACGGGCGCTGCGACCTGTTGATCAACAATGCCGCGTTCACCTCGAACGGTCCCCTGTTCGAGATCCCGTGGCGCCGCTGGCAAACGGCCTTCCGCCTCCAAGTGGTGGCGCCCCTCCAGCTGTGCCAGGGGTTCGTTCCCGGGATGCTCGAGCGCGGCAGCGGACGGGTCATCAACGTCAGCTCGGGTGCCTCCCAGGCCCTGACGCCCAACCTCGCCCTCTACTCGGTGAGCAAGCTGGCCATGGAGCACTGGGGCGACTATCTCCACCTCGAGGCGGGCGGGCGGGGCGTCTCGTTCAACACCCTGCGCATCGATCGCCTGGTCGGGACCGAGGGCTTCCACTACGTGCTCGAGACCCAAGGGGAAGAGATCGCCACCGCCGGCAACGGCCTGGCCAGCGTCATGACATCGGAACAGGCGGCCGAGCACTTCTTGTGGATGGCGGCCCAACCGTTCGACTGGAGCGGACACACGGTGGGCTTCGACGACATCACTGCGCTGGGCGGTCCCCCGACGCCGGCTCGACCGGCCGCGCCCGAACGCCGCTGAGCGTTTGCGCCCTCCGACGACGGCTGAGACACTCACCGCATGTGCCCGGATCAGCTCCCGAGTGAGGAACGCGCCCTGTTCGTGCCCGAGGGAGACCGCTTCGTCCCCACCCCCCTCAGCGGTGGTCCCTGGTCACCCGAGAACCAGTTCGGAGGGTCGGCCGCCGCGCTGTTGGCCACGGTGATCGAGGACATTCCCACCCTGGTGCCGCAGCAGGTGGTCCGGCTGACCGTCGACCTGATGCGGCCGGTCCCGGTCCAGCCCATCACCGTCGAAGCCCGGGTGGTCCGGGAGGGAAAGCGCATCCAGGTGACCGAGGCGTCCATCATCTTCGATGGTGTCGAGGTGGCCCGGTGCTCGGCCCTGCGCATGCGAATCGGGGATCTGGGAGATCTGCCCGTCGACCAAGGGGAGCCGCAGATCGGGCCGCCCGCCGTGGCCAGCCGGCCCGACGGCCCCTACGACGAGAGCAACCCGCCCGGTGTGGCCGGAGCGACCCATTTTACCTTCGAGAGCCCCGACGGCTTCTTCGTCGACCCCACCTGGATACGGATGCGGGTGCCAGTGGTAGCGGGGCGGGAGACTCAACCCCTGGCTCGATTGGCCTTCTTCGCCGACTTTGCCAGTGGCATCGGCCACCCGCGGTCGCTGCCTGTCACCGGTATCAACGCCGATCTGAACCTCAACGTGGTGCGCTATCCAACCGACGAATGGCTGTGCCTGACCGGCACCGGGTGGACCAGTCCGCAGGGCATCGGTCTCTCACAGGCGGCCATCTCCGACAGCCAGGGGGTGGCGGCCTCTGTCTCACTGTCGCGCCTGGTCGACCCAACCACACCCCCGGCCAGCGCGGTGATCCCCAAGGGCAGGCGCTTCGAGGGGAAGCGCCCGGCGCCCCTGCCGGTTGACACGGCCGACAGTCCGACCTAGACCGGGCGCCTCGGTTGATCGGGGGGCAGGGTGAAGTTTGTCGCTGGCGTGGCCATGGTGGATCCGACGTTCTACGTCCCGATCGCCCAAGCGGCGGAGGAGGCGGGTTTCGACAGCATCGCCATCCCCGACAGCATCTGCTACCCGGCGGAGGCAGGCGCTACCTACCCGTACAACGAGGACGGGACGCGTGAGTTCTTGGAGAACAAGCCGTTCATCGAGCCGCTGATTGCCATGGCGGCCATGGCCTCGGCCACCACGCGGATCCACTTCCATTCCTGGGTGATCAAGCTGCCCATCCGCCACCCGGTGATCTTCACCAAGGAGCTCACCTCGGTGGCGGTGCTGTCGGGGAACCGAGTCCGTCTGGGAGCGGGAACGAGCCCGTGGCCCGAGGACTACGAGGCGGTGGGGCTGCCCTGGAGCGGCCGCGGCCGACGCATGGACGAGTGCATCGAGATCATCCGGGGCTTGTCCACCGGGGACTACTTCGAGTTCGCCGGCGAGCACTACCAGTTCCCATCGATTCGGCTCAACCCCGTCCCCACCGAACCCGTTCCCATCCTCATCGGGGGACACGGCGAGACCGGTCTCCGCCGCGCCGCACGCCTCGGGGACGGCTGGATCTCGGCCGGGTCCAGCACCAAGGACCTCATGGCCCGGCTGGCCCTGATCGACGAGTACCGGCGCGAGTACGGGCGAGAGGACGTGCCCTTCGAGGTCCACGCCACCACCGAGGACTCGTTCACCCCCGAGGGCATCGCCCGGTTGGAGGAGCTCGGGGTCACCCACACCAATGGCGGCTTCGGGCGATTCAATCCCTACGGCACCGACCCCGATCCCGAGTCGCTGGAAGAGAAGATCGACAACCTGCGGCGGTTCGCCGACACCTTCATCGCCTGAGCGGCAGACGGGCCCGGCGCTCAGTCGGGGATGGGGTGTGATCGACCGTGCTCGTCGGTCAGCCCGTAGTCGAGCCCGAGCTCGGCCACCCAGAAGCGGCCCCCGGTCCGATCCATCACTCCATCGTCGGTGGCCAGGGCGACCACGGCGCGTCCGGAGTACCGCGGCGTCTCGAGCAGGTCGAGGTCACCGAAGGCCTCGGCCGCCGCACTGCCGGCGGCCGCCGATGCGTCCACGTTCTCCGTGCGGGTGACGTTGGGCCAGATGGAGACGACGGCCACTGACTCGTCCCGGAGGTCTTCGGCCATGTCCCGGGTCATCTTGTCGAGGGCGGCCTTGCCCACGCCGTAGGGCACGTTGTACCGGTACCGTTCGGCCGCCCGCCCGGAGACGTTGACGATCAAGCCGCGGTGGGCTCCGAGCAACAAGGGCGCGGCGTGGACGGCGGCGACGTAGGCCGAACGGGTACCCACATCCACCACCTCGCGCCAGGTGGCGACGGGGAGCTCCCAGAACCGTCGGCCGATGGAATCGCTGAACTCGCGAGCATTGAAGACGCTGTTGACCAGGACGTCGAGCGATCCGTGCTCGTCGTTCACGGCGGCGAACAACGCAGCGACCTCCTCGTCATCGGTGAAGTCACAGCGGACCGGCGTGGCCGATCCCCCCGCGGCCACGATCTCGGCCGCGGTCTCCGCCAGCGAGCCGGGTTTGGCCCCAGGCCGTGCTTCGAGCGTGCGCCCGCTCACGACCACATGAGCTCCGGCTGCGCCCAGCTCCAGGGCGATCCCCTTTCCGATCCCGCGGCTGGCTCCGGCCACCACGGCCACTGCTCCCTGTAGTGCTCCCACCGTCATCCTCCTGAGAATCGTCAGCCGAACGTGATGGTTCGGTGGGCGAGCTTCCAGCCCTCGGGCGTGCGTTGAAAGCGGTCGAGGTAATGGCCGATACCCCTGATCTGAGGGGTGGTGGTGGTGTCCCCCACGAACAGGAAGTAGGCCTCACCGGTGGCCGCGTCGGGCCCCTCGAGCCGGACCGACTGGGTGGTGATCACGTGTCGGCTGTTCGTGCCCGGGCCCTGGGTGCCGGCCGCCCGCCGCTCCCGAGCCCCGGTCAGGATGGCATCGCGACCCTGCAGTTCGTTCCCCGCCAGCTCCCAGCGAGCATCGTGGGTGAACCGCGAGCTGTAGTCGGTGAGCTCGTCTTCGGATGCCATGTCAGCCATGTGGGCGAGGTCGGCCACCAGGTTCCTGATCTCGAGTTCGTCCGCTACCTGCTGCCCCTGTGATGGCTCAGTCAACGTGGTCACCCCCGACTCGGCCCGGGTGCCGGTGCACCGCGAACAGCCCACCACCGTGGCGTGGGCACGGCGAGGTTACCGCTCGACTCCGATCGTCCACCACATCGTGGCCCGGTGCTGTGTTAGCGGACAGGGTGCCGGTCTGTAGAGTCTCGCCGTGCTGCTTCATCAACTGATCGACTCGGTGGCGGCGTCGGACCCCGAGCGAACGGCCGTGCACTTCGGGGACGAGGTCATCTCGTTCGCCGACCTCTCGGCCCGGAGCATGGGGGCGGCCATCGTCGTGGCCGGCGTCACCGAGCCCGGCGATCGGGTGGCCATCGTCGGCGAGAACCATCCCAGCTGGCTCGAGTGCTACTACGGCGTCCCCCGGGCCGGTCGGATCCTGGTCTTCCTCAACCACCGGCTGGCCGCAGCCGAGCTGGCATCGATCCTCCATCGCTCGGGAGCATCACTGCTCATCGGGCCCCGAAGCGAGCTCGATCGCCTCCGATCCCTGGCCGCCGAATTCCCCGAGGTCAGGACCATCCTCGACTTGGACCAGTGGACATCGCTGGTGCGGGCGGCCCGGGACAGACAACCTGACCCACCCGATGCCGGTGACGCCCCGGGGCCAGCGGGCGAGGACGCGCCGGCTTGGTTGATCTACACCAGCGGCACCACCGGGTCGCCCAAAGGGGCGATGCTCACCCACCACAATTTCGGCGCGGCCATCGAGGCCAGCGAGCACGGTCGACCGGTGTCAGCCGATGACGTGTTCCTGTATCCGTTCCCCCTGTGCCACGTGGCCGGGTACAACGTCCTTCGCCTCCACGCCGCCGGACGACCGGTGGTGGTGATGGACCGCTTCGAGGCCGCCGGGTTCGTGGACGGCGTCCATCGCCACCGGGTGACCTCGGTGACCATGACCGCCACCATGGTGTCGAGCCTGCTCGATCACCTCGATGCCCACCCTGAGGATCGCCGCCGGCTCGGTTCGTTGCGCCAGGTCGCCTACGGAGCGGCGCCCATGCCACCCAGCCTGTTGCGCCGGGCCATCGAGGTCCTGGGCGTCGACTTCGCCCAGGGCTACGGCATGACCGAGCTCTCGGGCAACGCCACCTTTTTGGATGCCGACGCCCATCACCGCGCCTTGGCCGGGGCCGAGCACCTGTTGGCCGCAGCGGGCCGACCGGCGCCCAACGTCGAGGTGCGAGTGGTGGACGAAGCCATGGCCGACGTACCCGTCGGGGAGAGCGGAGAGATCGTCGTGCGCGGGGCCCAGGTGATGGCCGGCTACTGGATGGACGAGGATGCCACCCAGCGGGCGTTCAGCGACGGCTGGTTCCACACCGGTGATGTCGGCACCTTCGACGGCGAGGGCTGGCTCTACGTCGTCGACCGCAAGAAGGACGTCATCGTCACCGGGGCGGAGAACGTGTCGTCGCGCGAGGTGGAGGACGCCATCCTGGCCGCCTGCCCGGAGATACGAGAGGCGGCCGTGGTCGGCGTGCCCGACCCCCACTGGGGCGAGAACGTGTGCGCGGTCATCGTGTTGCGACCAAGCTCGACTATCGACCCGGCCGAGCTGAACGATCGGGTCCGCCGGCGCCTGGCCGGTTTCAAGGTTCCCCGTCATGTCGTGGCCCTCGACGAGCTGCCCCGGAACGCCACCGGCAAGGTGCTCAAGCAACAACTACGGCAGTGGCTGGCCGAGCACCCTGACCAGGTCGGTCCGCGCCGCTGAGAAAGGGCCGGCGGGTCGGGCGCCGGTGGCGCCCGTCCCGGCCAGGTGTACAATCGATCTCACCAAACGATTGGTAGAAAGCAGACTGAGTGCAAGGGGTCCCATGTCTTCCGTTTCGCCCTTCGACTTCCCCGTCTTCGACGCCGACAACCATCTCTACGAGACGACCGACGCCCTGACCAAGTACCTGCCGCCCGAGTACAAAGGGGCCATCG
>Ga0210400_10003256_pt1 | contig 14478 bp, 13 predicted proteins | sample IncBWH26MmetaG_FD_155456 | JGI IMG/M metagenome (GOLD analysis project Ga0210400, IMG submission 155456) | Forest soil microbial communities from Barre Woods Harvard Forest LTER site, Petersham, Massachusetts, United States - Inc-BW-H-26-M | ecosystem: Environmental > Terrestrial > Soil >...
TCGACGCCGAGATGTTCAGCGAGAGCTCCAGGTTCAGCGCGTAGAGGGCGATCCCGACCGCCCACAGCCGGGGCGGCATGGTCCGCAAGATGAAGCCAATGGTCAGGGGCAGGAAGAAGCCGGAAGCGGCGCCGCCCGCGAACTGCAGCGCCAGAAAGGTCGGGAGATTGGGCGACAAAGGCTTCGCCAGCGAGATCACGGCGAACGCCAGGGCGGCGTAGAGCAACACCCTGCGCGGGCCGAAGGCGGCGCCCAGCCACATCGCAGCCGGAAGGACCAGCATCTGCCCGGTCGTCTGCGCCGTGCTGATCCAGGCGCCCTCGTCGAACCCTGCATGCAGGGCGCCACGGACGTCGTTGAGCCCGAACGTGGATAGCCGGGTGTTGAGCGTGGAGAGGAAGGCGCCGAGCAGCACCGCCGCCAGGCCCCAGGCGGGCGCTCTATCGGCCGGTGAGCCTCCGACCTCGCTCACGACCGCCTTCCATCCAGCGCGTCGACGCGGGCGATCACGGACATGCCGGCGCGCAGACGATCCGTGAGGCCGTCGGCGTCGTCGATGACGATCTTGACGCCGACCCGTTGAACGACCTTCGTGAAGTTGCCCGTGGCGTTGTCCGGGGGCAGCAGCGCGAACTGAGAGCCGGAGCCAGGGGAGAACGCGAGGACGTGACCTCGCAGAGTGCGGCCTGGGAAGGCGTCCACCGTGACGCGCGCCCGGTCGCCGACCGCCATGTGGGTGAGCTGTGTTTCCTTGAAGTTGGCGATGACCCAAAGGCGAGGGAGCGGGATCAAGGTGGTGATCTGCCCGCCCACAGGCACGAACTGTCCGGGTCGCACCTGACGCTGGCCCACGACGCCGTCCTGCGGCGCGCAGATGCGGGTGTAGCCCAGGTTGATGCGCGCCGTCCGCAGCGCCGCCTGTGCCGCCGAGACGGCGGCGCGCGCCTGTTCCTGCTGCGCCGTGAGGACGCCCAGCTGGCGGTCGGCCGCATCGGCCTGCGCCTGGTCCTGCCGGAGTTGGGCGCTGATCTGCGCGGCCAAGGTGGAGAGCTTCTCTCTCGCCTCCGGCGTCGAGGAGCCGTCGGCAAGCAGGGCCTGCTGCCGCTTCACATCCCGCCCGTTCTGCTCGAGGTTGGCGGCCGTCGCGTCGACCACGGCCCTGGCCGCCCGGGCGTTCGCCTGCAATAGCGGCCGCTGCGCCGTCAGCGCCTCCGCTTGGGCCTCGGCCGACGCTACGCCCGCTTCGGCCTGGTCCGCCGCCGCGCGGTAGTCATCGTCATCGATCTGGGCGAGGACCGTCCCTGCCCTGACGCGCTGGAAGTCCTGCACGGGCGCCCCGTGGAGGTATCCGGACACGCGCGCCACGATTGGGGTCTGGTCCGCTTGCAGATAGGCGTCGTCGCTCTGCTGCCATCCAGGTCGGCCTTCCCAGCCCGTCCAGCGGGTGACGACGACGATCAGCAAGCCCGCGGCGACCAGCACGACGAGGGCCCGCCAGGCGAGCTCGACAACTCGCTTGGTCGACATGCTCCGGGGCGGAACGGCCATGCCGCGGTCCTCCTCGCAGGATCACGCGGCGATGTCAGAGAGCAGTGTTCTTGAACTGACGTCCCGGCGTTGGCGCCTCCAGGCAGCTGGACTCTGGCCATGCCGCTGTCTGAACATCTTGCAAAGATGAGCCTGGTCGGCGAACCCGCAGGCCAAGGCGACCTGTGACAGAGGGTCGTCGCTGGTCAGCATCAACTCGGCGGCGCGATGCAGCCGCCGGCCGACGACGAAGGAATGCGGCGTCTCCCCGAACGTGGCTTTGAACGCCCGGCAGAAATACGCGGTGCTGCGGCGCGCGACGGCGGCGAGGTCTCGGATCTGGATCGAGGTCTCGAGGTGGGCCTCGATGTAGGCCCGCACGCGATTCACCTGCCAGGCGACCAGAGCGCCCTGTGAGGGGCCTGACTCGGAGTCGGCATTCGTTCGGTCGAACTCAACCTGCAGCAGCGAAGCGGCGCGGGAGATCGACGCCTTGGCCATCTCCCGATCCTGGTCCAAGTGACGCTTTGCACACTCCAGAAGATGGATCAGACTGGCTGCGAGCTCGGCCGGCAAGACTCCCGCGCCAGATCGTTCGAATTCAGCAACGCTTGCTACAGTCATTGTCTCGCTCCTCGCTCGGTCACACTCGGCGCCTGGCGGCGCAAAAGCGGCCGCCGACGGCCAAAGACTTACGCCTGAGCGCTTCGGTCCGGGTGTAACGTGTTGAAAGGAGTTGTAAGGCGCTGTTTACGGCTGCGAGCGGTCAGGCGATGAAGTCCGTCAGTACGCGTGTGTCGGCCACGGAATAGGCGATGCTGTAGCGGAAACCCGATCCCACCCGCAGCGGCGCCAGGCCGTGCATCTCTTCGCCTCGGGCCTCGAAGAAGCTCAGTTCCGCGTCGCCAATCCACAGATCGGCCATCCGCAGGTTTTCAGTCACGGATAAGATCAACTCGTGGACCGCTGGTGCGTTGCGCTTGTCCTTCTCGAGGCGTGGAAAGTAACGCAAGAGAGCCGTCGGTCGATTGAATACCGACGTTGGATCTTCGACCTTGCTCTCCAGGGTGATCCGCGCCTCCGCGAGGCGCACGCCGTGCGTTGACAGGCTGGCGCCGAAGCGTCCCCCGGGCCCGATTGGCGGGGACGCCGGCCCTGGCGCGGCAAACGCCCTCGTCTGGAAAACGCTGCCGAGACGCTTGGGGAAGCCCTGAATCCAGCCGCGCGCCAAGGCGGCGTCGTTGTCGACGTAGATCAGGGGGCAGAACGTGACCGGCGTCTGGTCCCAGCAAGCATCGATGAGGATGTAGGCTTCTCGGTACTGATACCGTGCCGGATCCAGGTACTCCTCGTTCTGCGCAGTGAATTGCCAGTCCAGGAACATGATGACGGCATGGCCGTTGGACTCGGGGTCCGGTGCGAGCCCCTCTGGCAGGAAAGCCGCCGTGGACCGCGGATCGGCCCAATATTCGACTCCGATCACGTCACCCGAGTAGTGCCACGGCGGCGGCGGATCGATCGCCGCAAGCCCGAGCGGAGAACGCGGGACGGTGAACCCTTTAATCATGCGACGCCTTTCCGAATCAGCGAGCAGCGACCGCGCCATTCGCATGCCGCTGAGCGAACCGGCTTGTAGAGGCGTGCTCCGGCGGCGAGGTCTATCGGTTCATCGCATCCAACTGAGCCCGGGTCGGCTCCGGCGAAGTCGGCGGATGACCACGTAAGCGCGGCGGCGCAGTTGCCGGACGAACTCGAGGTGCCTTTGCATGTCGGCGTCGTCGGCGTCGTAGCCGGTTTCGGAAAGCACTAGGGCGCGGCCTTCGAGACTGCGTATGGAGGCGTAGAAACGGACGACACGCAGCGCCGTGCGGCGATCGAAGAGGCCGATTGACGAGGCGTGGTTGTTGAACACGACCGTATCGCCTGGCTGCAGCAGCACTTTGAGCAGCTGCGCGCTGGAAACCCGGCCCGTCATGACGCGCTCGGCGAAGGCGGCTTCGTACTCCATGAGGCGCCTATGCAGACCCCTGATCTCCGCAAGGATCGCACCCCTGTACGTCTGACGATCGATCAGTCTCTGATTGCTCTGACTGAGCCGAGAGGTGAGATACCCCGTTGCTCCGCTCAACGCCGCGGACGCGACGATCGTGGCGTACAGCGTTGCGTGCATGCGTCCACGATCCCAGGAGTTGCTACGGCGCCTGTCCCGTCGCCTGCGCCGCCAGCTCGACCCGCGTCCCGGGGCCGACAGTGGTCGAGCCAGGCGCCGGTCCCTCGGCCAGCCGAGCTGGGCGGCGAAGGATGGAGGGCCCCTCCGTGATAAGACGCGAACCGCGTTGACCGGTGTAGTAGCTCCACAGCCACTGCACGCCGACACGCAGGCGGTTCTGGAGCTGCGGCAGGAAGCCGATGTGGAGGAAAGCCCAGACCAGCCACGCCAGGCGGCCGCGCATCCGGACGCCAGGCGCCTCGAGCAACGCGAAGTCCTTGCCCACCACAGCCATCGAACCCTTGTCGTGGTAGTGGAAGGGCGCTGGCTCCGAGGCTTCGGCGATGCGTGCGGCGATCACCTTGCCGACGTAGTCACCCTGCTGCAGCGCCCCCTGCGCCACGCCTGGAACGGCCTTGCCGATCTCCAGGACGGTTGCTGCGTCGCCGATCACGAAAACCCCCGACGCGGCCGCCGTCTCGAGGTTGGGACCCACGAGCGCGCGCCCGGCTCGGTCCGTCTGCGCTCCAACCTGCCCCGAGAGGCGCGAGGCGGCGACGCCGGCAGCCCAGATGACGGTAGCCGTAGGCAACATCTGTCCGCCGACGGTGACGCCGTGGTCGTCGATCGCCTCGGCGACCGCGCCCGTGCGAACCGTGACCCCCAGGCGGTTGAGCTTGCGGCGCGCCGCGTCGGCGAGGTCCTCGTTAAACGAGGGAAGAATTCGCTTCCCACCCTCGAGCAGGACGATCCGCGTCTGCCTGGTGTCGATGCGCCTGAAGTCGCGGCGCAGGGTAACCCGCGCCATTTGCGCGATGGTCGCGGCCAGCTCCACGCCCGTCGGCCCGCCGCCCACGACCACAAAGGTCGTCAGCCGAAGCCGTTCGGCGGAATCCGCGGCCACCTCGGCAAGCTCGTATGCCTTGAGGATCTTCGACCGGATGAGCTCCGCGTCGCCGAGGGTCTTTAGACCTGGCGCATTGGCGGCGAACCCGTCATGGCCGAAGTAGGTTGGCGTGGCGCCAGGGGCTAGAACCAGGAAGTCGAAAGGGACATCGAACGTCGCGGCGTCGGGAAGCTGAGCCCGGATCGTGCGGCTCTCGACGTCGATCCCAATGACCTCCGCCATTTGCACCGCCAGATTGGGTTGCGTTTCCGTGAGCTGCCTCAGCGGGGCCGCGATGTCGCTCGGCGCCAGGACCGCGGTCGCCACCTGATAGAGGAGCGGCTGGAAGATCTGGTGGTTGCGTTTGTCGATCAGCACGACGTCGACATTGGCGTGTCGCAGACGCTTGGCGGTGGCGACGCCTGCGAAGCCACCACCGACGATCACCACTCGGGGGCGTATGCTATTGCTGGCGCGAGTGAGTGCGCCAGCCGGGCGACCTGTAGCCTGGTCCATTAGCCGGTCTCCTCTTCGGACCGTTCACGCGGCCGCGCGCACCTTCAGCAAACCCATCAGCTCGCGGTCGCGTTGCTCTTCGAGAGATTCGATCGAGCGGTTGGCGGCCTCGTCCATGACGCCGGCGGTCACCTTGGCGCGCAGGTTGGGCGTGATCTGCGGATTGCCAAGGACGTTCCACCAGGAGGTGATCGGGCCGGTGAACTGGTCGAACCAGTGATCGATGCCGCCGGCGCCGCCGCCGAGGTGGTAGAGCATCAGCGGACCCATGACGCCCCAGCGCAGGCCAGGCCCGTAGGAGACCGCCGCATCGGCATCGCCGACGCTGATCACGTCCTCATTCACGAGATACATCACCTCGCGCAGCAGCGCCGCCGCCAACCGGTTGGCGACATGGCCCGGGACTTCCTTCTTGAGCCGGACCGTCTTCTTGCCGAGACCGTCATAGAAGGCCGCGGCGCGGTCGATGGTCTCCGCTGATGTTTGGGCGCCCCCAACAAGCTCGACCAGCGGAATGAGATGTGGGGGGTTGAAGGGATGTCCGATAAAGCAGCGCTCCGGATGGTCGGGGCAGGCCTTCTGGATCTCGCTCATCGTCAGGCCGGAAGAGCTCGAGGCGATCAAGGTCGTGGCCGGGAGCAGCTTGTCCAGCTTGCCGTAAAGCTCGCGCTTGAACTCGATCCGCTCAGGCCCGTTCTCCGCGTTCAGCACCGCGTCCTCGAGCCTGGGCTCGAACCGCAGCCGCTCTCGCGAGGCGCCGGGAGCGAGTCCCAGTTCCTCGAGCGCCGGCCAGCATTGATCGACGAACGCCCGCAGACGGGCTTCGGCGTCGGGCGCGACGTCGGTGGCGACCACGTCCAGGCCTTTGGCGAGGAAGAGCGCCGACCAGCTGGCGCCGATCACGCCCGTTCCAATGATGGCGACGCGGCGGATGGGGGGATGGTTCATGGGGTTGCTCCTCAGCGGGATTTGAACTCGGCGTAGGCGACGCCGGAGAGGTTGCCCTGGGCGTAGGCCAGCACTTGCGGACGGGAGCCATCGAGCCCGACGGCGTAGACCGATCCGCCGAGGTCGGTGACGAAGACGCGGCCGCCGGCGACATCGAGCGCGAGGCCGATCGCTTCCATGAGGTGGCTGACGAGGACGTCCGGGGGCGCCCGCACGATCGCGTCGACGGGCGCACGGTTCACCGTATTGCCGGCCGGCGGGTCTCCGCGGTCGGTCCAATAGAGGAGCCGGTCCCCCTCGTCGAACTCGAGATCGATCGGTTCGGGCAGGCCGTCGCGCCAGATCTCGATATCGCTGCGGGTGGCGGCCGTCTCGCCGTCCGGGATCTCCAGCCCGGCTCGGAGGATGCGGCCTTGGCCGGCGTTGTCAGAGCCCTTTTGCGTCCAGTAGAACTGGCCGCGCGCATGGTCGATGGCGACCCCGACGCACCACTTGGTGGCGTCGCCACGGTCGCCGGCCACATCCCCTGAGACGACCAGGGTCTCGACGTCGGAGCCGTCGAGGTTGGCGCGCATCATGCGCATGCCTTCGCGATCGGCCCAGTAGAGCTTGCGATTGATCCTATCCAGGACGAGTTGCTTGGGTGTGTGCGTGACGCCCTGTGGCACGATCGTCGTGACGGCGCCGCCGTCGAGATCGCACCGCTGGATGGAACCGTCGTCCAGCTGCGGTACGCCCATGTTGGTCCAGTAGATGTGGCCCGCGGCCGCATCGACGGCGACGCCGTCGGGCATGTGGCCGCCGGTCACGATGACGCGGTGGTCGGAGCCGTCTGTCGCCATGGTGAAGATCGTCCCTTCGCTGAGGCTGAGGACGACGAGGCGCTCGGTGACGCCTGCGATGGTGGTGGTCATTGGAAGCTCCGTTGATTGGGATCAGGCGGCGCGGCGGTGCTTGGAGGCGATGACGCCGCGCACCTCGAAGTCGTCGATCTCGCCGGGGGCGAAGCCGAGCTCGGCCAGCACCTCTTCGTTGTGCTCGCCGATTTCCGGCGCACGCCGCGCCGCCACTTTCTCCACATCGTGCACGTTGATCGGGCTGCTGACCGTCTCGGTCAGATGGCCGCCGGCGCCGGCGAGCGGCACCACGATGTTGTTGCTCCTGAGCTGCGGATCGCTGATCGCCTCGCTCGGCGAACGCACCACGCCATAGGTGATGTGTCCCTCGTCGAGCGCCTGTGCCCAGTACGCCAGGGGGTGCGCTCCGAACTCAGTGTCGAGGATCGCGGTCAGAGCGGCGGAGTTCGCGGCGATCTTGGCGGCGTCGGCGAAGCGCGGGTCAGCCGGCAGATCGCTGCGGCCGAGCGCCTGAGCCAGCGCCGGCCACTTGTCGGGCGTGATCACGAGGACGAACCAGACGTTGTCGGCGGTGCGGTAAAGGTTCGCGAAGGGGTTGGGCGGATTGGCCCGGTCGTGCAGAGGGTAGAAGCGGGCGCCAGCGAGGGCGCCCTGGACCATGACGCCGCTCGCCCAGACGCCTTGCGCCAGCAGCGATGTCGTGACGTAGCCGCCTTTGCCCGTGCGCTCGCGACGGTAGAGCCCGGTCACGATGGCCGAGAAAAGGCCGACCGCGGTGGCGTGATCGCCGCTGCCCGATATCGGCATCGTCGGCGGTGTTCCGGCGTCGTGCGTCATCGCCAGCAGGCCGCTGCGCGCCCAGTAGGCGGTCAGGTCGAAGCCGGGCAGGTGCGCATCTGGACCGGCGTCGCCGAACCCCGTCACGTCGGCATAGATGAGCCGTGGGTTGAATTGCGCGACGTCGGCGTAGCCGAGGCCGAGGCGTTCGCGCGCCGGGTGCGGTGTGTTGACGATCATCACGTCGGCCCAGCGGGCAAGGCGTTCGATGATCTGGCGCGCTTCGGGCGACTTGAGATCGACCGAGATTCCCCGCTTGTTGCGGTTGTTCAGGTGCCAGGGGTAGTTGTCCTCCGACATCGGCTGCGGGGGCACGCGGTAACCGATGCGCCAGGTGTCGCCGCTGGGCGGTTCGACTTTGATGACGTCGGCGCCGAAGTCCGAAAGGATCACGGCGGCGCCGGGGCCGGCGATGAAACTGGCCAGGTCGACGACCTTCAGGCCGGAGAAAATGTTGTCGGTCATGCTTCGGGGTCTTTCGGATGGGATTGTCGGAGTGATCAGCGGCCCTGGAAAACCGCGGCGCGCTTCTCGAGGAAGGCCGCGGCGCCCTCGGCCTTGTCCGCGGTGCCGGCGCAGACGCCGAACAGGGCCGCTTCGAGCGCCAGGCCCTCCGCCTGGTCGCCGTTGAGCCCCCGGTTCACGGCGTCGAGTGAGTAGCTGACGGCGATCGGCGCATTGGCGAAGATCTCGGCCAGGATGGCCTCGGCGCGAGCGATCAGGTTTGCGGCCGGCACGACCTCGTTGACCAGACCGATGCGCCACGCCTCGGCGGCGTCGATCGTCCCGCCGGTCAGGATCAGCTGCAGGGCGCGCGCCCTGCCGACGAGCCGGGGGAGCCGCTGCGTCCCGCCCCCGCCGGGAAGCAGGCCCAGCTTCACCTCGGGCTGTCCGAAGCGCGCGTGTTCCGAAGCCACGCGGATCGTGCACGCCATGGCCGTCTCGCACCCGCCGCCGAGCGCGAAACCATTGATCGCGGCGATCACCGGCTTGCCGAGCCCCTCGACCACGTCCAGCACCGACTGACCGAAACGGCTGGATTGCTCCGCCTCGAACGGTGAGACCCGCGCAAGCTCGGCGATGTCGGCGCCGGCGATGAAGGCCCGATCTCCCGCGCCGGTCAGGATGACGCCGCGGATGCGGGCGTCGGCGCGGGCGTCCTCGAACGCGGCCTTCAGGTCGCGCCAGGTCGGCGTGTTGAGCGCGTTCAGGACCTTCGGGCGGTTCACCGTCACGTAGGCGACCGGGCCTTTCTTGGTGTAGATCAGGTTCTCGAAGGCGAGAGCGAGGGGAATGTCGTCCACGGGCCGCACTCCTGGCGTGGTCGGTTGAAGGGTTCGGCGCTATACGAAGGCGCTGAGGCCGGTGATCGCCTTGCCGACGATCAGGTTCTGCATCTGAAAGGTGCCCTCGTAGGAGTAGAGAGCCTCGGCGTCGGCGAAGTAGCGGGCGACGTTGTAGTCGACGACGATGCCGTTGGCGCCTAGCAGTTCGCGGGCCCATGCCACCGTCTCGCGCATCCGCGCCGTGCAGAACGACTTGGCGAGCGAAGCATGCTGGTCGGCGAGCTTGCCCTCGTCGTCCATCTGCGACAGGCGCAGCATCATCGTCTGGCAGGCGGTGACGTTGGCCAGCATTCTGGCGAGCAGGTCCTGCACCATCTGGAACGAGCCAATCGGCTTGCCGAACTGCTTGCGCTCCTTGGCATAGGCCAGCGCGTGCTCGAACGCGCCCATCTGGCAGCCCGTCGAGAGCCACCCCACCGCGTAGCGCGTCATCTTGAGGACCTTCGCCGTGTCGCGGAACGAGTTGGCGCCCTGCAGGCGGTTGGCCTCGGGGACGCGGCAGTCCTTCATCGTGATCAGGCCGTTCTGCACGACCTTCAGAGCGATCTTGTGCTCGATCTTCTCGACACTGAAGCCCGGCGTCGTCTTGTTCTCGACGATGAAGCCCTTGACCTGGTTGTCGGTCTCGTCGCGCGCCCAGATGATCGAGACGTCGCACCAGGGCGCATTGCCGATCCACTTCTTCTGGCCGTTCAGGACCCAGGTGTCGCCATCACGCCTGGCGGTCGTCAGCAGACCCCCGCCGGAGCCGGAGCCCACCAGTGGCTCGGTCAGGCCGAAGCAGCCGATCTTCTCCATCCGCGCCATCGGCGGCAGCCACTTCTGTTTCTGTTCCTCAGAGCCGTCGAGATAGATGGAGCCCATCGCCAGGCCGTCGTGGACGCCCCAGAACGTACCCATGGACGGATCGGTGCGGGCGAGCTCCATGGCGACGAAGCCGAACAGCTGCTGGCTGCCGCCGCGGCACCCGTAACCCTCGAGGCCCAGCCCGCCGATGCCGAGCTCGCTGAACGCCGGCAGCAGCTCGAACGGGAAGGCGTCCTCGGCCCAGTACTTGTTGATGACCGGGGCGACCTTGGTCTCCATGAAGGTCCGGACCTGCTTCAAGGTCGCCAGTTCGTCGGGCGAAAGTGTTTCCGTGATCTCATAGAAATCGCTCACCGGCACCGCGTCGGTCTTCGGCGGCTGGGACATGTCGTTCATGGGTCTTCCTTGCTGACTCGCATGGCCCGCGTTTTCGGGCCCTTACGTCTTGGCGCGCGGGAGACGAGATCCAGTCGTCGCGGTGAAATCGCGAAGGCTGTGTTGTCGCAACCCGGTACGGGTGCGTTCTTTCACTTTGTGCGCGGGGTCGATTGAAGCGGCGTTCTTTGCCTTGTACGAAACCGTATGCCTCAGGGTGTGTTTCTGGGGGGGTTGGCGCGTTGAGAGTCTCGGCATCGCGCAGCACGGCTCGTGCGTGGGCCAAAGCCTGATCGGGGAACCCTCGAGTCCAAAGGAGGACAGAGTAGGTTCCCCTGCAGTCATTCAGTGTGCTGAGCGCGGGCTGTCCAAGGTTCTCGGCGGGGAGGTTTTCGAAGATACGCGACGCTCCTCCGCCTCCGCTACGGCGCGCAAGGGCTGCGACCACATAAGCAAACACCTGGCAAGGTTGGCCTTGGCGATCGCAAAAAATTCTGCGTCGAGGGCGGGGTCGATGAAGTCAGGAGCCGCCTCCGCAATCTTCAGTCCCAGGTCCGGCTTGCCCAGGTTGCCGAGACGGCCGCGAAAGCGGCGGCCGAGCGCCCTTCGCCGCCCCGACGGCGCCCGCCAGCGCCCTGTCAGCGCCCCGCGGACTCCCCGAAAGCGCCCCGCGCGCTCCCCGGCCTCCCCCTGGGGTCGGCTAGGCGGCCGCCTTCCCCGCCGCCGCCACCTCGTCGGCCTGGCGGCCGGTGAGCTCGGCCAGGTGATCGAAGGAACTTTAGAAAAGGTCCTGAGCGGCCGGCGGATCGGCGGCGGCTAGCGCTGCATCGACATGACCTGGTCCATCGGCATCATGTTATGGTTCAGCGACGCCATGATGAAGAGCGTGCCGGCGATGAGCAGGAAGATGATCAACACGCCGAAGGCCAGGGCCAGCACGTTGTTCGTGCTCTCGGGGCCCGTCGTGATGTGCAGGAAGAACACGAGATGCACGCCCATCTGGGCCACGGCCAAAGCGACCAGCGCCGCGGGCACGCCGGGTCCCCACAGGAAGTGGCCGGCGGCAAAGTAGAAGGACGCCGCCGTCAGTCCGATCGCCAGGACGAGACCAACGAGATAGCCCTCGATTCCCTGGGCGACGCCGCTGCCGTCCAGCCGCTCGTCGCCGGGCGCATTGTCGCCGTATTCGGGATGATCTTCGCGATGGAACTCAGTCATGGGTGGACCCCGAGCAGGTAGACGACGGTGAAGACGGCCACCCAGATGATGTCGAGGGCGTGCCAGAACAGGCTGAAGCAGAGGGTCCTGCGCAGGATTTCCGGGCGGAATCCCTTCGCGAACACCTGGGCGATCATGGTCAGCAGCCAAAGCAGGCCAGCGCTGACGTGGAGGCCGTGACACCCGACTAGGGCGAAAAACGCACTGAGGAACGCACTGTGCGACGGCCCATCGCCCGCCTGGATCAGCGAGACGAATTCCCGGACCTCGAGGGTGATGAAAGCCGCGCCGAGCATGAATGTGACGACCATCGCCGCGTAGAAAGCCGGCTTGTTGCGGGCGCCGGTGGCGACCGCGGCCATGCCGCAGCTGAAGCTCGAGAGCAGCAGGCAGACGGTCTCCACCGCCACGTTGCGGAGGTCGAAGATATCGCGTCCGCTCGGCCCGCCATTCGTATTGCCGGCCAGCACCGCATAGCTCGCGAAGAAGGCCGAGAACATGACGATGTCGCTGAGCAGGAAGATCCAGAAACCGTAGGCGACGATGACCCGCTTGGCGGCCGGACCGCCCGCTCCATGCCCCCGCGCCGGGTCGTCGACACGCGCGCGACCGAGCCGGTACGGGTCGAACTGAACAGGTATGTCGGTCGCGGTCACTGGAAAGTCCTTGGCTGAGACAGGGCGAAAGTTCGCGCGCCGCGATTGGCCCGATCGAGCGCCGCGACCTCGGCGGCGGGGACCATGACCTCGGAACGGTCGCGCCAGGCGAACGCCACGAAGGTGGCGAACGCGCCCGCGATGCCGAGGAGCGCCATCCACCAGATGTGCCAGATCATGGCGAAGCCGATGAGCGTGGCGAAGAAGGCGCTGATGACGCCCGTCGGCGTGTTCCGGGGCATCTCGATGCCGTCGTAGTGCGGTTCGGCCGACAATTCATGATGCGCGAGCGCCGCCCGCTTCATCGACCAATAGGGCTCCTCGCCGCTGACGTCGGGCATGATGGCGAAGTTGAAGGCGGGTGGCGGCGAAGCGGTCGCCCACTCGAGCGAGCGGCCGTCCCAGGGATCCCCCGTGAGATCCAGCAAGCGCTGGCGATGGCGGATCGAAACCACGAGCTGGGCGACCTGGCACATGATGCCCGCCAGGATAATCGCCGCGCCCACGGCGGCGGCCAGCAGCCAGGGGCGCCACTCGGCGACATCGTAATGCTGCATGCGCCGTGTCATGCCAAGGAAGCCCAGGACGTACAGCGGCATGAAGGCGACGTAGAAGCCGAGCAGCCAGCACCAGAACGCCGCCTTGCCCCACCCCTCGTGGAGGCGAAAGCCGAACGCCTTGGGGAACCAGTAGGTGTAGCCGGCGAACGCCCCGAACAGCACGCCGCCAATGATGACGTTGTGGAAGTGAGCGATCAGGAAGAGGCTGTTGTGCAACAGGAAGTCGGCCGGCGGCACAGCCAGCAGCACGCCAGTCATGCCCCCGATCACGAACGTGACCATGAAGCCGATCGCCCAGAGGACCGGCGATGTGTAGCGGATGCGTCCGCCGAACATGGTGAAGAGCCAGTTGTAGACCTTCACCCCTGTCGGCACGGCGATGATCATCGTCATGATGCCGAAGAAGGCATTGACGTCGCCGCCGGCGCCCATCGTGAAGAAGTGGTGCAGCCACACCATGAAGGCTAGGATGCAGATGGCCATGGTCGCCATCACCATCGAGCGGTAGCCGAACAGCGGCTTCCCGGAGAACGTCGAGATGACCTCGGAGAACACACCGAACATCGGCAGGATCAGGATGTAGACCTCCGGGTGCCCCCACGCCCAGATCAGGTTCATGAACATCATCATGTTGCCGCCCGCTCCGTTCGTGAAGAAGTGGAAGCCGAGGTAGCGGTCCAGGATCAGCATCGCCGACGTGGCGGTCAGGATCGGAAAGGCGGCGACGATCAAAAGATTGGAGGCCAGCGCGGTCCAGCAGAACATCGGCATGCGCAGGTAGGTCATGCCCGGGGCGCGCATCTTGAGAATGGTGACGACGAGATTTATCCCCGAGAGCAGGGTGCCGACGCCTGAGACCTGCAACGCCCACAGCCAGTAGTCGACGCCCACGCCGGGCGAGTACTGCAGCTCCGAGAGAGGCGGGTAGGGCAACCAGCCGGTCTTGGCGAACTCGCCGACGAACAGCGAGATATTGGTGAGCAGCACGCCCACGGCCGTCAGCCAGAAACTGACCGAGTTCAGAGTGGGGAAGGCGACGTCGCGGACGCCGAGCTGCAGCGGAACGACGAAGTTCATCAGGCCGATCACGAACGGCATCGCCACAAAGAAGATCATGATCGTGCCGTGGGCGGAGAAGACCTGGTCGTAGTGCGAGGGCGGCAGGTAACCGGCCGAATGGAACGCCAAGGCCTGCTGCGACCGCATCATGATGGCGTCGGTGAAACCGCGAAGCAGCATCACAAGGGCCAGCGCGCAGTACATCACCCCGATCCGCTTGTGGTCGACGCTGGTGATCCACTCGCGCCACAGGTAGGGCGTCCAGCCCTTGACGAAGACGAGCGCGACCATCCCCAGGACGACGGCGATCATCATCGCCGACGCCGCGAGCGGGATCGGTTCGTTGAGGGGCAGCGCGGCCCAACTGAGCTTGCCGAGCATTCTAGGACCTCTGCTTGGGCTGGATTTGCGGCGCGGGCGGGTCGGGCTCGGGACCTGGCCCCGGGGCCACGCGCTGCTGAACGATGTGCTCGAACAGACCGGCGTTCACGGTGCGGTACGTGAACGGCGCGACGTTCGTGCTTTGCCTGGCGAGCGCGGCGTAGGCCGGCTCATCGAGCGGCGGCCCGGCGCTACGCGTCCGATCCGCCCAGGCGGCGAACTGTGCGGGCGACACGGCGTCCACGTCGAAATGCATGTCCGAGAAGCCGTCCCCGCTGAAGTGGGCCGAGCGGCCC
>Ga0210400_10003257_pt1 | contig 14474 bp, 15 predicted proteins | sample IncBWH26MmetaG_FD_155456 | JGI IMG/M metagenome (GOLD analysis project Ga0210400, IMG submission 155456) | Forest soil microbial communities from Barre Woods Harvard Forest LTER site, Petersham, Massachusetts, United States - Inc-BW-H-26-M | ecosystem: Environmental > Terrestrial > Soil >...
TTTCGGCGACGACGGGGAGCGACCACCAGTAGCCTTCCATGTCAGGTGAGCCGTGTTTGACTTTCCAGGCGATGACGGCGTCGCGGACCACGCCGACGCTGTGCGTGTTGGTGATCATGACGGGGCCGTTGAGGAAACCGGAGTCGTCGACCCAGGTGGTCCCGGTCATTTCGCCGTTGCCGTTGAGGGTGAACCAGGCAGCGAAGACGGCGTCGTTGCTGGCCTTGCCGCGAGGATGAATGGCGGTTACGCCAGTCCGGACCGGTCCCTTGCCGACTATGAGTTTGCCTTCGCCCGAAATGAGAGTGGTGTGGCCGACTTCGACTCCCTGCACGTCGGTGATGGCGTTGTTGGGGCCGGGAGTGCCGTCGAAGGGAACGCCGAGGTCACGGGCGCGGGGTTTGGTTTGGGCTGCGAGGGTTGCGGCCAGAGCTACCGTCAGGAGGAGTGTGGTCCGGCGAAGATACGAAGAGTGCATGGGGCCTCCGAGCAAAGGTGGAAGTATAAAGGATGTGGAGGGCGGTGCGGGGTGCGGGGTTTGGTGCCGAGGCGGCGGTGGTGGGCTGCGGTACAATCGCAGGAAGTGAGATCTTTTTTTTGGGGGTAGAGTATGGATGGGTGGAAGAAGGCGCTGGTGTTGGGGTCGATAGGTGCGGCGGGAATCTTGTTTATGAAGAAGAGGTATCCGGCGGGCGTGCTGGCGACGGGGCTGGGGCTGGCGGTGCTGGCGTCGGAGTATCCGGAGAGGTTCGAGCAGGTAAAGCGGTCCCTGCCGGAGTATTTCGAGCGCGGAATGCGGCTGATGGAAATGGCGGGGCAAGCGGGGCGGCGCATTACCGAGGCGGCGAGCCGGAACGTGGTGGAATCGTGGGAGGAGTTCGGGGCGTAGAGCTCAAAAAGCTTTTGACCGCTGAGGTCGCGGAGAACGGCCGCAGAGAACGCTGAGAAGGGCTGGAACTTTCTTGGTGATCTTGGCGGCTTTTGTTTTTCGAGAATCGCGACCCTCCGACTTCGCTCTGCCGAAAATCCCCAATTCTCGCGCAAGGGCGTGTCGAGAATTGGAGCATTCTTTTCCTGTGGGCGTTTACTCGATGCCGAGTTGCTTCTTGGCGTCGGGGCTGAGGCGCTCGGGGGTCCACGGTGGGGTCCAGACGATATTCACGGTGCAAGTGCTGATGCCGGGCAGCTGCTCGAGGCGTGATTTGACCTGGGCGCTGATGTTGACGTGCTCAGGGCAGCCCTGCGCCGTCAGGGTCATTTCGACGATGACGTCCTGCTTGGGTTCGTCGGGAGTGGGCGACGGCGCAGAGGCAAAATCTACTTTGTAGATCAGGCCGAGATCGACGATATTGACGGGAATCTCAGGATCGTAGCAACTCTTGAGCGCGCTTAGGACATCTTGTTCCGTTATGGCGGGCATGGCGGGTATTACCTCTCTTTTCTCTTTTCTTCTCTATACCAGTTTACCTTATAGTTGCGGGCGGGCGAACGGGCTCGGGCTGCGGCCGGAAAGTTGGTAAAGTCTTCCCATGATGAGTCCCGAGGCGAAGCAGAGAATCCAACTGGCCCTGCTGCTGGCCATGGTGGTCGCGGGGTTGCGCGTGACTTACATTCTGTACCAGCGGCATGAGGATAAGGCTGAAGCGGAGAAGCAGAAGCTAAAGCTGAACGCGGGATATTCCAATCCGGATTACTACGTGAATCCGAAGAAGCTTTATCCCTATGATCTGAAGAGCGCGCGGCAGTTGATGCAGCAGCCGGTGTGGGTGAAGGAAGGCTACCGCTATACGTATTACGCGTACGACCCGGCGAGTAAGAAAGTTGATTTCGCCCACAACGCGGGCCTGCTGCTGCCAATCGAGAAGCTGGAGATCAAGGATGTGATCACGGCAATGCCTGCGGGGAAGGGAGAGCGGCGGCAGGTGATGGCAGTGTTTCAGAAAGACGGGAAGTTGTATGCGGTGCCGATTGGGTATGAGGCGGACGAGCAATACAAGATTTATTCGGACGAGATGTTTTTCGTGGAGGATCCGCGGGATTTGTACAAGCACTGGCCGGCGGATGTTTGGCAGGCGGTGGAGCAGCACGAAGTGAAGCCGGGGATGAACGAGATGCAGGCGGATTTTGCGATTGGCATGGGTATACCGGACGCGGGCTCGAGTTCGTATGAGAAGACTGTGCGCTATGCGGATGGGGGGAAGCCGGTGGTGATTGTGTATCACGACGGGAAAGCGGCGGAGATTACGGCGAGTGTGGCGGGGAAGTGAAGAAACGCGCGGGAAACGGGGTGCGGAATCGACGTCAGGATTTGCGGGCGGGTGGACGTGGGTTGTGCTACCATGCCGGGCAAAGTCCCAAGTTGCCGGGAGGCAATTCATGACGACTGCGCTCAGGCCTTTGGGTACGGGAGAGTTGCTGGACCGGACATTTTCGCTGTATCGCAGCCACTTTGGATTGTTTGTGGGGATTTTTGCGCTGCCGTACATGGTGGTACTGGCCTTTCAATTGGTCGGACTCGTCTTTCAATCTTCCAGTCCCAAACTTTCGAACATCTTGTTGAGCGCAACTTGGAGTGTGGGAGCGGGGCTTTTGGCATTGCTGGTGTCTGCCGTCTCTCAGGCAGCCACAGTGGTTGCGGTTTCCAACTTACATTTAGAGCGACCCGCAAACGTGACAGACTCGTTTCGCGCGGTTAAGGGACAGGTTCTTGGGGTGTTGGGGCTTTCTCTTCTCGTTAATCTGGCCGCAGGCTGCGGTTTAGTCGCATTAATCGTGCCGGGAGTCCTCCTTTGGATCATGTGGTCCTTGGCTGTGCCAGTGAAGGTTCTCGAGCATCAGGGCGTATTCGACTCGATGTCGAGAAGCATGGAGCTAACCAAGGGAGACTGGGGACGCATATTCGTAATTGGGTTGCTGATTGTGGCGTTGAAGGTTGGAGTTAGCTCATTGCTGCAGTGGCCGATACTCATTGCCGCGGGTTTCAGCATCAGGGGCGGAGTGCAACAAATGAGTGTTGGCTGGCAAGTAGCCTTGCTGGCCTCTGCATTCGTTGCCACGAGCCTGGTAGGTGGGCTCGCGACGATCGCATTCTCTGTTGTGTACTACGACGAGCGGGTGCGGAAAGAAGCATTTGACCTGCAGTTGATGATGACGACGCTCGACGCACCGACTCTGCCCGTTTCTCCCGCACAAGCAGGCGCATGACCGCAAGGCGGACCTATATCCTGATGGGTGTTCTGCTGGCGGCGGTTTATTGCCGGACGGATTCGGCGGCAGGCAACACGCTCGGCGAGGCCCCGCTTTCTGCCAGCCAGTATCGTGCCGAGTTGGACGATCTTCTGTCCGCGACCCATGAACTCGACAGCTCCGGCAAACCAACCCCCCAAAGATTGAAGGATGTGCCGCCGAGTTGGCGGGTGCAACTTGATCAGCGCGAGTTTGAGATCTCCGCGGAAGGGCTGCGGCGGGATGTTCGACGATACGAGAAAGATAAGAACGCTCCGAACGCCGCTGCCATCCGCGCCCGGCTGCAGAGTTTGCGGAGCGACCTCGACGGCTACGAAAAACCTCCCCTAGATGCTTCCGCGAGCCGGGCGGAGCTGAACTCGATTCTGGCGCGGGCGGAGTTTGGTGACGTACGGGGCCCGAGTTGGCTCGACCGGCTCAAGGAGCGGGTGGTCCAGTTCATCCTTCGCGCTCTGCAACGTCTCTTCCGTTCGACCGCTTTTCCCACGATTGGACGGTTCTTCGTGTACGGGCTGATGGGCCTGGCGGGTCTGGCGCTCATTTATTTTGCCTATCGTGCCATCTGGGCGAACAGAGAACTGGAGAGAGTTGTGCCTACCGATCTTCCGGTGTCGGCGAAGGAGTGGGTCGTGTGGTTGTCGGAGGCGCGGGCGGCGGCGGCGAAGCGGGAGTGGCGCGACGCGATTCATCTGGCGTACTGGGCGGGGATTTCTTTTCTGGAGCGGCAGGGGATGTGGAAACCGGACCGGGCGCGCACTCCGCGGGAATATCTGAGGCTGCTGGGTGCGAACGAGTATCGCGAGACGTTGACGGCGTTGACACGGATTTTCGAGCTGGCCTGGTATGCCAAGCGGGGCGCCAGTGAACGAACTTTTGCGCAGACATTGCAGGAATTGGAGAAGCTGGGATGTCAGTGAGACTGGACCCGAAGGATCGCAAGCTGCTGCTGGCGGCGGGCGGCGTGTTCGTGCTGCTGATTGCCGGAGCAGTGATGTTTGGCGGAGAGGGCGGGACGAAGTCGGAAATCCCCAGCAGTTATTCGACCGCTTCGGGCGGGGCCAAGGCTGCGTATCTGGTGCTGGCGCGCGCGGGATACAAGGTGGAGCGCTGGGAAAGGCCGCTACACGAGCTTCCCAAGGCGATGGGGAAGACGCTGGTTCTGGCGGAACCGCTGGAGGCACCGACCCGCGAGGAGAAAGATCGTCTGAAGGAGTTTCTCTCTGAGGGCGGGCACGTGATCGCCACTGGGATGTTTGCCGGTACGTTTCTCCCGGAGAATGAATCGGTGCCCGATATGTTCGGCGAAGGAACGTGGAAGACGGCGACGGCGTTATCGCCTTCCCCGATCACGCGCGCTGCTCCCGAAATCGTATTGGCTCCGCAAGCGCGTTGGTCTTCCTATTCGGCGGCGTATCCTCTGTACGGAGACGGGGAGAGGACGCTGGTGGTGAAGTATCCGTACGGGCGCGGGGAAGTTTTGTGGTGGGCGTCGGCGACTCCGCTGACCAACGCCGGGTTGAAAGAGCAGGGAAATCTGGAATTTCTGCTGGCTTGCATGGGGAGCGCGAAAGACGGCGCAGGGAAAAGCGGAATTCTGTGGGACGAATATATTCATGGATACCGGCCGACACTGGCTTCGTCGATTGCGCATTCGCCGGTGAAGTGGCTGGGGCTTCAGTTGTTGCTGCTGGGGCTTGCGGTGCTGCTTACGTTCTCGCGACGGAGTGGGCCGATCTTCCCTCCGGCTTCGGTCGTGAGACTGTCGCCCATGGAATTCGTCGAAACGCTGGGCGGACTCTATGAGCACGCGGGGACGGCTTCAGTCGCAGTGGACATTTGCTACCAGCGGTTTCGTTACTGGCTGACGCGGAGGTTGGGAGTGGCGAGCAGCATTTCCGTGGCGGATCTGGAGATTGCTGCGCGGGATCGCTGGGCGTTCATCGACCAGCGCTTTGTCACGACCCTGCGGCGCTGCGAATCGGCGAAGAACGATCCTTATTTGCATGGGCAGGCGGCGCTGCAGTTGGTGCAGGAGCTTGATGAATATGCGGTTCGCTTGAAACTTTTTCAAGGCATTCGGAAGGAGAAAGTTTAATGAACGCTGTTCCAGAGTTGGTGCGGCATCTGCGCGAAGAGATGGGCAAGGTGGTGGTGGGGCAGGATGAACTGCGGAACCAGTGCGTGGTCGCGCTGCTGTGCCGAGGGCATGTGCTGCTGGAAGGCGTTCCCGGAATCGCGAAGACGCTGACCGTGAAGGCGCTGTCGCGGCTGATGGGGCTGGGGTTTCAGCGCGTGCAGTGCACTTCGGACCTGATGCCGGCCGATATCGTGGGAACCAATATTCTGAATATGGCGACCAGCGCGTTTCAGTTACATCCCGGACCGGTGTTCACGGATTTGCTGCTGGTGGATGAAGTGAATCGCATGCCACCGCGGACGCAGGCGGCGTTGCTCGAGTGCATGGAGGAGCATCAAGTAACGATCGATGGGAAGACTTATCCGTTGCCGCCGTTTTTTACGGTGTTTGCCACGCAGAATCCGATTGAGTTTGAGGGAACGTATCCGCTGCCGGAGGCGCAGCTGGACCGGTTTCTGCTGAAGCTGCGCGTGACGTATCCGGCGGTGCAGGATGAAGTGCAGTTGCTGGCGAATGTGCAAAACGGATTTGAATCGCGGGAGTTGGAGAAGATGAATCTTCGCACGATCGCGCCGGGGCTGCTGGAGCAGGCGCAGCAGGAAGTTCGGTCGATCACGGTCCAGGAAGCGCTGTTCAGCTACATCGTGCAGATTGTGCGGAGGACGCGCGACTGGCCGTCGTTATCGCTGGGGGCGAGTCCGCGGGCGGCGGTGAGTTTGATGGCAGTATCGAAAGCGTTTGCCGCGATGGACGGGCGCGACTATGTGATTCCGGATGATGTGAAGGCTTCTGCGCGTCCGGTGTTGCGGCACCGGATTATGCTCAGGCCGGAGGCTGACCTGGAGGGGATTACGCCCGATCAGGTTTTGGAAGATGTGCTGCGCGCGGTTGAGGTTCCGAAGTGAGTGACGAAGTAAGCGAGATCGGGCGGCTGGTTCCGGCGGAGGTTGAGGCGCAGGGGAAATCGCATAAACGCTTTGGCGTGGCGTTTGGCGACCGGTTCTTCATGCTGCTGTTTGTCGGGCTGGTGTGGTTGGGGCCGGCGTTTGTTGATCTGCGGTTTGTGTATGCGTTGTTGGCGTGGGATTTGTTGGTGGTGCTGGCATGGCTTGCCGATCTGGCGCAGCTGCCTAAGCCGGAGCAGTTGACGGTGCGAAGATCGTGGCGGTCGGCGGCGGCGTTGTCGATTGGGTCGGACGTCGACGTGACGGTGGAGAATTCTTCTGGTACGAGTGTGTACACAACGATTGTGGATTCCGTTCCTTTGCAGTTGAGGAGCGAGCCGCCGACGCTTGCGATTCGGGCGGGTGCGAAGGGTGAGGGGACGGCGAGCTACCGGATTCGTCCGGCGCAGCGCGGCGATGCGAAACTTGGCGACGGGTATGTGCGTTATCAGAGCCTGTTCCGAATTGCCGAGCGGTGGGCGCGGGCAACGCTGGAGCAGACGGTGCGGATTTATCCGAACCTCGACGAAGCCAAGCGGCATTCGATTTATTTGTTGCGCAGCCGGCAGATCGCGATGGAGAAGCGGCACGCGCGGGTGCGCGGGATTGGGCGCGAGTTTGAGAGCTTGCGGGAATATCAGCAGGGAGATGAGTATCGCGATATCTGCTGGACGGCGGCGGCGCGGCGCGGCAAGCTGGTGACCCGGATGTACCAGATCGAACGCAGCCAGACGGTGTGGATTGTGATCGACTCGGGACGGCTGATGCGGGCGCGGGTGGGCGGATACAGCAAGCTCGATCAGGCGGTGAATTCGGCGCTGAGTCTGGCCCAGGTGGCGTTGTATTCGGGCGATCGCGTGGGGCTGATTGCTTACGGGCGGGGGATTCGACATCAGCTTCCGGCAGCGAAGGGGAGCGCGCATCTGCGGCAACTAATTGAGCAGCTGGCGATGGTGCATGAAGAAGGCGCCGAGGCGGATCATCTGCTGATGGCGTCGCGGTTGCTGACCGATCAGAAGCGGCGCAGCTTAGTTGTCTGGCTGACGGATCTGGCGGAGACCGCGATGACGCCAGAGGTGATTGAAGCGGCGTCGATGATGATGCCGCGGCATCTGGTTCTGTTTGTGGTGATTGGACAGCCTGATTTGGGGGAATTGGCGGCGAAGACGCCGGGCAGCGAAACGGAAATGTATCAGGTGGCGGCGGCGCAGGAAATGGTGCATCGGCGGGAGTTGTTGCTGGCGCGATTGCGGGAGCGCGGGGCGTTGGCGATGGAAGTGAATTCGGGGGCGGTTTCTCCGGTGATCGTGAATGCTTATTTGCAGATTAAGGAACGGAATCAGTTGTGAGGGGTTGCGCGATGTCGGCAGGAGCTAAAGCCCTCATCGATTTTACCGACTCACGCGGCCCTGGAAGGGCTGCTCTTCCACGGTCGTGCGGGCATTTCCTGGTCGTGTGTGCATTTATTTTGTGAGCTTTTCGTGACCATTGAAGTGCCGCCAGGTCGTCTGTTCGTTTTGCGAAGGATTAGCGTGTCTGCATCACTCAGCGTTCACGGATGGACTCGGATTGCGCGACATGCCGAAGAGATAGACGGACAGGAGTACGAACAGTGCGGCGGCCATGGAGAATTTTAGAGGGATGGCGAGGCCGGTGGGGGAGACGAAGGCTTCGATCAGGCCGGCGATGATGAGGATGGGGATGGTTCCGAGCAGGAGTTGAACGGCTTCGACTCCGGCTTTCGCGAGAGAATCGCGGCGGGGAAGAACGCCGGGAAATAAGAGGCCTTGCGCAATGCGGAGTCCGGCGCCGCCGGCGATGAAAATGGCGGGGAGTTCGAGCACGCCGTGGGGCGCGACGAAACTCCAGAGTTGCAGGCTCATGCCGGAGAGCCAGCAGGCCATGCCGATCACTCCGATCAGCAGGCCATTGAACGCCATCATGTAAATGGTTCCCAGACCGGCGGTGATGCCGAGCGCGAAAGTGGTGAATCCCACGGTTATGTTATTGGTCATGATGGCGCTGGAGGCCAGCGGCTTGATGCCGACGATGGAGTCGGTCCACATTTCGTGGCGGTCGATGGTTTCGACCATTTGCGGGCCGAGGAGTTTTACTTTGAAATCAGGATTCTGATAGGTGAGGACCGCGCCCACCACTCCGGCGACGGCGAAAATCAGCGTTGCCAGCAAACAATGTTTCAGATTGCGGCGGAAGGCTGCGGGATAGGTGTCTACGAAGAAGGAAAAAAGCGCCCTAGGACTCGCCCTGTGACCGGAATAGATGGTATTGTGGGCGCGCACCAGCAACTGGTTGATGTAGCGGGCAAAGTGCACGGAGCCGCGATCTTCGCGGATGGCGGCGAGATCGGCAGCAGTCTGGCGATAGAGGAGACTGAGTTCCTGCAGGTCGGAACGGGAGAGCGATTTGAGTCCGCCCTGGGCTCTGGTTGAGCAGGGATTCCAGCTTGCTCCAGTGCGGTTTGCGTTTCTCCAACCAGCGAGTGGAAATCATTGTGGACTCGTTCGATCAACTCTCGATAGAAACGCCAGAGCAGATTGCGCTGGAGCTGCCGCTCGCGGGAATCGGCAGCCGGTTCCTCGCGATCGCCATTGATACTTTAATCCAAGCGGCGCTGTATCTCATAACCGGAATTGTATTTCTGATCCTCATGCCGCTGGGATTCTCTGTGTTCAACTTTCTTCCGAAGTTGATAGGGCCGGCCATGGCCATTTTTATCGGGTTCGCGATTTATTGGGGATATTTCGCGATCTTCGAGATTCTGTGGAAGGGGCAGACGCCGGGGAAGCGATATGCCGGCATTCGCGTGATCAAGGAGTCGGGCAGGCCGATCAATGCATTCGAGGCGGTGGGAAGAAATCTGATGCGAGCTGTGGACGGACTGCCGGGAATCTACGGCGTGGGGCTGGTGTGCATGATGTGCAACCGGCAGAGCCGCCGGCTAGGGGATTTTGTGGCGGGCACGGTGGTGGTGCATGAGAAGCCGACGGAGGAAGTGCGGCCGTCATGGAATACCGCCACGGAATCGGCTTTGGCGACGACGGGCGTGGGATCGGCGACTGCGGATGAACTGGTGTTGATCGAGACGTACTTGAGCCGGCGGTTTGAGTTGGACCCGGCGGTGCGGTTGAGGACGGCGATTCAGATTGCGGATAGGATCAAGACGAAGACGGGATGGGAGTCGCAGCCGCGGCAGCATGTGGATGATTTTCTGGAAGAGGCGGCGCGGAAGATTCGGGATAGCGGGCGGTTTCATTAGGCGCCTCGGGAGCTAAAGCTCAGTGCGAAGGAAAGTTTTATCGCAGTGCTGAAACGCTGCGCTCTCCAAGGCCGCTCCCCCGCGGGCGATGCAGGCGAACACGCAAGATTTAGATTGGTGGCATCGAAAAAATAGATCGCGGGCTGACCAAAAAACTTATTGACCTGCGCCGATCGTTTCTCGTATCGTTTTCTGAGCATGTTGTCTCGTGTGCATCATCGCCACCACCATCACGCGCATAGCGCGACGGCGGCGATGTGCCTGAGATTGCAGAGTTGAAGTAAGAATTTTCAGGAGATTCGGCCCGCTGACGCGAAAATCGCTCAGCGGGCTTTTTGTTTGAGCGAAAGAGGTGGAGTTATGAATGCTGAATTTGATTTCGATTTCGAAAAGATGGGTGGATTGGTTCCCGCGGTGGTGCAGGACGCGGCCGACGGGGCCGTGCTTATGGTTGGGTTTATGAACCGTCAGGCGCTGGAATGCACGCTGGACAAAGGGTACGTCACGTTCTTCAGCCGGACGCGGCAGAAGCTGTGGATAAAGGGCGAGAGTTCGGGGAACCGGCTGCGAGTGGTCTCTGCGCATACGGATTGCGACCGGGATACGCTGCTGTTGCGGGTCGAGGTTGAGGGAGTCGGGGTGGTCTGCCATTTAGGGACGCGGTCTTGTTTCGCGAAATCGATCCTGGTGCAGACATCGGAAACTGAAATCTCGTTGAAGGAGACGCGATGACGCTGCGCATCGGCATTCCTAAGGGGAGCTTGCAGGAGGCGACGTTGCAGCTGTTTGCGCGGGCGGGGCTTCCGGCCTACACCGACGGGCGATCTTATCACGCGAGGACGGCGGATCCGGAGATCGATTGCATGTTGATCCGGGCCCAGGAGATGGCACGCTATGTCGAGCACGGCGCGATTGATGCGGGGCTGACCGGGCTCGACTGGGTGATCGAGAGCGGGTTGGAAGTGGCGACAGTCAGCGACTTGATTTACGCCAAGCGCAGCCGGGGCAAAGTGCGGTGGGTGCTGGCAGTGCCGGAGGAATGTAAGGTGCAGCGGGCGGAAGAGCTTTCGGGGAAAATCGTTGCGACCGAGCTGGTGAATGTTACGCGCGACTATTTTCTGAAGAAAGGTGTCGAGCTTCGGGTGGAGTTTTCGTGGGGCGCGACGGAAGTGAAGCCTCCCATGCTGGCAGACGCGATCGTGGAGGTGACCGAGACCGGGAGTTCGCTCAAGGCGAACCGGCTTCGCATTCTGGAGACGGTGTTGGAGTCGAATACACAGTTGATCGCTAATAAAGTCTCATATGCCGACCGCGAGAAGCGGCGCAAGATCGACAACCTAGCGCTGATGCTGCAAGGCGCAATGGAAGCGCAGGACCGGGTGGGGCTAATGCTGAATGTGCGGAAGAAAGATCTGGCGGCGGTGCTCGCAGTTTTGCCCGCCCTGCAGAAGCCAACGATTTCTCACTTAAGCGACGAGGACTGGCTGGCGGTGAATACGGTGATTGACGAAGGAGCGGCGTGGGAAGTGATTCCGCGGCTGAAAGAGGCGCAGGCGCACGGCATCGTAGAGTATCCGCTGAATAAGGTGGTGCTGTGATGCGGATCGTTTCGGGGCGCGATGCTGACGCGATGGTGGAACGTCTGGGCGCACGGGGCACGCGACTCGGCAGTATTGAGCCACGAGTTCGGCGGATCGTTGAGGAGATTCGACACGGTGGGGAGCTATCCCTTCGACGCTATGCGGAGCGGTGGGATGGGCTGGCTGCGAAACAGTCTCTGCGCGTGGCGGAAGAAGAGATGGAGGCGGCCTGGCGGACGTTGGCTGCTCCGTTGCGAAAGTCACTTCGGTTGGCGGCGAAGAATATCCGGCAGTTTTGCGAGTGGCAAAAGCCGAGAGGCTGGATACGGACTCGCGGCGGAATTTCTCTGGGGCAGATCGTGCGTCCGCTGGAGTCGGTGGGCTGCTATGTTCCGGGCGGGCGACATCCGCTGGTGTCGACGTTGTTGATGACGGTGATTCCGGCGCAGGTCGCGGGCGTGAACAACATTCGAGTCATGTCGCCCAAGCCTTCGGCGGAAGTGTTGGCGGCAGCGGCAATGCTGGGGCTGCGCGAGTTTTATCGCGTGGGAGGGGCACAGGCGATCGCAGCCTTGGCGTATGGAACCAAGAGCATTCCGCGGGTGGACAAGATTGTGGGGCCGGGGAACGCTTACGTCACCGTCGCGAAGAAGCTGGTGTCTTTCGATTGCGCGATTGATTTTCTCGCGGGGCCCACCGAAGCGGTGATTTTGAGCGAGTCGCCAAGCAGGTCGCGTGCCCCGGATTTTATTGCCGCCGATCTGGTAGCGCAGGCGGAGCATGATCCGGAGACGCTGGCGTTGCTGATTACGACTTCGCGGAAGCTGGCGATGGCGGTTACGGAGAGTGTAGGAAGGCTGGCGAAGGACAATCCGATTGCGCAGAAGTCGATGCGGGCGAGCGGCGCGGCACTCATCGCGGCGTCACGTGAACAGGCCCGGGAGTGGGCGAATCGGCTGGCGCCGGAACACATCACCGTCGCTGCGGACGATCTGCCTTTTATTCAAAATGCTGGATCGGTGTTCGTGGGGGACTATTCGGCGCAGGCCGCGGGCGACTATGCATCCGGGCCGAGCCATGTGTTGCCGACTTCGGGGCAGGCGCGATTTCGAGGAGGTCTGAGCGTGGTGGATTTTGTGAAGGTCATCACGGTGCAGCAGCTTTCCGCAGAGGGACTGAGAAAGATTGGTCCGGCGATCGAATGTCTCGCCGGAGCCGAAGGCCTGCCTGCGCATGCGCACTCTGTCCGCGTGAGGTGTGAACATGCTTAGTGCGCGAGAGGCGGTGCAAACGCTGCCTTTGTATCATCCGCCGCTGGCGGGCCGGAATGGGCTGCGTCTGGATTTCAACGAGAACACAGTGGGATGCTCGCCGCGCGTGCTTGCGCGTTTGCGACAGTTGGAAGCGGAGGAATTGGCGCGTTATCCCGAGCGCGGTGCTGTGGAAGCGAAGGTGGCGGACGCGCTCGGGATCGCCGCTCCGGAATTGTTGCTGACGAATGGGGTGGATGAGGCGATTCATCTGCTCTGCGAGACCTATCTTGCGCCGGGGGACGAGGCGCTGATCGCGGTGCCAACGTATTCGATGTACCGGGTTTACATGATGGCTGCGGGGGCGCAAGTCATTGCGGTTCCTTCGAGCGCGGATTTCAGTTTTCCCGCCGATGAGTTGTGCAAGCGCATCACCGCGCGGACCCGGCTGATTGCCATCGCGAACCCGAATAATCCGACGGGTACGATTGCGCCGATGGAAGAGTTGCGGCGAGTCGCGCGTTCGGCGCCGGACGCGGCGGTCCTGATAGACGAGGCTTATTTTGAGTTCTATGGGCAGACCATGCTGGTGGCGCGCGCAGAATTTGCGAATGTGTTCGTGGCGCGGACTTTTTCCAAGGCGTACGGGCTCGCTGGGCTGCGGCTGGGTGCGCTGATTGGCGACGCCGAACAAATGCTGGCGGTGCGACGCGTGTCTTCGCCTTACAACGTGAACGCGGTGGCGCTGGCCTGTCTCCCCGAGGCGCTCGGCGATCAGGCCTACATCGAGAAGTACGTGAGTGAGGTGCGCGAGTCGCGCGCGCAGCTGGAGCATGCGCTGGACGTGAACGGGATTCAATTCTGGCGTAGTCAGGGGAACTTTGTGCTGGCGCGCGTGCGTGTGGCGCCTGGCTTCGTTGATCAGATGCGGCGACGCGGGATTCTGGTTCGCGACCGCTCGAGTGATCATGGCTGTGAGGGGTGTGTTCGCATCACGCTTGGTCCGCGAGAGCATGCCGACCGATTACTCGCTGCGCTGCAGGAAACGCTAGAAGAGATTGGCGTTGAGCATGGCGTGTCTAACCAGGGAGCGTCCCGGCTATGAGAAAAGGAAGCATCCAGCGGGTCAGCAAAGAGACGCAGATACAGATCTCGCTCACGATTGAGGGGCGCGGGCACTATGAAGTGTCGACCGGCATCCGGTTCTTGGATCACATGCTGGAGTTGTTTGCGCATCATGGGGGCTTCGACTTGAAGCTTAAGGCGCGCGGAGATCTTGATGTCGATCAGCATCACACAGTGGAGGATGTGGGGATCGTCCTGGGGCAGGCGTTTGACAAGGCGCTGGGCAGCAAGCGGGGAATTCTGCGGGCGGGGTATTTTCTGATGCCGATGGACGAGACCATGGGAATGGCTGCGGTGGATTTCTGCGGGCGGACTGCTGCGGTGGTGGACACGAAAGTGCGCACGCGGCTGGTGGGCGATCTGCAGGCGGAACTGGTATACGACTTTTTTGAGGGCTTCGCGCGGGGTGCGCGGGCGAACGTTCATGTGCGCGTGCTCTACGGGCGATCGAGCCATCACAAGATTGAAGCGCTGTTCAAAGCATTTGCGCGGGCGCTGCGCGCGGCTTGCTGGCGCGACCGGCGGATGGCGCGGCTGCTGCCGAGCACCAAGGGAGTGCTGTGATGATTGCGATCGTCGACTACGGCGCGGGGAATCTGGTTTCCGTGAAGAAGGCGCTGGACTGGCTGGGGCAGGAGTGCATGATTACGTCCGATCCGGGGCTCGTTGCGAAGGCAACGAAGATCGTGCTGCCAGGTGTGGGGCACTTCGCGTCGACGGCGGCGATTGCACGATCGGGGATGCAGAGTGCGATTGTGGATGCTATCGGACGCGAGATTCCGTTTCTCGGAATTTGTGTTGGGATGCAGTGGATGTTTGAGCGGAGTCAGGAATCACCGGAGACTTCCGGCCTCGGCGTATTGGAGGGCGAATGCGAGCGCTTTCCTGCGAGCGTGAAATCGCCGCACGTTGGAT
>Ga0210400_10003258_pt1 | contig 14468 bp, 14 predicted proteins | sample IncBWH26MmetaG_FD_155456 | JGI IMG/M metagenome (GOLD analysis project Ga0210400, IMG submission 155456) | Forest soil microbial communities from Barre Woods Harvard Forest LTER site, Petersham, Massachusetts, United States - Inc-BW-H-26-M | ecosystem: Environmental > Terrestrial > Soil >...
GCCGGTCAGCTGGAACCACCGCGATGGGTCTCGGCCCACCGCCCGCCGCCCGCCCCGTGCTCTCCAGCGTCGACACTGCATCCCGCATGAACGGCCCCACCCCCGAATCCACCGCCACGCCCGGCGCCTCGCCGATCCACACGGCAAAGTGCCGCACGTCATCAGCGCGAAGCTCATCCGGCTCGAGCGTCACCGCCCCAGCCACCCACCCGCGCTCGCCCGGGCTCGCATGCACCGAGATCGTCGGATCGCCAGCCGTGGCCGTGCCGCGCGCCAACGACCGCCCGCCCAGATCGATCCGGTACGCCACCGAATCCCCTACGCCGATGAGCCGCGCCGCCACCTCCCCGCGCGGCGTCCACCGCTCCGGCCGGGACTCGACGTCGGCCACCGCATGATTCGGCGGCGGCCCATCGGACGGCGCCAGAATCACCACCCGCGCCCCGCCGACGTCGATCGGCGTCGTCCACGTCGTCGCCTGACCATCGGTCGCGATCGCCACCACGGCGTCCGACATGCCGGCCGACCGCGCCTGACTCGCCGCCACGACGGCGGCGCGCGCTGCCGCCGCGGGAGGATCCCCCGCGCCCCCGAGAGACCGCACACGGTGTAGCGCCGTGCGCACCGTGGACACCGTGCCACCCTGCACCGTCCCGTCAGCCGTGACCAGCCACACGCGATCGGCCGACCCCAGTCGATCGAGAATGCCATCGGCCGCCACGATCAATCGGTCGAGCACCGTCCGTCCTCGCACGACCACCGACGTGCTGAGCGAGTTGTCGACGACCACCGCCACGGCCGTCGGCGCGTGAGCGCCGCCAAACCACCCGACCAGACGCCCGACGATACGACTCACCGCACGCGCCGCCGCGAGCGCAATGGCGATGACCGCCAACACCCGCAGCATCATAAGAAGCAGGTTCCGGAGCTTGAGCCGCCGGCTGTGCTCACGCTCGGCCCGCGCGAGATAACGCACCGCCGGAAAATCGATCCGCGCCCCCGCCCGCCGGCGCATGAGATGCAGCAGCAACGGCACGATCGCGCCGGCGCCGAGCAGGACGAACAATGGTGCGAGAAGGTGCACTCAGCGCCCGGAAAACGCGCGGCGCAGCGGCACGCCAAACGGCGTGTCGGTCATGACGGTCTCATAGCGCGCGCCCGCGCGCGCGCACACATCCCGCCATTCGCCAATGGCTTCTTCCACCGTGGCCCGATACGCATCGCGGACGTCGGCCACAGTCGCCGGCACCTCCTCGTCGCTCTCCGGATCTACGTACAGCGCCTCGCCTGCCTGCGCCAGATCGCGTTCCCCCGGATCCATCACGTGCAACACCGTGATATCGTGCCCCGCCGCCGCCAGCGTCCGTATCGCGGCCCCGACCGGCTCGATGTCGGTGAGCAGATCCGAGAGGAGCACGACCATCCCGGGGCGGCGCACCATCCGCGATGCCCGTGTCAACCCATCGGCCACACGCGATGCGCGTCCGCCGCCCGGATCATCGAGCGCCCGCACGATCCGGCGCCACTGCGTCCAGCGCGCGCGCGGCACCACCACCGTCCGCACCGCGTCGTCAACGCGTACCAACCCGACCGCATCGCGTTGCCGGAGGAGCAGGAGCGCCAACGCCGCCGTGAGCCGCTCAGCGTAGGCCAGCTTAGTGAGCCGCTGCGGCGCGCCACGCCAGGCCATCGACCGGCTCACGTCGAGCACGAGCGTCGCCCGCAGGTTGGTCTCTTCTTCGAACTGCTTCACCACCCACCGATCCGCACGCGCCGCGATCTTCCAGTCCACGTACCGCAAGTCGTCGCCCGGCTGATACGGCCGAAACTCGGCGAACTCGACGGAAAATCCCTTGCGCGGCGACCGGTGCAGCCCCGACAGGAACCCGTCCACCACCCACCGGGCCACGATCTCGATGTGTCCCATCGACGCCAGGACCGCGGGGTCGAACAAGTCGGCCCGATCGGCGCGCGCGCTGGTGTCCACCTTCTCCATGGCTCGCAATTTACATTGCTGCCCGTGCAGCCATCGGCCCTGAAGCAATTGATCATTCACGCCGATGACTTCGGCCTCACACCAGGTGTGACGCGCGGCATCTTGGAAACGCACGCCGCGGGCATCGTGACGTCGACGTCCGTGATGGTCGGCACCCCAGGCTGGCCCGACGCCGAATCGCAGCTCCGCCAACCGATCACCCTCGACGTCGGCCTCCACTTCAATCTCCTGGTCGGTCGCCCCCTCACAGCAGCGCCCACGATCACCGACCGCCGCACGGGCACGTTCCTTCAACTCTCGGCCCTCGTGGCCCGCGCGCTCACGAGACGCCTCGACCCGGATGAGCTCCGCGCCGAATGCGCGGCGCAGTTGCGCGCGCTGCAGGAGACTGGCGCCCGCGTGACCCACATCGACAGTCACCGCCACACCCACCCCCTGCCGGGCGTCTGGTCCGCCGTCCAGTCGGTGGCGGCCGTCGCGGGCCTCATCGTCCGCATCCCCGCCGAACCCTGGCGCACCGCCCGCACGCCGAGTCTGGCCGCCCAACTCCACCGCGCCGCGGTGTCGGCGTCCGCATGGCGCCCGACCGCCACCAGACGCGTCCAGTTCACCGGGCTGACCCTCGATGGCGCCCGCGACTTCGAGGCGGGATTGCTCCGGACCTTGGATGGACTGCGTCCCGGCGTGACGGAACTGATGGTGCACCCGGGCTACGTGGAACCGGCGCTGGCGGCCGTCGACGGCTACACCTGGCAGCGCGTGAGCGAATTGGTGGCGCTGCTGAGTCCCGCGGTCGCCACCCGGCTCCAGCGCGGCGACATCAGCCTGACCTCGTTCGCGTATATTTGAGCGTTCCCGCCAACGAGGCTGTTCGTGAAGCTGTCGCACATCCGCAATTTCTGTATCGTCGCCAACCTCGACCACGGCAAGTCGACCCTGGCCGACCGCCTGATCGAGGCCACGGGGACGCTCCAGAAGCGCGAGATGAAAGACCAGGTCCTCGACAGCATGGACCTGGAGCGCGAGCGCGGGATCACCATCAAGCTGAACGCGGTGCGCATGACGTATGCGGCCGGTGATCGGCGCGAGTACGAGCTGAACCTGATCGACACGCCGGGCCACGTCGACTTTACGTACGAAGTGTCACGGTCGTTGGCCGCCTGCGAGGGCGCCATCCTCGTCGTCGACGCGTCGCAGGGCATTCAGGCGCAGACCCTGTCCAACCTGTTTCTCGCCCTCGATGCCGGCCTCACGATCATCCCCGTCCTGAACAAGATCGATCTGCCGGGAGCCGAGCCCGAGCGACGCCGCCAGGAAGTCGTCGACCTCCTCGGCGTCTCGCCCGACGACGTGCTTCTGGTCAGCGCCAAGGATGGCACCGGCATCCCCGCGCTCCTCGAGGAGCTCGTCCGCCGCGTCCCACCGCCCGAGGGCGACCCCGAAGGCCCCCTCCGCGCCCTGATCTTCGATTCGTACTACGATCGCTATCGCGGCGCCATCCCCACCGTGCGCGTGGTCGACGGCGAGCTGCGCCCCGGGATGAAGATCGCCTTCGGCGCGAGCGGCGAGCGCTTCGACGTCTCCGAGGTTGGCTACTTACAGTTGCGACAGGTGCGAGCCGACGCGCTGCGACCCGGCGAGGTCGGCTACGTCGTCGCCAACGTCCGCCACGTCAAAGAAACGCGCGTCGGCGATACGATCTTCGACGCGGCACGTCCGGCCGCCGAGCCGCTCCCCGGCTATCGCGACGTGCGCTCGATGGTCTTTGCCGGACTCTATCCGACTGACACCAGCGAGTATGAGAACCTGCGCGACGCCCTCGCCAAGTTGCAGTTGAACGACGCATCGCTCAACTACGAGCCCGAGACCTCGACGGCGCTCGGGTTCGGGTTCCGTGCCGGGTTTCTCGGGCTGTTGCACATGGAGATCGTCCAGGAACGCCTGGAACGGGAGTTCGACCTCGATCTGGTGACCACGGTCCCCAACGTCGAGTACAAGGTCTATCTCCACAACGGCACGATGGTCCTCCTGGAAAACCCATCCAAGATGCCACCGCCCGCCGAGATCGAGCGCATCGAGGAGCCGTTTGTCCAGGCCCGCATCGTCGCCCCGGCCGATTATATCGGACCGATCATGTCCCTGGGATCCGAGCGGCGCGGCATCTATAAGAACATGAGCTACATCGACACGCAGCGCGTCGAGTTCGACTTCGAGTTCCCGCTAGCCGAGATCATCCTCGACTTCTACGACAGACTCAAGACGATCAGCCGCGGCTACGCGAGCCTCGACTACGGCGCGCCGGAATATCGCGCGAGCGAATTGGTCAAGCTCGACATGCTGATCAACGGCGACCCGGTCGACGCGTTCTCCGTCATCATCCACAAGGACAAAGCGTACGAGTGGGGCCGCAAGGTCGCCGACAAGCTGCGAGAGCTGATCCCGCGCCAATTGTTCGAGGTCATCATCCAGGCGGCGATCGGCACCAAGGTCATCGCCCGCGAGACCGTGAAAGCGCTGCGCAAGAACGTGCTCGCCAAATGCTACGGCGGGGACATCACCCGGAAGCGCAAGCTCCTCGAGAAGCAAAAGGAAGGAAAGCGGCGGATGAAACAGGTGGGTACCGTCGAGATTCCGCAGGAAGCGTTCTTGGCGGTCTTGCAGGTCGAATGAAAGGTGCGGTGGTCCGCGCCCCCAACCACCTCGGCGATCTCGTCATGGCGTTGCCGGCGCTCGAGGCCGCGCCGCACGATGTCCTGGTGCTCGATACGATCGCCCCATTGCTCACAATGGCCCGCATTGAGGGGACCGTCATCCCCCTCACCCGAGGCACCGCCGGCTTCGCCCGCGCCGTCAGCCGCCTGCGTCGCGGCAACTACGCGCGCGGCGTGCTCCTGACGCCATCCTTCTCCTCGGCATTCCTGTTCGCCGCCGCCGGCATCCCCAACCGGCGTGGCACCAGCACCGACGCACGGAGCCTGCTCCTCACCGACTGCGTGCCATCCTACCCCTTCACCAAGCTCCACCGCGCCAAGACCTACTGGACGCTCCTGTCCAACAACACGATGCCGGACCCGCTCCGCCCCCGCCTCACCGTTCCCGATGAGGCCCGGGCCCGCTGGCGCGCCCTCGCGCCAGATGGTCCTCTGATCGGACTCTTCCCGGGAGGCAATGCCCCCTCCCGTCGCTGGTCCCCAGCCTCGTTCGCAGATCTCGCCACCCGCCTGGCAGCCAGAGGCGCCCGCGTCGTCGTCTTCGGCGGCCCCACCGAACGGGACCTCACCAAACAGGTCGCGGGATCGCATGCCACCGATCTCGGCGGCCAGACCGACCTGCCACTCCTTGCGGCCGGCCTCGCGGCGTGCGATCTCGTGGTGACCAACGACAGCGGGCCACTGCACATGGCGGCAGCAGTCGGAACGCCTACAATCTCCACCTGGGGCGCCGGTGACCCGCTCGTCACCGGCCCACTCGGACCAGGCCAACGCCTGGTCCGCCACCCCGAGTTGCCCTGCGTCCCGTGCACCCGCAACGTCTGCCCGCGGTCGGGCCATGGCACGCGGCTCCCCGATGCACATAATGAGTGTCTCGCGCTGATCACTATCGACGAGGTCGACGCTCTCATATGAACCAACGCTACATCATCGGCGTGGACCTGGGTGGGACGACGATCGCCACCGGCGCTATGCCCGCCGACGGCAGCCGCGAAATCGCCATGCGCACTCGCCCGACGCTCGCGGACCGCGGTGGCGCCGACGGCGTGGTCGATCGCATCGTGGCCGCGGCCGAAGAGGTGATCGCGGCGACGATCGACGAGACCGGGTGCACGCGGGGCGATTTTCTGGGCGTCGGGATCGGCGCCCCAGGCCCGCTTGACCGCGAGCGCGGTGTCGTCGTCGTGGCGCCCAACCTGGGATGGCACGACTTCCCCCTCCGCGACCGGATCGTCGACCGCCTCGGCCTCCCGGCCACCCTCGATAACGACGCCAACTGCGCCACACTCGGCGAGTGGTGGTGCGGCGCCGCCCGCGGTGGCCGCAACGTCGTCGGCCTCACGATTGGGACGGGGATCGGCGGCGGCTTGATCCTCGACGGCGCGCTCTATCACGGCTCCTCGGACGTGGCCGGCGAGATCGGGCACGCGACCATCGACTCGACCGGCCGCCGCTGCAAGTGCGGCAACTATGGATGTCTCGAGGCCTACGCCTCGGGACCGGCCATCGCCGAGCGCGCCCGCGAAGCGCTGGCGGGCGACGAGCAGTCGATCCTCCCCCGGATGGTCAACGGCGATCTGATGGCCATCACCGCCCAGACCGTGTACGACGCCGCCAAACAGGGCGATGAGACGGCCCGTGAAGTCGTTCGCGACACCGCGCGGTTCTTGGGGACTGGCGTGGCCAATCTCGTGAACATCTTCAATCCCGACGTCGTCGTCCTGGCCGGCGGCGTCACCTACGCCGGCGACGCGCTGTTCGAGCCCCTGCGCGCCGAAGTCCGCCGGCGCGCCTTCAGGCCCGCCGTCGACGCCTGCCGCATCGTGCCTGGCTCGCTCTCCGGGTCGGCCGGCGTCGTCGGCGCGGTCGCCACGTTCAAGGCGCAGGCACTAGGTGGCGTATGAAGCGCGTCGGGGTCATCGGCACGTTCGTCTGGGACATCATTTACGGCCGAGACCCCCGCGACCTGCCCGTCCAGGAGTGGGGCGGGATCACCTATGCCCTTGGCGCGTTCGACGCCGCGCTCCCGCCCGACTGGCAGGTCGTGCCGCTCGTGAAAGTGGGGAGCGACCTGGCGCCCCGCGCCCGCGAGTTCCTGCGCACACTCCGCCGCGTGGCGCCTGACGCCACCCCGATCGAAGTCCCGTATCCCAACAACCGGGTCGAGTTGCGCTATCAGAGCGCCGAGCGACGGAGCGAGGTCCTCTCCGGCGGCGTCCCCGGGTGGAGCTGGCTCGGACTCAAGCCGTTGCTCGCCGGGCTCGACGCGCTGTACGTGAACCTGATCAGCGGGATGGAGCTCGACCTGGAGACCGCGCAGATGCTGCGGGCGCACTTTCGCGGCCCGATCTACTGCGATCTCCACTCGCTCTTGCTCGGGATCCAGCCCAGCGGCCTCCGCACGCCGCGTCCGCTCGTCAACGTCGCCGCCTGGTGCCGCTGCGCCGACCTGCTCCAGGTGAACGAGGACGAGATGGCCCTCATGGCCGATGACCCGATGGCGCTGGCGGCGACCGCGCTCGCCGAGGGCGTGCGCAACTTGAGTGTCACCCTTGGCAGCCGCGGCGTGGTCTATTTCGCCGCGCCGGGCTTCAATGGGCTCGCCGCTACCGTCTCCAACGCCTTTGGAGCAGTCCGAACCGCGCTGGTGCCGGCCGTCCCCGCCGAGGGACCGCACGCGGATCCGACGGGCTGCGGCGACGTGTGGGGCGCGACCTATTTCTCCCGCCTGCTCGCCGGTGATAACTTAGCCCACGCAATGCAGACCGCGTTGGTCGCGGCCGCCCGTAACGTCGGGCACCGGGGGGCGGCCGGACTCGCCCATTACTTGCGCGGAGAGCTGAGCCCCACGTGACGCACGTGATACCCGTTCCGACGTCACTCGACGACGCGAGCTTCGAGCAGGTGCTCGGGCCGTTGGCGGCGCTCGCCCCAGAGGAAAAAGTCCTCCTCGACGCGCGCCACACGCGGTTTGCCTCGCCGTATGGGCTCATCGGCCTTCTGACCGTCGCGCAGAGCCGGGCCACCAAGCCGGAGCTCGTGCCGCCCGAGGACCACGATGTCGCGTCCTACTGGGCCCGCACCGGATTCTATCAGCACGCGGACGGGTTGTTCGACCTGCGCGGACCCGGGTCGCGCACCCGGGCCGGCGGCGATTCCCAGGTCCTCCTCGAGATCACGCCGGTCGTCCAGAGCAGCGACGTGCACAGCGTCGTCGACCGCATCCAGGAGCGGGCGCAGAAGATTCTGTCCAAGGAGCTGAGCATCGACGCCCAAGCGTCGATCCGGTTCGTCATGACTCTCTCTGAGGTCTGCCAGAACATCGTCGAGCATGCCGGCCGCGGTGGATGGGTGGCTGTGCAAACGTACAAATGGCAGAAGCGACTTGGCCGACGCGTCGTCCAGATCGCCGTCGCCGACGCCGGCATTGGCTTTCGGCGGTCATTAGAGAGTCTCCCTGGGAGACAGCCCCCGGCACCGGGCGATCGGTGGGACGACGGCACCGCGCTCGAGGAAGCCGTCATTCGCGGGGTGAGTCGGTTCCGCGATCGGGGACGCGGCCAGGGACTGGCTGGCGCCCGCAACTTCCTGGGGAAGTGGTCGGGCAAGCTCTCGATTCGGAGCGGCACCGCGCGCATCGCCATCGTCCCATCGTGGGACGAAGACACGCCTCTGCTGGAAGACCTGGCCCTCTTTCCCGGGGCGCAGGTCCAGATCACGATCCCGGAACGCACCGCGGCGTCGGCGGCTGCGTGATCCATCACATCGACCTGAGCTCCGTCCTGCGCCGGTCCGTCTGTGCCCTCTACTCCAACCTCGTCACTCGGCCAACCGGCGTCGCCGTCCGCTCGGAAATCGAACAACTCGTCGCCGACTGCCCCGGCCGGACGCTGACGGTCATCGACTTCACCCACGTCGGCCTCCTGGACTACTCGTGCGCCGACGAAGTCGTCGCCAAGCTCCTGCTCAAGTGCGACGGCTATTTTGTCTTCCGCGGCCTGCACGAGGCTCACATCGACGCGATCGAGACGACGCTCGCCCGCTACGACCTGGCCCTGGTCGTCGAGCAGCTCGATGGCAGCGCGCGCCTGGTGGGAACAGTCGGCGACGCCGAACGCCTGGCCTGGCAGATGGTGCACCGTTGGGGCCGTGCCGATGCGCCAACCTTGGCCGCCACGCTTGGAACGGCCGCACCCGAGGCGGAACGACTGCTCGACACGCTGTCGACACGCCGTCTCTTGGTACGTTTAAATAGCATTTACCTGCCGATCGGCAGCCTGCAGTAATGGCAACTGATTACAACCCACCCCTCCAGGTCTACGCCCTAATCGCCACCAAACGCGGTGACCCGGACCGGGGCCCCGAAGTCCGGGTGCAGGGCAACGAAGCGTCGTTTCGTCTCATGCAAGACGGAGAGCTCGTGTGGGTGATCGGCCCGCGTCGACAGGAGATCGCCACCCTCCGTGTGGATGACACGCTGCCACGCGGCGCCGTCGTCCTCCGCGACGTCGTCGGCGCCGCGCCCTCGGAGATCATCCGCCTCCGCAAGGTGGACACCGACACCCCCCCGAACACCCGCTACGTGTGAAACGACCACTCGATCTCGCCACCCTCACGATCCACGGCGGCTCGGCGGACCTCGGGAACCCAGACCCGGTCGTCACCCCGCTCTACCAGTCGGTCAACTACACGCAGCCGTTCGGCACCGCCGAGGGGCTCCGCTACCCACGCGAAGGCAACGCCCCCAACGCCGAGGTAGTCCAACGCCGCCTCGCCCTCCTCGAGGGCAGCGAGGCCGCCCTCGTCCTGGCGAGCGGCATGGGCGCGACCGCCTGCGCCCTGATCTCCCTCCTCCGCCCAGGCGATCATCTGCTCGCCAGCAGTTGGATCTACGGCGGTACCCACCGCCTCCTGACCGAGGAGTTCGACCGACTCGGCATTGCCGTGACCCTGGTCGATCCGATGGAAAGCCGCGTGTGGCGCAAACGACTCCGCAAGGAAACGCGCGCCATCTTCATCGAGACGCCCGTCAACCCCTCGTGCCGCGTCCTCGACCTGCGCCCGATCAGTCTCCTCACCAAAGAACTCGGCCTCGCCCTCGTCGTCGACTCGACGTTCGCCAGCCCGATCAACTTCCGCCCGATCGCCCACGGCGCAGACGTCGTGATCCAATCCACCACCAAGTTCCTGAACGGCCACCACGATGCGCTCGGCGGCGCGGTGATGGGCTCGGCACCCGTCATCGAGGAAGTCCGCAACAAGATGATGATGTGGGGCCAAGCCCCCGACCCCTTCGCCTGCTGGCTCCTCGAGCGCGGGCTCAAGACACTCGACGTGCGCGTTCGCCGCCAGAACGACTCGGCCCTCGCCATCGCTCAATGGGCGAGCGCACGGCGCGAAGTCGCCCGCGTCCACTATTGCGGACTCCCGACGCACCCCGACCACGAAGTCGCCCGCCATCACATGGACGGCTTCGGCGGCATGCTGGCCCTCGAGTTGACGGGCGGAGCTCGCGCCGCCGACAAGTTCGTTCGCAAAATCGCGCTCTGGCGCTACGCGCCGAGCCTGGGCGGCGTCGACTCACTGATCAGTGAGCCCCGCTACATGACCCACGCCCATCTGACCCCCGCCGCGCGCGCGGCGGCCGGGATGCCCGACGGCTTCCTGCGACTCAGCGTCGGCCTCGAGGCCCCCGCCGATCTCATCGCCGATCTCGAACAAGCGTTGCAATGATCCAGCTGACCAACGCCACAAAAGAGTATCCGCGCACCGGCATCGCCGTCGACAATGTGACGCTGCATCTGGCCAAGGGCGAGTTTGCGTTTCTCACGGGTCCGAGCGGATCGGGCAAGAGTACGCTCCTCAAGCTCGTGTACATGGATGAGCAGCCGACGCGCGGCGAGGTGCGCGTGAGTGGCGTCAACTCGCACGCGGTCTCGCGCGGCGACGTCTCCCGATTGCGACGGCGTCTGGGGATCGTCTTTCAGGACTTTCGCCTGCTCGAGGACCGCACCGCCCACGCCAACGTCGCCTTTGCCCTCGAGGTCACCGGCGCGCCGCGCGACTCGATCCCCACCAAGGTGAGCCGCCTGCTCATGCAGGTCGGCCTGTCCGCCAAAGCCGCGGCCTTTCCGCGCGAGCTCTCCGGCGGCGAACAGCAGCGCGTGGCCATCGCCCGGGCCCTCGTCAACGATCCGTTCATCCTGATCGCCGACGAGCCGACGGGCAACCTCGACGACCGCGCCACACGCGGCGTCTTCCAGTTGCTGCGCGAGATCAACGCCGCTGGCACGGCCGTGCTCATGGCCACGCACGATATCGACATGATTCGTCGGTCCGACTATCGCGTCCTCGAGATGCACCACGGCCGCCTCGTGGCCGACAGCGCCGACCCCGCCGTAGCCGACCGCGCCCGCCAGTTGGCCCTCGAGGAAGCGTAGCCCGTGCGCCTCGCCCTCCGCGAGACCCTGCTGGCGTTCCGTCGGGCGCCCCTCCTCAGTGCCCTAGGCATCATTACAATCGCCTTCTCCCTCTTCGCCTTTGGCCTCTTCGGCCTGGTCGCCCTCAACATCCGCCTCGCGCTTGGCCAGGTCGAGGAGCGCGTCGAGATCCAGGCATTCGTCGCCGACGCCACGCCGCCCGAAACCATCGCCGCCGCCATGGGCGACATCGCCGCATTCCCCGAAGTCGCCCACGTCGATTTCATCCCCCAGGACTCGGCCCTCGCCCGCGCCAAACGCGAGATCCCGGAATACACCGACGTCTTCGAGAAGGCCGTGCTCCCCGCATCCATCGACGTCCGCCTGAAAGCCGGTCACCGCGACCCGGCCTCGGTCACGGCAGTCGCCGACCGCATCGGGACATACGCGTTCGTCGACGACGTCGAATACGCCCAGGACTGGGTCAACAAGATTTATCGCTGGCGCACCATCGCCACCCTCGTCGGCATCGTCCTCGGCCTGGCATTCGCCGCCGTGGCAGTGATCATCATCGGCGCGACAATCCGCATGGCGGTCCTGGCGCGCAGTCGCGAGATCTCGATCATGCGATTAGTGGGCGCTACTGACGGGTTCATTCGCGCCCCCTTTCTCATCGAGGGCTTCGCCAAGGGCGTCCTGGGCGGCGCCCTGGCCCTGCTCCTCACCTGGGTCGCGGCCCGCCTCATCAGCGATAACCTGATCCGCGTCACGTTCTTCGACCCCGGCGTCGCCGCCCTCGGCGTCCTGTTCGGCGCGTTGATCGGATTGATCGGTAGCACCGTATCGGTGGGCCGGCAACTCCACCGCGTGTGATCTCCCGCTGTTTCGTGCCGCGCGTGATCTCCCGCTGTTTCGTGCCGCGTGTGATCTCTCGCTGTTTCGCGCCGCGTCTGATCCCACGCTGTGTCATATTGTTTTTCTTCCTTGCCGTTCCCATGGGAGCGCAGCAACCCACGCCCGAGGCACGACTCCGGGCGGACCGCGCCGAGCTGGACTCGATGCGCGCCGAACGATCCGAGCTCGAACACCGCATGACCGAGCTCCGGACCAACGTCCACGACTTGGCCGAGGAGGTCCAGAACCTCGACCGCCAAGCCGAGCTCACCGGCCGCGCCGTGAAGACCCTCGACACCGAGCTCGCCGCCATCACCGCCGACGTCGACGAGGCCACGGCCAATCTCGTCCGATCACAGGACGAACTGGCGATCAAACGCGCGCTCCTCCAACAACGCGTCGTCCAGATCTACAAACGCGGCCCACTCTACTCGGTCCAAGCGCTGTTCGGCGCCCAATCCTTCGGCGATCTCATCGCCCGCTACAAGTACCTCCACCTGCTCGCCCTCCGCGACCAGGCCCTGGTCACGCGCGTCGAAGCCCTCACCGAACGCATCGCCCGCCAACGCCGCGTCCTGGTCGGCCTCGAACACACGATCGCCGAGACGCGCTCCGAAAAAGCAGGCGAGGAGAGCCGCCTCCGACGCCTCGAGACCGAACGCGCCGAGCGCCTCGAGGAAGCCAAACGCTCCCAGAAGGAGACCGAAGCGCGTCTCCGCGAGATCGCCAACGCCGAATCCCACCTCGGCTCGGTGATCAACACGATCGAAGAAGCGCGCCGCCGCGCCGAGGCCAAGCGGAACGCCCCTGCCCCGGCGGCCAGCACACTGACGACCCATGATTTGGGCCGCCTCGACTGGCCCGTAGAGGGTCGCATCCTGTACCGGTTTGGCCGCGTCGTGAACCCCAACAACACGACAACGCGCTGGAACGGTATCGGCATCGCCGCCGCGGCTGGCACCTCGGTGCATGCCGTCGCGTCCGGTCGAGTCGTCATTGTACAGCAGATCGGCACCTACGGACTGACCGTCATCGTCCAACACGGCGGCGGCGACTACTCGGTATACGGCTCGCTGAGCCGCGCCGATGTGCGCAAGGGACAACAGGTCAATGCCGGCGACACGATCGGCGCCGTCGGGCGCGCCGACCCCGATCTGCAAGCCCACCTGCACTTCGAGATCCGCCGCAATCAAGGCGGAGCGGTCGATCCGCTCGATTGGTTGAAGGGGGGCAAAGGCCGATGACGACGAAACGCTGTACTGTGTGCGGACGTTTTCGGGCCTACGAGGACGACGACCGCTACTGCCTCTTGTGTGGTAATGATGCGCTCGAGGATCGCTGCACCTGCGGCCGCCCCTTCGAGTTCGCCCTTGACGAGACCGGCCCGGAATTGCATTGCCCTCGGTGTGGGCTATCGCTGCGCGGACGGCCCACCGAATTCGATTAGATTTGGGTGGTCGACGCTATTCGAGGATTGCACATATGGCAACCACAGCACCGGTCGGCGGAGCCACCGCCGACCGTGAACCGCTCCGTAATCTAGAGAAACAAGGTCTCGCCAAGACGGGCACCGTCCACTGGAACTACGTGCCACCCCTGCTCGTCGAGGCCGCAATACGTCGCGACGAGGGACGCGTGGCTGACATGGGCCCGTTTGCGGCGGTCACTTCCCCCCACACCGGCCGCTCGCCCAAAGACAAATTCGTCGTCCGCGGTCCATTGACAGCCAACGACGTCGACTGGGGCGCCGTGAACCAGCCGTTCGACCCCGCGAACTTCGCCGCGCTCGCCGCCGATGTCCGGCAGTATCTGAGCGGCCTCCCCGAGCTCTTCGTGCAGGACCTCTACGCGGGAGCCGACCCGGCGCACCGGCTGAGCGTCCGATTCATCACGCCCAACGCCTGGCAGGCGCTGTTCGTCCGCAACATGTTCATCCGCCCGGACCCGAGCGACCTGCCAACGTTCGAGCCGTCGTTCACGGTCCTGCACGCGCCCGAGTTTCAGGCCGACCCGGCCCGGCACGGGACCCGAACCGGCACGTTCATCGTGCTGAGCTTCGAGGAGCGGACGATTCTCATCGGCGGCACGCGCTACGCCGGAGAGCTCAAGAAATCGATCTTCTCCGTGATGAACTATTTCATGCCCAAGCAGTCCGTCCTCTCCATGCACTGCTCGGCCAACATCGGCGCAGCGGGCGATGTCGCGCTCTTCTTCGGCCTGTCGGGGACGGGAAAAACAACGCTCTCGGCCGACCCCGACCGGCGTCTCATCGGCGACGACGAGCACGGCTGGTCCAAGGACGGGATCTTCAATTTCGAGGGCGGCTGCTACGCCAAGGTGATCAACCTCTCCGCCGAGAGTGAGCCCGACATCTATCGCACCACACAGATGTTCGGCACGGTCCTCGAGAACGTCGTCCTCGATCCCGTCTCGCGCGCCGTACAATTT
>Ga0210400_10003259_pt1 | contig 14467 bp, 12 predicted proteins | sample IncBWH26MmetaG_FD_155456 | JGI IMG/M metagenome (GOLD analysis project Ga0210400, IMG submission 155456) | Forest soil microbial communities from Barre Woods Harvard Forest LTER site, Petersham, Massachusetts, United States - Inc-BW-H-26-M | ecosystem: Environmental > Terrestrial > Soil >...
GGACGAAGGTCTCGGCGAAGCGGCGCGCCGGGTCGAGCGCCTTGCGCGCGGTCAGGACTGCGGCCAGGCGCCCCTTGTCGGCCAGCGGCGACCACTCGTGGAAGTCGTCGGAGTTGTTGCGCGCCACCAGGCCCGAGGCCACCGATACGGGCTCGCGGCGGAAGCGCTCGATCAGGTTGCGCAGGTGGTGGTCGGCGGCGATCGGCCGGCCCGCGTCGCGCAGGGCCGCGGCCAGGCCCTGCAGGGCCACGGGGATCTCGCCGCTGGTCGGCTGGCAGTTGGCCAGCAGGCGCTCATAGGCCTGGACGGCCTCCTCCACGCGCCCCAGCCGGTGCGAGAGCAGCGCGACGTAGCGAAGCGGCCCGGCGCCGGCCAGGACCTTGAAGGCGTGCTGGAAGGCCGCCAGCGCGCCCTCGTTGTCGCCCATGGCCAGCATGCAGAAGCCGATGTGGCGCAAGGCGTCGTCGTGCTTGGGGTCGAGCGCGACGGTCTCGCGGTAATGGACAAGCGCCTTGGCGAACTCCAGCCGGCGCAGGTGCGACTGGGCCAGCAGCAGGTGGGCTTCGACCGATTTCGGCAGCTCCTTCGCCAACCGCCCCAGCAAAAGCTGCGCCTCGCCGGTGTCGTGCTCGATGAGGTCGCGGATGTCGTCGGTCAGCGGCAAGCCGGCGTCTCCAGGTCGTGGGCGTTGTTCACCGCCCTTATGCGGAAGGCCGCGCGCCTCGCGCAAGCAAATCGACTGCCGCGGGGGTTTCGGAGGACGGCGGCGGCGGATAAGGGGTCCTGGCGGCGTCCTGGGGCTTTAAGAGGCCGCGATTCGAACTGGAGCGCCCATGAGCCGAGCGGACCGCAACGCCCCCAGCCTGGACCCGCAGGACTGGGACGACCTGCGCGCCCAGGGCCACCGGATGCTGGACGACATGTTCGACAACATGGCGACCTTGCGGGAGCGGCCCTTGTGGCAGGCTCCGACGCCGGCGCAGCGCGGGCGCTACCGCGCCGAGCTGCCCCGCGCCCCCGGCGCGCTGGCCGACGCCCACGCCCAGTTCATGGCCGACGTGGCCCCCAACGGCAGCGGCAACCGCCATCCCGGCTTCATGGGCTGGGTGCAGGGCGGCGGGACGGCGGTGGGCATGCTGGCCGAGATGCTGGCCGGCGGCCTCGACGCCAACCTGGGCGGGCGCGACCACATGCCCATCGAGGTGGAACGCCAGGTGGTGGCCTGGATGGCCGAGCTGTTCGGCTTCCCCGCCGACGCCAGCGGCCTGTTCCTGACGGGCACCTCCACGGCCAACCTCTGCGCGGTGCTGGTGGCCCGCGACCGGGCGCTGGGCGCCGACGTGCGCCACACCGGCGTGCGTGACGTGAAGGTGGTCGCCTATGCCTCGAAGGGGGTGCATAGCTGCATCGTTCGCGCCATGGACATGACCGGCCTCGGCTGGGACCGCCTGCGGCTGATCGAGACCGACGCGCAGCACCGCATCAGCCTGCCGGCGCTGGAGGCCGCCATCGCCGCCGACCGCGCCGCCGGCCTGCAGCCCTTCCTGATCGTCGGCACCGCCGGCAGCGTCGACGTGGGGGCCATCGACGACCTCGACGGCCTGGCCGACATCGCCCGGCGCGAGGGCGCGGCCTTCCACGTGGACGGGGCGCTTGGGGCCCTGGGGATAATCTCGCCGCAGGTCGCGCCGCGTCTCAAGGGCATCGAGCGGGCCGACAGCCTGGCGCTCGACTTCCACAAACTGGGGCAGGTCCCCTATGACGCCGGCTTCCTGCTGGTCCGCGACGCCGCCGCCCACAAGCGCACCTTCACCTATTCGGAGGCCGCCTATCTGCGCCACGCCGAGCGCGGCCTGGCGGGCGGCGAGTTCTGGCCCTGCGACTACGGCCCGGACCTGTCGCGCGGCTTCCGGGCGCTGAAGGTCTGGTTCAGCCTCAAGACCTACGGCCTGGACGCCCTGGGCGCGGTGATCGGCCGGACCTGCGACCTGGCCCAGGCGCTGGCCGACCGCGTGGCGGCGGCGCCCGAGCTGGAGCTGCTGGCCCCGGTGGCGCTGAACATCGTGTGCTTCGCCTATCGCGGCGGCGACAACGCCGCCATCGTCGCGGACCTGCACGAGGCCGGGCGCGTCGCCCCCTCGACCACGACACTGGCGGGCAGGACGGCGATCCGCGCGGCGATCGTCAACCACCGCACCGAGCTGCAGGATATCGAGGCCCTGGTCGAAGGCGTGCTGGCCCTAGGCCGAGCCCAGGCCGCGGCCCGCGAGGCCCGCGGAGCCTAGGTCGGCGATCACCTGCTCGACGGTCGCCGTCCAGTCCCGGGGCGTTGTCTGGCGGTAGAGCCGCATGGTCGGATACCAGGGGCTGTCGGCCCGGTCGCGCAGCCAGCGCCAGTCGCAGCGGATCGCCGGCAACAGGGTCCAGCAGGGCTTGCCCATGGCGCCCGCCAAGTGGGCCACCGAGGTGTCGATGGAGATCACCAGGTCCAGGCCCTCGATGATGGCGGCGGTGTCGGCGAAGTCCGCGGCGCCGGTGTCCGCCGGGTCCAGGCTGACCGCGCCCAGGTCGAGCAGGCGCTGGGCGAGGGCGTCCGGCAGGCCCTTGTTCGCGCCGTTGAAGCCGGTCGGGCTGGCGCGCCAGGCCACGCCCACCCGCGCGCCCTGGCCGAACCCCGCCCAGCGCGCCCTACGGTCCGCCGGAGCGGTGAGGTAAGGCTCGGCGGGCAAGTTCTCGAGGGTGATCCCGAGCGGCCCCGGCAGGGAAAGGTAGCGGCTCCAGTAGTCGTGCCGCTGGACCTCCGCCGAGGCGCCGACCCCGATCGGGACCAGGTTGTCGACCCCCGCGAGGGTGGCGAACAGGTCGGTCAAGGCGGGCGAGCAGCCGAGGCTCACCCGGTTCGCGCCGCGGGCTTTCAGGGTGTTGGCGAAGCGGGCGAACTGGATCTTGTCGCCGAAGCCCTGCTCGACCCAGATCAGGATCGACTTGCCGGCGATCGGTTCGCCGCGCCACTCCGGATAGGGCAGGTTCACCGGCGGGATCACGTCCGGGTGCAGTTCGGCGCGGGGCGCCAGCAGGGGCCAGCCCTCGGCGTAGCGGCCCGCCGACAGCAGGATTCCCCCGAGCCCCAGCAGGGCCGGCTTGTCGTCCGGATGGGCGGCGAGCACCCGGCGATAGGCCTGCTCGGCCAGGGCGACCTCGCCGGCCTCGCCGTAGGCCCGGCCCAGCATCCGCCCCAGGTCCGCGTCCTGGGGGCGATGGTCCGCCGCCAGCTTCAGGTAGCGGACCGCCTGGCCGAAGTCGCCCGTCTCGCCCAGGCAGACCCCCAGGTTGGTGGCCAGCTTGACCGTCAGCAGGCGGCCGGCCAGCGGCAGATAGATCGCGATCGCCTCGGCGTATCGGCCGGCGTGCTGCAGCGCGAGGCCGCGCTGGTACTGTTCTTCGTCGGTTTCGTCCGGCATCTGGCCCAGCGCGTTGCGGTTGGCGTGATTGTCCGAACCGCCGGGCGTATCTACCCTTGAACGGCCCAGACGAGGAGCCCCAGTGACCGCCGCGTTCCCCGCACCGACGCCGAAGCCCGCGATCCGCCGTGGCCGATAGGCTCGCGCTCTTCCATCCGCGCGGGGTCGAGGGGCTCGCGGAGAACGTCTTCGGCAAGGACGTCGCCAACCTCGAGCTGATGCAGGCCATGGCGCGCCACGGCGGGTTCCAGCAGGTGGACTTCCTCAGCGCCGTGATCGCCACCGAGGCCGAGGCGCGGGCGCTGCTGCTGGACGATCCCGCGGCTCCGGTGCGTGTCGTTCCGGGCTCGATGCTCAACCAGGCGGCGATGCGCGGGGCCGGCGCGGTTTTGCGCGGCCAGCCGGGCATGCAGAACCTGGCGTGGCTGCGCCGGCTCACCGGCAAGGAACGCGACCTCAGCCTGATCGGCCTGGTCCACACCCTGGCCCCGCCAACCATCCGCCAGAGCATCGCCATGGCCTCGGTCTCGCCGGTGCACGCCTGGGACGCGATCATCTGCACCTCGCCCAGCGTGCGCGACGCCCTGAGCGAGATGTTCGACCAGTGGGGCGAGTTCCTCGCCGAGCGGACGGGCGGCTCGCCCCCGCCGCGGGCGGCCCTGCCGGTGATCCCGCTGGGGGTGAACGCCCAGCGATTCGCCGCCCTGGCCGACAGGCCGGAGGCGCGGGCCAGGGTCCGCGCTCGCCTGGGACTCTCCGACGACGATGTGCTGATACTCTGGGTCGGACGACTGTCGTTTTTCGAGAAGGCCTTCCCGCAGTCGATGTTCAAGGCCGCGCAACTGGCGGCGCGCGGCAGCGGCCCGCCCGTGCCCCTGCACTTCGCCATGGCCGGCTGGTTTCCCGGCGAGAAGGACCGCGGGCGCTACGAGGCGGCGGCCAAGGCCCATGCGCCCGACGTTCCGGTCCACTTCCTGGACGGCAACGACCAGGAGCTCCTGGGCGAGCTGTGGGCCGGGGCTGACATCTTCATCTCGCTGGTCGACAACATCCAGGAGACCTTCGGCATCACCCCGGTGGAGGCCATGGCGGCCGGGCTGCCGGTGGTGGCCAGCGACTGGGACGGCTACCGCTCGACGGTGCGCGACGGGACCGACGGTTTCCTGATCCCGACGCTGGGCGGACCGCGGTCGGGCATGGGCCTCACCATCGTCCAGCGCCATCTCTTCGAACTTGCCAGCTATCAGACCTATGTGGGCGAGATCGCCCAGTACACGGCCGTGCACATCGGCCGGGCGGCCGCGGCTCTGGCCGCGCTGGGCCGCTCGCCGGAGCTGCGCCGCCGGATGGGGGCCGCCGGGCGCGAGCAGGTCGCCGCCGCCTTCGACTGGCCGGTGGTCGCCCGCCAGATCCATGGCCTGGTGGACGAGATGGCGCTGGTGCGGGCCGCCTCGCCCGATCCGCCGCCGCCACGCGTCAAAGCCGATCCGGTGCGCGGCGACCCCTTCGTCAGCTTCGCGGGCTTCCCCACCCGGGGGTTCTCGCCGGATCTGCCGCTGAGGCCTGTCGCCGGCGTCACCGGGGCCGACGTCCTGGGCCTGACGGTCGCCCTCGACACCGCCTTCAACAGCCTGCGCAGCCCGCTCGAGGAATGCGCCCAGGCGCTGGACCTGCTGGTCGCCGGCAAGGCCCGGACCGGGCGCGAGGTGCTGATGGCCTTCCCGGCGGAGCGGCGAAGGATGGTGGAGATGGGTCTGGCCTGGATGGCCAAGCTCGGCTTGATCGACTGGCTGGTCTAGGCTGGCTCCCATGGAGGCGCGGGACCTTGTGGACGTGGCGATCGACGAGGACCCGCGGGCGCCCTGCCTGTGGGTCCCGTCGGAGCTGTGGCCGGAGTTCCTGGCCGCCGTCGGCCGCCGGCCCAACCTGGTCGGGGCGGTGATCTACCGCAACAAGACCATCCGCGAGGGCGGCCCGCTCACCGACATCACCACCCGCAGGCCCTGAGGCCTTGCGTCCCGCCGCCACTCTCATCGCGGCCAGAGGCGTGCGGGGGTTTGGGGACGGCTTCACCGGGCTGTTGCTGCCGGTCTATCTCTCGAGCCTGGGGTTCAGCGTCTTCCAGGTGGGGGTCCTGACCACGGCCACGCTGCTCGGATCGGCGGCCCTGACCCTGGCGGTCGGGCTGCTCGGCCATCGGGTTCCGGCCAAGCGGCTGCTGTTCGCCGCCTGCGCCCTGATGGGCCTGACCGGGGTGCTGTTCTCCCGGACCCACGCTTTCTGGCCGCTGGTGGTGGTGGGCTTCGTGGGCACGCTCAATCCTTCCGGCGGCGACGTGAGCCCGTTCCTGCCGCTGGAGCAGTCGCTGCTGGCCCACGTCGGCCAGCCGTCGCAGCGCACCCGGCTCTTCGCCCGCTACAGCCTTACCGGCTCGCTGGCCATGGCCCTGGGCGCCCTGGCGGTGGGCCTGCTGGTCCCGCTCCGCGCGCTCACCGGCCTGGCGCAGCTCACCCTCGTGGAGGGGGCTTTCGGAGTCTATGGCCTGCTGGGCCTGGCGGCGGCCGCCCTCTACCGGCGCCTGCCGGACCAGCCCAGCGAGGGCGAGGCCGCGCGCACGCCGCTCGGCCCGTCGAAGCGCCACGTCTACGGCCTGGCCGCCATCTTCTGCATCGACGCCTTCGGCGGCGGATTCCTGGTGCAGTCGCTGTTCGCCCTGTGGCTGTTCCACCGCTTCGGCCTGTCGCTGGCCGCGGCCGGGGCCTTCTTCTTCTGGACGGGCGTGCTGGCGGCGTTTTCACAGCTCGCCGCGCCGCCGCTGGCCCGCCGCATCGGCCTGATCCGCACCATGGCCTTCACCCACATCCCGGCGAGCCTCTGCGTGATCGCGGCGGCCTTCGCGCCCAATGTGGCCACGGCCTTCGCCCTGCTGTTCGTGCGCGCCCTGCTGTCCAGCATGGATGTCCCGGCGCGCACCTCCTACGTCATGGCCATCGTCACCCCGCCTGAGCGGGCGGCGGCGGCCGGGGTGACCAATGTGCCGCGCAGCCTGGCCGCGGCCTTCAGCCCGGCGCTGGCGGGCTTCCTGTTCGCCCTCACGCCCTTCGCCTGGCCGCTGGTGATCGGGGGATCGTTGAAGATCGCCTACGACCTCCTGCTGCTCTGGCGCTTCCAGAAGGTCCGCCCTCCGGAGGAGGCCGACCGCTAACGCCTCACGGCCGCCATAGCCGCCGCCCGGACTTGCGCCGGCAGGGTCGTGAACCAGGCCTGGGGCGAGAGCTTGGCCGCCACACGGGCGCGGGCGGCGGCGCTCAGGCGGGCGCCGAGCCCCGGATCGGCGCGCAGGCGGACCAGGGCCTCGGCGGCGGCGGCGACGTCGGGTTCGGCCCAGCTCTGGCCGCGGTAGACGCCTTGCGGATCGTCGACCGGGGTCGGGCGCGAGGGAACCAGCAGGGCGCAGGCCTCGTCCATGAAATCGAGCACGCCGGAAAAGGCGGTGGCCAGCACCGGCGTCCCCAGCGCCATGGCCTCGGCCGGGGTCAGGCCGAAGCCTTCGGCGCGGTGCAGGGAGACCAGCACGTCGGCCCCGGCGATCAGCGCCTTCACCCGCTCATAGGGCCAGACCTCGTCGACGATCCGGACGTTGGCGGGCGCCGCGGCGCGCAAGGCGGCCAGAGCCTCGGGGAAGAGGCCGCCGTTCTGGGTCTTCAGCGTCAGCTCGCACTCGGCGTCGCCGCCGAAGGCCTGGGTCCAGGCGGCCATGGCGCCCCTGGGGTTCTTGCGGGCCAGGGAAGAGTTGAAGTCGAAGACGCTGACGCCCTGGAAAGCCGTCCGGCGCGGGGCGGGCGGGACCTTGGCGTAGTCCTCCATGAACAGCGGATGCGGCACGACGCGGACAGGAGAGGCGGCGCCGGCGAGGGCGTCGGCAGTGTAGCGGCTGGGCGCCCAGACCTCGTCGACCAGGGCGGCGTCCTTCAGCCACCGGCGCGGCGCGCGGGGCAACTCCCAGGCCCAATAGCCATAGCGGGGGCCGACGAGCTGTTTCGGCCCCAGGCAGGCCAGCGCCGCCAGCAGCTCCGGCGGGTTCAGGTGGAAGATCCAGGCGCCGGCCGACACCGGCGCGGCCAGCCGCCCGTCCCAGCCGAGCTTGGTGTCGGTGACGTCGAGGCGCTCCACCGGGACCTGCAGGGCCTCGAACGCGCGCGCCGCCAGCCGGGCCGAGGCGGCGATGCCGTGGGAGCCGGCGAAATAGCCTACTACCTGGATAGGCCCCGTCGCGCCCTCCGCCCCATGCGGCGCGCGCGCGGCGGCGCGGACGTAGCTCTGCAGGGCGATGTTGAGGACCGGGGCCGCCAGCTTGCGGACCGGTTCCGGCAGGGCCGATTTCCAGAGCTTGCGCGCGGCGCCCAGTGCGCTCATGGGGAGGGGCTCATGCGGCGACGGTCGTCGTCGCGCGGATGGGCCGGAAGCTTCCCGGCGCAGCCGGCGCCCACACCTCGTCGACGAAGGACAGGCCCACGGTCTCGCCGTCCAGGCCCGCGGCGATCGCGGCGTCCCAGACGCCCACGGCGCGGGCCCAGCGGACGCCTCGGCTGTGCAGGGCCACCGCGTCGGCGGGGACCAGGTCCGGATGGGTCAGGAAGCGCACGAGGCCGGCCTGCGAGGGGGCGGCGGCGGGGCCCGCGGGTCCCAGGAAGCGGCCGGCGCCGGCCTCGTAGACCAGGCGGTCGGCGGCGACCTCCTTGGCCAGCTCCGGGCCCTCGACCACCCAAAGCTCGGCCACGGGACTGGCGGCGGCGGCGCGCGCGGGCGCCTGGCGCTGGCGCACGGTCAGGCGGGCGAGCTGCATCTGCGGGTGCAGGCGAACCGACGCGGGCAGGGCCTCGAACTCCACGCCGTATTCGGCCAGGCCGCCACCGGCCAGCCAGCGCAGGAATTTGAACCGCTCGGCGCCGGAGCGCAGCGGGAACAGGCGCTGCAGATCTACGCGGCTCTCCCAGATCTCCAGGAACAGGCGGATGAACGGCGCGGGCTGCGCCGGGGCGGGCTCCAGGAACGGCGCCCGCAGGGCCTCGGTCAGGGCCTCGGGCCAGCCGGCGCGGGCGGCGACCCCGAAGCCGGCGGAAAGCCTGCGCTTCAGGTCGTTGGCGCCGGGCTCGGCCAGGCGGGCTGCGGCGAGCAGCGGAGCCGGATCGCGGGCCAGGCCCTCGATCACGCCCTGCGGCAACAGGTCCGGGGCGAAGCGCCCGGCGGCGGCCTCGGCGCCCAGGCACCAGGCGATCAGGCCGGCCGGATCGCCGGTGAACTTGGCGCGCAGGTCGCCGCGCGCGGCGAGCAGGGCCTTGGCGGCGCGCGGGGTCCCGTCGGCCGAGGGCTGGCGCAGCCAGTCCAGCGCCCCCGAGGCCGCGCCGCGCCAGGGCGCCTCGCCCCAGACCGAGGCGTCGGGCTCGCGTGTTCCGCCGCGCCAGGCGGCCAGCAGGGCCTCGGCGGCGGAGCCAGAGATGGCGTCGGCGCCCAGGGTCGTGGCGTGCTCGGCGAAGAACTGGTGGAAGCCCAGGCGGCCGGCTTCATGGTCGAGCTGAAAGCCGGTGGCCACGTCGCGCCAGACCTGGTCCATGGTCCGGGTTACGTCAGGCAGGCCGGCCAGGGCGGCCTCCGGGTCCGGGGCGTCGACCCAGGCCTCCACCGCCGCGGTCAGGCCGGCGCTGAAGTCCTTGCCGTCGCGGGCGGCGCGCAGGGCGCGGCGGCGCATGGCCCCGGTCACCAGGCGGCCTGACGGGAACCGCAGGTGGGCGTAGGGGACGGCGCGGCTGGTCTCGTGCCCGTTCTTCAGCATCGACGCGGCGTAGTCGGCCAGCAGCTCGGCCAGCGGCGAGCCAGGCGTCACCCGGACCCGGTCCTGGTGCTTGGACAGGATGTCCGGCCGCGCCGGGTCGAAGCCGGAGAAATGGAAGAAGCCCAGCGGCTCGCCATCGACGGTCCAGCCGGCTGCGGTCCGGGCCAAGGTGCGGCCTTCCAGGTTCCAGTAGGCGAGGTTGAGGGTCGGGGTGCGCAGGATCGCCAGGCTGTCCACGAAGCCGGGCGCGAGATCCATCCACCTCTGGTCGGTGAACAGGCCGTTCTTCAGGTCGACGCGGCAGTCGAACTCGCAGCGGTCGGCCCACCAGCTCATCAGGTCAACGACCTTGGGCTCGGCGCGGGCGGCGCAGAAGCCGAGGTTGAACGAGCCCGACTTCAGGATCGCATGGTCGTTGGGCATGGCCGAGCCCAGCAGCGGTCGGGTCAGGTGCGGGGTCAGCGCGAGCTGCGCCTCGGCGAGGCCCCGGCGCACGGCGTTCAGCGGCCGGAAGACCAGGATGTCGGGGTCGAGATAGGTGGCCGAGGTCGCGCCCGGCTCGGTCAGGAACCGGCGGAAGACATAGGGCTTCACCGCCGTGTTCAGCTCCAGCGCGTCATAGTAGACGCTCATCGCCGCGTAGGGCGCGCCCATGTCGCGCGCGTCGATCACCTCGGCCAGGCGCTCGAGCTGCGGGATCGGCCCGTCGGTCGCCACCACCACCCGCCGCGCCTTGGGCTCGTGGGCCGCCAGGCTCTCCATCAGCGTCGCGGCCTGGGCCGCGTAGTTGCGGGAGACGATGGTGAAGATGACGTCCAAGGGGTGCCTTTGCGGGTGGCCAATTTGGGGGCGCTACCCGGAGCGGTCTATCAGCCTAGGCGATTGCGCCGCAATCAGGCGGCCATCAGCTCGTCGAGGTTCTTGATGGGGGTCACCGGCGAGGCGACGCCGCCTTCCATCCGCATGACCTTGTTGCAGTAGAGGCGCAGCAGCTCCACGTCGTGGGAGGCCAGGACCAGGATGCCGGCGCGCTCGACCAGCTTCAGCAGGCGCTTGTGGGCGATCTTCTGGAAGTCGGCGTCGCCCACCGCGATCCATTCGTCCATCAGCAGGACGTCGGCCTCGACGGCGGTGGCCGCGGCGAAGGCGAGCCTGGCCTGCATGCCGGCCGAATAGGTCTTCACCGGCATGGCCAGGAAGGCGCCGAGCCCTGAGAATTCGGCGATCTCCGGCAGGCGCCGGTCGATCTCCTTCGACGACAGCCCCGCGATGCGGCCGCGCAGGCGGATGTTGTCGAAGCCGGTCGCCGAGGGGTCGATCCCGAGGTTGAGGTCCAGCAGGGCGGCGATATGGCCCTGCACCTCGATGGTGCCCTCGTCGGGCTCGTAGGCGCCGGAGAGCGCGCGCAGGAGGGTGGTCTTGCCCGAGCCGTTGTGGCCGACGAGGCCCAGCCGGTCGCCGGCCTTCAGCTCCAGGTTCAGGTTGGAGAGCGCGGTCACCTCGGTCGTGCCGTGGTGGCGACCCAGCCGCCCGCCGACGGTGATCTTGGCGAGCTGCTTCTTCAGCGACTTGGCGTCGACCCCATAGACGGGGAAGCGCAGCGTGAGGTCCTTGCAGGAGATCGAGACCGGAGGCGCCTTCATAGATAGTGCACGATCCTCCGGCGGATGGTGGCGAAGATGCTGAAGGTCAGGGCCCAGCCGACCGCCGCCATGACGGCCAGGAACAGATAGGTGTGCGGCGCGACCGGGCCGCCCATCAGGGGCGCGCGGACGGCCTCCAGCAGATGGTAGAAGGGGTTGAGATCCAGAACCACGTGATGCCGGCCCAGCCGGTTCGCCGGCCAGAACACCGGGGTGACGAACATGGCGAACTGCATGACCGAGATGACGATCTGCGGGATGTCGCGGAAGCGGGCCGAGGCGATGCCGACCAGCATGCTGAGCCAGGCGGTGTTGAGCACCATGAACACCAGGCCGACGACGGCCACCGGCACGTTCGATTGCCGCCAATAGCCGTAGTAGATCAGCACGGCGACGACGATCACCAGGTGGTGGCCAAGGTTGATCAGGTTCCGGAACACCGTGCGCCAGACGAAGGTGAACATCGGCAGGCTGGTCTGCGACAGCATGCCGGCCGCCTGGACGAAGGTGCTGCAGCCCTCCGTGATCATCCCGCTCATCGTGCCGAAGAAGACGATGCCCAGGGCCACCAGCGGCAGGAAGTCCTTGAGCGTGATGCCGAAGAGGTTGGCGTAGACGACGCCGATCCCCAGCACCATCAGGCCCATGGAGAGGGTGATCCAGAAGGGGCCGAGGATCGAACCGCGGTAGCGCGAGACCACGTCGTGCCAGGCCAGAGACCAGGCCAGGTCCAGGCGCTCGCCCGAGGCCAGCAGGTCGCGGAACGCCATCTGGACCTCGAACAGCGGACCCCGCCGTCCGGTGCGCAGCATGTGGGTGGCGGTGTCCATGCGTGTCCCGGCTAGGGGCTCTCCCGACGAAGCGCGCTCGTAACAGGCAAGGCCATGGCGGCGCAAGGATGGCGCCCCGCGCCGCGGCCGGCCCGCCCGACGCTTTGCCAGCATGCGGAGTTCCATGTTAGCCGGGCGCATGGCGTCCATCGACCAGACCGCGAAAGCCGGGGCCACGCCGATGGAGGGGCGGCTGCGGATGCTGCGCGCCCTCGATCCCACCCTGGAGGGCGCCGGCGTCTGGCTGGTGGTGCCCTGCTACAAGGTCAAGGCGCACATCCTCGACGTCATCGCCAAGACGCCCGCCTGGGTCGAGGGCATCGTCTGCGTCGACGACGCCTGCCCCGAGCAGTCGGGCGCCTTCATCGAGGCCAACGCCAAGGACCCCCGCGTGGTGGTGGTCAAGCTGGCGCAGAACCAGGGGGTCGGCGGCGCCACCATGGCCGGCTACCGCGAGGCCATCGCCCGCGGCGGCCAGGTGCTGGTCAAGGTCGACGGCGACGACCAGATGGACCTGGGCTACATGCCCCACCTGGTGGCCCCCATCCTGCTGGGCGAGGCCGACTACGCCAAGGGCAACCGCTTCACCTCGATCAGCCACCTGGCGACCATGCCGCCGGTGCGCGTGTTCGGGAACGCCGCGCTGAGCTTCGCGGCCAAGCTCTCGACCGGCTACTGGAACATCTTCGACCCGACCAACGGCTACACCGCCATCGAGGCCCAGGTGGCGCGGATGGCGATCGGCAAGCGCGTCTCGCGGCGGTTCTTCTTCGAGACCGACCTGCTCTACCACCTGGGCACCCTGCGCGCGGTGGTCCGCGACGTGCCCATGCCGGCCCGCTACGGCGGCGAGGTCTCGAACCTGAGGATCGGGGCCATCGTCGGGCCCTTCGCCTTCAAGCACATCACCAACTTCCTGCAGCGGGCGCTGGGCCAGTACTTCGTGCGCGACTTCAACGCCGCCAGCGTGGAGATGGTCTTCGGGATCCTCTTCATGCTGTTCGGCATGGGCTATGGCGCGCACTACCTGTCGATCCGCCACACCGGCGCGGCCTCGCCGGGCGTGGTCATGGCGGCGGCCCTGCCGGTGATGCTGGGGGCGCAGCTCCTGATGCAGGCGCTGAACTTCGACGTGCTGAACGTGCCCCTGCGGCCCATCCATCCCTACCTGCGCACCATCGCGCGGATGGAGAGCGAGAAGGGAACGCCGTGAAGCTGTCGGACATCGCGCTCTGCGCCGGCTTCTCCCTGGCGCTGCCCATCGGCCAGACGCTGTTCAAGTTCGCGGCGGTGAACAATGCGCGCCTGAGCGGGCCGCTGGTCATGCGCCTGATCACCAACGTCCCGCTGATCGGGGCCTTCGCCTGGTACGGGCTGACCGCGCTCTTCTGGTTCTATATCCTGACCCGGGTGCCGCTGTCGCTGGCCTACGCCTTCTCGATCGTGGGCTCGGGCCTGGTGCCTCTGGTGGCGTGGCTGGTTTTCAAGGAGCCGCTCGATTGGCGGTTCGCCGTGGGCTACCTGCTGATGCTGGCGGGCTTCGCGGTGATCATGCAGGGCCAGCGCGCCTAGGTGTTCTGTCCCGAGGTCAAGTGGACGGGGTCTAGCCTGAAGCGCCCTGGCTCGTCCGCCCAGGCCTTGCAGATGGCCTCGTAAGGGGTGAGGCCTCGCAGGGTCTTGAGGCGCTTGGCGAAGTTGTAGGCGTCCAAGAAGGCGGCGAGGTGATCTTCGAGCTGCTGGTGCATCTCGTAGTGGTAGCGTCGGACAGTCGCCTCTTTCAGGGTCCGGTTCATCCGTTCGACCTGACCGTTGGTCCAGGGGTGATTGGGCTTGGTCAGGCGATGCTCGATGCCGTGCTCATGGCAGGCGCGGTCGAAGGGGTGGCCGCGCCATCTGGCCGAGGGGCCATCGCGGTTCTTCGGCAAGTCGGCAAACTGGATGCCGTTGTCCGTCAGGATGGTGTGGATCTGGTAGGGCACGGCGGCGACGAGCTCGTCGAGGAAGGCTCTGGCCGCCATGCCGGTGGCGCGCTTCACCAGTCGTGCGAAGGCGTACTTCGAGGTCCGGTCCACGGCTACGAAGAGGTAGAGCTTGCCTTCCCCGGTGCGCACCTCGGCGATGTCGATGTGGAAGTAGCCGAGCGGGTAGCGCTTGAAGGCCTTCTTCGAGGTCTTGTCGCCCTCGATCTCGGGCAGCCGGCTGATCCCGTGCCGCTGGAAGCAACGGTGCAGGGCTGAGCGGGTGAGGTGCGGACCGTCGCCTGCAGCGCGTACAAGGCAGTCGTCGAGCGGCAGCAACGTGTGCTTGCGGAAGGCGACGACCATAGCCTCTTCTTCGGCCGTCAGCACAGTCGAGCGCGGGGCCTTCGGCCCCATCGGCGCGTCGTGCAGGAAGCTGCGCTTGCGCCACTTCGCGACGGTCTTCCGGTTGAGACCGTGCTTGGCGGCTAGCTCTTTGAGCGGAGCCTTCGATCGCTGTATCGCCGCTCGGATGGCGTGCGTGGTCGTGGCGCTGCCATGGAGTACCTGGCCCATAACTCCTCCCGGTGTGAGCACTCAGCTAAGCTGAGTCCCCCACACCGCGGGACCAGACACCTAGGTCGTGGACTCATAAGCTCTGAGCCAGAGTCGAGTTGAGGCGAGGAGCACGGCGGCAAGGAAGTTCCTGGCGAGCTTGTCGAAGCGCGTGGCGACACGGCGG
>Ga0210400_10003261_pt1 | contig 14465 bp, 11 predicted proteins | sample IncBWH26MmetaG_FD_155456 | JGI IMG/M metagenome (GOLD analysis project Ga0210400, IMG submission 155456) | Forest soil microbial communities from Barre Woods Harvard Forest LTER site, Petersham, Massachusetts, United States - Inc-BW-H-26-M | ecosystem: Environmental > Terrestrial > Soil >...
CGTCGTGAATTCCAGTCCATGGCTTGTGTAGATCGTGTGGGGACGGGCGCCCTCGCCCGTCCATGCGGCTCGCAGAACCGCCGTTTCCATGCTGCGTCGAGCTTCGCTCGACTGGACAGCCGAGGGCGGCTGTCCCTACGTGAGTCGTGACTAACCCAGCTCTTTTAACTTGGCGACGATTTTCTCTCTCAGGATCGTCGATTCTTCCACCTGGTTGCGCAATCCCTCCACCACATGCGGCGGAGCTTTGCTCAGAAATTGCTCGTTGCCCAGTCGGGCTTGCGCACTCCCCAGCTGCTTTTCAATCTTATCCAGCTCTTTCGTTAGACGCTCGCGCTCAGCGGCAATATCAATTTTCTTTTCATAGATGGCATGCACATCAAATCGCGACGTGCTGCGCGCCCCCGGCAAATTTGCCAGCGAGCTATCTACAAACGTGATTGTCTCAACGTTCGCCGGACGATCCAGCAGTACCGCTCCAAGATTCTTTTCGAGCATCGCCAGAATCTCCGGTTCGTGCGCAAAAACCTCAATCGGCACCTTGACCTTAGGCTCAACCTTCAATTCCGCCCGCACATTCCGCACGCTGACAATTAGATCCTGCAGAATCGCCATCTCCGTCTCGGCGCCCAGATCAATCTGCTCTTCGTTCGCCGCCGGATACGACGCCAGCGCAACCGACTTCAGAGGAGGCGTGCCGTCATACATGGCATGCCAGATTTCTTCCGTGATGAACGGCATTACGGGATGCAGCAGCCGTATCGACGCTTCGAACAGATTTACCAGATTTGCGCACGCAACTCGCGCCGGTCCCGTGTCCGCGCCCTCTTCGAAGTTCAGCCGCGGCTTGATCAGCTCGATGTACCAATCGCAGAACTCGCCCCAGAAGAAATCGTAGATGCGATTCGCCGCCTCATCGAAGCGATAAGTCGCGAGAGACTCGCCCACGTCCTTAGCCGCGCGATTAAACCGCGAAAGAATCCACCGGTCTTCGAGCGTCCCGGTCTGGAACCCAGCAACGCCCGCGTAGTGACGGCCGCCCTCGGCCGTCCCGGGCCGCAGGCCCGCGTCGATCCGATCCACATTCATGAACATGAACCGCGCCGCATTCCATATCTTGTTAGCAAAATTTCGATATCCCGCCGTCCGGCTCTCGCTGAACGCGATATCGGTCCCCGGCGCCGCCATCGCCGCCAGCGTAAACCGCGTTGCGTCGGTCCCATACTGCCCAATCACCTCAATTGGATCAAGCACATTCCCCTTCGTCTTCGACATCTTCTGGCGATCGGCATCGCGCACCAGCGCGTGAATGTAAACCTCGCGAAAGGGAACACTCGCGCGCAACGCCTCTTCTTGTGATCCCGAACTCCCACCCGGCTTGTGCGGCGGCATCATGAACCAGCACCCAAGCATGATCATGCGCGCCACCCAGAAAAACAGGATGTCGAAGCCGGTAATCATCAGTGAATTGGGATAGAACACTTCCAGGTCGCGCGTCGCCGCAGGCCAACCGAGCGTTGTAAAGGGCAATAGCCCCGACGAAAACCAAGTGTCGAGCACATCCGTGTCCTGCTCCAGCTTCGTGCTGCCGCACTTGCACGCCGCCGGAGCCTCGCGGGCCACCACCACGTCCTTACACTCGTTGTTCGTGCAATACCACGCCGGAATCCGGTGGCCCCACCACAACTGCCGCGAGATGCACCAGTCGTGGATGTTATGCATCCAGTTCAAATAAATCTGCCCATAATTCTCCGGCGTGAACCGAATATATCCCTCCTCCACCACCTCAGTCGCGCGCTTCGCCAGCGGCGCAATCTTGACGAACCACTGCGTCGAGAGCCGCGGTTCGACAATCGTCCCCGACCGATCGCACTTGCCGAGCGCAATCGTGTAATCCTTTGTGCCCACCAGGAAACCTTGCGTTGCGAGGTCCTGCACCACACGCTCGCGCGCGGCAAAGCGATCCAGTCCCGCATAAGGACCGGCATTCGCATTCATCTTGGCGTGCTCGTCAATCACTTCGATCTGCGGCAGGTTGTGCCGAAGTCCGGCTTCGAAGTCATTGGGATCATGCGCCGGCGTCACCTTCACAGCTCCTGTGCCGAATTCGGGCTGCGCCAGTTCGTCCGCGATGATCGGGATTTCACGATTCATCAGCGGCAGCATCACATGCTTGCCGTGCAGATGCATGTAGCGCTCGTCCGTTGGGTTCACCGCGACCGCCGTGTCGCCGAGCATCGTCTCCGGGCGCGTGGTCGCGACGGTAATAAATTCGTCTCTGCCCGATACTCCGCCAATCACCGGGTATCGGATCTCATACAGCTTGCCCGCAACGTCCTCGTGCTTCACTTCGAGGTCCGAGATGGCGGTCCCGCAGTCGGGGCACCAGTTCACGATGTACTTTCCGCGATAAATCAACCCGTCTTCATACAGCCGCACGAACACTTCCTTCACCGCGTGCGACAGGTTGTCGTCCATGGTGAAGTATTCGCGGCCCCAGTCCACCGACGCGCCCAGCCGCTTCATCTGGTCGAGGATCGCGCCGCCATAATGGCGCTTCCATTCCCACACCCGCTCGATGAACTTCTCACGCCCCAGATCACGCCGCTTGACACCCTCGCTCGCTAATTGCCGTTCGACCATCATCTGCGTGGCGATGCCCGCATGGTCCGTCCCCGGGAGCCAGAGCGCAACATACCCGCGCATGCGGTGCCAGCGCACGATGATGTCCATCTGCGTCTGGTTCAGCATGTGCCCCATGTGCAGCCGCCCCGTCACATTCGGCGGCGGCAAGAGCAGCGTGAACACGGGACGTGAATCTCCAGGAGCCGGCGTCTCCACGTGAAACAGTTTTTCCTGGACCCAATATTCGGCCCAGCGCGTTTCAATCGCGCCCGGTTCGTAAGCTTTCGGCAATTCATGCGGCATCTTGTGTATGCGGCTCCAGTGCTTGCGTAGGGACGGCCGCCCTCGGCCGTCCAGGCCGAGCGCAACTCGGCAGATTTTCCGGCTGAAGGAAGGGAATTATTGATCTTACAGGCGCAAGAAAAGAAGGGTCAAACGCGAGGTGATTTTCAACAAGCGTAACGGCCTGTTTGCACCAGTTACTCTCCGGCGCGAGGGGGCCATCACTCGGCTAGCGCAAGAATGAAGCCGAGAGGCGGCGGTTGCCTCCCCAAAGTTCAGGGCTGACCAACCATTGGCCAGCCCTTCACTCTTCACGCTATTCCTGTTCCTCCGAGCGACGCATTGCGTGGCTGGAAGTGTAAGCAGCCACCGCTTGCCCAAGCGCATTCCCGCGCACACACGAAGTTCTGAAGTGAATGCCACCAAATACCCGTGCATCAGCTATTTCGGCTGTTGCCGCCGAAAAACTCGGAAAACTCCGTGTCCCCGTCCAGACGTCGGACGTTACGTTAAACGGTGTGTTGTCGCCGAAGGCGGTCGCAAGGACATACGCCGCCGCGCCACTAACGGTCGAGTGGCCCGATGGGTACTCGGGATGGGCCGGGGTGCCCGTCGGGAAGAAATCCAGCCAGGGGGACCCAGTTCGGGTCCGGATCTGTGCCGGCATTTCCATCTGTATCCCCCAAGCGTATTGCCGTAATTGGACGCCAGAAAACATAGCGGTACTTGGCATCCCAGCACGCAATCCCCGCGTCCGCCATACTGACATTCAGCAACGCGAACAAGTGCGCGTTTTCCCTTAAGCTCAAGCTGCGGCTCACGGAAATCTGAGACGCGATCCGATTCCAGTACAAGGCTGTGTTTCCAGCCCAAAATAGCGCCAGCTCGGATTGGTCAGCCGACCGCGACGAGCCTGTGTAGATGCCCATAGTCTTGAGTTCGTTATAGTCAGCTGCGTATTCAGGGCTGTTGAGAGCGAGCGGCGGCGGCAGACGGAATTGGGACGGGCGCGTCAAGACCCACGGTGTCATGGTCGCGAATTGTGGACCGGCACCGAATGCATTCAGCAATGGTGTTGGTCGCCAGACGCCTATTGCTGCAGTCGATGTTTCGATGCCGAGAACCCCGACGAATGGCGGTGGTGGAGGTGTGAATCCGTCGGTCGAACGTAACGCCAGAATGCTGGTTGCAACTGTCTGTCCCCATGCAACGCCTGCTTGGACGGATTTCGCGCGCTCCGTAGCGGCGATCGCCGCAATCGATGCGTCTCGCGCCGCGCCAAGCGTCCCCGCCTGCGCAGAATAGACGGTACTGAGGATCACATATGCCGCCTGAACGGCTGCCGCCCGTTGAGAAGCGTAGCCTCGTGCATCCGGCCTTACGTACAGCGATTCGTAGACGGGGTGTATACCGTTAACGGCATCAAAAACGGACGCTGAAACCAATGCCACAACCCGTGTTGTTACGAGGGGGCTGGTTTTGCCTGCTATCACGGTGTCGTTCATAATCCCGATCCATTGCAGCACTGGGTCGGGGACGGCAGCGGTGGCAGAAATGGGGCTGACTGCCATTAGACCCGCGAGCAAGGTGATCAGCAACAACGGTCTCGTTGCTGGAAGAATACGGTTTCTGAGAGACATACTCTTGGGCTCCTTTTCAAAATGAATTTCAAACGTTTGATTCACTATGGGTGAGCTTGTTGTGCTGAGCCCTGCCACGCGAATGCGTGGAGAATGCCGGTACGGCTTGTTCCGCACTCCTTACTCTCTATTCTTGGTGGTTGTTGGTAATCGGGGAAGATACCCGCTCGGACAGAATCGATCCCTGAGGAATCAGGAGTGAATCCAAAGTTGATTTGGACGCGCTGATTGCGGACTCTCTGGCTGTGGTCCGCGAAGCCCCAAGCCGAGCAGCACGCATTCTCGCGCTGCAAACGAGACGTGTCAAGTAGGTATTTTCTTGGGCACTTCGTGGTTCCAAAAAACCCCAGCGGGAGAGGGTCGCTCTATACTAGCTGGTTAGTACCCGAGGGAACCAGCAAGAAACCGAAGAGCCCGCGAACCAGAGCTGAATGCTGATCGCTGAATGCTGATGGCTGCTCTACTTCCCCGCCAGCTTCTTCGCAATCTCTTCCACGATCTTCGGGCGAAGATCGGCCATTACGCTGTCCACGATGCTGGCAATCGTGCTGGCGTCCGTTGCAGACTGAGACGCTGAACTCTCTGCTGCTGCCGCAGCTGCCATGACCTTCGGAACGTCCTCGGCGCCGTTTTCGGCCTGTTTCGCCGCTTCTACCACGTCACTATTCGCGGCAGCGCTAGCCGGAGCGCTGTGGATCTGACGCCAATTCGATTTCCCCGATTTCGCTTTCACGTCCTTACCCATGGAATCCTGACCCCCAGAATCTGAACTCGAATCCTGATTCTCGTCTGCCATCGCAGCCGTCGCCGCGTTGACGGAGTCGACGGACTCTCCGTTCTGTTTCGCCGTAACTTCAACCACGTCCTTACTCACTGCATCCGCGAATGTCGCTGCCGGTACCTCTTCCGCGGGTGCTTCCTCCGCGATTTTCGCCAGGGAATCTTTCTGCTGCCCTTCAAGTTTCTCTGGCGCAATTTTTTCTGGTTCGATCGCGTCCACCACCGGACTCGCTGCGTTCGAAGCCGCCACCACCTCGGCTGGCGCTTCTACCGGCGTATCCGCAGGGGCGGTCTGTGAACCATGCTCGGACGGAGAACGTTCGGACAGCGAACGCTCAGCCGAACCACCCTCGGTTTCTTTCTCCGACAATGCTTTGGCACTGGCCGCCAACTCTGCTTCTGCCAGCCTGTTCTCAACCGCCGCCGTAATGGCTGAAACCGTGGTGACTCCTGCCGGTCCACGTTCGCCACCGGACGCCGCCGCGAACGTGGCCGCGAAGGTGCTGAACATTTCCGCTTCCAACGAGATCGCCGATTCCTCCGAAGTCAAAGCCACCGGCTCGGCTATCCACCGCGGACCGCCTCCCACACTGCTCGCCAATTCTTCCGCTGGCGTCGCGCCGGCTGCCACAGGGGTTCCCGGCGATGAAACCGTCGGGACATCCGCGTTCGCGGTAGCGGGAGTCAGCAAGCGTAACGCCTCGGCCAAGTCCTCGGCGCTCGGCGTCGGCTCTTCGGCCTCGGCCGCTTCGCTCTTCGCGACGGCTGCGGCCGGCTTCGCGTCAATCTTTTCTTCTGCCACCTGCTCAACCGTGCCTGGAGCTGCAGCGAACTTCGGCTCATCGCCCCTGTCCGCCGGCGCCGGCTCCTCTGCAACAACGGCAGTATTCGCCGCGACTCCGACCACCGTGGCCGGCGTTTCTGCGTGCTGGGCTTCCGGAACCTGATTTTCTGGCACCTTGCTTTCGTGCTGATGCACTTCGACCGCAGCCGGAACCGCGGCCTCGCTCTTGCCTTCGACGACTGACGCCGCAGGCGCAATGCTCACCGCAGCCTCAACAAGCCGCGCCGGAGCTTCAAGTTCTTTCTTTGCTTCCGCCACACCCGCCGCACTCGGTCCATCAAGTTTTTCCGCTAACGCACTGAGTGCATCCAGCTCTTCTGGCGTGATGTCGCGCGGAATATCCGGAACTAATCCTGGCTCCTGTCCCGGCGGCAGCGGCTCCTTTACCGTGAACGGTGCGCTCGCGCCAGTCTTGGAGCGCCGGACGTCCCCGCCTGGCTCTTTGCTGCCTTTCGCCTTTCGGAATTCCCGGAAAGTCGCCTCCGTTGCAAGACTTTGTGTTTCCGGTTCCGGTTCTTCTGTTTCTTCCTTCTTCTTTTTCGACGGAAAACCCAGCCGGCTTTTCCATCCAGTGTCGGCGCCCGCCTTATTTTCTTTTGTCCTGCCGTTTCCCTCGCCGCTGAACCGCTCCACGCCTGAAACCGACGTGCTGAAGCGCGAGCCCTCGGATTGCTGCGGCACCATGCGTTCTTCAAGTCGCATGATCGCGGTCAGCAACTCACTCGCTTCAAATGGCTTCACGATGTGAGCGTCAGCCTTGACCCGGCGCGCTTCTTCCGGCTTGAAAGGTTCCAGCTTGCCCACCGTCAGCAGCACCGGAATGTGCGCCGTCGCGGCGGCATCCTTCAGCCGCTGGCAGACTTCCAGCCCGCTGTAGCCGGGCATGTACACATCCAGCACGATCAGGTCCGGTTTGATTTCGGTGATTCGCTTCAGGGCGGCCGATCCGTTATTGACCGTGACGACGTCATACCCGGCATCGGCCAGGATCTTTCGCCCCATGTTCTGGGCCGTCACACTGTCATCGGCAAGCAGTATTTTCCGGGCCAAGCTTCATCCTTCGGCAAATTAAGGGGAGATAACGCGAAAGTACCTTGTCCCTCAACCTAAGTCAACGATTCCCGCAGAGGTAACCGGTTACGACCGTTCCTAGCCTGTTGGGGAGGCGTGCCACTTCTAGGTCGTTTTGCCGTTGGTAACACAGGCGCCAAACTCACGCGGTCAGGCTGCCTGGCGGCGCCCGCGGACAATCCCTGAATTGTCATCCGAGCGAAGCGAGGAACCCCTACTCGCCCGAAAATGTGCCGGCAGTAGGGGTCCCTCGCTTGGCTCGGGATGACAGATTTCCAGAGGCTTGAGCAAGTCTCTAGAACGGGTTCAGCTTCCCCAGCCCCTTTTTCCTTTTCTTCTTGCTTGACGAAATATCCGCCAGCTCCTCGGTCTTCGCCGCCGCGCTCGACGAAACAGCGCTCGATGCCCCGCCACCGTTCTCCAGTTGATTGCTCTGTTGCAGCGGAGGCAGCGCGTTGGGATCGGGCTCAACGTTCGGCTTCAGCTCATTCGGATCCGCCACATTTGGCTTTAACTCGGCCGCTGCTGCCGGTTGTTCCGGAGGCGCCGCCACCACCGGCGCGTCTGCCACCGCTGCTGCCGGAGCATCGGAACGCGGCGCGTCCTGGTTCGGCGCTACCTTTCCATCGACTGTTTCCACACCGATCTTATTGTCGCCGCCTCCCATTCCTCCCGCGTTTACCACCTTCCGCACCACATCAGTCGGATTCGTCGGAGCCGGGTCCACCATCGTCGGCTCGCCCATCCGGGTCGCCTTCTCCACGTCCGGATGCTTCTCGAAATTCCCCAGCATGCTCGACACTATGCCCGCTTCATGCCGGCTCGCCACTTCCTTTTTGTTCAGTTCGAGCGCCGCCCGCGTTGGCCGCGGCACCGGCTGATGTAAACCCTCAAGCCGCGCCTTGGCGTCCAGCGCCCGGTCCATCGCCGGATACCGCTTGATAATTCTTCCGTAAGCCTCCGACGCCTCTTTCGTTAGTCCCTCGATCATCTTCCCCTTGGCCACTTCATTCATGCGCCCGTTCTTCCGGATCACGTCGATCTCGCCTTCGTACGATTGCCCCAGCAGATACAGCGCCTCGTCCGCGCCGCTGTATAACGGATACCGGTCCACCAGCGTTTTCAGGCGTGCAATCGCCGCCGGATACGCCAGCCGCAGATAATAGAACCGGCCGATGTTGAACTCCCGTTGCGCCAGCACTTCCTGCACTTCGCGCAACCGCTGTTTCGCCTCCGGAACCAGCTTGCTGTCCGGATATTCCTGAATCAGCGACCGGTATTCCTCTTCCGCCCGCATCGCGTGCGTGAAGTCGCGGTCCGCCTTTTCCATCTCCTGATAGTGAATGTTCGCCACCTTCAGCTGCGCCTCGGCCGCTTCCGGCATATTGGGAAAGAACGTTCGGAAATCCTTGTATTCGATCTCAGCCTGCTGCATCGCCGTCGAACCGCCCTCGGCATACCACGAATCCGCCACCGCCAGCTTAGCCCGCGCAATATACTCCGAATCCGGATAAGTATTGATCAGAGTCTGTAGCGTCATCCGCGACACGTCGAAGCGGTTGTGCTTCATGGCATCCATGGCCCGGTCAAACAGGACCTTGTCGGGCTGTTTCGACCCGACATTCGCCAGCGGATTCACCGATTTTTTGTTAGTGCATGCCACCGTCAAGATCAGCAGCAAGGCAAGAAACACAAAACTAGAATTACGCCGCATAAAGGTTTAACCTCTGCAATCTAACCTCTGACCTCTACTTTCTGCAAACTCGCGCTCCGCGCCGCTTCCAGCAGCGCCTGGGCATTCACCTTCGCATCTCCCTTGCCAAACACCGCATTCCCGGCCACCAGAATCTCCGCCCCGGCGCGCACCACCTCCGCCACGGTGTCCATCCCGACGCCGCCATCTACTTCGATGCGGTATTGGTATCCCCGCTCCGCCCGAATTTCCGCCAGCTTCCTCATTTTGTGCAACGTTCCTGGAATAAATTTCTGCCCCCCAAACCCTGGATTCACACTCATCACGAGCACATAATCCACAATGTCGAGGACTTCGCTGAGCGTCTCCACCGGCGTCGCCGGATTGATCACCACTCCTGCCCGGCATTCATGCTGCTTGATAAGGTTCAGCGTCCGGTTCAAATGCCGGCATGCCTCCTGATGCACCGAAATCCAGTCCGCTCCCGCTTCCGCAAATTCCGCAATGTACTGGTCGGGGTTCTCTATCATCAGATGGCAGTCCAGCGGGAGCCGGGTTGCCCGGCGCAAGGATTTCACCACCGGAGGCCCAAGCGTTAGATTGGGCACAAAATGCCCGTCCATGATGTCGACATGGATCACGCTGGCGCCGCCCGCCGTCGCCCGCTCCACCTGATCCGCCAAGTGGGCGAAATCCGCCGCGAGTATCGAGGGTGCAAGTTCGATCAAAACAGGGTCCAGAATGGGTCTAGGGTCAGAACTGTGGAAATTCTAGCACGGTGGTACGTCAGGGGAGGGCGGCGGGACAATCGAAGTTCGGTTCTGAGTGTAATCGTCGATTTCGACAACTACGAGGGCAGACGTTGGTGTCTAATGTTGGATATGGGCGCGCGGCTCCGAATCATCCTGCCGTCAGTGATGGGTGTCGTCAGCCTGCCCCTAGTGCTTTGGGACATCCATAACGAGCGTGTGATTGAGTCGATGGGCATGGCTTGGGATATGGGTGCGCCCATCTGGCCATATCAGACTTCTGACATTCTGTTGCGCCTACTGAACGGTCCCGCTTATTTCATAGCCGTGCCGATTACAAACTCTCTCAGGCTATTTGCGACAAGTCAGTATTTTCTCGTCTTCCCGGCCATTTTGCTCTGGTGGTGGTTCCTAGGACTGCAACTTGACCGCGGTCTCGCGATAACTAAGTCACAATGGCGCCGGCCAGTGTTCTCGCTCCTAGTCCTTCTTGCCGTCCTGCTGCTGTGGGCAGCAACTTCTATTTCTGACGAGAGCTTCCGTTGGTGGTTCAGGTATGTGGAGGTCCCCGGTCTAAACGCGCTCTTGATGATGACGCGATTCCTCACTCCGGCAGTTTGGTGTGTGCTCATTGCATTACTGGCTGTGACTGCGGCAAAGAGGGTTGCGACCTCTAGTTGATGTGATATCGCGACTACACCAACAGCTCGCAACGTTAAGACCGCCGGCCAATCTAAGCTCCTGAGCGAGAGCCTGTGGTTTCTTCGGCGTGCCCCTCCGCCAGCGTCTTCCTATCCTTCTCCACGCCCTCCAACATCGCGAACTTCAGCTTCTCAATCCCTTCACCGGTAACCGCCGAAATCGGATAAAGCTTCAGCTTCCTACGCGTTGTCCATTGCTTCAGTTTCTTGAGCTTCTCCGGATTCGCCGCATCAATCTTGGACGCGACCATCAAGGTCGGCTTATCCTCCAGCCCCGCCCCGAAACTCGCCAGCTCCCCCCGGATCACCTCGACGTCTTTCACCACATCAGCTCGGCCGCTGCTGTCGGAGACGTCCACCATATGCACCAGCAAGCGCGTGCGCTCGATGTGCCGCAGAAATTGTGTCCCGAGGCCCGAGCCGGTGTGCGCGCCTTCGATCAAGCCCGGAATGTCGGCAACCACAAAACTCTCTTCTTTTCCCTTGTCACCCGCAAGCACAACGCCGAGATTAGGTTCGAGCGTAGTAAACGGATAATCCGCAACCTTCGGCCGAGCCGCCGATATGACCGAAATGAGCGTCGACTTGCCCACATTCGGATATCCCACCAGCCCCACATCGGCGAGCAGCTTCAACTCCAAACGGAAGTTGCGCTCTTCACCCGGTCGTCCTTCTTCGTGTTCGCGCGGCGCCTGATGTGTGGAAGTGGCGAACTGAGCGTTGCCGCGTCCGCCGCGTCCGCCGCGCGCGATCACGACGCGTTCATCCGGGCGCGAAAAATCGTGGACTTTCTCGCCCGTATCCTCGTCGTAAACGATCGTGCCGACCGGCACCTTCAGGACAATCCCTTCACCGTCGCGGCCAGTTTTCTTCGAGCCTTCGCCGTGCCGTCCGCGTTCCGCCTTGTATTCGGGATTGAAACGAAAATGCACCAGCGTATTGTGGCGCTCGCTCGATTCCATCCAGATGTCACCGCCATGGCCGCCGTCGCCGCCCGAAGGGCCGCCGCGCGGAACGTACTTCTCCCGCCGGAACGCCATGCAGCCGTTGCCGCCATCTCCAGCCTTAACTCGAATTTTGGCTTCATCGATAAACATTGAGGTGTAACCGAGAGAATTTCGCCGCAACGAAAAAGCCTCGACGCGAAGCCGAGGCTGATAAATGTCCCGTAGAGACGCGGCTCGCCGCGTCTCCCACCGTGTCCACAAAGACGGGGCAAGCCCATCTCGGCAGCAAACCTACTTCGCTTCGATGGCCTCAGGCTCGACCATCACAAACTTCCCCATCGATCCCTTGTCGAGAAACTTGATGCGTCCCGTGATCTTGGCGAAGAGAGTGTCGTCTTTGCCGCGTCCAACGTTCAGTCCCGGCTTCACCCGCGTGCCGCGCTGCCGCACGATGATCGTGCCACCCGGCACCAGTTGTCCGCCAAAAGCCTTAAAGCCGAGCCGCTGCGCGTTCGAGTCGCGCCCGTTTCGTGAAGTGCCTTGTCCTTTTTTATGCGCCATAAATCAGTCCCCAGTTTCCAGTTGCCGGTAAATTCCAATTCTAGAGCTTCGCAATACAAATCAAATTGTCGTCCTGAGCGGAGCCAAGCCAAGAGCGAAGCGATTGGCTCGACGGAGTCGAAGGACCCCTACTCATCATCGTCCACGCCCGTTGCGGCAGGGAGTTCTTACGAAATCCGCACTACTTCTTTTTCTTCTTCGCCGCTGCCTTCTTCGGCGCGGCTTTCTTTGCCGGGGCATGTGCGACGTGCTTTGTCGCCGTCTTCCCTGGCCGTGCCGAGCGTTTCACGTCTGCGCCGCCTTCATGTTCGCCGCCCTCGTGCGCCTTCTTCACTTTCTTCTCTTTCTTCACCAGCTCAGGCGCCTTGAACGACTGCCCATCAAAAGCAATTTCAGTGATACGGATCGCGGAATAATTCTGCCGGTGTCCACGCAGCTTCTTGTATTGCTTCTTGCGCTTGTAGTGGAACACCAGGATCTTCTCGCCGCGTCCCTGCTCGACAACCTCGCCGGTTACAAGCGCCCCCGACCCCGCCGGCAACACACTGCCCGCCTCGGCCGAAACCGCCAGCACGTCGCCAAACTCGACCTTGCCGTCTTTGTCTTCCTGCGTTTCCATCCGGATCACATCGCCCGGAGCAACACGATACTGCTTTCCACCTGCGCGGATCACCGCGTACATAAACTCTCCTTAGGGTGCCCCGTCCAAGCTCCGCTTGGGTGGGGACTGAGCATTCGTATCGAAGACGGACGATCCGCCCGTCCGCGTAGGGACAGCCGCCTTCGGCTGTCCACGCCGAGCACAGCTCGGCAGATACCAATCGTATGCTTGCTGTTTTCCCGCAACGGCTTGTGACCGGAAACGCGGCGCGGCCCCAGAACGGGTCCGCAAGTACAGGCAAACTCAACTAGTCTATCGTGCGCTGTGGAAATCGGTCAAACGGAACGGGTAGCCCTTATCTTTACCGTCTTGCCGGCTCGGTCATCCCCAGCGAAGCAAGCCCAGCGAGCCCAGCGAAGCGAGGGATGACAAATTCATAAACGCTCCTTCAGAACCCTTTCGCCGAATCCAGCAGAATCGTCACCGGCCCCTCATTCACCAGTTCCACCCGCATCGTCTCCTGAAACCGCCCCGTCTCGCAGCGCAGGCCGGCCCCGCGCACTCTCTCCACAAAATATTCGTAGAGTTCGCGCGCCTGCTCGGGCGGAGCGGCCGCGTCGAACGACGGACGCTTGCCGCGGCGCGCGTCTCCGTAGAGGGTGAACTGCGAGACCACCAGCAACGCGCCCGCAACCTCCGCGACTGATAAATTCATCTTGCCGCCAGCATCTTCAAAAATGCGCAGCCCAACCGTCTTCTCGACAAGATATTCTGCTTCGGCACGCGTATCTTCCGCGCCCACTCCAAGCAAAACCAGCAGCCCCCACCCGATCTCGCCGGTAACTTCGCTGCTCACCGTAACTCGTGCGCGGCTCACGCGCTGCACCACGGCACGCATCTAGCGGCTGACCTCGCCCAGAAGCGACTCATGTCCTGCGAGAGCCTGCCAGCGGCCGTCGCGATAAGTGAAGACGTCGGTAAACCGAACGCGCGCGACGACCTTGCCCGAAGCATCCACCAAAGTCGCAAGTCCGCGCGTAAAACCAAAGTTGCCCTCAACATGTGCGCGCATCTCCGAAAGATGATTCACGCCCGGCTTGCGATGCGGAATGTGCTCCAGCATCTGACTTCTGGAATGCAACGAGCCATCGACATCCGCATCTTCGAATTCGCCTGCCACCATGCAGGCGACGCTGTCAGCGTCCTTGCGGCTAAGAGCCGCGGCCCAGCTCTGTTCGAGCTCAATGAGCGCAGCCTCCGTCTTCGGCTGATCTTTGGGGCAACCGGCAGCAAGCGCGGACGAAGCAAGCGCCAGCAGAACAGCAAGCAACATTGGTATTTTCACTCCCAAATCGTGACATGAGTTCGGGGAAGTGAGCAAGTGTGGTGACGGGGCTGTGCCCCGTCCGAGTGGAGCGTAGCCGGCCAGGGTGAGGTTTGACCACTCTCCCCGCCGCCAGTTAGGATTCGGTAGTGATCTCCACACAACCAGCTTTCTTTTGTACCCTGCTGAAAAATTCCGGTTTCGTATCAGGGTATCGCTTTAGCGATACCGCAAGTCCATCGAAATCAGACGCCCCTTTACGGGCTGGGCATTCTTGGTTACTTCCTTTGCATACTTCCCCGATCCCTTTTAGACTACTGGTTTCGACTTCATTCGATCCATTGAGCAACATGCAGTCGTAAATAAGCAAACGACAATCAGCAAACGCCGGCCCGGCACCGGACCCGCGATCCCCAGATTTAGAAACGAGGAGAAACATGGCAGCCGTTGACGAAAAAGTGAAACAGATTATTGTCGAGCAGTTGGGTGTGGACGAGGGTGAGGTCACGCCCAGCGCTTCATTCGTGGATGACCTGGGCGCCGATTCGCTCGATACCGTCGAGCTCGTGATGGCCTTCGAAGAGGCCTTCGATATTGAAATCCCCGACGAGGATGCAGAGAAGATTCGCACCGTGTCGGATGCCGTC
>Ga0210400_10003262_pt1 | contig 14462 bp, 15 predicted proteins | sample IncBWH26MmetaG_FD_155456 | JGI IMG/M metagenome (GOLD analysis project Ga0210400, IMG submission 155456) | Forest soil microbial communities from Barre Woods Harvard Forest LTER site, Petersham, Massachusetts, United States - Inc-BW-H-26-M | ecosystem: Environmental > Terrestrial > Soil >...
ACGTCCCACTCCAGCAATTGCTTCATGGCGCGGACGGCGGCGGGCAGCGACGCGAAGTTGGCGCGCTCGCCCATGTCGAAGCGCCGCGCGCCTGCGTCGTAGTCTTCCGTGTACAGGATCAGGCTTGAGAAATCCTGGGCGTTGGCGCGCTGAATCCAATTTTCTTCCAGCGGTAATCCGCCCTGCCATTTTGGAGCAACATAGAGCAGCCCGACCGAATAGGGCCCGAGCAGCCATTTGTAGCTGGCGGCGACGGCGAAATCCGGCTGCACGCCGTTCTGCAAATCGTTCTTCAGACCGCCCACGCTGAAAGGCAGAGCGCCGAGCGACTGGGTGAGATCGAGAACGAGCGCGGTACCGAGCTTACGGCAAGCTGCGCCGATGCGGACGAGGTCGAGTCTTCCGCCGCTCGTCCACTGCACGTGCGGCAGCGCGGCGATGGCTACGTCAGAGGTCAGGGAGTCGAGAACGGCTGCCGTCCAGTCATTATCTGCGGGCCAGGCGACGATTTTCAAAGACGCGCCGGTTTCTTCTGCCCGGCGCTGCCACGGATAGTAGTTGGACGGGAACTGCTCCTCGAGCACGAGAATGCTCTGGCCTTTTTTGACCGGCAAGTTTCGCGTGGCGGTTGCGATGCCGTAGCTGGCAGAGGGAACGATGGCGACGCAGTCGGCCGAGCAGTTGAGCAGCTGCGCGGTGGTCGCGCGGAACTCGTCAGCGCCGGTAAAAAATTTGTCGGGAGTGAGTTCCCACGGGTGCGCTTTGCGCGCAAGGCCTACGGTTCCGGCCTCCAGCGCCGGTTTCATCAGCGGTGACATGTAGGCGCAGTTGAGGTAGGCGACGTCGTCAGGGATATCGAAGAGATGGCGCTGGCAGGGAATCATGGGCTAGTCTGTGGCTACCAGTGTATCGATGCAGAAAGGATTGTCGACGATGCGTCGGGTAAAGATGAGTCGAGTGGCATTGCGGGTTACATTCTTATTGCTGCTGGGTCTCGTGGTCTGCGGTGCGTGGGCGCAGACTGGTCACCCCGGTGGAAGTGGTTCGGTATACGCGCCCCCGCTGGTGTTCAGGCGTGCTGAAAAATTGAGGCGGGGGATCAATGCCAGTGAGTGGTTCGCGCAGGTATATGACAAACGTGGCTACACGCCGGAACATTTTCAGGCCTGGACGACCGCCGACGACATCGCGCTGATCAAGTCCATGGGCTTCGATCACGTACGGTTGAGTGTGAATCCGCAGCCGATGTTTAGAGAGCGCGAGCCGAATAAGATTCCAGCGGAGTATCTCGGGTATCTCGATGCGGCGGTGAAGATGATCCTCGACCACGGCATGGCGGTTGTGATCGACCTGCACCCGGAGAGCGACCTCAAGGTGCGGTTGGCGAAGGACGACGAGTTTGTGGAGGAGTTTGCCGACTTCTGGCGTGCGCTGGCCCAGCATTATTCGACGTGGGATGCCGACCGCGTGTTTCTCGAAATTCTGAATGAGCCGGAATTCACGGACCGGTATCGGTGGCTGGGCGTGCAAGTGAAGCTGGCGGCAGCGATCCGGGAGGGCGCGCCTGCTCACACGATCATTGCGGCGGGGGCGCGGTGGTCGGATGACGATGAGCTTGTTTTTCAGGAACCGCTGCATGATTCGAATGTCATTTACAACTTTCACTTTTATGAGCCGCATATCTTCACGCATCAGGGCGCGACCTGGGGCGCGTATTACTGGCACTGGCTGCGCGACTTGAAATATCCGTCGAGTCCGGAGTCGGCGGAGCGCGTGGCGGCGCTGGTGCCGGATGAAGTGGACCGGCTGCAGGTGATCCGCTATGGTCGCGAGCACTGGGATGCTGCGCGTATCGAATCGGAAATGAAGCAGGCGGCGGAATGGGCGCGGCGGCGCGGGGTTCCGCTGGTGTGCAACGAGTTTGGCGTGTATCGGGACTATTCCGATCCGCAGGACCGGGCGGCGTGGTTGCACGATGTGCGCACCGCGTTCGAGCACAACGGTATTGGATGGACGATGTGGGACTACTCGGGATCGTTTGGCGTGGTCACGAAGAAAGATGGGAAAGCAGTTGCGGATGAGGGCGTGCTTCGGGCGCTCGGGATGAAGTAGACAATCGCTTGGACAGATCTGCCACGTCCTCCAGGCAGGTCTTTCGTCGTTGGAATCTAACGTTGGAATCTAATTCTGACCGGCTTCGGGTTCGAGTTCCTGACGAAGTCGATGCCCTAGAGTCTTCGCCACCGAACTCAAGTCGTTGGCCATTGCGTGGCGCCATCTTTCCAGGGATTGTCTTGCGAGTTCCTCGAATTGTTGTGCGATCGAATGCGCGGCTTCTTCCCCCTGGGTCTGCAGAGAACCAGCGAAGGAGTTTTCAATCCGGTTCTGGATGGTTCTCAGGTGGCCGCATATCTCATTGAGCCTGGTTTCGCCTTCATTCGCGCCTCGCCCTTGCAGGTCTTTGAGGGCCAGAGCGACCGCTTTCTCGAGTTGAGTCCGCGCTTCGGAGACGATTTCGCCGGCGACGGTTGCGAGGTGCGCCTCGAGGTCCGACTCCAGGCGGCGCACGGATTCGTTTAGCGCTGCGATCCGCCGGCCAAGGTCCGAGACCTCCGATTGAAGTTGGGACGCTTTCGCGGTCGCATCAGCCTGGATCTGCTGGACTTCGCGGCGGTGAACATTGTGGGAGTCTGCAAGTTGTCCCTGCAAAGAACTCAGTAGCTTTTCGCCCTGGGCGTTGAGATGGGCTTCGGTCTCCAATGCATGGCGTTGCAGTTTCTCGACTCCGCCGCGGACGTGCTGTTGCGCGGTGGTGGCCAGTTCCTTAGACAAAACCTGTGCGCGTTGTTCTACGGCGTGCAGCTCACCGGCAAGGCGGTGCCGAAACTCGGTCAGGGCCGCACTGATTTTCTGCTCCATCGATGCCTTCGCGGACCCGAGCATCTCGGTGGACTGCTCCCGCGTCTGTTGCAGAACGCGCGTCCCCAGGTCTTGCCGCAGGCGCTCCCATAGCTTCTCTTCCAGCTCCGGAGGAATATACCCCAGCGATACTTCGAAGCGGTTGCGCTTGGCGTTGGCGGCGATCTTTTCGCGAAGTTCCGTGACTTCCGCCTGCAGGGGCCGAACCAGCGTAGCCAGCACTCCTCGCAAGCGGTCTTCGGAGAGTTGCTCTTCGAGTTTGTCGAGAAACGCCTGCGGCGCCCGGGAAGGAGTTTGCGGTTTGGGCAGAAGGGCGGAGCCGGCCGCTAGTTTCCTGGGAGGTTGTGAAGCGGCGGGCGCGGGCATCTCCAGCACTTGCCAGTCATCAGGATAGGATTCCAGTCCCCAAAAGTTTTCCGGGCGGTCGAGGCGCGCACCCAGCCGGAAGCCTTGTCCGTCGGGCTGGCAGAAAACTACGTATGCCGTGGCCTGCCGGCCTCCTCGGCTGTGCAGGCGCAGGGCGCTACCGGTGTCCAGTTGCAGAGGGAAGCGGAGCGCACAACCATGCGCGCTGACCACGAGCGTCTCACAGATCTCGGAGAACTGGGCATTGGGCTCGAGGCTAGTAACGCGGACGGGGACGTTGACCGGGACTCTCGAACTGCGGCGTACGTTGTGACCGTTGAAAGCGGGCATAGTGATCCTCAGGTTGATGTTGAGGCTTGGGGAGCGGGGAGCCCTTCGAGCCTGCTGCATTAAAGTACCGCTAAAGTGGTGGATATGACGTCTCTCAGAAGTGCCGCTTCCAAAACGTTCGGGCGAGTGCCCGACTGCCCGTTTGTCAGAACCGGGATGTACTTTGGACTCTACTCATTTGTGCAACTGGAGGGACCTCGCTGATCTTAGTCGAGGCTGCCCTGATCAATCACAACATTTTCCCGCACGATGAGCCGGTGGGCGGCCATCTCGCGCAGCTTGGGCAGAGCGCGGTTGACATGCTCGTCGGTGTCGACGAACGAAATCACGACCGGCAATTCGCCTCCAGCTTCAACCAGGTGCGCGGTGTGGACTTTGCCTCGTCCAAGGAAGCCGGCTACTGCGTGGAAGGCGACGGCTCCGAAGACATTTTCCTCACGCAGATATTTCAGAATTTCCAGATGCAGCGGACGATGATGCCAGGAGTCGCCCTCGGTGAGATAGATGGTGACTTGAACGGCCATAACCTTGGACGGCGCCACAATGCCGGCTGCCATTTTACAACCCGCGGGCGAGAGCGGCGCCAGCCAGGACAGCGGCGAGGCAGAGCGCGTTGCTGGCTACGATGTTGATGCCGGTCAGGAGCCATTGTCCCTGCTCCATGAGCGCGAAGCTTTCGAACGCGAAGCTGGAGAACGTGGTGTACGAGCCGCAGAAGCCGATGGCGACCAGCAGGCGCCAGCACGGATCGAGCAGCGCGCGTTCGGTCGAGAAGACGAGAAAGAATCCGAGGACGAGGCTACCGGTGATGTTGATCAGAAGCGTGCCGTAGGGGAACGCGGAGGAGACGTTGCGAGCGATGAGAGTGCTGAGGAAGTAGCGGGCGCTGGCTCCGACAACGGCGCCGAGCGCGATCCAGAGATAGCTTGCGAGATAGTTGGGGACAAAGCTTGCGTGATCGGTCACGACGGAGTCCTCCTGCAAAAGTTCTGTAGGAGTCATCAGCCGAACGGGCGGTTAACGGCGAACTCCATCGCCAGGGCATCAGTATAGCGCAGGGGCGCGCGCGAACGGAGATGGCCTACTCCGGTGCGAGGATACTTTAGAAACCTCCCAGCCAGCGCACGGGGAAACGACTGCCGAGGGCATTCACCAAGCGTTCGTCGGCCGTGATGAGCTCGGTTTCAGTCGCGAGCGCCAAGGCAACATATAGACTGTCATAAAAACTGCGATCGCAATCGATCGCAATTTGCAAAGACCGGTCGAGCAGGCCGGAGGTGGGAATGGTCTGGATTCCAAGTTCAGTGAAGCGCCGCAATGAATTCGTGGCATCCGCAGGACGGACCCGGTTGCGTCTAACCGCTTTCCACAGAATATTTCCGATTTCGGCCTCGATTAAGTCTGGCGCCAGCAGTAGTAACTCGCGCCGTACGTGCCGCTCGATCAAATGATTTGCCTGGTCCAGGAGCGCTTCGCCGGCCGCCGGCAGGAGCCATTTGGCTGCGACACAGGCGTCCACCACGCAGGTGGTCACCGTTCACGATCCTCGCGGATCATTTCTTCCGTACTTTGAAACGGCCCTGGCCCGGGGGGAGTGGAAGCTTGTACCTTCCTGAGTTCTTCATACGCGCGCATCCGGCGGCGCAATTCCGCTGGGGTTGGGACGAACTGCTCCAGTATCTCGATGACCTCGGCGGCGATGGAGCTGCGGTTCTTGCGGGCGCGGGCGCGCAGGGCTTCGTAGAGGTCCTTGGGCACGTTTTCTACGTATAGGGTTGGCATAGGGATAGTCTAGCACACCCCTAGGTCGATATCTTCCTTGGCTTGCTTGACACCGCTATTTTTGGCCTTTATTGTTAGTAATTGCTCCCTGAGAGACTTTCGTCTCTGTGCGCACTTCCGCGGGCCTTTGCGGTAATTTGAGTGGGGGCGGCGGAGGTTCCAGTTTCAATGTTCATCGAACTTAAGGATCTGGAGATTCATCCGGTCGATTTCCGGGAGGAGTTCGGCCCGGGCGTGATTGATCTGGGGGACGAGGTCCGGCAGCGGTCGCCGCTGCGCAGCGAGGGCCGGGCGGATCTGGTCGAAGAGCATCACGGCAAGCACAAGGTGGTGCAGGACATCCGGGTGAAGGGCAGGCTGGAAACGAGCCTGGAAGTGGCTTGCGCGCGCTGTCTCGATCCGGTCGTGCACCAGGTCGAGCGCGGCTTCGATCTTCTATACCGGCCGCTCGGAACTGACTCCGGCCACGAAGAGCTTTCGGTCACTGACGCCGAGGCCGAGATCGGATATTACCAGGGCGAAGGGCTGTTGACGGAAGACATGTTGCGCGAGCAGGTGCTGCTGGCGCTGCCCTTGAAGACGATTTGCCGTGAGGACTGCAAAGGTTTGTGTCCGCACTGCGGCAAGAATTTGAATGAAATTCAGTGCTCGTGCGTGGACGAGGTCGAGGATCCGCGATGGTCGGCGCTGAAAGAGATACGGGATAAACTGAATCAATAAAGGAGAGTTCTCAGTTCCCAGTTCTCGGTTCTCAGTTAAGGGGGTTCACTGAGAACTGAGAACTGGGAACTGAGAACTAAAAAAAGATGCCGAATCCGAAACGCAGACATTCCCAGAAGCGCACCGCCACCCGGCGCGCACATGACTCGCTCTCGAAGCACTCGCTGTCGGAGTGTCCGAATTGCCACGAACAGAAGATGCCACACCGCGCTTGCCCGAAGTGCGGAACCTACAAGGGCCGCGAAGTTTTAGCAGTCGAAGAGAAGTCATAGTTTAGAAGTTCGTTTAGAAATCGGTTGAGAAGCCGGTTTAGAAGTCCCAGTTTCCTTCCATGCCTAGCGTAATCGCTCTGGACGCGATGGGGTCCGACAAAGCGCCGAAGCCGGAGATTGAAGGCGCGTTGCAGGCGGCGCGCCATCACGGCGTCCGCGTGCTTCTGGTCGGGCCGGGACCGCGGCTCAAGACCGAACTGGCGCGCTATCCCGGGGCTCGGCGGCTTCCGGTTGAAGTGGTTCACGCCAGCGAAGTAATCACCATGGACGACAAGGTGGAGGCGATTCGCGCCAAGCGCGATTCGTCGATCCGTGTCGGACTGCGACTGGTGCGCGAGGGGCGCGCCGCGGGTTTTGTGACCGCAGGCAATACGGGCGCTGCCATGGCTACGGCCAAAGTTGTGCTGGGCGCGCTGCCAGGCGTGGATCGTCCGGCGCTGGCGGCGGCGTTTCCTACGGTCCTGAACACGGCGGCCATTCTGCTCGACGTCGGCGCGAACGTGGATTGCACGCCCGTTAACCTGGAGCAGTTCGCGGTGATGGGCGATATCTACTGCCGTTCGATATTCGGCATGAAGCATCCGCGAGTGGGCCTGCTTTCGATCGGAGAAGAAGAGAGCAAAGGCAATGACCTGACCCGCGCCGCGTTCAAACTGCTCAAGCGGCTTCCCATCAACTTTATTGGCAATGTAGAAGGCCGCGACTTATATAACGGCGATGTGGACGTGATCGTGGCCGACGGATTTGTCGGCAATGTCGCATTGAAGAGTTCGGAAGGCGTCGCGAAACTGGTTCGCGCGGTGCTAAAAGAAACCTTGAAGTCGACGATCACACGGCAGGTGGGCGCATATCTTTCGCGCAATGCGTTTTCCGATTTCAAGAAGCGATTAGATCACACCGAGTATGGCGGCGCGCCGCTGCTGGGCGTTAAAGGCGTATGCATCATCACGCACGGATCGTCGAATACGAATGCCATCAAGAACGCAGTGCGAGTGGCGGCGGAATTCGCCGAAGGCAAAGTAAACGAGACGATTGAGCGTGAACTGGCGGAGCTAAGCGTGGCGGTCCCGAGCCCAGTACTTAGCACTTAGCATTTAGGCTTACCGACATTTGCGAGTTTTGGCTAATTGCTAAGTGCTAAATGCTAATTGCTGAGTGCCGGCAACTCAACATCTCAATGACGAGTTCATCTTTTCCGATTGCTTTTCTCTTTCCTGGTCAAGGCTCGCAAGCCGTCGGCATGGGCAAAGAGCTGGCCGCGAACTACCCGGTTGCGCGCCGGACTTTTGAGGAAGCTGACGAGGTGGTCGGCTACAAGCTGTCGCAGCTTTGCTTTGAAGGTCCGGAAGAAAAATTGAAGCTGACCGAGATCACGCAGCCCGCAATTCTGACAGCGTCGGTGGCGGCGTGGCGCGTGCTGCAGGAAAAAGCTCCGAAGACGGACTTTATTGCCGATTATGTTGCTGGGCACAGCCTGGGCGAATATTCGGCGCATGTTGCCGCAGGCACGCTGACGTTTGCCGACGCGGTGCGGACGGTTCGTAATCGCGGCAAGTATATGCAGGAAGCGGTGCCGGTGGGCGTAGGCGCGATGGCGGCGATTCTTGGAATGACGGTTAACCAGGTCAGCGCGATTGCGAACGAGGCCGCGCAGGGAGAAGTTTGCCAGGCCGCCAATATCAACTCGCCCGAGCAAATCGTGATCTCGGGACACGCCGGGGCCGTGGATCGCGCCATCAGACTAGCCACCGAACGCGGAGCGAAGAAGGCGGTGAGCCTGCCGGTCAGCGCTCCCTTCCATTGTTCGCTGATGCAACCGGCGCAGGATCGTCTGGCGGCCGACCTCGACGCTCTGAGTTTTCACAATCCGCGGCGTCCGGTGGTCTGCAATGTCGACGCGGCGATTGTCGATTCCGCAGAGGCGTCGCGCCACGCCCTGATTCGCCAGGTGACCGGCGCGGTAAAGTGGGAGCCTTCGGTGCGGTTGCTGATCGATAAGGGAATCAGCCTGTTTGTTGAAGTCGGCCCGGGAAAAGTTCTCTGGGGACTGATGCGGCAGATCGACCGTTCGAAGACCTGCGTGACGGTCGGGGATGAGGCTTCGCTCGAGAAGACGCTGGCGCAGATGGCGGCCTTGGCAGCGTAGCGCGTCAGTTTCACGATAGCGCACACAAAACGCTGAACCACCAAGGACACGAAGGAAATGTCTAAGGCTAAAAACCTTCGTGATACTTCGTGTCCTTGGTGGTTAGCGTTTTCGGCCGTTCCCACACGAGCTAGTACGGATATACCGTCAACGTCTTATCCGACTTCTGCACGAACATGCGGGCGTGCTCGGCGCGCTCGTTCACAACTACCTCAACCACGACCCCTCCGCTGCCCAAACCTTTTGTGTTGGCCGATCCGTAAATCCTGTAGGACTTGATGAGGCCCCACTCGCCGCCCGGTCCCCAGTCGCGATAGAAGTCCGCGTAAGTGTACTGAGAAAATTTCTGCTGATGCTTTTGCCAACCGGGGTCGTTGAAATAAATGGCGTAGGCGGTTTCGTAATCCTGGCGCTGAAGCGCGGCAAAGAACTTGTCCACGCTGTGCTCCTCCGGCCAGTTGCGGTACATCCAGGCCAATGCGGCTAGAGCGACTACGATCACTACCGTCAGCGTGATCTTGATCTTCCGCCGCCGCGCCTTCGCGGGGTCGTAGGGATGGGCGTCGAGCAAGGTCATAAGTCTGCGCTAAGCATAACGGATTCCCAAAGGATAAAGGTAGGAGAAGCACCTAAAGCGCAGGATCGAACTGCCGATGTACGTCTAGTGAGCCAGAAAATGGCGGGAGGCGATTTCGTGGCCTGCCCGTGCTAACCGCAGAGTAGGACCCATGGATAAGATACGAGCGCTCATCGTGGACGACTCCTCGGTGATGCGCAAAATAGTCGAGCGTTCGCTGCGACAGGCGGGCGTCGAACTGGAAAAGGTTGTGGAAGCCGCGAACGGGGCCGAAGCGCTGGCCGCGTTGCAGGGCAACGTAGTCGACCTCATCCTGTGCGATATCAACATGCCGGTCATGGACGGGCTGGAATTCGTCCGCCAGGCCGCCACGGCAGAAACCGCCAAAGGTATTCCGATCGTGATGATCACAACCGAAGGCAGCGAATCGCACGTGGTGCAGGCGCTGTCGGCCGGGGCTCGAGGATACATCCGCAAGCCGTTTACTCCCGATCAGGTGAAAGAGCACGTCCTGCCGCTGCTGGGGAAGAAACCATGAGTAACCATGGCGGATCGACCAACCGGTCTCACGGGGAGAACTGGCTGCCCATTCTCGAACTGGCGATCCAGGAAGTTTTCGAGATCATGGTGGGATGCCAGGTGAGGCCGGTGGCGCCATCCGAGCACAAGGCGAATGAGGAATTCACCGCCATGGTCGGTTTGGCCGGAGCGTTGTGCGGAATTCTAACGGTCTGCTGCGACGCGAAGACCGCCCGCCAGATTGCCACGCGCATGCTCGGGGACGCAGCCGGATCCGAAGACCAGGCGGCGGACGCGCTCGGAGAGATTTGCAACATGATTGCCGGAAACTTCAAGAACAAGCTCACGGGCACGGATGAACAATGCATGTTGAGCGTGCCTACCATCATCAGCGGCGGGGAATATACTTTCCGTTCGCTGGCTGATGGGGATTCCATGGAAACCGCCCTGCTGTTTGAAGGGGCGCCGATTTTCGTTCGTTTGCAACTGCACAGCTGATCCCAGCTAATCCCAAACCTCGAATCTCCTCCAGAAAAGTTTGCCGGGTTTCGCCGGGCAGAGTTTTCCTCGCCGGCAAACTCTAAGACGCTTCTTATGTTTCTTTCGCCCGCTGCCACTCCTAAGCGGTTTAGAACCAGGCCATTCATTGAAGATGCTCCCATGTTCGTCGTGGCGATTGGCTTGCTTCCTATCCAACTACAAGGAGCCAATGTGGACAGCGGATTTTATGCAGCGTGCGCGGGGTTACAGGCGCAGAGCCAGGCGCTTGATGTGGTGGCGCACAATCTTGCCAATCTGAGCACAGCCGGCTTTCGTGGCGACCAGGCGACGTTCCAGTCCCTGCTGACGGCTTCGCGCCCGGGGGGGCCGAATGTACTCAGCAATGTAGTCAACTCGGCGCTCAACTCGGCGACAAATAATTTCGGAGTGCTCGAAGGGACGCACATGGATATGACTCCGGGCAATCTCGAAACAACCGGAAACCCGCTTGATGTGGGGATCGAAGGCGGCGGCTTTTTTGCCATTCAGACGGCGCGCGGCATACGGTACACCCGCAACGGAAGTTTCCAGGTGTCAAGCAGTGGAGTACTGGTCACGAAAGCGGGGGATCCCGTGCTCGGCGATCCTACACCCGGAGCTAGCGGCGTAATCAATGTTCCGGCAGGACCGGTCTCGATCGCTTCGGATGGAACGCTCTCAGTACGTGGCGCGGTGGCGGGCAGTATCCGTCTGGTGGAGTTCGCTGCTGGGACAAAGCTCGCACCGGAGGGTGAAACCCTGCTCGCCGCCCCCGAGGGCAGCGCCAAACCGGCGCCGAAAGCGGCGCTCAGGCAGGGCGTGATCGAAACTTCGAACGTCAATTCCATCAGTGCCGTAGTGACCCTGATTGGAGTGCAGCGGCAGGCCGAAATGTTGCAGCGCGCCATGACGCTCTTTGACAACGAATTTAACCGCATTGCCAGCACCGACCTGGCAAGAGTCTAGGGAGGAAACTATGTTTCGAGCACTCTATACCGCGGCCAGCGGAATGCAGGCGCAGCAAACGAATCTGGATACCATTGCCAATAACCTCTCTAACTCCAGCACCGCCGGCTTTCAAAGCCGCCGCATGCAGTTCCAGGATCTGATCTACCAAAGCATGGTGATGCCGGGTGCGGCTGCCTCCCAGCAAACCACCGTGGCCACGGGCCTGCAGATTGGACTGGGCACTCGTCCGGCCGCCTCCGAGATCATTCAGTTGCAGGGCAATCTCAATGCGACCGGCAATCCGCTCGATCTGGCTATCGAAGGGCAGGGACTATTTCAAGTGCTGTTGCCGACGGGCGAGACCGCCTACACGCGCAGCGGCGCCTTCCACCAGGACGCGCAAGGCAATGTGGTTACCTCTGACGGGAATCCGCTGCAGCCGGCGGTGACGATACCGGCGGGAGCCACCTCGATCACAATCTCTCCGGACGGCACTTTGTCAGTCACGCTCGCGGGGCAAACCGCGGCGCAGCAGGTGGGAAGCCTGCAACTCGCGCTGTTTCCGAATCCGGGCGGATTAAACAGCGTCGGCAAGAATCTGTATCTTGCGACCACGGCTTCAGGCGATCCCGCCGTCGGCACGCCCGGCGGCACCGATGGTTTGGGACAGATCGAGCAAGGGTATCTCGAACAGTCGAACGTCAGCGTGGTCGATGAGTTCATCAACATGATCGTGGCGCAGCGTTCCTACGAAGCCAGTTCGCGCGTGATCGATGCCGCCAATCAAATGTTTCAGTTGGTCAACACTATGGGTAAGTAGACAAAGGGCAAGTAGAAGGAGCCGAGTGATTACCCGATCGAAGTTCGCCCGCGTCTTATTCGCCTTCGGAATCCTATTGAGTTCAGTCCTCCTGGCCAAGCTTTCCGCCGGACTCCCAGCGAAAGAGTCGCGCATGCCGCCAACTACGGCAACGCGGCAGGAAGTGTGGCGGGCGGTGTTGGCTGAACTCAAACGAGAGGAGGTGTCGGAAGAACAACTGCCGCAGATCGAGGATCTCGATCTGCCGGGGGCTCTCCCATTGCTTGCCAACCGGAGCTTGCGCGTTTCGTCTGCCTGCTGGGACGAGGCGGCTCGACGCACTCAATTCCGCCTGGAATGCGGCGAACCGGGGCAGTGTCTGCCGTTTCTGGTCTATGTCCATGACTACGTCCAGGAGGACCAGAATACGAGCGCGCGAGCCAGATCGTGCCGGCCATCACTGCAGTCGCGCCTGAGACCGGAGACTCCGCCGAAACCAGTGGTGCGCGCGGGAGACCGGGCGACGGCGTTGTTCCTCTCCAACCGTTTGCGAATGACTGCCAGCGTGACTTGTCTGGAGCGCGGCCGCGAAGGCGAAGTGATTCGCGTGCGCAGTCGGGATGGGCGCGTTTTTCGGGCACGGATTTCTGGTCCTGCCCGGCTGGAAGCTGTGCCGCAGCAATGAGCAATAAGCAGAGCAATGAGCAATGAGTAGAGACGGGGCTTGCCCCGTCTCAGGCAGCGCGGCACTGCCGAGACGCGGCAAGCCGCGTCTCTACCGATGCGTTGTTGTTAGTCGAACAAGGAGGACGTAAGTGAAAACTGTGCTGTGTTGCCTCCTCCTGCTGACGGCGAGTGGGCTGAACGCGAAGAAGCGGGAGTCTCAGGACGATAGTCTGGCAAAATATCTCGCCCGTGTGCAGATCGCACAACCGCCTGCACCGGCTCTCTCCCTGGGGAGCATTTGGGTGGATTCGGGACGGATGGCGTCCCTCAGCGCCGATTACAAGGCGATGACTACTGGGGACCTGATCACGGTCGTCGTGGTGCAAGGCGTGACCTCGTCGAACGCCGGCGCGATCGGCGCGGCACGGACGTTCAACACCAGCTCAGGCATCGATTCAGTGCCAGTCGTAGGGGTGGGAGCGGCCCAGAGCCTGCTCGGGCTGCACTCGGCGGAGAACTTGTCCGGCAAGAGCCAGGCTTCCTCGGCTACCAGCCTGACTACCACGCTGGCGGGCCGCGTGGTCGCCGTTCTGCCGAGCGGCAACCTGGTGGTCGAGGCCGAGCGCATCATCAACATGAACCACGAGAAACAGACCATTGTGTTGCGGGGCATCGTGCGCCGCGGCGATATCGGGCCGAACAACACAGTCGCTTCGAACACCATTGGCGATCTCGAACTGGAGATCAAGGGCAAAGGCGTGATCTCGGATGGGGTGCGGCCGCCGCATCCGGTGCTGCGCGCCATCCTGCGCATTCTCAATTTTTAGGAGTCTCATTCCTATGCATATGAAAGCCGCTTTCTCCGCCGGTCTTCTTCAGGTGCTCATCCCGGTGCTCGTTCTAATGTCCGTGTTTTCCGTAGCCCTCTACGCCGCCGAACCGGTGGCGGTGAAAATCCGCGATCTGACCAGCGTCGAAGGCGTACGGGAAAATCCACTGATTGGGTACGGCATGGTAGTTGGACTCACGCGCACCGGGGATAGCCAGCAGACCGCGTTCACGACTCAGACCCTGGCGAACATCATGCAGCGCATGGGCGCGCAGATTCCGGCGGCGACGGCGCGCGTCAACAATGTGGCGTCGGTGTTCGTGACGGCCAGCCTCCCGGCATTCGCGCGGCCCGGCATGCAGGTGGACGTAACCGTCTCTTCGATCGGCGATGCCAAGAGCCTCGAAGGCGGCCTGCTTCTGCTCACTCCGCTTTATGGCGCGGACGGGCAAGTCTATGCCGCTGCCCAGGGCCCCATCGCGGTGGGAGGGTTTGCCGCCGGAGGCGCGGGCGCGACCAAGCAGTTGAACCATCCAACGGTTGGAAGAGTTCCGGCGGGGGGCCGGGTGGAACGCAGTCTGGCGTTCGATTTCAACCATTTGTCTCCGGTGTCGCTGCTCTTGCGCGAGGCGGATTTTTCGACGGCGGGCGAAATCTCCGACGCCATCAACCGCGAATTCGGGCACGACGTCGCGAGCGCGCGCGATGGCGGACGCGTGGAAGTCGACCCGCGCGCAACCGGTGTGGCCAACCTGACCGCGGTCCTCGCCAGAATTGAGAACCTGGCCGTTTCCGTCCACCGGCGGGCGCGCGTCGTGGTCAACGAACGTACGGGAACGATCGTGATGGGGAAAGACGTGCGTCTCGGAGCGGTGTCCATCCTACACGGCGGATTCTCGGTGCAGATTTCGACCGAATATTCCGTTTCCCAGCCCGCCCCATTTTCGTCCGGGAAAACCGAAGTGGTCGGGAGCACTGAAGTTCAGGCCAAGGACAGCATCGCGCGACGCCTCGAAATCGGGGAGGGCGCGAGCATCGACGACCTGGTCAGCGGGTTGCAGAACATGGGC
>Ga0210400_10003265_pt1 | contig 14454 bp, 13 predicted proteins | sample IncBWH26MmetaG_FD_155456 | JGI IMG/M metagenome (GOLD analysis project Ga0210400, IMG submission 155456) | Forest soil microbial communities from Barre Woods Harvard Forest LTER site, Petersham, Massachusetts, United States - Inc-BW-H-26-M | ecosystem: Environmental > Terrestrial > Soil >...
GTCGCTCAGCTGCTCCTGCACGCCGGGGGCAAGCGTGGCGGCGGCGGCCGTGACGCACCCGAGACTCGCCGCCAAACCGAGCAGCGCCAGGCCGCTCGTGATCACCGAACGCACGCGCATCCATGTGCTTTTGTTCATTGAACCTCTCAGTTCCTTGGCGCAAAGCGATCCTAACGGAAACTCGAACAACAAGGACAGATGGTCTCTCACCGTGGTGCTGCATGCAATGGTCTCTCCTCGAACTCGGTGCATCCTACTTCGAATCGTGCAGGCGGCTCCTCCGTCACTCGCGCGCACGGATTGCGAGGTTCTGCGCGGCCCTGCCGATCAGACCATGAACGTCGTAGAGCGCCGATTCGCCGTGGCCACAGCCAGGGTTCGTCCACACACCCCGCACCCCAAATAAAAAAAGGCCTGAAAGACAGGCCCTTTTTTTTGGCGGAGAGGGTGGGATTGACTCGGGCTCTTCAGGCCCTCGCCCTGCGGGCGACGCGTACGCGTCGAGCGGACCCACCTACCTCAAATCTTCCGTTGTTCTCTCCGGTTCTTGCCTGCAATCGAGCACCCTAAACACGACGCACGTCTCGCTGTCGACCTTGTAATACACCGCGTAGGGAAAGCGTTTGGCGAGCAGCCGATGGAAGTCGAACACTCTCATGTGAACGCCAGCGTAGAGTTCTAGAGAGTCGATATCGGAAAAGAGCTGGTCGAGAAAATAATCGCCGAGGCTGCTTCTCTGGCGAGCATAGAACCGCCGCCCGCGGTCCAGATCCTCGAGCGCTGTCGGCAGGATCTTGACTTTCACTCAGCGCGCTTTCGCAGTTCGCGTTTCGCGGCGTCCCAGTCGATCGGCAGCTCCTTGCCCGCATCGTGACGCGCGATGGTCTCGCGTAGCGCCTCCTTGTGCCAAGGCGGAGATTCGAGCCGGGCTTCGTCCCGGCTCAGCGATTCCCATAGCTCTTCCATGGCCCGAAGTTTTTCGTCCCAGGACATATTCTCAATAGCTAATGCGCTCATGGCTACAGGATACCGCTCCGTGTCCTGCCCATCAAAGCGAGCTGGCCCCGCTTTGAGATTGCTTACTCGCATGAAAAATATCTGATTAAAATCCGTATGTTATGCGCAACTCGCGAGGACCGCGCGCCGGGTTGAGACTGGGAGTTTTGCCGCGACGAAGCGTTCGCGAGGGTTACAGGTAATCCTTCCCCGACTCGTCGATAATCCTGAGGTATACCTGCCCTAAGCAGCACCAATTCAACCAGGCGCCTGAGCAAGGCCGACTCGCTGAGCAGTTCCATCGTCGCGGCCGGCAAAATCCGCCATCCGCACCTCTTCTTTCTCGAAGACGGAAGGCCGATCAGCGACCCGGAAATCACCCGCTGGCGTTGGAGCGAGAGCATCAAGGCACTCAATATTCGAAGGCGCGGACCCTACCACCCGCGCATTCCTCGGTGCTCATGCTGGGAAGGAATCTGCTATGGTCGCGAAGCAGCACGGACACAGCGTCGAGGTGATGTTGCGCATGTACGCCGCGTGGCTCGAAGGTGCAACGGAAGCGGATATTCACGCGATCAAAAAAGCGATGGAAAAAACATCCGTTGCACGCGCTGAATTTTTCGCTTCTCGAACCGTAAATACAGTGTCAGATCGCGTCACGCAAATCGTGATTCTTCCCCTGAAATCCCCGAAATTTGGCAGTAGGGAAAGACCTGAGTGACTCAAGTCTCAGAATTGATTCGCAAAAGAAGTGGCGGAGAGGGTGGGATTGCTCGCGGCCGGGGACGACCGCTCGTCCTCCGCTTCGCTCCGGACCGCCGCGGCCAAGCCGCGGCGTCCAAAAATCGCTCTGCGATTTTTGTCGAACCCGGTGGGTTCGTCCACACACCGCGCACCTCCAAAATAAAAAAGGGCCTGAAGACAGGCCCTTTTTTTTTGGCGGAGAGGGTGGGATTCGAACCCACGTGCCGGAATTACCCGACCATCCGATTTCGAGTCGGCGCCGTTATGACCACTTCGGTACCTCTCCGATTAACTTAAAATTTAGCGAATTTACTTAAGTTTTTACGGCATTAACTTAAGCATCGGCGCATTGTGACGCGATAATCAGGGGTGATAGAAACGCATTTGTCAAGGGTTCGCAGGAAGGATTAAACGGTTATTCTAGCTTATCGGCAACGGGCCTGTCTCCACTTGAACTCGCCCCGCCTCACGGAACTCTAAAAGCTCACGACCGTGCGTAATTTGAATTATCACATCTGGCAGCGCTGGACGAAAGTCGTCATTTCGGTTTCGGCTGTCACGCTGCTCTGCACGTGCACGCCCCTGCCGAGCTTGGTCGATCAGATCAAGATTCTCGGCGAGTTGCGGGTGGTGACGCGCAATGGGCCGCTTGCCTATTATCGTGGTCCAGACGGCATACCCGAAGGCCCGGAATATGACTTGGCGCGCCGCTTTGCCGACGAGCTCGGCGTAAAGCTCAAGATAACGCCAGTGCGCACTTATGCCGAGATCTACGACGCGCTCATTACCGGACACGCTCACCTGGCCGCGGCGGGCTTGAAAGTCCCCGCGCAGGAGATCCCCGGCGTCGATTTCGGCCCGGCATATCAGCGGGTCCGCGAGCACTTGATCTACCTGCGCGGTGCGGTGCGGCCGGCTTCGCTTGCCGAAGTGGGCAACGGCGATTTGGAGATAGCGGGCGGCAGTTCGCATGCGAAAACCCTGTACGCCGCACGTAATCTACTGCCGGACCTGGTGTGGGTGGAGAATGACAGTACCAACACCCAGGCGTTGCTGGACGGAGTGGCGGATGGGAGCATCGATTACACCATTGCCGATTCCACCGAATTCGCCATGGCACACGACGCACATCCAGATTTGCGGGTCGCCTTCGATTTCGCCGGCAGCGAATCGCTGGCTTGGGCCGCGAGTGCGCGCGAGCCCGGATTTGTGCGCGAGTTGAACAATTATTTTGCACGGCTGAGTGGCGACGGTGAACTCGCGGCGATCGTCAAACGCTACTACGGCCGCTCCGAAGACCTGGAATTCGCCGGTGCGCGTGGTTTCATGCGGCACCTGCAGAGCCGCCTGCCGCTGTACCAGAAATGGTTCGAAGAGGCGGCTGAACAAAGCAGTCAAGACTGGCGATTGTTGGCCGCGATCGGCTATCAAGAGTCCAAATGGAACCCCTCCGCAGCCTCGGCGTCAGGCGCCAAAGGGCTGATGCAGCTGACCGTGGATACCGCAACCGAGGCCAAGGTATCGAATCCTTCTGACGCTCGGCAGAGCATTTTCGGCGGCGCGCGTTACTTCCGCCAGGTATTCGAGAAAATTCCGACGCATGTGCCGGAGCCGGACCGAACCTGGTTCGCCCTCGCCGCCTACAACATTGGATACGGACATTTGGAGGACGCTCGGGTGCTGACCCAGAAGGCCGGACGCGATCCGGACTCCTGGCAGGACGTGCGCGAATTTCTTCCGCTGCTGGAACAGGAGCACTGGTACTCGCAGACCGAGAACGGATACGCTCGCGGCTGGGAGCCCGTGCGCTACGTCGACAACGTGCGCGGCTACCGAGATTTATTGGAATGGACCTGGGGAGCCGGCGCCGCGAGTCTCAACTAGCGTCGGCTCTCGAAGAAATTCCGCAGCAGCGCGGCGCTTTCATCGCTGCATACACCCCCGAATACGTCGACTCGATGAGCAAACTTCGGTTCGCGCGGCAGATCGATGACGCTGCCGCAGGCGCCTGCTTTCAAATCCCACGCACCAAATACCACGCGCGACACACGCGCGTTGAGGACGGCGCCGATGCACATTGCGCATGGCTCCAAAGTCACATACAGCGTCGTCCTTTCCAATCGATAATTGCGCAATTGCTGCGCGGCCGCGCGTAACGCAACGACCTCCGCGTGCGCGGTCGGATCATGGCTGAGGATCGGCTGATTCCATCCCTCACCGATCACCTGCTCTCCCTGCACCAATACGGCTCCCACGGGAACTTCATCGTCCCGCGCGGCCCGCTGCGCGAGCTCGAGCGCGTGATGCATGAAATCGATGTCCCGAGTCGAACCCACCCCCAAGACTCCTTTGCATCGGCTACCGTCGGCGAAGATAGCGGATCGCGAAGATTGCGCCATACAACACAAACAGCGCCGCGGCACTGTAGCTCAGCGAATTGTGGATGCCGATGACGGAACCGAGCAGTCCGACGCTCAGCCCGCTGAAGGTGCGCAATCCCATCGCAGACATCGAAAATACGCCGATCACCCTTCCGCGAATCTCACCCGGCGCATTCAGCTGCACCAGCGATTGCGCCATCGAATTGAAGCTCAGTTCGACGAATCCTGCGGCCAACAATAATGCGATGGCCAACGGGTAGCTGGTCGAGCGGGCGAATCCGAACAACGCACAACACCATAGCATTGCCAGGATGAATGCGGTGCGCGGCCGCGGCAGCAGCAAGCCGCGGCTTTCGAGTATCACGCCCGCCGCCAATCCCCCGATCGCATCAGCCGCGAGGAGCGCGCTGTAGGAGAAATCCGGGCGTCCGTGGCCAAGATCGAGCGCGAAACCCGGCATTTGCGCCTGGTAGGCATTGCCGACGAAAAAAGCGGAGGCACCGATCAACACGGTCATGGACGCGAGCACCGGATTGCCGGCAACCACCCGCATCGTCGCCCAGACGTCGGCAAGACCGTTGACGCGTTGGGGCGGCGGCACTCCCCTGCCTGCCGCACCATAGGGCGCGCGGATCAGCCAGATGAACGCCGGAAGATAGATGAGCGCGTTGACAAAAATACCGTAGGTTGCCCCGAATACCAGCAACAAGCCGGCGCCGACTGCCGGGCCGATGAGAAAGGCCAGGTAGCGCCCGGTGGCATAGATTCGAACGGCACTCGGCAACTGCTTCAAATCGACGATTTGGTTGATCAACACCTGCGACGCCGGCAGCCAAATCACACCCGCCAGTCCGTGAACTACCAGCAGTATCTTGGCCTTCCACGGCTCTACCGAATCGGTGAGAAACATGAGACCCCAGCAAACCGATACACCGATAAACAGCAACATCCCAGCTTGAATGAGACGTCGAATGTCGAACCGATCGGCCAATCTGCCGGAGAATCCGGCAAACAAGAGAAACGGCAGCCAGTGAGAAATCACCGCGAATCCGCCCAGAGCAGGCGAATGAAACTTTTGAAACATGATCCAGTAGCTGATGACGTGTTCGACGTTGTCGGCCATCATCGCGGCCGTACCCGCCAAGAAATAGATCCTAAAATCGCGGTTGGAAAGAGAAGCAAAGGCGCGATGCGGCGGGGGCGGGCTCGAGTCGCTGGTGTCGGGGTTCAATTGTCTCAGGTACCTGGATGGCTACGATTTCGTCATGAATTGTAGCTGTATCCGCGGAGCACTCCGAGTGCATTGGGCATTTTCGCAAATCGGAAGGGAGGCGGCATCGGTGTCGCCCCCCTCCCCAAGTACCGTCTTGCGCGGTCTTACCTAGAGAACGAAACTAGAAGCGCACTGAGGCGTTCACCGTGAACCATCTGGGCCGTCCAACGCGCGCAATGTTGAAGGGTGCGCCGACATCGGCCGCGGTCTGGAAGTAGGTATTGTATTGGGACTGCGTGAGGTTGGTGACGTTGGCCGACAGCTTCCAGACACTGTGCTCGACCCAGGCCGACAAATTCACCAGGTCATAAGCCCGCTGGTAAGCCGCATCCTGGGGATCCCAGTACGATCGGCCGATGAACGATGCCGCTGCGCGCGAACCAAATTCGTAGCCGCTGAAGTCGTGCTTCCATTCCAGCGTCGTATTCGCGGTATACGCCGGCGCAAATGGCACAGTGAGTCCTTGAATTTGGATTTCCTGACCATTAACGGGGTTGACGTAATTGGGAACCGTGCCCCACGTTGCGTGCAGAACACCCAATCCGACGCTCACCCGGAATCCCTCCGGCAGAGGTGCGGAGACGTCGAACTCTGCCCCGTAGTTGGTGGAGGGGCCGACATTGGTGGTCAAGTCGATGATGTTGTTCCCCGTCAACTGCTGGAACAAATACAACCGATCCTTATAGGTCGTGTAGAAAAAGGCCGCATCCAGCTGGATGGTGTGTTCCAGCAGGGACTTCATGCCCACTTCATAGTTGGTTGCTATCTCGGGACGGTAGGGATGAACGACAAAGTTTTCCTCGATCTCATCGGCGGGGGTGAAACCGCGCGCAATCGTGCCGTAGACATTGAGGTCCGGGCTGAATTTATACTGCACCGAAACCCGGGGCGAGAACTCGTGGCCGGAGAGGCTGTTCGGGGCGATGGGCAGCACTGCGCCGGCGGAGTTTATGTTATTGGTATTCACCGCCGTCAGGACGCTGGTGTAGTACTCCCCGCGCAGACCCGCTTCGAATTGCCAAGCACCATAATGATAGGTGAGGTCGCCGAACAGCGCATATTGCTTCTGTGTCTTGTCGTCTCGATCTAGGTCGCTGGCCACCAGGATGGGGTTGACCGGATCGCCGTTGAAGTTGTTGTCGGCGGCCAGCGCCTCGCTTCTGTGCCCCTGGAAGAATGCACCGACGAGCCAGTCCAAATCCGAGCTCCCGGTCGATGCCAGGCGGAGTTCCTCGCTGTAGACGCGGTTGTCCGCGTTTTGCTGCAGATAATCCAGAGGAATGGGTTTCTTGTTGAAATCCGTAAATCCGCGATAGTAAGACGTGAAAAATGAACTCAACGAGGTGAGCGCAATGTTGGGGTTTATCTGATGGTCGAATTGCAGAGCCACCGATTCCATGTGCCGATTGAACGACGGAATGAAGTAATCATTGACTGAATAAAGGTAAGTTTGCGCGTCGGGGGGCGTGTACATGAGGTTCTGCGAACTCGTATTGAAGTCGTCCGCACTCACCCAGATATGAATCTTGTTGTCCTCGTTCGGCGTGGCTACCAGGGTGACCCGGGCGCCGTGATCGTTGGCATCGCCGTAATCGAATTTATGATACGTGTCGTAGATATACCCGCCATGCGTGTCGTAATAAACGCTGGCCCTGATTCCGACCTTGTCGTCGAGCGGACCGGAAAAAACCGCTTCGTAATTACGCGTGTCATATTCGCCCAATTCGACGTCCGCTTCGCCTTCCCACTTAGTGGTTGGATCCTTGGTGACGTATTTGATGGCCCCGCCAACATTGGCGCCGCCGAACAAAGTGCCCTGCGGACCTTTCAACACCTCGATGCGCTCGATGTCGATCGGCCTCGCTGTCTGACCCTCGAACAACTGCACGTCATTGGCATAAAAACCGACACCCTGCACCACGCCAAACGCGCCGACGCCGCGCAGCGTCACGTCCGGCGTGTTGTCGTGTGCCTCGTCGATATTGAGATTCGTAACCAGTGAGTTCAGGTCGTCGAGCTGAGTTACGTGCGCATCCTCGATGGTCGCCGCCGAGATGGCGGTGATCGATGAGGGAATGTCTCTGAGATTTTCCACGCGCTTTCGCGCCGTGACGACAATCTCGGTTATTTCATCGGGTTTGTTGCTGTCGGCCGACTTCTCGTCCGCAGCGAAGCCTGCTGTTGCGCTGAAAGCGCCGGCCATTCCCAAAGCCAGAGTGGCCAGACCTACCCGCATCCGAACCCCGCGGCTAACCCGTAGTGGGCTGGGTAGACGTACCAATGCACTCATAATAACTCCCCCTGATCGTCGTTTTTACCACCCCTACCGCAGCCGAGCGTGTCGCTGGCTGGCGCAACCGCGGCTGCACATTCTCGTGCAAACGTTTGCACTATATGCACGATCCACGGAATTCGCAAGTGCTTCACAAACGTTGCGTAAATGAAACACCAAGGCCGCGTCGGGGCGGCTGGCTGACAGGCCTACCCCACGGGGTATCGCCAGATAATGGAGTTTCGACCAGGCGGCGGATCTACCGGAAACCGGAACGATCCGTTGCTGAAGATACTCCAGACGCTGCGTAATTCTCGCCCTAGTCGATGTGCTTGCGATGCCTCCATGCTGCTTCCCGAGTGCCGGTTCGAAACGATCAGGAAAAAGGAATCGAGATATGTCCCTGCAGCAGTTCGTTCCAACACCTAAACTCGACGAGTACAAAACGCGATTCAAGGATTTCTTCAAGCTTGAACGACGCGCGGACGGAGTCTTGTTTGTTCAAGCTCATACCAACAGCGGTCCGATCCAGCTCAGCGTGGAAAACCATCGTGCGCTCGGGCAACTTCTCAAGACGATAGGCGCCGATCCTGAGAATGAGCTTTTGATCCTTACGGGTTCGGGAAAGGACTTCATGATGGATTCCGATCCGGAAGGCTTCAAACTGGAGCAGGAGGAGCTTGAATATTGGTCTTATGAATACGCCTACAAAGATGGCCGGATCAACGTCAGCTCTCTGATCAACGATCTGGAGATTCCGACGATCGGAGTTCTCAACGGCCCGGGGTTTCACACTGAAATCTGCCTGATGTGCGACATCTCCATCTGCAGCGACACGGCGGTGATTTTCGATCTGCACTATGACATTGGCTCCGTTCCCGGCGACGGCATTCACAGCTGCTTCCAGGAGCTGCTCGGGGTGAAGCGGGCGGCGTATGCATTGTTGACGGGCGAGGCGATCGATGCAAAGAAAGCCCTGGAGTACGGAATGGTCAACGAGGTGGTACCCAGTGATCAATTGCTTGCGCGAGCCTGGAAGATTGCGGACCACATCATGACCCAGCCGCGAACCACGCGCCGGCTGACCACGCAGATCGTGCGCCGCCCTTGGAGGCAGCGCATCGCTGATGATCTCGACGGCGGCTTTGGCATTCAAATGTTTGCGCATCTCGCCAAGAAGGCGGCCGTTCACGAGCGTAATCACATCGCGTCGACCGTCGACTACGTACGAAAGGGGCGAAAAAACAATTTCGACTAGGTCAATTGGCACTCTATGAAAGACGCGCTTCCAAAAATTCGCCTCGGCTGGATCGGAATAGGTCGGATGGGATACGCCATGGCCCGACTGCTGGCGTCGGGCGGTACCGACCTTACGGTCTACAATCGTTCGCGCGCAAAGGCGGAGCCTCTTCGGGCGCATGGAGCGAAGATAGCGGCCGGCATCGCCGACTTACGGCAATGCGACGTGGTGTTTGTCATGCTATCCACCGACGACGTCGTCAAAGACGTATTGGTCGGGACGGACGGTGTTCTGACGGATAATTCCCGCGTGCGACTGTTGATCGATTGTTCGAGCATCTCCGTGGAAATGTCGGCACAACTGCGACAGACGCTGGCGAAATCCGGGGTCGCCTTCCTTGCGGCACCCGTCAGCGGAAATCCGCATGTGGTCGAGACCGGACAGGCGAGCTTCGTGGTGTCGGGACCGCGAAATGCCTTCGATGAAATCCGGCCTTTTCTGCTGGAAATGGCACGAGCCGCCACCTATGTCGGAGACGGCGAATTGGCGCGGGTGGCAAAAATCTGCCACAACGTGTGGCTGGGGGCGCTTACTCAATCGCTCGCAGAAGTGACCGTTCTGGCGGAAAAAGCCGGCATGACGAGAACGTCCTTTCTGAATTTTCTAAACAACAGCGCCTTGGGATCGATCTACACCAAGGGCAAGGCGCCGCATTGGGAAAGTCTTGATTTCACCGCCGCCTTTACGCCGCTGTTGATGCGAAAGGATATGGATCTCGGCCTTACACTTGCCCGCAAACTGGACGCGCCGATGCCGCTGTCATCGATGACGCGCGAAATAATCCAAAGCCAGATCAATCACGGCTTCGTTGACGTCGATTTCTCGACTCTGCTCGTCTTGCAGGCCAAATCCGCGGGGTTGGATCTGGTGCCGGAAGGCGACGATTGATCCGCAACGGCATCTGTACGATCTAAAGCCATCGAACTGATACTATGCTCCGAATCAGCCCTGAGCGGGGAGCTTCGCGGCTGCGAAAATGGCGAACTAGCGGTTGCGGGAGAATGCGATGGGACAGGCGTGCGCCGTTCCGATCTACTCATTTGCAGACGAGGTCCCGGGCGCTCGTTTCGGCATCCGTTCCGAACTGGTCGCGGCCGGAAACCGCCTGCCTCATCGACATGACTATTTCGAGGTGCTGTTCTTCGTCTCGGGCGATTCGCCGCAGCGCATTTCCATTCGTGAATATCTCAGCCGGCGCGGCAGCATTTTTTTCATTTCGCCGATGACTGCGCACCAGGTGAGTTTCGATCCGTCCAACCGCTGCTTCATCGTCTACTTTGATCTGGCTTTTCTTCGTCCCGATCTTGCCTCGTGCACGGAGATCGACACCGAGCTCCTGGCGCGGGCGCCTGAGCTTGCACCGTTCGCTTATCAGCAGGATATCGACTTCATTCTGTCGGAAAGGGATATCACGCTCTTGAAGGCGTTATGCGACCGAATGCTCGCGGAGCGCGCATGTCCGCGGCTCTGTTCGGAGGAGATGATCCGCTCCTACCTGGCGATCCTGCTCTCCGAGGTCACTCAGCGCTATGAGCGCCAAATCCGAGCGCTGATGCGCGATCGCCCCCCGAACGGCGGCGGCGAACGGCATGTCAAGCGTGTGATGAAGTTCATCGACGAGAATCTCGCGATGAAGATGTCGCTGACGGGTGCCGCGCAGAGAGTTGCGGTTTCTCCGAACTACCTTGCAAGTCTTCTCAAGCGGGAGACAGGCAAGACCTTCGTTGAACTCGTCACCGAAAAGCGGATCGATCGGGCCTGCGAAATTTTGACGTTCACTGCCGAGCGCGTGTCGCAAGTTGCCGATGCGGTCGGTTTCTCCGATTTCGATTATTTCTGCCGGCGCTTCAAGCAAGTCACGGGTCAGACACCGCTTCAGTTTCGAGCATGCCACCGGGCATCTGAAGAATCTCCAGCAGCACCGTAATTCCGAACCTTCACCCGCGGCGGGTCATCCCCTATTGTCGATTCAGCGACACTGAGGGACTGTGGAAATGACGGGATACCCGACAACCAGGCTCGAAGAGCTACGCCGGCTCGCAGCGCAAATTCGTCTCAACGCGGTGCGGATGGTGGGAATTCAGGGCTTTGGCTATTTGGGCCAGGCACTTTCGGCAGGCGACATCTACGCGGTGCTCTTCGGTAGCGGGATACTGCGACCGCAGCACGACCGGTTTGTCCTGTCGCCGGGCCACTACGTGGTGGTGTTCTATGCCGTCGCAGCCGAGCTGGGTTTGATCGAACGTCGTGAGCTCGAATCCTATGGCCTGGATGGCGCCCTGCTGGAAGCGATCAGCACCGAGCGGACACCTCTGATCGATCTGTGCTGCGGGTCGCTCGGTCAGGGTTTGTCCGGGGCGATCGGTTTCGCTCTCGCATCGCGCTTTGCCAATGACGATCGGCGTACGTTCGCGTTTCTGAGCGATGGTGAGATGGAAGAGGGTCAGGTTTGGGAAGCCGCAATGTTTGCGGCACACCACAAGCTCTGCCAGCTCGTCGCCGTCATCGATGCCAATAACTCCCAGGTCGATGGGACGGTCGCGTCGGTGACGAGCATTGAACCCCTCGCCGACAAATGGCGGGCATTTGGCTGGCACGTGGAGGAAGTCGACGGGCATGATGTGGCGGCGCTGCTCGCGGCATTCTCCGCTTCGTCACAGGGCAAGCCGCTGGTGGTGATTGCGCGTACCCACATACTCGGACGGATGAAATCGTTCCCACCGACGGTCGACGGCCATTTCATCAAGCTCGAACCTGAGCTCGAGGCGGCGGTGATCGCGGAGCTGCAGGATATCCATGCATAAGCCGCCCTACGGCATCGTTCTCAAGCCCTATGGCAACGCCCTCGTCGAGCTGGCCCGCAGGCGGCCGGATATCATTTGCCTGGGCGCCGATCTCACGCGCCAGACTGAAACCGACCTGTTCCGCGACCAGATCCCCGAACGGTTCATTAATGTCGGCATGGCCGAGGCGAACATGATGGGCATCGCCGGCGGCCTCGCCCGCGCCGGCCACACGGTATTCGTCAATAGTTTCGGCGTGTTTTGCACGCGGCGCTGTTACGATCAGGTCGCCATGGCGGTCGCCTATCCCAATCTCAATGTGAAGATCGTCGGTTTCATGCCCGGCGTTTCCAGTCCTGGCGGACCGAGCCATCAGGCGACGGATGACATCGCGCTGATGCGTGCGCTTCCCAATATGACAGTGGTTGATTTGACCGATGCGACCGAGATCACTCAGGCCGTCAGCGCCGTCGCCGACCATGAGGGACCGGTGTACCTGCGGCTGAAACGCGGCGAGATACCGGTGATTTTCGATGAGAAGCATCGTTTCTCCCTGCGCAAAGCGCAGGTGCTGGTGCGCGGAGCCGACGTGTGTATCGTCGCCGCGGGCATGATGGTTCCGGCTGCGTTGGCCGCGGCGGAAACGCTCACCGAGCATGGCCTCAGCACGGCGGTTGTCAACTCGCCGGTCATCAAGCCGCTTGATGCCGAAACAATTCTGCGCCAGGGGTGCACCGCGCGCCTCATCATCAGCGCTGAAAACCATTCGATCGTGGGAGGGCTGGGGTCGGCGGTGGCCGAAGCGCTCGCGGAAGCCGGCATTGGCGTACCGTTGCGCCGGATCGGCCTCGACGATGTGTTTGCCGAGTCCGGAAGCAGGGAGTTCCTGTTCGAGAAGTATGGGTTGGGGGTCCGCAATATCGTGCAAACAGCATGGTCGCATCTCGGCAAGGGCGGTCCGGCGCCCAAGGTCAAGGAGATCGAGTCAATACCGGGAAGTTATGCGCCGGTCTGATGACTTGATTTCAAGACGAACAGTCACCCAGGCCGGATTGATGTGTATTGCGGCGGTCGCAGGCGCGGGCGTGGCGCGCGCACAGCAGCGGCTGCGCATCGCCTTTGCCAATTTCAACGATGAAGCAAGCTTTGGAACGCTGGTTCTGCGGGGCATGCGCGAGGCCGCCAAGAAACGTCCTGACCTCGACGTTACCTTCTACGACAACAAGGCGGACGTCACCCGGGCCGTCGAGAACGCGCGTCTCGTGGTGACCACCAAACCCGGCGCTTTCATTGAATACAGCAGCGTATCTGCAGCGGCCAATCCGCAGATTGCCCGCATCGTGAAGGGGGCAGGCTTGCCCACTGTCTCCGTCCAATCCAGGGTGCCGGATACGCCGTTGTTTGCGGTCGACAACGAATTGGCGGGCTATTCCGGCGGGAAGGCCGTTGCCACGGCCGCAAAAAAACGCTGGCCAGGTACGCCTGCCGTGTTTCTGATTTCACTGCCGGAAGGCGGCCCGGTATTCCTCGATCGCGCGAAGGCGGCCAGAACGGGGATACTGGAGATATTCCCGGACGCGGCGATCTCGGAGGAGTCTTCGAAGGACGACCCCAAGATCGCAAGCGCCATCACCACATCGTTCCTGACCAGAAATCCCGGAAGGAAGGTCATCATTTTCTCGCATGTGGACGGCATGGGAATTGCCGCGCTGACGGCGGCACGTAACTCGGGTCGCGAAGCCGATGTGCTCATCAGCTCAACCGGCGGCGAGGCCGTCGTATTTCCAGAAATCCGCAAGCCGAATTCCGCCTATGTGGGAACCTTTTCGTTTTTCCCCGACGAATGGGGCGCGGACCTGCTCGCGCTGGCCACCAAACTCGCCCACGGAGAGTCGATTCCGGACACTACCCGGCCCGCGCGACAGCTGTTCGTCGATGCGGCCAACATCAACCAATATTACGCGCGGCCTTGATGGCTGTGGAGCAATTCGGATGGTTGAGCTGCGAGCTTTCGGAATAGAAAAACGATACGGCGGCGCGCATGCGTTGCGAGGTGTCGATTTCGAACTGAGGCCCGGGGAGGTGCATGCGCTTCTCGGAGAGAACGGCGCCGGAAAATCGACGCTCGTCAAGATCCTCTCCGGCCTGGTCGCCGCAGACGCGGGCCGGATCGAACTCGATGGTGCGCGGGTCAATCCGCGCAACGCCGCCGCGGCCCAGGCACTCGGTGTCCAGACCGTACACCAGGAGCTCGAGCTGGCCGCTCCGTTGTCGGTGGCGGAAAATATCTTCATGGGCCGCCTGCCCACCAAGAACGGAATGATTGCCCGTGCCGAACTTCGCCGCAACGCGGTGGCAGCGCTGCAACGCATTGGCGCGACGATCGATCCCGATGCCATCGTAGCGAGCTTGTCGGTCAGCGACCGGCAAGTCATCGAGATCGTGCGAGCCATCGTCCGCGACGCTCGTATTCTCATTCTGGATGAGCCGACCGCGGCGCTTCCGGCGCGCGAAGTGGACCGGCTTCTTGCAGTGATACGACGTCTCGCCGAGAAGGGCGTCAGCGTGATTTATGTTTCCCATCGCCTGGAGGAAGTGACCCGTATCGCAGATCGGGTGACCATCCTGCGTGACGGCCGGCGCGTCGCCGAACTCGAAAAAAGCCAGATCGATCGGGCGACGCTGGTTCGAAATATTCTTGGACG
>Ga0210400_10003266_pt1 | contig 14452 bp, 11 predicted proteins | sample IncBWH26MmetaG_FD_155456 | JGI IMG/M metagenome (GOLD analysis project Ga0210400, IMG submission 155456) | Forest soil microbial communities from Barre Woods Harvard Forest LTER site, Petersham, Massachusetts, United States - Inc-BW-H-26-M | ecosystem: Environmental > Terrestrial > Soil >...
CTCCGCATACAGCCGCGTGCCGGTGTACCGCGGCAGTTTCGATAACATCATCGGTATGGTGCACGCGTTCGACGTGCTCAAGGTCGGGCCCGACGCGCCGCTCCCCATCCGGGCGGTTGCCAAGGCCGTCGACCATCAACCCTGTGCGGAGCTCATGGCCATCATGCTGCGCGACCGGCGGCACTTAGGGATCGTGGCGGACGCCGCGGGCCACAACGTCGGGATCGTGACGCTCGAGGACCTCCTCGAAACGGTCGTCGGCGACATCCGGGACGAGCACGACGAGGCATGATCGATCGCCTGTTGACCGAGTTCTCGGAGGGCAAGCGCGCCGCCCTCGCCCGCGCCGTCAGCATCGTCGAAAATCACCGCCCGGGGGCCGACACCATTCTGGGGGCGTTGCACCCGCGCATTGGCCGGGCGCGGCGGATCGGCATGACCGGACCGCCCGGCGCGGGCAAATCCACCCTCACCACGCGGCTCGTCGAGTCGATGCGCGCGGAGGGACTGACCGTCGGCGTCCTGGCCGTCGATCCGACCTCGCCCTTCACCGGCGGCGCGCTGCTCGGCGATCGCATCCGCATGGAATCGGTCGCGCTGGACCCAGGTGTCTACATCCGCTCCCTCGCCACCCGCGGCGCGCTCGGCGGCCTGTCGTCGGCCACTCGTGACGCGGCCGACGTGCTCGATGCCTTTGGGTTGCTGCGGGTCATCATCGAGACCGTGGGCGTCGGCCAGAGTGAGCTCGATATCGCCCGGACCGCGGATACAAGTGTCGTCGTCCTGGTGCCGGAGTCGGGCGATGCGATCCAGGCCTTGAAGGCCGGCCTCATGGAGATTGCCGACTTGTTCGTGGTCAACAAGTCCGATCGTCCGGGCGCCGACCGGCTGCGTAAGGATCTGGACGCCGCGCTGCACATGCGCGCCCGATCCGACTGGACGCCGCCGGTCGTGGCGACCGTTGGCGTCGAGGGCACGGGGATCCCCGAGCTCCGGGCGGCGCTTGATCGCCATCACCAGTATCTTATTGACAGTGGCACGCTCACCGAGCGACGCAAGGCCCGGTGGCGAGAGCGCGTGATGGACGCCGTCGATCAGCGGCTTCGGGCCCGCCTGTGGGGGGATCCCGGAACGCAGGAGTGGCTCGCGGCGCAGCTTGACCCGCTCGACGCGGGGACGACGACCCCGCTCGCCGTTGCCGACGCACTGCTGGCCCGCAAGGGGGAGACATGACGACGATTCCGATTGTCGAAGAACTCGAACGCCTACGGCAAGAAGTCGCCATGTGGCGCGCGCGATACGCATCGGGCGAGACACGCCCCGTCGCGTTCACGAACTCTGGTGGCGAGGTCGCGCCGCTGTACACGGCCCTCGACGTGCCCGCACCGCAGGAGTTGTCCGACGCGCTCGGGCTCCCCGGCGCCTATCCCTACACGCGGGGCATTCACCCCACCGGGTACCGCGGCCGCCTGTGGACGATGCGCCAGTTTGCCGGGTTCGGCAGCGCGCGCGACACCAATGCCCGGTACAAGTTCCTCTTGAGCCACGGCCAGACCGGCCTCTCAGTGGCGTTCGATTTCCCGACGCTGATGGGCTACGACGCTGACCACCCGCGTGCCGAGGGCGAGGTTGGGAAGTGCGGGGTGTCGATCTCTTCGCTGGCCGATATGCAGACGTTGTTCGACGGCATCCCGCTCGACAAGGTGTCGACGTCGATGACGATCAACGGTCCGGCCATCATTCTGTTCGCGTTTTATGTCGTGGCCGCGGAACGCCAGGGCGTGCCCTCGGAGGCGCTGCGCGGCACGATCCAGAACGACATCCTCAAGGAATACATGGCCCAGCATGCCTGGGTCTATCCGGTCGAGCCGGCGCTCCGCCTCATTGTCGATTGCTTCGAGTGGGCGGCGGTGCACGCGCCTAAGTGGAACACGATCTCCATCTCCGGCTATCACATCCGCGAGGCCGGCGCGACCGCGGCGCAGGAGTTGGCGTTCACGCTCGCCGATGGCTTCACGTACGTCGAGCGCGCGCTGGCCCGAGGGCTGGCCGTCGACACGTTCGCGCCCCAGCTCTCGTTCTTCTGGGACATTCACAACGACTTCTTCGAGGAGATCGCCAAGCTCCGCGCCGCGCGCCGCATCTGGGCGCGGCACCTCCGCGAACGCTACGGCGCGCGTGACCCGCGGTCGTGGGCGATGCGGTTCCATTCGCAGACCGCGGGTGTGACGCTGACCGCGCAGCAGCCGATGAACAACATCGCGCGAGTGGCGTATCAGGCGATGGCCGCCGTGCTCGGCGGCACGCAGTCGTTGCACACGAACTCGATGGATGAGACGCTGGCGCTGCCGACCGAGGAGGCCGTGGAGGTCGCACTGCGGACGCAGCAGATTCTGGCGTACGAGACGGGTGTGGCCAACGTCAGCGACCCATTGGGTGGGTCGTACTACATCGAGGCGCTCACCGATCAACTCGAGCAGCAAGCCGAGTCGTTGTTCGCCGAGATCGGCGGGGTGGGCGGCGTCGTGCGGGCGCTGGAGACCGGTTGGCTCCAGCGCCGGATCGCCGAGTCAGCGGCACGGCAGCAGTGGGAAACGGAGCAGCGGCTGCGCCTCACCGTGGGCGTCAACGCGTTCGAGCGTGAAGAAGGCGAGATCACCATTCCGTTGCTCAGGGTCGGCGAGGAGGCCGGGCAAGAGCAGCGCGAGCGGTTGGCCGCGCTCCGGGCTCGGCGAGATCCTGCTGCCGTTCAGCAGTCCCTCAACCGCTTGCGTGACGCAGCAGCCTCGGACCAGAACGTGCTCCCGGCGCTCCTCGACGCTGTTCGCGCCGAGTGCACGCTGTTCGAGATCCGCTCGGCGATGGAGTCGGTGTTTGGCCACTACCGGGAGCCCGTCTTTTTCTGAGCACCCCCTGGTGGTCGACGTACTTCGATGCCCAGTACCTGCGCGAGTACGAACCGATCTTCTCGGTCGAGCAGGATCGGCGTGAAGTGGCAAGGCTGATCGAGTTACTGGCGCTCCCAGTGGGGAGCCGCATCCTCGACGTGCCCTGCGGGCAAGGCCGCCACGCCCGGTTGCTGTCGGAGGCTGGCTACCGCGTCGAAGGGGTCGACTACTCCCGCCACCTGTTGGCCGTCGCCCGCGCCAACGATACCCTGAGCCACTATTCCCGGCACGATATGCGCCGCCTTCCGGCCGGGTGGACCGGCCGGTTCGACGCCGCTGTCAACCTGTTCACGTCGTTCGGGTTCTTCGCCGATCCCGGCGACGACCAGCGGGTGATCCACGAGTTCGCGCGCGTGATCCGGCCAGGCGGCGTCCTGGTATGGCATGGCAGTAGCCGCGACGGGGTGATGGCCCGATTCCTGGCCCGCGACTGGTGGACGACGGATGACGGCACGGTTGTCGCGCACGAACGGTCGTTCGATCCGCTGGCGGGGATTCTGACCGTGCTGGCGACGTGGCGGTCGCCGGCGAACCCCCGCCGCGGGCTCCCACGCCATGGGGAGCGCGAGTACCGGATCCGCCTGTACACGGCCACGCGTCTGGCCGAGCTGTGCGTCGCCGCGGGATTGATCGTCGAGCAGAGCTACGACGACTGGAACGACGTGCCCCTGACCCGTCGCACCTCGTCGATGACGCTGGTCGCCCGCAAGACCGCACAGTAGACTTTGTCGACGATGGCCAGGCCCATTCGTGTGCTCGTCGCTAAACCCGGTCTCGATGGTCATGACCGAGGCGCCAAAGTCGTCGCCGCCGCGCTGCGGGACGCTGGCATGGAGGTCATTTATACGGGTCTCCACCAGACTCCGGAGATGATCGCCAGCGCCGCGATCCAGGAAGACGTCGACGTCGTCGGCCTCTCCATCCTGAGCGGCGCGCACATGACGCTCTTTCCCCGGGTGCTCGAGCTGCTCAAGGCTGAGGCGCGCGACGACATCCTGCTGACGGGCGGCGGGATCATCCCGAAAGAGGACATGGATACACTCCGCCAGTTGGGTGTGGGCCGGCTCTTTGGCCCCGGCACATCGACCGCGGAGTTGATCCAGTACATTCGCGAGTGGTTCGCCGAGCGCCAGCGGCAAACGGTATAAGCGGCTTGACCAACTGCCTGTGACCCGGTTGCGCACGCTGAGCGACGAGATTCGCTCGCTCGAAGATCGCCTCCGCCAGGGCGGGGGCCCCGACAAGATTGCCAAGCAACACTCGAGCGGAAAACTCACCGCCCGCGAGCGGATCGCCGGCCTGCTCGATCCCGACGCACCGTTCCTCGAGATCGGGCTCCTTGTGGCCTACGACAAGTACGACGGGGCGGCGCCGGCGGCGGGCGTGGTCACCGGCATCGGCGTCGCGCACGGGCGCGAGATCGTCGTAGTGGCCAACGACGCGACCGTCAAGGCCGGGTCGTGGTGGCCGGAGACGATCGCCAAGATCCTGCGTGCCCAGGAGATCGCCATGCGTTGCCGCGTGCCGATCGTCTATCTCGTCGATTCGGCCGGCGTGAACCTGCCGTATCAGGGCGGCGTGTTCCCCGGCCAGTATGGCGCGAGCCGCATCTTCTACTACAACTCGATTATGCGGCGGTACCTACACGTGCCGCAGCTGGCCGCCGTCATGGGGCAGTGTATTGCCGGGGGCGCCTATTTGCCCGCGCTCTCCGACGTCATCGTCATGGTCAAAGGGACGTCGTTTATGGGCTTGGGCGGCCCCAACCTGGTGAAGGGCGCGACTGGGCAGTCGGTCGATGCCGAGTCGCTGGGAGGGGCAGTGATGCACACGTCGGTGAGCGGCGTGGCGCATTACACGGCGGAGGACGACACCGACTGTTTGAATCGCCTGAGACGACTCATCGAACGCCTTCCCGCCTCGAGCTGCCCACCGGATCGCGCCGTCTCGCCCACCAGCGACGCGCTGTACGACCTGCTCCCGACCGACCACCGGATGTCCTACGACATGACGGCGCTCGTGCGGGCGATCGCCGACGATGGCCAGATCGATGAGTTCCAGGAGCAGTTGGCGCGCGAGATGATGTGCGCCGATGTCGAGATCGCCGGAATGCCGGTCGGCATCATTGCCAATCGTCGTGGGCTCATCAAGGGGCGGCCCGATGAGCGTCCCCGGTTTGGCGGCATCATCTACGCCGAGAGCGCCGAAAAGGTCGCCTACTACATCGACCGCTGCGATCGCGAAGGGCTGCCGCTCCTCTTTGTGCAGGATGTATCGGGGTTCATGGTCGGACCCGAGGCCGAGCAGGACGGGATCATCCGGGCGGGCGCGCGGTTCGTCGAGGCGATGGCTACGGCGCGCGTGCCCAAGATCGTGCTCACGATCAACCACGCGTCGGGGGCGGGATACTACGCCATGGCGGCCCAGGGGTTCGATCCGGATTTCATCTTCAGTTGGCCGACGGGTAGGATGGGCGTCATGGAGGGCGAAGCGGCGGTCGCTGCCGTGCAGGCGACCGGCGCCGCGGCGGCAACCATGCGCGAGGAATATGAGTCCGAGCTCGATGCGCGTCATGCGGCGGCGCGTGGGTTCGTGGATGCGGTGATCCATCCAGAAGACACGCGCGCCGTGCTGGCGCTCGCCCTTCGCACCGCGTGCCACAATCGTGGTCCGCATCTTGGAGCGTTCCAGCTGTGACGACGTCGGTGCGCGTGGGCGGGGGCCAAGGGTTCTGGGGCGACGCGCTCGACGCGCCGAGCCGGCTCGTGCAGGGCGGGCCGATCGACTATCTGATGCTCGACTATCTGGCCGAGGTCACGATGTCGATCCTGCAGAAGCAGAAGGAGCGTGATCCCAATCTGGGGTATGCCCGCGACTTCATCGGGGCGGTGGAGAGCGTGCTCGGCGCGGTGGTCGACGGCCGCGTGCGCATCGTGGCCAATGCCGGCGGGGTCAACCCGCGGGCGTGCGCGGCCGCGGTGCGAAAGCTCAATGAGAGGCTCAGGATCGGGGTGGTCACTGGCGATGACCTCCTGCCACAACTCGATCAACTCGTGGCCCAAGGCCACACGCTGGCGCACATGGAGACGGGCGAGCCCCTGTCCACGGTGCGCGACCGCGTGCTCTCAGCCAACGCCTATATCGGGGCGGCGCCGATCCGCACGGCGCTGGCGCGGGGCGCCAACATCGTCATCACGGGTCGGTCGACTGACACGGCCCTGACGATGGCACCGATCGCCGAGACGTTTGGCTGGCGCGCGGACGACTACGATCGACTGGCCGCGGGAATCGTCGCGGGCCATATCATCGAGTGCGGGGCGCAGTGCTCGGGCGGCAACTGCCTGTACGATTGGCGGACGATCCCTGATCTGGCCGACGTCGGGTACCCGATCGTCGAGGCCGTGCCCGATGGCAGCTTTGTGGTGACCAAGCATCCCAAGACTGGCGGGCGTGTCTCGGTGGAGACGGTCACGGAGCAGCTGGTCTACGAGATGGGCGACCCGCACCAGTATATCACCCCCGATGTGATCGCCGATTTCACGACGATCCGACTGGAGCAGATCGGCCCCGACCGCGTGCGCGTCTCGGGGATCAAAGGTGCGCCGCCGACGGACAAGCTCAAGGTGTCGATCGCCTATCGCGCGGGGTTCAAGGCCGTCGGCACCCTGGTTTATGCGTGGCCCGAGGCGCTCGACAAGGCGCGGGTCGCGGACCGTGTGCTGCGCGAACGCCTCGACCGGCTTGGGCTGCGGTTTGACAAGGTGCTCACCGAGTTTGTCGGAGCCTCGGCCACGCACGGCGTGCTGGCCGGCGCGCCCGCGCCAGACTTGGCCGAAGTCCAGCTGCGCGTGGGCGTCCGCGGTGAGCGGCGCGCCGACGTGGAGCGATTCACGCGCGAGCTGGCCCCGCTGGTGCTCAACGGTCCGCCGAGCGTGACGGGGTTTGCCGGCGGGCGGCCCAAGGTCGAGGAGATCGTCGCCTATTGGCCGGCGTTGATCGACAAGCGCGTCGTCCACACCGAGGTCGAGGTCGTCTGATGCACGTTCGTCTGCTCGACATCGCGCACGCGCGCTCCGGTGACAAGGGCGATACGGCCAACGTCGGCCTCATTGCCAACCGGGTCGACTGGTATCCGGTGTTGCGCGACCACCTATCGGTCGAGCGTGTCGCGGCGCACTTTGCCGGCGTCATCTCGGGACCGGTGCAGCGGTTCGAGTTGCCCAATCTCTCGGCGCTTAATTTCCTGCTGCACGGCGCCCTCGATGGCGGCGGGACCTTGTCGCTCAAGACCGACGCGCAAGGGAAGGTCTTCTCCACGGCGCTCTTGCGGCTCGTGCTCGACGTGCCAAACGACGAGGCCAAGCGTCTGGGGCTGCCGCCCGCGCCGCCGCCGTGAGACCTGTCACATGACGCCCCTCACGAGTTGGCAGGCCGTCATCGGGGTTGTGGGCCTCGTGGTCTTTGGCTACGGGATCCGCGTGGAGTCGGCCAAAATACGTTGGGCTGGAATCGGCCTGCTCGTCGTGGCGTTTGCCATGCGATTCGTGAAACGACGATTGAGTTAAGTTACAGGGCTATGCTGCCCAGCCCTCGGACCATCCCCGAATTGCTTGCTCCGGCCGGATCACTCGATGCGGTCCGGGCAGCCGTGGCCAACGGTGCTGACGCCGTGTATCTCGGCGCCGAGCGGTTCAACGCGCGGGACGAAGGCGCGCAACTGACGTTCGACGAGCTCGCGCAGGCCTGTCGGCTGGCGCACGCGCATGGCACGCGGATCTATCTGACGCTCAATGTGCTGGTCAAGCCTGGCGAGCTGGCCGATGCCCTGACGGTCCTGGGCGAGGCGGTGGATCGCGGGATCGACGCGGTCATCGTGCAGGACATCGGGCTCATACAGTTGATCCAGTCGGTCTATCCCGACCTCGAGATTCACGGGTCGACCCAGACGACCGTGCACGACGCCGCGGGCGCGGCGTTCCTCGAGGCGGTCGGGGCCGATCGGGTCGTGCTGGCGCGTGAGAATACGGTTGATGACGTGCGCGCCATTCACGCCGCTGTCCCAAAGCTGGGGCTCGAGACGTTCATCCATGGTGCCCTCTGCATCTCGTACTCCGGGCAGTGCTACATGTCCGGGATGATCTCCGAGCGGAGCGCCAACCGCGGGTCGTGCGCCCAGTCGTGTCGGAAGGACTATCTCCTGACCGACACCGCCGACGGCACGGTGCTCGATCGTGGGTATCTGATCTCCGCCAAGGACCTGGCGGCGCACGACCACCTGGCCGAGTTGGCAGCGGCCGGCGTGGCGTGCCTCAAGGTGGAAGGGCGCAAAAAGAAGCCGGAGTACGTCGCGACGGTGACCCACGGGTATCGCACTTTCCTCGACCGTCTCGCGTCTGGTGATCCCACCCCCGTGCACCCGGGCGAGGTCGAGCCCCTAGTCCAGATCTTCAGCCGTGGGTTCACGCCGGGATTGATCGGGGCAGGGGCGATGCCGGGACGCGACTACATCACGCGCGCCCACCCCGACCATCGGGGCGTGCCCGTGGGTGTGGTGACCGGCACGTTGCGTGGCGAGATTCTCATCGAGATTGTCGGAGCGCGCGAAACAGGAGCAGCGGGCTCCGCCCGCTGGGACATCCCAACCGATACTATCACCGACCGCGTAGCGGTCGGTGATGGCTTGGCCTTTGAGCCTCCGCCGGGTGTCACCGCCGACCGACTCGGCTGCACGGTCGATGCCGTTCGCACAGTGTCTCCAGGACACGTTGCGGTCACTGGGAGAGCGTACGTCCCGGCCGGATGGTCGGTCCTCCGCAACGCGTCGGCACAGCTGCTGGCCGAGAGCCGCGCGAGCTTTGCGTCCACGACGCCCCCCGCGGCGCCCAAGGTGAGACTCGACGTCCGACTGTTCGGGCACGCGGGGGCCCCACTCAAGGCGATATGGACCGCGGGCGATGAGACCGTCACGGTGCGCAGCGACGTGACGCTTGTCCCGGCCGAGCGGCGTGCCCTCGATGAGCCCCAGCTTCGGGCGCAGCTCGGTCGCCTGGGGGACACGCCATTCGTCCTTGGCGTGGTGGACGCGGCCGCGGTCGGAACCGGGTTGTTCCTCCCTGTCAGCGAGCTTAATCGCCTCCGCCAGGAGGCCGTCGAGCAGCTCATGGCAACCCGCGACTGGGCGGAGCAGGCTGCCCAAGGCGCGCGAACGACGCGCATCGAGGCCGCCCTCGCGGCGCTCGACACCAGCGCGGTGGTCAACGATGCTCCCGTACTCTCGGCGACAGTCTACCGCGTCGAGGACGCGCGCGCCGCCGCCGAGGCAGGCGCTACGGAGATCGTCTTCGATCCGTTCCTCCGCAACCCGCCGCCGCCGGCCGCGCGCATTCGGGCGTTGGCCGATGAGTTGAGGGGGGCAGGGGTGACCGTGCGGCTCCGGACGCCGACGATCATTCGGCCGCCGGAGCGGCGGACCCTCGACAAGTGGCTCGCCCTCGACCTCCCTATCCTGACCGGTCACATCGGCCTGGCCCGCGAGCTCGCGGCCGCGGGCCGCGACGTCGTCGCCGACTACGCCGTCAACTGCTTCAACGCCCACACGGCGGCGACCTATTTCGGGATGGGCATCCGGCGGCTCGTCCTGTCGGTCGAGCTCACGGTCGACGAGATGGCGGCCGTGTCGGCGCCGTGGAACGGCCGTGGTTTCGCCGCGGTCGTGTACGGCCGTCCCGAGGGGATGACCATCGAGCACTGCGTGCTCTCAGCCGCCTTTGATCGGCAACCGACGACCTGTCGCGACCTGTGCGTCCGCTCGCACACCGACGTGACGCTCACCGATCCCGCGGGTTATTCGTTTCCGGTCGCGACCGATAGCGCGTGTCGCAACCGCCTGCTGCACTCGCGCCCCATCGAGGCGTCGGAGTTCCTGCCGCGTCTCGCGCGGGCGGGCATCCGGAGCTATCATCTCCTCTTCAACACGCCTGGCGATCCGGTCGGACCGCTCGTCGCGGCTTACGCTCGCGAGCTCGGCGCCGTGCGTCAACTCGTCGGCTCGACGTTCACACGCGGGCATTTCGCCCGCGCGGTGTGACCACGATGCGGCCGTCGCGGGCATCTGGGAGTACCATCCAGGGATGATGGCGGCCGACGCGGCGCGAGTTCTGCGCGAGCAGTTCGGATACGAGACCTTTCGTCCCGGGCAAGAGCGCGCCGTCCGCGCCGTGTTGGATGGCCGCGACACGCTCGTCGTCCTGCCCACCGGCGGCGGCAAATCCCTCTGCTTTCAAGTCCCGGCGCTCATGCTGCCGGGGCTGACCATCGTGATGTCGCCGCTCATCTCCCTCATGAAGGACCAGGTCGACGCGCTCACCGCCCGTGGGCTGCCGGCGGCTTTTATCAACAGCACGTTGACCGGCGCTCAGATCGCCGACCGCCTGGCGCGCGCCCAGCGGGGTCAGCTGAAGCTGCTTTACGTCGCGCCCGAGCGGTTCGACTTTGGCACGTCGGCCGGCCGGCTGCGGGCCATGGGAGTGTCGCTGCTCGCGGTCGATGAGGCGCACTGCATCAGCGAATGGGGCCACGACTTTCGGCCGAGCTACCGCCGCGTCGGCGCCGTCCGGGAAGCCCTCGGTTTCCCGCCCACGATCGCCCTCACCGCCACCGCGACGCCGCCGGTCCGCGCCGACATCACCCGCCAGCTCGGCCTCCGCGACCCCGAGGAGATCGTCACCGGCTTTGACCGGGCCAACCTCCGGTTCTCGGTTGTCCCGACCAAGAACGACGCCGAGAAGGATGCGTCGCTCCTCGATCTGCTCCGGACGCACACTGGGTCCGGCGTGGTGTATGTCTCGACCCGGAAGGCGGTGGAGCGTATCACCCCCCTCCTGGAGAATGCCGGGATCCCGGCGGTGGGATATCACGCGGGCCTCGACGACGACACGCGGCACCAGGTGCAGGACGCCTTCATGACAGAGCGCGTGCGCGCTGTCGTGGCCACCAATGCCTTTGGCATGGGCATCGACAAGCGCAACGTGCGCCTCGTCGTGCACCACGCGATGCCAGGGTCGTTGGAGGCGTACTACCAGGAGGCGGGCCGCGCCGGGCGCGATGGCGCGCCATCGGAGTGCGTGCTCCTGCATGCCTTTCAGGACCGGTTCACACACGAGTTCTTCATCAAGGCGGCCTACCCTGACCGGGGCATCGTCGAGTCGGTGTACCAGTCCCTTCGCGCAGGACGTGCTGGACGGATCCCCGGCAAGGTCTCGCCTCGGGAGATCGAAGGCGCGGTCCGCATTCTCGCCAAGGCTGGGGCGGTCCTCGAGAACGCGGACGAGTCGCACGTCATTGTCCGCCTCCTGGTATCGGCGGAGGGTGTGAAACGCTCACTCGACCCGGTGACCGAGGTGCACGCGCTCGACATTTTGCGCGCCCTGTGGCGCAAGGGCGGCAGAGCCTTGAATGGTGGTGTGGCCATTGATCTCGACACGCTGCCGCCAAGCCTGGGCGGGGCAGAAACCGTCCTGTCCGCCCTGATGCAGTTGGAGGTCAGAGGTCTCGTCTCCGTACGGCGGCCGGAGAGCGGGACGAGCCTCGCCAACCCCGGCTCGTCGCTCGACGCCTTCGACATCGATTGGAACGGTTTCGAACGCCGTCGCCAAGCGGAACAGGACAAGCTCGACACCGTGCAGCGTTACGCCTACGGGAAGGGTTGTCGGCGGACATTTGTGCTGCGCTATTTTGGCGACCCGGCGGCGAACACCAGCAGCCGGTGTGACGGCTGTGACAATTGCACGGGCACCCGCCGCGACGCGACGCCGGCGGCCGTGACGGCCCGCCGTCAAAAACGTCCGCCAAATGACAGCAAGGTCGCCCCACGCGACGAACGCCTCTTTGCGGCACTCAAGACCCTGAGAACAGAGATCGCGTCAGCTGCCCGTGTTCCCCCGTACGTGGTGTTCCCCGATACGACGCTCATCGAGTTTGCGGTCCAACGTCCCCGCTCGTTGCCGGCCCTGGCCGACATCCGCGGCGTCGGGCCCGCCAAACTCGACAAATATGGCGAACGATTCCTGGCGGTGATCCGCCAGACTGAGGCCGTGACCAATGGATGACGCGCTCTACTTCAACGAGCAGCACCTCGCGGTCCGTGAGATGGTCCGCGCCTTCGCGGTCGACGAGATCGCTCCGATCGCGGCGCGCGCCGACGCCGACGCCACGTTTCCGTGGGAGACCATCAAAAAGATGGGCGAGCTGGGACTCCTGGGCGTGCCATGGCCCGAGGAGCTGGGAGGCGCGGGACTCGATATCCTGAGCTACATGATCGTGATCAACGAGCTGGCCAAGGTCGACGCGTCCCACGCCATCACGGTGTCCGCGCATACGACCCTTGGCACCTCGCCGATCGTCAACTTTGGGAGCCCGGAGCAACGCCAGCGCTTCGTCCCGCTCCTGGCCACCGGCCGCGTCCTGGGCGGGTTCGGCCTCACCGAGCCCGGCGCCGGCAGCGATGCCGCGGGCACCCAAACGACCGCCGTCCGCCGCGGGGGCCACTACGTGCTGAACGGCTCCAAGATCTTCATCACCCACGGCGGCGTGGGCGAGATCTTCGTCGTCACCGCCCTGACCGACCCGAAGGCGGGGACCAAGGGGATCAGCTCCTTCATCGTGACCAAGGAGACGGTCGACATGGACCGCGCCCGCGTCCTGGGGGTGGGCCACGATTCCTCGCTCCTCGCGATGCCCGGGTTTCGGTCGGGCAAGAAAGAGGACAAGCTCGGCTGGCGGGCCTCCGACACGCGTGAGCTCTTCTTCGAAGATGTCGAGGTGCCGGTCGAGAACCTCCTCGGCGAAGAGGGGGAGGGATTCACCAACTTCATGCGCACCCTGGACAGCGGCCGCATCGGCATCGCCGCGCTCTCGCTCGGCATTGCCGAGGGCGCGTTCGATCAGGCGCTCCGTTACGCCAGCGTGCGCAAGCAGTTCGGCCAGGCGATCGCCCAGTTTCAGGGGATCCAGTTCCAGCTCTCCGACATGGCGACGGAGATCGAAGCCGGCAAGCACATGGTGTTCCATGCCGCCTGGCTCGCCCAACACGGGAAGCCGGTCGCCAAGATCGCGGCCATGGCCAAGCTGTTCTGTAGCGAGCTGGCGATGCGGACGACGATCAAGGCCGTCCAGATCCATGGCGGGTACGGCTATACCAAGGACTACCCGGTCGAGCGCTTCATGCGCGACGCCAAGATCTGCGAGATCGGCGAGGGGACGTCGGAGATCCAGCGGCTGGTCATCGCCCGTCACCTGCTCCGCGATCTTGCCGACTGAGGTAAGTCTCTGCCGTTATTGCGATATAGGCCGAGAGTCGTTATTCATACAGTAGTGGTCGACACATGACCGTACGCCTTGCAGGGACCGTGTCGCAGGTGCCGATGGATCGGACGCACCATGAGATAAGACCGAGCCGGCCACGGGCCGTGCCGTTCAACGCGCGCTGTGCGCTGAACGGACGGGTCGGACCGGCTCTTTCGTTCACTATGCCAGATGAAACGAGAAATCTTGATCAACGCGACATCGCGGGAGACCCGTGTCGCGATTATGGAGGACGGCGAACTCGTTGAACTCCTTGTAGACCGCCCAGACGCCCGCCGTATGGTGGGTGACATCTATCTAGGAAAGGTAGAAGCGGTACTGCCGGGCATTCAGGCCGCGTTCGTCGACATTGGTACCGAGAAGAGCGCCTTCCTGCACGCCTCCGATCTCGTCTACGGCGACGGCCGTGACGAGGACGATGACGACACCGCGACCAACGGTGACGACACGGATGACGAGGATCGTGAGGACCGCAAGGCGCCCCCGATTCAGGATCTCCTGAAACGCGGGCAGGAGATCCTGTGCCAGGTCTCCAAAGAGCCCATTTCCACCAAGGGCCCACGCGTCACCGCCCAGATCTCCATGGCCGGACGGTTCCTCGTATACATGCCCGACGCCACGCGGGTCGGCGTGAGCCGGAAGATCGGCGAGCGCGCCGAGCGGCACCGGCTGCGCGACATGGTCCAGCAGGTGCTCCCGGAGAAGAGCGGGGGCGTGATCGTCCGGACCGTCGGTGAGGACGCGACCCAGGAGACGTTCAAGCGCGAGCTGACGACGCTGATCAACACCTGGAAGCGCATCAAGAAGAAGACGCATTTCCTGCGGTCGCCGGCCCTCGTCCACCGCGAGACCAACCTGACGCGGGGGATCATCCGCGACCTGTTCAGCACCAAGGTCGACAGCCTGACGGTTGACAGTAAGCAGATCTACAACGAGATCGTCGAGTACCTCAAGGGGATCGCGCCCGATCTGCTCGATCGTGTCACCCTGTACGAGGCCCCGATCCCGCTGTTCGACAAGGCGGAGATCGAGACCGAGATCCGTGACCTGTTCAAGCGTCGGTGCGATCTCCCGTCCGGCGGGTACCTCATCATCGAGCCCACCGAGGCGCTCGTCTCGGTCGACGTCAACTCAGGGCGCTA
>Ga0210400_10003267_pt1 | contig 14448 bp, 10 predicted proteins | sample IncBWH26MmetaG_FD_155456 | JGI IMG/M metagenome (GOLD analysis project Ga0210400, IMG submission 155456) | Forest soil microbial communities from Barre Woods Harvard Forest LTER site, Petersham, Massachusetts, United States - Inc-BW-H-26-M | ecosystem: Environmental > Terrestrial > Soil >...
GCCTGCGAGCCTATTCTTCATGCACTACCTCAAGCGGGTTCAAGCCCACGGCGACCTGTGCCGGATAGAGCCCCGCAAGCACGGTCGCCCCATACACGACCGTCAGCGCGCCAAGGAGAACTTCCACCGGCCAGTGAAACCGGATGGTCCAGCCGAACGACTGCTTATTGATTACGTAGATGAGGATGAGCGACAGCGCAAAGCCCAGCGCCAGACCGGCAAGATTGGCCAGAAGTCCAAGCAAGCCGGCCTCGACGAGTATCAGCTTTCGAACTTGCCCGGTGGCCGCGCCAAGAAATCGAAGCAGGCCAAGTTCGCGGCGGCGGTCAATCACCAGAGCAAGAAGCGCGCCGGCAATGCCCATAACCGCGACGATGACCGCGACTGCTTCCAATGCATAGGTGATGGCAAACGTGCGGTCAAAGATGCGGATGGCTTCAGCGCGCAAGTCTCGATTCGAAAACATAAGGACGCGGTGGCCAGCGGCTGCCTGTTCAATTTCGACGCGCACGGTTTCCACTTGTGTTGCTGGAGCGACATAGACCGCAAGATTGGAGGGGGTGGGGTCGGGCAGGTAGCGGAGCATGGTGCTACGAGACATGACGATGTTCCCGCGCTCGCTCGAGTAGTCATAGTAAACGTCAGCAATGCGGAAAGTGGCCTGCGCCGCTCCAAGCGAAAGCGCAATGGAATCGCCCGCCCTTACGTGATGCTTGTATGTGAAGGGCTCGCTGACTATGACAGCGTTCGAATCACGCAGCTCGGCAAGCACCTGCTCGATAGGACGGCCCGAAAAAAAATCCGAGCGGCGGGACTTGCGAAGCGCTTGCGGATCAATGGACGCCAGAGTGACCGGCATGCCGTCATAGCTGATCTCATAAGCCCGGAGACGGGCGACGGCCTCGACACCTGGAAGCGCCTCGATTTTCTGAGCCAGATCGAGAGAGATCGTGGGGTGGCGGTCTGCCGCAGGGCCGCCGGCGGGGCGCAGATAGAGATCGGCGGGCAAGCGATCGTTCATCCAGAGCATGACTGTTTCACGGAAACTCCCCACCATGATGCCGACCGAAGTCATCATGGCGATGGCTGTCGAGAGCGCCCCGACGAGGACGGAAGTTCGGCGCAGTGAAGCTGCGAGACTCCGCGAGGCAAGCATGGCCTCAATCCCGAGCAGTTTGCCGATGAACCTCGAAGAGAGCGAAGTGAGCGCGGCGGCAAATGCAGGGATTGCCAAAGCGGAAGCTGCCACCAGCAAAATCGCCGCCAGGTAACCAAAGAGCGGCTTGCCAGCGACCGCGGGCACGCCCGCGGCCGCAGTTGCCAGAAGACCGAGCACCAGAGCCCACCACAAATCACGGGTTTTTTGGACGCGCACGTCGTATTCGCGCCTACCCCGCGCCATGGCCTCGACAGGAGAGACCATTGAGGCTTCGTGTGCAGGCGAATAGGCGGACAAGACGGCAACCCCAACGCCAATCGCCAGCGCCAAGAAAATGGAAATGACATCCAGTTCGATAGGCCCGGGCCTGCTGCTGACGTAAAGAGATTCGACTGTTGCGGACATCAACCTCACAGCGCCGGTGGCCATGAAACGGCCAAGCGGAAGGCCGATGAGAGCGCCTGCAAGGCCGAAGCAAGCCGCTTCACCGACAAACGCAGCGAGAATAGCGACGCGGCCGGCGCCAAGAGCGCGGACAATGCCGATGTCCGGGCGACGGCGGACGACCGAGACAGAGATCGCGTTGTAGATGAGAAATGCACCGACAACCAGAGAGATGTAACTGAGCAAACGCAAATTCCAACGGAACGCTGCGAGCATGCGGCGATTCTCGTTCGTGCCGGTGCCCTGCGGACGTACGTCAACTCCTGCTGGAAGAACGGCGCGGAAACGCCGGGTCCATTCCTCGAGACTGGGCGTCCGCGGAACCTTCAGGAGAATACGGTCGACGCGTCCGTAGCGCGTGCAAGCGAACTGCGCGGCGGCAATATCCATGACGATGGCGGATTCATTGCCATTCGAATCCGGGTAGACTCCGCGCACCGTGTATTCGCGCACCCGATCATTGATGAGGAGCTGAAGGCGATCGCCTGGTTTAGGCCCGAGGCTGGCGCCCACCCAGATGGCGTCGCTATCGCCAAGGTGCTCGAAAGTTTCCATGGAAGCCCTCTGCGGCTGGGACAGGTTGGTACCGGCGGCTGGTTTTTCTTCGAAAATGCCGGCTTCGGCGACGAGATCCAGGCCAATCAGCGGAAGTGATTTCTTGGTATCGGCGATAACCGCGAAGTCCTCGAGGCGCGGGGAGATGCGAATCGGGTATGGCAAGGAGGCCAGCGTTGCCACCACATCTTCCGGCACGCCACCGGAGGCAATGATTTCCAAATCATTGTCACCAGCGAGAGTTTCCATGGAGGAACGGAAGGAACCGGTGGCGGCGTTGCCTGCGAGGTCGATGGCCAGGACGACGGCGACACCCAAAGCGACCGCAAGGACAATCAGTCCGGCGCGCAGGGGCTCGCGAAAGAGCGGGCGAACCATCAACCTATAAAAAAGGAGCAGATGTGGCATTTTAGCGCCGGATCATCTCTTCGATTTTACCGTCGCGCAGCCGGACCAGCGTATCCGCGAGGGCGGCGGCTTCGATGCTGTGAGTCGCGATGATGGTGGCGGTGTGCTGTTCGCGGGTCAGGCGTTGGAGCAATTCGAGGATAACGTTTCCGGTGGTGGTGTCGAGATTTCCGGTCGGCTCGTCGGCAAGAAGAAGGCGCGGGGAATGGATCAGCGCACGGGCAATCGCAACCCGCTGCATCTGGCCTCCGGAAAGCTGGTGAGGAAAGCGATCGCCAAGGCCATCGAGCTCGACCCATGCGAGGCGCTGACGTGCCGCTTCGCGTGCGCCCGGTTTTCCCGCCAGAAGGAGGGGCAATTCCACGTTTTCGAAAACCGTGAGGGTGTGAAGCAATTGAAAGGATTGAAATATGAAGCCGACTTTTTCTCGCCGCAGCGATGTGAGACTCGCATCGTTCAACGAGGAAGTGGAAACGCCATCCAGCAGGACGTGACCGGAGGTGGGGAAATCCATCGCACCGGCGAGATGGAGCAGCGTTGATTTGCCGCACCCGCTGCGCCCCACCAAGGCGACAAATTCACCGGTTTCCACGCGGAGGGAAAGACCATGGAGAGCTCGAACGGGCTGGCCGTCGGTCAAATAGTCTTTCGAAACGTCCTGCAACGACAATATGGACATGTGGATTGGCAAGCCGGCAATATTCGGCGATGCGAGAATACTGCGCAACTCACCTATTCCCTGTTGCGTCCGATCCTCCGCGAACCGGACGGGCCCGGCACGCTTTGCTCAGGATTTGAGAGAGGCAAGGGCCTCTTCAATCGCGGAGGTCACCTGCGGCGAATCCGGCGTGATTTCGGGTTCGAAGCGAGTGATAACGCGGCCGTCCGGCCCGATGAGGAACTTGGTGAAATTCCACTTAATCTCGCCGCCGGATTGCGGGTTCGAGGATTTATCGGTCAGGAACTGGTAGAGCGGTGTGATGTCGTCGCCCTTGACGGAAACCTTGGCCATCATAGGAAAGGTGACGTGATATTTGGAGGAGCAGAACGTTTTGATTTCCTGATTCGAACCCGGCTCCTGGGCGCCAAAGTTATTCGCCGGAATGCCCACGATGACGAAGCCGCGGTCTTTGTACTTTTCATAGGTGGACTCCAGCGCGGAGTATTGCGGAGTGAAGCCGCACTTGCTGGCGACGTTGACGAGCAGCACGACTTTGCCTTTGTAGGCCGCGAGTGGCGCGGGCTGTCCATCAATGGAATTCAAAGTGAAGTCATGGACCGTCTTTTCGGCAGCCACGAGCGTGGCAGCGCAGAAAAGCATGCAAAACAGTAGTTTCATTTTTCCCCCTATCCTTTTTTACCCTGTTCCGTGCCTCCAGGCAAATGGGAGCAACAATGAGACTGGCGTACTTCCGGAAAGTGGCCCGCACGGCTCGCTTTTCCAGGGCCCCGGAAAAAGGGCCGGGGCGCGGGGGAAATACGCGAAGCGGCGATCCTGGCTGGTGGAAACTCAAACGGGCATTGAGACTGGAATAAGCCTGTTATAGACTTCGCAATCGCCATCCATTACGACGCATACGTCAGGGGCATTGCCGAAGGGATAGAGCAATAGCGTTGCAGCAGGGACAGCCGAGAATTCTTTGTACCTGTGGCTGAAGATTCCGTTGTGGCGGTAAGCCGGGGCTGGCTCAACGGCCGCGGCCCCAAGGAGGCCTGGATGCTCTTCGCATCTTCGGTTGCGGTTACCCACCGAACGCTCGAAACGGTCGATCTGGTCATTATCGGAATCTACTTCGCCATCGTGTTCGGGATCGGTTTCTATTTTTCGCGAAAGGAACGGACTTCCGAAGATTACTTCCTGGCTAGCCGCAATATCGGATGGTTCGCGATCGGCGCGTCGCTTTTCGTCTCCAACATTTCGACGGAGCATTTCATCGGGCTGGCGGGATCGGGGGCGACGTCGGGTCTGGCCGTTGGCCACTTCGAATGGCTGGCGTGCCTGATGCTGCTCCTGCTCGGGTGGGTGTTCGTGCCGTTCTACCTGCGTTCGAACGTTTTCACCATGCCGGAATTCCTGGAACGGCGCTTCAATCGCAATTGCGCGACCTATCTCGCGAGCATCTCCGTCATCGCCTACATCTTTACGAAGATTTCGGTGCATCTGTACGCGGCTGCCATCGTGCTGGAGCGCGTGGTGGGCTGGAGCCCGTTGACCGCCGCGGTCATCCTGGTTGTGGCGACGGGAATCTATACCATCGCGGGGGGGCTCGCCGCGGTGATCTACACCGATCTTGTCCAGACCTTGATCCTGCTCGCCGGCGCCATCGCGCTGACCATCATTGGCCTCGACAAAGTCGGCGGGTTTGCAGGTTTGCGCGCGGCGGTCCCCACGGACTATTTCCACATGATCAAGCCGTCTACAGACGGCGATTTTCCGTGGACAGGTATTTTCTTTGGCGCCCCGATCCTGGGCATCTGGTACTGGTGTACGGACCAAGTGATCGTGCAGCGCGTTCTTTCGGCGAAAGACGAGGGCCACGCCAAGGCCGGCACCATCTTCGCGGGCTTCCTCAAGGTGCTGCCTGTGTTCGTACTCGTACTGCCGGGGCTGATCGCTTTCGCGCTCTACCCCCAACTGTTCCACGTTGTGGACGGAAAAGTCACAAACGGCGATATCGCCTATCCGACCATGATCGTAAACTTGCTTCCTCCCGGACTCGTCGGATTGATGATTGCCGCGCTTCTTGCGGCTCTGATGGGCGCAATGAGCTCGGTTTTCAATTCCGCCTCGACGATGGTTACGCTCGATTTCTACAAGAAGTTTCGTCCGGCGGCCACTGAGTCGCAGCTCGTCTTTTTCGGGAGGGTAGCGACCGGAGTAATGGTCCTTCTGGGTCTTTTGTGGGTTCCGTATATTCACTATCTCAGCCCGCAGCTTTATATCTATTTGCAGAGCGTGCAGGCGTACATCAGCCCGCCGATTGCGGTGTGCTTCATTTTCGGGATTCTTTGGCCGCGCTTGAACGGACCAGGGGCCATCAGTTCGCTCCTGACGGGTTTTGTTCTAGGCACCGTGCGCTTCGTCTTTGAAGTGCTGGATAGGACGCGGCATTATGATTCCGGCGCCATCCGCTGGCTCGTGGACATGAACTTTTTGCACTACGCCATTTTAATGTTCGTGGTCTGCTCGCTGGTGTTGATCGGGGTCAGCATGATGTATCCCGCGCCCGAACGGAAAAAGATCGCGGGACTGACGTTCGCGACCGTCAGCGAGAAACTCGCGACTACTGACGTGAATACGCCGCATCTCCAGCGAGAAACGCGAACGGAACGCTTGTTCAACTTGGCGTTTACGGGAGTCCTGATCGCCACGGTGGTTTGCTTGTGGATCTATTTCCGCTAGGAGCGAATGATGGGCGCGGGTGCCATTCGAACGCTGAAACCCAACGTCACGCAGAAGGAAGCCGTCCGGGCTTTTTCCGCGCCGGGCTTTTCGGCGCTGTACTGGCGCATGCGCATCGGACCTTTGCAAAAGATCGCGGACGCTTACGTGCCCTTTTGGCTTTATCGCGTCCGTTACGAACTCGGCAGAACGCCCCACACGCGGTTGTTCGCCCTTGATGCCGTGGATGGCTCGCTCGACCTTTTTGAGTTTCCACGAATTCCCGAACAGCGCGAGCTCGTTTCCGTGGATAGCCGCAACCGGATGGCGCCGTCGCTCGCCGCGGAACGTGCCGAGGTAATTCTGCGAGAAAAGGTGCTGCGCATAATTTTTCAGCAAGGATTCTTCAAGCTTCGCGAGGCTCGGCTCGATATCGTGCGCGAGCCGGGCGAAGTGTATCTTCCTTATTGGCTGGGCTTTTACGGCAGCACCGGATCGGTGCGCTGCCGCGTGCTGGATGCGGTGCGGCACCGCATCGAAGGCGCAAAGGCGTCGGCGTTTTTCGAACAGTGGCTCGCCGCGTAAAGCGGCGGCGTGGCGCCGGATCGTTTCTGAAGCTGGATCTACACCTGATCGTTCTTCGCTTTTCTTCGCTTCCCGGGGAGGATGGACATGACAGGGTTTGCTCGACGCATCGGAATTGGGTTCCTTGCCTCCGCCCTCGGGAGTGGATTTGCGGCTGCGCAGGGCTGGCAACACCTTGGCAAGGTCCAGCGCCTTGAAAAGCTGAAAGATGGCATTGAGTTAACGGCCGGCCCGGCGAAAGTGCGCATCACGGTATTCCGCGATGGCGTGTTTCGCGTGCGCGTCGCCCCCCATGGTACTTTTCCCAAGGATTCTTCCTGGGCCGTGATTGAATCGCCCGAACCCCCGGGCTTCAAGATCGAGGAAAACCCGAAGGAAATTCGAATTACCGCTGGAAGCGTAGTCGCCACCGTTCAGCGGTCACCCCTGCTGATCAATTTCTCCGATGCTGCTGGAAATGTCCTTCTCGCCGACGAGCCCAGCCTGCCGATGGCCTGGAATGGGCAGCGGATTCACGCTTGGAAGAAAATGCCCCTCGACGAAAACTACTACGGACTGGGCGACAAAGCCGGACCCATGAATCGCCGGAATCGCGCCTTTACAAACTGGAACACCGATGAATTCGGCTGGCAGGAGTCCAGCGACCCTCTGTATAAGACCATTCCCTTCTTCATCGGGTTGCGCAAAGGCGTGGCATATGGCGTTTTCTTCGACAACACCTATCGAAGCATTTTTGATTTTGGCAAAGAGTCGCCGGATTTCTTCTCCTTCGGCGCTGAAGGCGGCGAGCTGAACTACTATTTTATTGCGGGCCCGGAGCCGAAAAAAATCATCGAAGAATACACCGCCATGACGGGACGCTCCCCGCTGCCTCCCCTCTGGACGCTGGGCTACCAGCAAAGCCGTTATTCGTACTATCCGGAATCGCGCGCGCGGGAGATCGTCAAAACGCTGCGCGAAAAGAAACTACCCGCCGATGCCATCTACTTCGACATCGATTATCAGCAGGGCAATGCCCCTTTCACGATCAACCGGGAATACTTCCCGACTTTCGAGAAAATGATTTCCGATTTTCGCGCCCAGGGCATGCACACGATTCTGATCACCGACTTGCACATCAAGAAAGATCCCAACCACGGTTACGCGCCTTACGATTCGGGAATCAAGAACGATGTGTTCGTGAAGAATCCCGATGGATCGGTTTATGTTGGCGTCGTTTGGCCCGGCGCAAGTGTGTTTCCTGATTTTACTTTGTCGCGTGCGCGCGACTGGTGGGGCGGGCTCTACAAAGACTTCGTCGGCATGGGGGCAGCGGGCTTCTGGAATGACATGAATGAACCGTCACTGTTCGAACGCGCTGATAAGACCATGCCGCTCGACACCGTCCACCGCCTCGACGATGGCACCACCCTCGACCATCGCGCCATCCACAATGTGTTCGGCATGCAAAACGTTCGAGCGACCTACGAGGGATTGCGCAAGTTGCAGTCCGAAGAACGGCCCTTCGTGCTCACGCGCGCCGCCTATTCCGGCGCCCAGCGGTATGCCGCCACGTGGACCGGCGATAACAGCAGCACGTGGAATCACCTGAAGATGAGCACGCCAATGCTCCTGAGCATGGGGATTTCGGGTTACCCGCTCGTCGGCGATGACATAGGAGGTTTTGCCGGCTCACCACCAGCAGATCTCTTGACCCGCTGGTTCGAGGTCGGCGCGTTGAATCCGATTTACCGCGACCACACCGCCAAAGGCACCGCGGACCAGGAACCGTGGGTGCATGGCCCGGAACACGAAGCGATTCGCCGGAAATTCATCGAGCTGCGCTATGAGCTGATGCCGTATCTGTATACCGGAATTGAAGAGGCGTCGCGCACGGGGCTTCCTTTGATGCGGCCCGTGTTTCTCGAATATCCGCAAGCGTCGGGTTTTTACGGAGACGACCGCGACTTTCTTTTCGGAAGGGATTTTTTTGTCGCGCCAGTGACCACGGAAATGGTGGATGCGGAAGAAATATCGTTGCCGCCTGGCGACTGGTATGACTTCTGGACAAACATCCGGCTGTCGAGCAAAGAAAGGTTTAGCTTGCGCCCGCGCCTCGACGAGATGCCGCTTTACGTGCGCGCCGGGGCTATTGTGCCGATGCAGCCACTGGTGCAGCACACCGGCGAAAAACCGAATGGGCCGCTCGAATTGCGTGTCTATCTTCCTTCCAGTGCGGCGAGCAATGATTGTCGGGGAGCGCTCTATCAGGATGACGGCCACACCTTCGCCTACCAGAAGGGTGAGATTCTGCGCGTCAACTATTCGTGTCAGGTTTCGAATAACTCCGTAACGTTGGCGAGCAGCATCGAGAAGAATGCGTTTCAGCCTTGGTGGAAGAGCGCGGAAGTGACGTTGTACGGCGCCGCCGCTCCGCCCAAGGAAGTTCGCATCGGGGATGAAGTCATCCACGAATGGCGCTACGACAGCCCGGCGGGTGCCGTCACGCTGACCGTGCCCGATGCCGCAAAGAATTGGAGCGTTCGTCTCTCGTTTTAGCAGCCATGCCCACCCCAACCTAGTTCAAAGAAAAAATGGATAGCGTTCGCGCAGGCATGGTGACGTGGATTTCTTTCCCCGCCAACTCAGCCTTTGCTTCGCCGAAGAGAAGTCCGATTGCCACTGCTTTTTGCGCCGGCGTGTCCGCCAACGGAATGCGCAGCTCCCGCGGCTGATCGGCATTATTGAAGGCGACGACAATACGTTCTTCTTCTGATTCGCGGGCAAACACATAAGATGATTCGTCCGAGGACAGATGCCATAACTGGCCGGTACGCAGCGCGGTGTGTTCGCGGCGCAACCTTAGCAGCGACTGAACGTAAGAGAAAATATCCTGCTGGTCGCGCGTGCGTCCCGACTTCGTGAACGCGTCGTTCACATCACCAATCCATCCGCCGGGGAAATCGCGCCGGTTGTCCGGATCGCCGCCCCCCGGCATCCCGACCTCGTCGCCGTAGTAAATTTCAGGTATGCCCCGCAGCGTAAGGGTGAGTCCAAACGCCAGCTTCAGCTTCGCGAGAGAGCTGCCTTCGGCGCTCGCGAATCGCGGCACGTCGTGATTCGCAAAGAACGGGACGAGCATATCGGGACGCGCATACAGGGCATCGTGCCGCAGCACGTCCGCAATGCGGCCCGTGGGTGCGCCGCGCAGCAATACATCCATGAGCGTGAAGAACATCGGAAAATCGAAGACCGTGGATAGTCCGCTATCGATACCGTCGTAACGCCGCTCTCCTCCTACAAAAAAAGAAGTTACCGTCGGATCGGGATGAAACACTTCGCCAATCGTGGTCATAGAGGGATAGAGCCTGCGTAATCCCGTGTGCCAGTGGGCCCAGAACTTCCGGCTGACGTAGGGAAACGTGTCGATGCGGTAGCCGTCCAGCCCGGATGTTTCCGCCCACCAGATGCTGTTTTCGAGAAGATATTGCTCGACCACCGGATTCTCTGTGTTCATGTCCGGCAGAATCCCGAAGAACCATCCTTCCGTGAGATTCCGTTTCATGCGCAGGGAGGCGTGCGGATCGATCAGAGATTCGAATGGATCGTTTCCGATGGCCTGACCGCCCGCCTTGCCGTAAAAGCTGCCTTTCAGGGGCGAAAACGAATCGAGGTGATGCTGTAGCGTGCCGTGAAACCAATCTGGCAGCGGCGGATTCGAAACCCAGGGATGTTTTGGCCCCACATGGTTCGGCACAACGTCAAAAAAAATCTTCATTCCTTGCTTATGCGCCGCGCCGACCAGGTCCTGATAATCCTTCAGCGCGCCGAAATGTGGATCGACAGCATAGAGGTCCACGGCGCCGTATCCGTGATAGTCCTGCGTAGCCCCGTTCTTCACGATGGGTGTTAGCCACAGCGTGGTCACGCCGAGATCCTTCAGATACGGCAGGTGGTTCTGAATCCCCAGCAGGTCGCCGCCATGGTACGCGCGGGGTTTCGAACGGTCGTGCGAGCCAGGAGCTTCCGCAGGCTCATCATTGGTGGGGTCGCCATTCGCGAAGCGGTCCGGCATGATGAGATACATCACGTCTTCCTGCGAAAGCCCTTGAAACTTTCCCGCCGTCGCGGCGCGGGAAGCGAGCGGCAATTCGAAAGATGTCGATCCCTTCGGCGCCTCAATTCGGCAGACGGCGGTTCCAGACTTCGTGTCCGCCCCAATCTTCAGCCAAACAAAGAGATAGCTCCCGCCCGCCGTAGCTTGCGTGCGCGAGACGCGGAGCGTTGGCAGATTGCACCCAACATGGGTCGCTTCCAGATCGTGCCCGGAAAGCAGCAGCATCACCTCGGACGTGAGTCCCACCCACCAGCTCGGTGGTTCGACTTTTGTGACGGCAGGCGCAGCCTCCTTGGCCGTCTGCTGCGGACGGGCCCGCAGCACCGAGCCGCCGCAAGCGAATGCGACAGTGGACAGAAAAGAGAAAACAATTCGGAGAATTCGCTCCGCCGCAAAATACCAAAAATGCCGTAGTCGTCTTTTCACGAGCAAAGCATAAGGAAAAAAAAGGAGGGATGCCAGTCTCAATCTTCCGAGTTAGATCGGCAACTCTGCTATTTTCGAGGCAAAGGGGACGCTGCAAAGACCAATTCGCCAAACGCTTCCGGAACGTGGAAATTGGGCGCAGGTGTTCCCGTGGGCTGCCAGGCGGAATAAAAGCGCGGTTCGGCAGCTCCTTCGACGCGGTAAAAATTCACTCTCCAGGTGGCCGCAGGGTCGAAGCGCTCGACGAGGCATTTCATCGGCAGCGCCAACTCCGCGACCCAGGTTTTGGCGGCTTCGTTCAAAATAACGCGGCGCCGCATTCCACTCATCAAGTCGTGTTTCTCGCCCGGCCCGATGCCGAGATCGATCCAAAACCCGTTCGGGCTCACTTCGAATTCCTTATAACGGCGGAGATGTGACGGGTCGGGCTGGAGGAACGCTTCCACAACGTCGCGGTCCCAGAGTTGGTCGCGGCGGCCGTTGTGCTCGGCATCCGAATAAACGGTGATGACACGGTATCTGGCGCGGAAGCGCAAATAGAGCGATTCCGGAGTCCAAAGTAGCCGCACCTCCGTCTCTCTTTCGGGATCAGCGTTCTTGCCTTGCCAGTCAGCGTTGAAACGCAAAGGCGCCGCCAGCTCCCAGGAAGACGGGGTTGGGAATCCATCGGCATCGGGCAGGCCCGCCATTCGAACAGCCACAGCAGTTCGTTCCGTGGACATAGCGTCGTTTCGAAACGTCCCTATGCATCGCTTCGGGCGTTCCCCGGCACTCCGACTTCGGGGCAGTTCCCAGAATAACCAATGCATGGAGATGCACAAGAAAAAAGCTGAATAACAAAGCGAATGGTTTTTCCGTTGCAACAGCTTCAGCGCCTTTCTCACCAACCCTGTCCCCTTGGCCCGCGAACTATTTGCGCACCATACATTCTGCTCCCCATGGATAGCACAGAACGCCGTGCTAGCATCAGATTTGGCTGCTTTCCACGATTTTCTCAAGTCAGAAGGGCCGTGAAAGCGCAGGAGCGCGGGAAATGATTGAGCCTGTCAACACCCAAGATTTCACATCGCAACCGGAACAGCGGAAACCGGAAGAATTTGAGCACGTGAAGTTCCGCATCGACGCCGGCGTCGCGAGGATAACTCTCAATCGTCCGGAACATAATCTTCTCAACGAAGCCATGCTGCGCGAAATCGCCGGCGGAATCGCTCACGCCGGCGAGCGCGCCGGCGTAAAACTGATTGTTCTCGATTCGGCCTGCAAAGTGTTCTGCGGCGGAATCGACATCGGTGAGTACACCTCGCAGCGCGTTTTTCAAATGCTTGACGCGTTTCACGCGGCGTTCGCGGGAATGTTGGAAGTTGGCAAGCCCGTGATCTGCGTCGTGAACGGACCGGCGATCGGCGGCGGCGCGGAGCTGGCGGCTTTCGGCGATCTCGTGATCGCCACCCCGAAGGCCCGGTTTGCCCAGCCGGAAATCAGCATCGGCATCTTTCCGCCGCTCGCATCCACAATTCTTCCTTATCTCGTCGGACCCAAAGTCGCGCTCGAGCTTGTTCTGACGGGTGAACCGGTGACCGCGGAGCGCGCGCTGGAACTTGGCATGATAAATCGCCTGGTGCCGGAGGCCCAACTCGAAAAGACGGTGAACGATCTTGTGGCCAGAATTAGCGGCCACTCCGGCCCAGTATTGACCATGGCGAAGAAAGCGATTCTCGGCGGCATGGGCTTGTCGCTGCGCGAGGGCCTCAAGCAGTCGATGAACATTTTCTTGAATGAGCTTTACCGCCTTGAGGATTCGCAGGAAGGCTTGCGCGCCCTGGTCGAAAAGCGCAAACCCAACTGGAAAAACCGCTGAACACCGGCCGCATTTATTCACTCACTCTATTCTCAGTCATGCCATTTTCAGCCGTTATTTTCAGCCGTGCATTGACACTCCATCTGGCGCGGCTTACACTCAAAATTCAATTTGCAGGCAGGGGAAGCGGGGAAGGCCGTGTGAATCGGCCGCGGTCCCGCCACTGTGATCGGCTGAAAAGCCGTAAGCCAGGCCACCCTCCCGTGCCGCAGAAGCCCATGCTCTTCGCGAGAAAGAGCGATGCCGGAAGCCCCAAGGTGTCTCGTGGGGCTTTTTTGTTGGTGAAGTGAAATTCCCTGGTCAGGGGAGACTTGTGAAAGCATTCGCACGCCTGCGCCTCCGAAGCGCCGTCTCCGCCGCTGCCGCGGCTTTGCTGTTATCCTGCGCGGCGCTGGCGCGCTCGCAAAGCAGCACTTCTCCGCTCTCCCCCGCATCACCAATCTTTCGGGAAGTCACCGACGAAACCGGCCGCACGGTTCACGTTCCCCAGCCGGTCCGCCGGATCGTGTCGCTCGCGCCGAGTTTGACGGAAACCGTCTACGCGCTCGGTTTGCAGGATCGCCTGGTAGGAGACACCGACTACTGCGATTACCCCGCGGACGCGCGGAAAAAGACCAAGGTTGGCGGCGCGATCAACCCAAGTTTGGAACAAATTGTGGCTCTGCATCCGGATCTCGTTCTCGTGACCAAAGGATTGAACCGCCTCGAGACTGTGCATTCGCTCGATGGCCTGGGAATCTCTTCTTACGCCACCGATCCTCACACCGTCGAGGAAATCATCACTTCTTCGAAAAAACTTTCCGATGTTCTGGGCGTTCCCGAGGCAGGCGCATCGGTCGCCGGCGAAATGCAGCGCCGGCTCGCGGACCTGCAACAACGTGTTGGCGCTCTAGCCGCGAAACGGGTTCTCTTCGTTGTCTGGCACCAGCCGCTCATCTCTGTTGGCAAGCATACCTTCATCGCCGATGCCCTCCGCCTCGCCGGCGCTGTCTCCATCGTGGATTCCGAGCAAGACTGGCCTCAGGTTAGCCTTGAAGAAGTCGCCCGGCTGCAGCCTGAATTCCTTGTTTTCGCGGATTCGCATTCCGACTCCGCTCCGCCCGCTGTCGAAACGCTCGCCACGCTTCCCGGATGGAACATCTTGGCTGCCGTGAACAATCGCCATTTTGCGGTGATCAGCGATGCCGTAAATCGGCCCGCCCCGCGGATCATCACCGCTATCGAAGATCTCGCCAAGCAGCTTCACCCGGAGGCCTTCGTTGAAAAACCGGAGAGCGGCAAGGAAAAGATGGAGAAGGAGAATCCCCCGCCAAACCAGCAGCTTGCATCCCGTTATTCCTTTTCCCTCGATGTCCTTCATGACCACATGACGATTTCCGGAGGCCGCGTATGCGCCCACTGACGCTTCGGCGCCTCTTGCTGCAATGTGCGATCCTGGTGCTGATCCTGTTCGTCGTGGTGGTCATCGCGGTGAAGTTCGGCGCTGTGCCCGTTTCGCTTTACGCCCTCGGCCGCGATCTTTGGCACGTTCTTTT
>Ga0210400_10003268_pt1 | contig 14444 bp, 5 predicted proteins | sample IncBWH26MmetaG_FD_155456 | JGI IMG/M metagenome (GOLD analysis project Ga0210400, IMG submission 155456) | Forest soil microbial communities from Barre Woods Harvard Forest LTER site, Petersham, Massachusetts, United States - Inc-BW-H-26-M | ecosystem: Environmental > Terrestrial > Soil >...
TACCAACACACCGGCAAGAAGCCGCTGTTCCCATTTGGATACGGACTCTCCTATACAAGCTTCGCCTACAGCAATCTCTCCGTTGAACCCGGAGCCACAAAAGGTGGCTGGCAGACCGAAGTGGCATTCGACATTACCAACACCGGGAAGCGCGAAGGCGCTGAAGTGGCCCAGGTGTATGTGGCTGACAAGCATGCTAAATTGCCGCGTCCGGCGAAAGAACTAAAAGGTTTTAGTAAGGTCATTCTGAAGCCCGGAGAAAAACGACGGGTCAAGTTAATCCTGGACGAACGGGCATTGTCCTACTACGACGTGGATTCCAAGAGGTGGCATGCGGAGCCCGGACAGTTTGAAGTGCTGGTGGGAAGCTCCTCCGAGAGCATTCAACTGCAGGGCCGGCTTACGCTGGCAAAACCGGCTACCACGGCAGAAATCCCAGTATCCCCTAAGAATCGCTAAGCAAAAACTCGTGAAACACCACATTCTGAGACTTCTCCATTCTCTGAAGCACGATAACGCCTGCTTCTAACAGTGAATTCACAGTTAGGTAACTTCACTATCTTCCTCAACACTGCTTAACTCATTGGCCTGTAGTTTGCGGCCGTTCCACTTGCATCACAACGCTGCCACGGCGTTGATGGCCCGGCCACATTTGGGAGATTAGCACTGGGTCACTTTGAAACTCGCAAGGGTAACCATCGCACATTGTGAGATGGCTTCAGGTAAGACAGGCTGAAGGCGAAGAATTCAAAGTCATGCTCCGAAGCTCCTCCAAGAGGATTCAACTCCGAAAGTCAGCTTTACGCTGACGGAATCGCAATCGGCGCATAGCCAAGAAAAGGACCTCCATGAAGAGTGAACGGCTGAGACTTTTGCTGACCTTTGGGTTGGTTTTTCTTCTCCTGATTCTAGTGACGGGCATAAGCGGCCAAGCCCAGGTCAACGTTGTTACCCAGCATAATGACCTTGGTCGAACCGGCCAAAACCTGAACGAAACGACACTGACGCCATCGAACGTGAACCCCAACCAGTTTGGCCTGCTGTTTAAGATTGCGGTAGACAATCAGGTTTACGCGCAGCCGCTGGTGGTATCGAACGTCAGCATCGGCGGTGGGACCCACAATGTGGTATACGTGGCCACCACCAACAATAGCGTTTATGCGCTCGATGCCGATACCGGCGCGCAGTTTTGGCAGGTCAATCTAGGGACACCCATCTCCAACGCCAACTACGGCGCTGGCTGCGTTGATATCAACGGCAACGCGGGAATCGTTGGCACGCCGGTGATTGATCCGGCAGCCGGAACCCTTTATGTGGTGAACTCCCTGAATACCGGGGGCGTCTTTTCCTTCATGCTGCACGCGCTCGATATCACCACGGGCGCTGACCGGGCGGGAAGTCCGGTCCAGATTACCAATGCCGGCTTCAGCGCACTGGCCCAGAATCAGCGGGCAGCTTTAACGCTGGCCAATGGCAATCTCTTGATTCCCTTCAGCTCACATTGCGACATGGGAACGTATCACGGGTTCCTGTTTGCCTACAATCCTTCGAGCCTGGCGAAAGGCGCGGTCTTTAACACCTCGCCCACCGGCAACGGCAACAGCCTGTGGATGTCAGGGCAAGGCCCGGCCGTGGATGCATCCGGCAACATTTATTTTGGAACGAGCAACGGCACCTGGGATGGCGTCTCGAACTTCAGCGAAAGTTTCATCAAGCTGACCTCCGGCCTCGCGTTGGCGGATTGGTTTACCCCCGCAAACCACGCAAACCTGGATGGCGGCGATCTAGATCTCGACACCTCCGGCCCACTCCTGGTTCCGCCCGGTGGACGTTTAATCATGGTCGGCAAATCGTCTACGGGTTATGTCATCAACTCCGCCAGCCTGGGACATCTCGGCGACGCGAGCGCGGTGCAGACGCTGAAACTAGGTGGCCCGCTGCATGGAAGCGCCATCTACTGGAATGGCGCAGTGAATGGCCCCGAAGTTTACATGTGGGCGCAAAGCGACAACCTGAAGGCGTTTCAGTTCAATGGCAACAGCCTGAACACACCTAACTTCCAGGCTGGTCCGGATTTCATAGGAGGCGAACCCGGCGCTTATCTTTCGCTTTCAGCCAATGGCAACACCAATGGCATCGTGTGGGCCAATGCCGTCCTCAGCGGCGACGCCAATCATGGCTCGGTGCCGGGCGTGCTCAGGGCTTACGACGCCAACAACATTGCCACCGAGGTCTGGAACAATCAACAGAATGCAGGCCGCGATACGTGCAACAACTTCGCCAAGAATGGCTATGCCTCAATTGCCAACGGCAAGGTGTATCTGGGAAGTTTTGGTACGGCCAATGCAGGTACCGGGCAACTGTGCGTCTATGGCCTGCTGCCCACGAATTGCACCATACCCACGGCCCCAACCGGACTGAGTGCGACCGCGGTCTCCGGCAACCAAGTCAATCTGAGTTGGGCAGCGAGCACCGCGTCCTGCACCGTTAGCTATAGTGTCTTTCGCAGCACAACCTCCGGCTTCACACCGTCCAGCAGCAACCAGATTGCGAGCGGCATATTTGGCGCCACCACCTTCTCGGACACCACGGCTGCCCCCGCTACCACTTACTTTTATGTAGTGGAGGGAGTCGATCCGGCCGGCTCATCCACGCCCTCTAACCAGGCCACCGCGACCACCGGCCCCCCGATCACAGGCATTGCGATCAATGCGGGCGGTCCGGCTGTCAGCCCATTTCTCGTCGACCAGGATTTCAACGGCGGAACGACGATTAATCACGCCAACACCATCAACGTGAGCGGAGTGACAAATCCCGCGCCCGCCGCCGTGTACCAGACAGCGCGCGTTGGGAATTTCACATATACGATTCCAGGCTTCGCGGCTGGATCAAGCCAGACCGTCCGGCTGCACTTCGCCGAGACATTTTTCACCATGGCCGGCTCGCGGACTTTCAACGTGAGCATCAACGGCACGCAGGTATTGACCAATTTCGATATCTTTGCCGCCGCTGGCGCCCAGAATAAGGCCGTTGTTGAGCAATTCACCGTGAACGCGAACTCCAGCGGGCAGTACGTAATCCAGTTCACCTCGGTGATCAACCAAGCCCTGGTGAGCGGGATTGAGATCACCTCCGGCGCGCCTTGCACTACGCCCAGCACTCCTGCCGGTCTTAGTGCGACAGCGACATCCAGCAGCCAGATCAATCTGAGCTGGACGGCCAGCACGTCGTCCTGCGCGGTGAGCTACAACGTGTTCCGTAGCACCACGTCAGGATTCACGCCTTCGGCTGCCAACCAGGTTGCCAGCGGCGTGAGCGGGACGTCTTTCTCGGATACCGGGCTGGCAGCTTCCACCACCTTCTTCTACCTGGTAGAGGCGACCAACTCGGGAGGCACGTCCGGGCCGTCGAACCAGGCCAGCGCGACCACGCAAGCAGTGACTACGGGAGGAGTGCAGATCAACAGCGGCGGTCCGGCCGTGAGTCCGTTCGTTGCCGACATGGATTTCGTTGGTGGCGGTACGATCAACCACGCCAACACCATTGACCTGACCGGGGTGACAAATCCCGCGCCCATGGCCGTGTACCAGACCGGGCGCGTCGGCAACTTTACTTACACGATTACGGGGTTTGGCGCCGGATCGAGCCACACCGTGCGGCTGCACTTTGCCGAAACCTTCTTTACCGCGGCCGGCTCCCGGACCTTCAACGTCGCCATCAACGGCACGCAGGTGTTGAGCGCTTTCGACATCTTCGCGGCCGCCGGCGCTAAGAACAAGGCCGTCATCAAGCAGTTCACCGTGAACGCAAACTCCAGCGGACAGTATGTGATCCAGTTCACGTCGGTGGTCAATCAGTCGCTGGTGAGCGGGATCGAGGTCCAGTAGCCGATTTATCCGGAGGGCCGCCCGGTATCTGCGCAGTAGACGGCGAGAGCAGAAGGCTGCGGCCCTCCAGAACAAAAACAACTTTCAAGATTTTAGAAGGGAACCATCCATGACGATGAAGCAGCGACCACGACGTCTTCAAGCAAAGCAGTTTCGTACCGATCAGCCCACGCGAATGAGGCCATCCTCCACCTCCGCAAAATGGAGATACTTGCTGTTCCTGGCGGCGGCATTCCTGTTGCTGGCGCCATGGGCCAGCGCGCAGACGAATTGGGTGCTGGTGTGGAGTGACGAGTTCAACGGGCCCGCTGGGCCTTTCACCCCCACCAGCAGCAATAACCAGTTCTGGACTTTCGAGACCGGTAAAGGTGTTTTCGGTACCGGCGAGATTGAGCAGATGGTCAGCGACGGCACTACCTCCTTCCTGGACGGCAACGGCAATTTGGTGATCAAAACCTATTTGTCAGGAGGGACTTACTTTTCGGCCCGCATGAAGACCCAGCTCAATGGCAGTTTCGGCAAGGAATTTACGTACGGCAGAGTCGAGGCCAGGATTCAAATTCCTACCAGCCAGGCCATCTGGCCTGCATTCTGGATGATGGGCGATAACGGTGTGACCTGGCCGGGCCGAGGCGAAATCGACATCATGGAGAACAACGGCGCCAAGCCAACCCAAATCAAGGGAACCATCCACGGTATTGGATATGCGAATACAGGGTTGGGGGTACACTTCAATTCTCCGGACGGCGTAACGCCCTTTGCCAATGGATTCCATATTTTCGGCATGATCTGGTCGCCCTTCCAGATTCAGTTCTACGTAGACGATCCAACCAACATCTATGCCACCATGACGCCCGGCGACATCATGGGCGTAGGCAACGATCCTACGAACAACGCATCAACGCTCGGCCAGTGGGACTTCTGGGGACATCCTTTCTTCATCCTCTTTGATGTAGCGGTGGGCGGCGGCTTCGTCGGCAATCCAGGTCCTAACACCGTAGTTCCGCAGTTCATGAACATAGATTATGTCCGCCTGTACCAGGCCGCGACCCCGGCCGGGCCAACCTCATTGGTGGCAACATCCAATTCCAATAGCCAGGCACAGTTGAGCTGGAATGCCTCCACCAGCACCGACCCCGGGATTACGTACAACGTGTTTCGCAGCACCTCGCAGGGTGCGGCCCACGCAATCTCCAACACCAACATGACGAACATGATCGCCACCGGCGTCACGGGAACGAGTTTTACCGACGTGATGCTGACTCCCGGCACTACCTACTTTTACCAGGTAACGGCGACAAGCCAGGGATCGGGCGAATCCGCACTCTCCAACGAGGCCAGCATTACCACACCAACCACGGGGACGAACGTGCAAGCCATTGCCATCAGCTCAGGGAGTCTGGTGGGCACAAATAATTTTGTGCAGGACACTGGCTTTAACCTGGGCGCATCGAATGCGGTTCCCGACGCGATCGACGTAACGGGTGTTACCAATCCCGCCCCGCAGGGAGTGTACCGGACCGAGCGCTGGGGACCCACAACATACACGATTCCCAATCTGACTCCGGGCGCCAGCTTCACCGTTCGCCTGCATTTTAACGAGACCGCGGTGACCGCAGCCGGGCAGCGCAGCTTTAACGTCGCCATCAACGGCACGCCGGTGCTCACGAACTTCGACATCTTTGCCACGGCTGGAGCAGCGTTCAAAGCGCTGGTTAAAGAGTTCCCGGCCACGGCGGACTCTACCGGCAAGATCACTATCGCATTTACCAAAGGGACGAACGGTGCGCCCCATACGAATCCCAGCATCAGGGGCATTGAGGTCATACCGGTCGGCGGCTGCAGCGTGCCGACTGTGCCCACCAACCTCACGGCATCAGTTGTTTCCAGCAGCGCGATTGACCTGAGCTGGACGGCTTCCACCGGAGCATCTTGCGGTGGATCAGTGACCTACAAAGTCACCAGGAACGGCGCGCAGGTTGCCAGCGGCATTGCCGGAACAAGTTTCAACGATACGGGCCTGGCCGCTTCCACCACCTATAACTACACCGTAACCGCCGTGAACTCGGCTGGAAGCTCCACGCCTGCCTCAGTCAGCGCAACCACACTGGCGGGATGCAGCGTGCCGACGACTCCAACGAACTTTACCGCGACCGCGGTCTCCACCAGCGAAATCGACCTGAGCTGGACAGCCTCGACCGGAGCCTCTTGCGGCGGGGCCGTAACGTACAACGTGACCCGAAATGGTACGAATGCTGGCAACGGTCTCACCGGTACAACTCTGAAAGACACCGGCCTGGCCGCTTCCACTACCTTTAACTACACAGTGACGGCCGTGAACTCGGCTGGCTCATCCGGGATGGCATCGGCCAGCGCCACCACGCAAGGCAGCGGCACAGTAGTTCGTATCAATTCCGGCGGTCCGGCGGTCAGTCCCTTCATCGCCGATGCGGACTTCGTTGGTGGAGGCACAATTAATCACGCCAACACCATTGATCTGAGTGGAGCGACCAACCCTGCGCCCATGGCCGTTTACCAGAGCGCACGAGTGGGCAACTTCACCTACACCATTCCCGGCTTTACCGCAGGGTCGAGCCATACGGTGCGGCTGCACTTTGCCGAAACCTTCTTCAGCACAGCCGGTTCCCGGACCTTCAACGTGAGCATCAACGGCACGCAGGTATTGAGCGCCTTCGATATCTTTGCGGCTTCTGGCGCTAAGAACAAGGCCATCATTAAGGAGTTCACGGCCAACGCGAATTCCAGCGGCCAATATGTGATCCAGTTCACCACCGTAGTCAATCAGTCCCTGGTGAGTGGGATCGAGGTCCAATAAGCGGACGCGAGCGAGCTTGGATGGGGAGATTCGCAACTCTCTCCATCCAGGTAAATCCGTGAACACAACCGTTGCTGGAAGGCCGCCCATGGGCCAACCACAAAATTGGCCGAGGGATTCTTCGCTCAACATTCGATAGCAACCTGAAACCACCACCACTAAGAGGGCCAGGAATCTATCAAGCTTCCAGCTCTTCGATAGAAAGAAAACCCCGAAAGGAGTTTCGAAATGAAAAAAATATCTCTTCTTGTATTGATCCTATTGTCTCTGGGAGTTGGAACCATGATGGCGGGGCCCTGTCCTCCGGGACCGCCGACTTCGCGCGGCGACGGCACAATCGCTGGTGTAGCTGTAGCGGGCGGAAGCCAGTATTACTTCAAAGACGCTCTGCTTGCCGGTTTTGAATGCTTTGATCAGCTTAGCTCCTGGTTCCCCTCATATTTCACCTCGTCAAACTCCATTAGCCCGAACCACGAAGTTGTAGATATGGCCTACGCGACCCATGGCACAGCTACGTGGACCAACGTGGTGGTACCGGCCAGCGGCAATTACACCTTGACCGTCCGCTATGCCTACGCCTCCGGCCTCTTTCCGGGAGTCAACGACCGGCCGGAAGGGATCATGGTGAATGGCGTAGTGATCACCAGCGATATGCATTTTCCCATTACCGGAAACTTCGAGACCTTCCAAAACTCCAGCATTGTGGTGCCCCTGAACGCCGGTAAGAACACAGTTCAGATGTTCAACATAGCGGAGCAGAGCATCTCCCGTGCCGATGCCATGACCATAACCCCGGGAGGGACCAACTCCTGTACCGGCGCACCCAGTGTTCCGAGTGGGCTGAGCGCGACGGCGGTTTCCGGCGGCCAGATCAACCTGAACTGGACGGCCAGCACCGCGCCCTCAGGCTGCACCGTCGGCTACTACAACGTATTCCGGAGCACCACGGCCGGATTCACACCCTCCAGCAGCAACCAGATTGTGAGTGGAGTGACGGCCACGTCGTACAACGATATAACGGCGTCGTGTAACACTACGTACCACTACGCAGTGGAGGCCGTCGACTCCGCGAGTTCGTCAGGAGCCTCGGCTCAGGCCACCGCTACCACCAGCGCCTGCCCAACTTCCACAAATGTACAAATCAATTGCGGCGGCGGGGCGGTGAGTCCCTTCGTGGCCGACGTTGATTTCAGTGGTGGCGGCACCATCAATCACGCCAACACCATTGACCTGACCGCTGTAACCAACCCGGCGCCCATGCAGGTGTACCAGACCGCGCGCACCGGTAACGTGACCTATACGATCTCGGGCTTCACCGCAGGATCAACCCATACCGTGCGCCTGCACTTTGCCGAAACCTTCTTTACCACTGCCGGCTCCCGGACATTCAACGTGAGCATCAACGGCACACAGGTACTGACAAACTTCGATATTTTCGCGGCCGCGGGCGCCTCGAACAAAGCGGTGATTAAGCAGTTCACCGAAAACGCAAGTTCCACCGGCGCTTTCTCGATCACCTTCACCTCGGTCGTCAACACCGCCATTATCAGCGGTATTGAAGTCCAGTAGAAGCAAACATTCGAAGAACTAAACATGCAACGATCGGCGGCCAAGGGACAAAATCAATCGGGCTCTTTGGCCGCTTAGAAAATGCATCTTGTGTGGAGACTTGTAACAGCCCCAGCCATCCCGGCTGGGATGGTTGCAAGAACCAGAAACTCATAGGAACGAAAGATTACCGAGACAGAAGATCAGGAATTCGGCGATGCGGGAATATCGAGGATCCAGTCCCCGGCAGGGTACAAAAAAGAACAAGCTCTTTTCCTTACGCCGTAGGCCAGCGCGCAGCGAAGCGGAGCGCACTAAGAAAAGCAAGGAGTTTCTGGGGAGGGCATAGCTTGTCCTGAGGCGAGGCCGAAGGAACTTTAGTCGTGCCGAAAAACTACATGAGTAGCCCCTGTGCTGGGATGGATCGAAGAAACGATTTCTTTGCAGCAAAAGAAAGCAGTGCAGTCATTCAACAAGACTAGAGGAGACCCAACCATGAAACTACTTTGCAGGATTCTCGCGATCAATGTTGTTGCGGTGATTGCTCTGTTTCTGTGCGCTTCGGCAGCGGCCCAGACCCGCCAATTCACCATCAAAAACAGCTGTTCGGAAACCGTTTGGGTGGCCGGCGCCGGTAATCCGACCCCGGTCTTCAACGGTTCGCCCGGTGGCCTGCAGATGGCCCCCGGCACGACCGTAACCACGACCGTTCCGGTGCCCTGGGTTGCAGGCAGGTTCTGGGGACGGCGGAACTGCAACTTCGACAGCTCCGGCCACGGATCATGCGCAACCGGAGACTGCGGCCAGTTGCAATGTACACACACCGCGGCTGGCACCACCACGCTGGCTGAATTCACCCTTACCGGTACCGCAACCGGCAGCGACAACTACGACATCAGCCTGGTGGATGCCTTCGATTTCCCGGTCTCCATCCAACTCGATGATCCGGCACCCAACCATTGTGTAAACTCCGCGTGCCAGGCTGACTTGCGCAACTTCTGTCCTTCGGACATGCAGATCAAGGATGCGGCTGGAAATGTGGTCGGATGCAATAGCCTCTGCGGGAAATTCGGGACACCCAACTATTGCTGCGGCGGTCCCTATGGCGTGCCGGGATCGTGTAACAACGTCTCCTGGAACCTGAATTTCCGCGCAAACGTGGTCAAGGACCATTGTCCTTCCGTCTACGGCTATGCCTATGACGATGCTTCCAGCGACTTTAACTGCCACCCCCCGGCAGCGCCGGGCTACATCATTACCTTCTGCCCGGATTCCAGCGTCCCCAACACCGACCCGACTACCAAGCCCACCTTTAGCATCACGGCTGTTGATGACAACCAGACCGTGGCTCCGGGAGCCTCCGTCACCTACCATCTGAATGTGACTGCGAGCAGCGCGTTCAGCGGCACGGTGACTCTGGGCGCGGCTCATCTTCCGCAAAGTTGCACCTGGGACGCCACCGGAAAGGCAAGCTGCAGTGCGGCTGCGGCCAAGGCAACTTTTGATCGTCCGTCCGTCACTCTCACGCCCGGCGCAACCGTACCGGTTGCTATGACCATTCAAACCACCGCGAGCCCCGCGCCCATATTGGGCACCGCCGGCATCGAAGTGCTCGGACAGAGCGGCCCTCTTGAAAATGTCTGGGAAGGCCAGCTGACAGTTGCCGACGCCTCCGCGGCCGACTACACGCTTCAGGTTACGCCCTCGACGCCGCAAACCATCACACCCGGCAGTTCGATTGTTTATAACCTGACGCTGACGCCCAGCAACGGCTTCACCGGACCTGTTACGCTGACCTCTTTCGGCGGTCCTCCGGGCACGAGCACGTTCAGTGCAAAGCAGTTTTCGTTTACTGGCGGCCAGGCGCAAACGGCCACGTTTACCGTCAGCACCTCGGCCTCGGCCAAGGCTAAGACTTATTTCCCCCTGATTACCTCTTTCAGTTCCAACCGGCTCCATGATTTTCAGCCCTCGCTGACTCTCTCCGTATCCGGAGGCAGCCCGGACTTCACGATCTCCGCGACACCTAGCTCACAGAGTGTGGTTCCTGGCGGTAGCACTACCTACACAGTGACCGTCACGCCGCAGGGCGGATTCACCGGGGCTGTAGCTCTAAGCGCCGGTGGTTTGCCCGCAGGCGCAACTGCCAGCTTCAATCCAGCCTCGATCAACAGCTCGGGCTCTTCGACTCTCACCATCACGACCACAAGTTCGACTCCTATAGCATCTTCCACGATCACCATCACCGGCTCCAGCGGAAGCTTGTCGCATTCGGCCAGCGTGACGCTGAGGGTAAATTCCCCCGGCGGGACATCTGTCCAAATCAATTCCGGAGGACCGGCTGTGAGTCCGTTCGCTGCGGATCAGGATTTCACGGGTGGCGCGACCATCAACCACGCTAACACCATCGATCTGAGCGCAGTGACCAACCCGGCCCCAATGGCTGTCTACCAAACCGGCCGCGATGGAAACTTCACGTACACCATTCCCGGCTTTACGGCAGGCACGAGCCACACGGTGCGTCTGCACTTTGCGGAGACCTTCTTCGCCACAGCCGGATCCCGGACGTTCAACGTGAGCATCAACGGCACGCAGGTATTGGCGAATTTCGATATCTTCGCCGCCGCGGGAGCGAAAAACAAAGCGGTCATCAAGCAGTTCACCGTCAACGCAGATTCCAATGGCAAGTATGTGATTGTGTTCACCTCGGTGATCAACAACTCCCTGGTCAGCGGGATCGAGGTGCAATAGGTAACGAGACCGACTCATCGATTCGGGTAGACCAGATGCGTGTGGGGTGCCCGTCCTTCGCCGGGTGCCCCATCCTTCGCGTTCGTTGCGAACGATGGGTTACGTGAAGGATGGGGTTACGCACAGGAGGCACGTCATGTTGAAACGCAATGTCACTCTATTGGTGGCCCTGTTTTGTCTAACCGGAATTGCCGCGGCTCAATCCGCAGTAGGCGTGTCGGTCGACCAAACCAACCCCGGACAGATGATCTCCTCCGATTTCACTGGGCTGAGCTACGAAACGTTGCTGATCTTTCCCGACGCCAACGGCAACTTTCTCTTCAACGGAAACAACACTGCGCTCATCAACATGTTCAAGACCCTGGGCATCAAGAGCCTCCGCATCGGCGGCAATAGCGCAGATAACGTGAATGACAACAATGGGCAGCTTCCCGCCGACTCCGCGTGCGAAGCAGTTGATAAATGTCCCATCCTCGATAATCTGTATGCCTTCGCCCAGGCTGCCGGCATAAAAATCATCTTCACTTTGCGGCTCAAGGTCTTCAACACCAGCGCCGCAGCCGGAGAGGCCGCCTACATTATGAAACATTTCAGCTCCCTCACTGATTGTTTGGAGGTGGGCAACGAACCCAACGTCTACATCAGCAGCTTCAGCACCTACAACAGCGACTTTCAGGCCTACCGGACCGCGATCCTGAATGCGGCTCCGACGGCGAAGTTCTGCGCCCCGGCTACCACCAACGGCGGCGGCCAGCCCTGGGCGGAGTCATTCGCCACCCAGTACAAGGGCGACAGCACCATCCTGTTGATATGTGGCCATTATTATCCGGGCGCACGCACCGGCAGCGGGGCCACTGCCGACATCAATTTCCTGCTGGATCCCAGCCGCATCAGCACCGGCTCCAATAATTATGCTTTCTACTTCTCGCAGTTTCCGAGTACCGCCGTTGCCAATGGCGAGATCTACCGTTTGGAAGAGACGAACAGCCTGGCCTCGCAAGGCGAATTGGGGGTAAGTAATGTCTACGCCTCCAGCCTTTGGGCGCTCGACTACATGCACTTTTGGGCCACGCAAAATGCCCGAGGACTCAATTTCCACACGGGCGCAACGTCGGTCTATGACCCGATCATGCCGACCACTCTGAGCGCCACCTACACTGCGGAACCAGTTGCCTACGGATTAAAAGCTTTCGGCCTTGGATCCAGCGGAGAGAATGTCTCGACTGTAGTCGGCTCAAATCCGAATAGCGTCAACATCACTGCTTACGGCGTTCTCGACCCCTCAACGGGCAATCTCTTCGTGACCATCATTAATAAGGAGCACTTCGCGGGAGCCAAGAATGCGACCGTCACCCTGGTTCCCGGAGCAACGTACACCGCGGGGAAGGTTTGGACTCTGCAGCAAACCGCCAGCGATGTTACCGCGACCACAGGCGTCACGCTGGGCGGAGCTGCCATCGGCGGAGACGGCAGTTGGAATGGGACTACCTCCCCCATCTCGCCTTCATCTTCGGGAAACTTCACCATCAACGTCCCCGCAGCGAGCGCAGCCATCGTGGAATTGACTGGAAAGACCGCTCCACCGCCGCCACCCCAGCCGCCTTCGAATTTGGCTGCAACTGCGGTTTCCAGCAGCCAGATCAACCTGACGTGGACGGCATCGCCAACTTCGGGAGTCACCTACAACGTCTTTCGAAGCACCACCTCCGGCTTCGTACCGTCCAGCAGCAATCAGATCGCGAGTGCCGTGACCGGCACCTCCTTCTCGGATACGGGGCTGGCCTGTGGCACGGCGTACTTCTATCTGGTAGAGGCGGCAAACGCAGGCGGCTCATCGCCAGCCACAAACCAGGCCGCCGCCACCACCCAAAAGTGCGTCGCGATGGTTGTCCAGATCAACGCCGGTGGACCGGCAGTGGCTCCGTTTGTCGCCGATGTGGACTTCACGGGCGGCAGCACAATCAACCATGCCAACACCATTGATCTAAGCGCAGTGACCAACCCGGCGCCCATGGCCGTGTACCAGACGGCGCGAGTCGGAAATTTCACTTACACGATTCCGGCTTTCTCGCCAGGGTCAAGCCACACGATACGTCTGCATTTCGCCGAAACCTTCTTCAGCACCGCCGGCTCCCGCACCTTCAACGTGAGCATCAACGGCACGCAGGTGCTGACCAACTTCGATGTCTTTGCAGCCGCAGGAGCAAAGAATAAAGCCATCATCGAGCAGTTCACGGTGAATGCAAATACCAGCGGCCAATACGTGGTCCAGTTTACCTCGGTAGTAAATCAATCTCTGCTGAGTGGAATTGAGGTTCAGTGATGCGACGAAGCTTTCTCATTTTGTCATCCTGAGGCGCGTTTTTGCGCCGAAGAGCTTGCCCTGAGGTTCTCCGAAGGGACCTATGCATTCGAGTGCGCTACCAAGTCTTTTAGGGATGGCACGAGTTCACTAGCGTCGAAACGCCCGTGAATTGCACCAATTCCGGAACCGCTTTTGGAAAATTATTGGCGCTCCACCGAACCTTTGAAGAGACAAGAGAGGTAAATGCGATGAAAACTTTGATCTTGCGTTCGGCCATGTTGCTGCTTGCAGTCGTCTCCACATTCGCCCAGGTTAACGTCACCACACAGCACAATGACCTGGCGCGGACCGGACAGAACCTCAATGAGACCGTACTGACTCCATCGAATGTAAATGTGAACCAATTCGGTTTGTTCTTCAAGGCCCCGGTGGATAACCAGGTCTACGCGCAACCGCTGTACCTGGCAAATGTGAGCATTAGCGGAGGCACGCATAATGTGGTTTACGTCGCAACCACCAGCAATAGCGTTTACGCTTTCGACGCCGACACGGGAACTCAGTTCTGGCAGGTGAACCTCGGTACCCCGATCGCCAACACAGATTATGGCGCGGGTTGCGTGGATATCAACGGCAAGGCCGGCATCGTCGGCACGCCGGTGATCGATCCGGCGACGGGAACACTCTATGTGGTGAACTCTCTCAACAATGGCGGCGCATTTTCCTTTATGCTGCACGCGCTCAGCACCACCACTGGGGCGGACAAGGCTGGCAGCCCGGTCCAGATCACCAACAGCGCCTTGACTCCACTCTTACAGAACCAAAGAGCGGCGCTGGCGCTCTCCAACGGCAACGTCCTCGTCCCCTTCAGCTCTCACTGCGACATGGGCTCCTATCACGGGTTTCTGTTTTCCTTCAACGCGTCGACTCTGGCGCAGATCGCGGTCTTCAACACCTCTCCCACGGGTGGCGGCAACAGCCTCTGGATGTCAGGACAAGGCCCAGCGGTCGACTCCGCCAACAACATTTATTTCGGGACCAGCAATGGCACATGGGACGGAGTTTCCAACTTCAGCGAGAGCTTCATCAAGCTCAACCCTAATCTCACGCTGGCCGACTG
>Ga0210400_10003269_pt1 | contig 14444 bp, 11 predicted proteins | sample IncBWH26MmetaG_FD_155456 | JGI IMG/M metagenome (GOLD analysis project Ga0210400, IMG submission 155456) | Forest soil microbial communities from Barre Woods Harvard Forest LTER site, Petersham, Massachusetts, United States - Inc-BW-H-26-M | ecosystem: Environmental > Terrestrial > Soil >...
GTTTGTATTGATAGGCAAGTGTCGCGACCGTGGCATCAAGGTCGGCCTCTCCACCTGGTACCGCAAAGACGATGCCGACACCCGCATGACCATCACCGGCCCCGAAGTCATGGCGGCAAATTGGATCAAGACGCTCGACCTGATCGCGCAGGCCGGTCTGATCGACTCCATTCTCTACACCGACCTCTGCAACGAGTGGCCCGGCCAAGATTGGGCCCCCTTCGTGAAGCCGCCCCTCACCTACGGCCAGTGGGACAATCCCGTATCGCTCGATTACATGCAGAAAGCCATCGCACTGGTGCGTGCGAAGTATCCAACCATGCCGCTGTTGTTCTCCGTCGCCACCGGCAGCATGCAAAGCTATCTCGACCACGACCTGAGCGACTTCGACCTGCTCGATCCCCATATATGGATGGTTCAGCAATACGGCGGCGAGTTCTACAAGCTGTCGGGATACGCCTACGAGCACTTCGACCCCAGGGGCTACACCAACCTCAGCCTCAAAGCAGAAGACGTCTACCGCGCGCGCCCCGAGTACTGGCAAACCGGCCTCGTGAAAGCAATCGACGCGTTCGCCGAAGTCTCGCGGAAAATCAAGATGCCTCTCATCACCACCGAGTGCTGGGCCATCGTCGACTACAAGGACTGGCCTCTTCTCAAGTGGGATTGGGTCAAGGACCTCTGTGCAATCGGCGTCCGCCGCGCCGCATCCTCAGGCCAGTGGTTAGCCATCGCCACCAGCAACTTCTGCGGTCCTCAATTCGTAGGCATGTGGCGCGACGTAAAGTGGCACCAGCAGTTGACCCGAGAGATTAAGTCCGCCGAAATCGCACCCGACCTGCGACGGGGCCGTTTGTACGACCGACTGTAACCGTCTCCGATGATGAGCGGCTCTCAATGCGAATCGAAGCCACGCAATCTCTGCGAAGACGGTAATTCACTCCCGAGACTTCCCCCACGCACTGTCATCCTGACGCTGAGCAAAGCGAAGCGGAAAGATCTGCGGTTGTTCCTGACTACACTCGATGGATGCAGAATGCGGAAATCACCCGCACAAAAAATTAGGAGTTGATCAACTAGTCATTTCCGGTTGGGCGGTCACTCGACAGCAGTCACAAAAAGCGTTTGTCATCCCGACCGAAGTGGAGGGATCTGCGGTTGCTTTTCAGCCTCCCTCGAAAAATGCTTACTTCCGAGTTGGCGGTGATTCGCTCGGAACATTCGCGACGCTTAAAGAGCGCGAAGCGCAATCGGGAATTAGCTGCAAGCCATGGATGGCATTAGCATCGTCAATCGAAGTGGCGCATCCTGCATCCGTTGGAGGAACGCGGCAGTTGTCTCAGGGGATCAGGGTCTCGATTCAACCCTGTCTCCGGGAAGTAGACGTAGCTGCGAAGTGCCATCTTGATTGCGCGGGAAATCAACTTCCACATAACGATCGTGGCTCACGCGTCGAAGTACCTGAGCCGACTCCAGGGCAATCGTCTGGTCCCGCCGAGGTTGACATCTCGAGAGCTCCGCGAGCGGCGACCCAAACAAGCAGGAAGTCCGATTCCCATCTACCCAGATGGTAGAAAAGAGACTGAGCGCGCCGAGGGGAAACTCAGTACAAACGGTCCCCTGGTAGTTCATGCACTTCGCTGGATCACTTTGATGGATGAGATCCGTTAGCGCATCGAGTTGCCTCTGGTTGGTCGCGCCGATAAGGATTCCATGCGAAACCTGACCCGCTCCGTAGACTCCTTCCATAAAAAGCCGTAATACCGGTGTCTGAGCGAATCGCTGTGACACCGACAAAAGGTCCTTGTCTTCTGGTCCCGAGTCACCATCCGGACCTTTCTGAACCCTCCGTGTAAGTTTTAGCCGGACACCTTTGCCGTGGCGAGGGATAACCTCATAACTCGCAACCCACATCCGAGGTGGGTCTTGGGATTGCGGGTTGATCGACTTTGCTGCAGGCAGGAACCCATGGAGACTGACTTCCATTCCGGGTGCCAAGTCGGTAAATCCTATTCCCTGGTCCGAATAGAAAAACAACGGAACCTCAGCGGCCGGCAATGAAATTCTTTGCGCAATTGCCACTCGAATCTCCAGGGCGGTGAGGCTCGAGGGGAAACAACCGTTTTCATGCATGCGCGCGAGGCCGCGCGTAAAGATCTTCCATTGCAAGCCAATATCTATTTTGCTGGCAAGCGAATCCCACCCTGAAATACTCGGGCTCCGAATGATCCAGTACCTCGAATCCAGGGATGGCGCTAAACGAAGTGAGAAGATGTCACCGTTGATCAAGCACTCGTGATTAACTTGACCCTTCGCACCAGCGGATCCACCCGGAAGAACGAGCGTCGATGTCTGAAAATTACCGGGATCGGAACTTTGGCTGTCAGTTGAGATCAGTATTGGAGCGCCGCCGTTCTCGATGAGACGGAACCCAGTTACTATGGCGATTCTGTGTTGGGAGCACCCTGAGCAGCACAAAAGCATCGCACAGAGAACCACATCTAGCAGATTCGACGCGAACTTCGAGGCTGTTCTCGTCGGCTCGGATATTTGTGTTGTTAGTCGCATTTATTCCTGAGTCGGCCCGCGAAATGCATTGGTGAGACTGCCACCTCGGCTTCACCCTCATCTAAGGACGCAGCATTGCAGACTCACAAGCACCGGCAGCAAGCCCACGACATCTCTGAATATCGTCTCCCTTTGTCGCATCAAGACACTGCTGATAGAGACGTCTGCGCCTGACTGTGGTGATCGATTGATCCGTTCTGATCGAGTCGTGGACGACTCGGAAGTGACCCGGTTTTGGTGCTACTTCCGGGTTGCGGGTTATTCGCTCGCAATCTACGCCGGGGTAGAATCTTGGCTCAAACCGCAGTGGCTCACCGACGCCATCCCCCGTCTTCTCGATCCGCCAACTCCATTTCCAATAGAAGAGGTTTCCGCAGCCAGGACACCGAAATCGGTTCAACCACACGCCAGCCGCAATTTGTCCGACAAACCACACGGTGAATGCTACAAACACTGGCCGGCCAGACGCGTTGAAACGGCCATCGATTTGTGAGAGGAAGCCAAACAGAATGAGAATCCAGAATGAATTAAGCGCAACCACGTAGATCACGAACCGTCGCTTGCGATCTCTCCATGCCGCTGCATACCGCTCAGCTTCACTTGCCTCTGCAATTGACATGCCGCGTTACATGTCCTCCGAATTCTATCGCTGGCGAGTAGTGGCCAAACAGGAAGTAACTCATTTTACGGTCACCTCCTGCTTGGCCGTGCCGCGATCTCAATCCGCTTTCACCAACACCCTAATCCCCCAGCCTGTTCAACTTCACGCTCCGCCCCGTCCGCGCCGACTCCCGTGCCGCATCCAGAATCTGCATCACGATCACGTTGGTATCGAGAGCCGTCAGATCGCCCTTCGGCACAATCTCGCCGCGAAGCACCGCGGAAAGATATGAAAGCGAATCCTTCTCGCGAGCCGGCAATGCTGGAGCCGTCGATGTGCGCTCTTCGGCATCATGCTCATGCCGGATGCGAATTTGATCAGCCGCAACCGTGATCGCATAGCCCGTCGCACCGTACACTTCCATATCCTTCCGCGCAAACGGCCAGTTCCACGATCCCATGATGACGGCCTGCGCATGCGGATATTGAAGAATGATCGTCGAGTCGTCATCGACCTTCGGGTAAATCTGCGGTTTGTCATGATTGACGACCGCCGTCACGGTGAGAGGCGTCTCGCCACGCATCAGCCATGTCATCAGGTCCACGCCATAGCAGCCGAAGTCGTACAGCGATCCCGCGCCGTTCAGCTCGGGATCGGTAAGCCACTTCAGGAATTCCGGCGGCACGCCAATCTCCTTCGGCCCCTGGTGTCCGTCGTGCACAACCACGCGCCGGATCTCGCCGATGCGCCCTTCGCGGACTTCATCGTATGCCGCCTTGTTGCTTGCGTACCATGTTGTCTCGTAGTTCACCAGCACCTGGATCTTGTGCTCGCGCGCAACGTTCCGAATTGCCAGTGCATCGTCAAGCGAAATAGTAAGCGGCTTCTCGACCATGACCGACACCCCGTATTGCGCGGCAATCTCGATAGCGTGACGATGCTCGCCGATCGACGTGTACACCAGCACCGCCTGCGGCCGGGTCTTCTCGATCATGTTGGCCTCGCTCTTGTAAAACAGCGTCTCCTTGAGCGAGTACTTCTTCCCATACTTCTGCCAAAGCGTGGTGTCGGCGTCGGCGATCCCGACGAGCTGGACGTCCGTGTGCTTCGGCAACTGGCCCAGAAAGCCCTCCACGTGGCCGTGCTCAAGGCCCACAATGGCCACCTTCAGCGGTTGTGTTTCCTGGGCGCCGGCGCTCACAGAAACAACAGCCGGCAACGCGATCATGACCATTGCGATCAGCAGAAAAGCGCGATGAGAACCTGGAGCAAACTTCATGGATATAGCATTCCCCCTGCGGCCCTGATTCTACATTTCATGGCCATGGTATCTGGAGGACTGACGGGAAAGCGGGGCTGCAGGTTCGCATAAAACTCTTGCTGCTTCGTGTTCTCTTGCGAAATACACACACGATGTAACAATGCAGGCGCCTCGGCCCAATAGATGAACTCAACTCCTGGCCAACATCACCGTTCGTTTGTACCGTTCGTTTGTCGAAATCGAATTCGTTCTCCGGCACGCCCAAGGAGGCACTCGGCTGGCCTACAACCGCTAGACATGTAACCGCCTGCCGTCAAAAATCGTCCATTCTGGCATGGGGACGGCACCGATTCGCTTTCGATGCCCTTGCTGCGGGTACAGGACTCTTGAGGCGCCAAGCACTCTGGCCTTATGTCCGGTGTGCTGGTGGGAGGACGATGGACAGGAGGACGAGGATGCCTCCGACGTCCGAAACACCGTAAATGGCGAATTGAGCCTCAGCCAGGCCCGAATGCACTATTCCCGGTGCGGCGCCGCCCACCCCCGGTTCTTGCCTTATGTGCGAAAACCAGAGGTGTCTGAGCAGTAACGTGACTTCCACGGTGCAGAAGGCAACCCTCCCGGTTTAGCCGGTTTGACCGCCCCCGCAAACCCTCTTACCATGGAGTGAGGTATATCCCCCGCCACACGACGCTGTTTGCTTTGGCGACAGCCCGCTGTAGCAGTGAGAACTGGCGCCTGTCGCGCCCGGAAGGCAAAACGTTGAGCACCGCTGATACTCTCGAAACACCCCCTCCATCGGGTACACCCGAGGACTCCCACGGCCACGAAGGCCACGATCACGAACATCAACACGAACATCAACATGGGCCGGTACTCAACCCTGAATGCACGCGCGAACTGGTGCTTGACGTCCCCGCTGACGAAGTCTCCAAGGCATTTCGCGGCGTCACCCGCAACTATCAGAAGTACGCCAAGCTTCCCGGCTTCCGCCCCGGCAAAGTGCCTGAGGCAGTCGTCCGCCGCCGCTTTGCCAATGAGATTCGCAAAGAAGTCATCGACAGCCTGTTGCCGGAGCGCTTCAGCAATGGCGTTCGCGAGCTTGGCATCCGCCCCGTAGGCCAGCCTCAGGTAACCGAGATGACCATCGAAGATGGCCAGCCCCTGCACGTCAAGGCAGTCTTCGAATACCTACCCGATGTCTCCATCGATGGCTACGAACAAGTCGTCGTGGAGAAACCCTCCGTCGAAGTAACCGACGAAGAGTATAACCACGAGTTGACACAACTGCGCGATTCACGCGCCGTGGTTGAGCCCGTTGAAGAAGACCGCGCCATTGTCGATGGCGATTGGGTCGAGATTTCCTACACCGGCAAGATGACGGATGACCCCGAAGCTGCCCCCCTGACTGGAGAAGACGCCCTGGTTGAGGTAGGCGGCAAGGAAACGGTAGAGGCATTCACGCAAGTGCTGCGCGGCGCCAAACCTGGGCAGGAACTGCAAGCCGAGGTCATCTATCCCGCCGACTATCCCGAAGCACGGCTCCAGGGCAAGACCGTGGCATACGACCTGGCGGTCAAGGCGATCAAGAAACGGACCCTTCCCGAACTGAACGACGAGTTCGCCAAAGAACTTGGAAATTACGAAAGTTTAGACGATCTGCAGTCCCGTGTCCGTGAACACATGGCTAACCGCAAGCGCCGCAGCATAGAGGCCGAAACCAAGGATCGGCTGTTCGCTTCCCTGGTCCAAAAGTACGAGTTCCCGGTCCCGGAAAGCCTTGTGCAAGACCAGATTGACGCCCGGCTTGAACGCGGATTGCGCGCTCTGGCTGCCCAGGGAATGAACCCGGAACAGATGCGCAAGCTAGATTTGACCCGTCTGCGCGGAGCCCAGCGCGATTCCGCGGTCGCCGAGGTCAAAGCTCACATCCTGATGGACAAGATTGCTGATAAAGAAGGTGTTACGGTCAGCGACGAAGAATTGGAAAAGGAATTACAATTGGCTGCACTTCAGTCACGCGAACCCTATGAAACCCTCCGCCAGCGTTTGACTGACGACGGTGGGCTAGCTAGAATCCGTGAACAATTGAAGAGGGAAAAAACGGCAAATCTGCTGTATGAAAGACTGCCTGCGTAGTCGTTGAGTTGGCCAAAACGCCGTGCGGAAAGGGACTTGCACCGCCCCAGACCCCACGGCCATCAAATATACGGGGGACGTAAACCCCGCGAGGGACAAAACTCGAATGGCATTGGTTCCCATGGTGGTTGAGCAGACGAGTCGGGGCGAGCGCGCCTACGATATCTATTCCCGTCTGCTTCGCGATAACATCATTTTCCTCGGCACGCCGATCGATGATCAGGTAGCCAATCTCATCGTTGCTCAAATGTTGTTCCTTTCCGGCGAAGACCCCGAAAAGGATGTGCAGCTTTACATCAATTCGCCGGGCGGCTCCATTACCGCCGGACTTGCTATCTATGACACAATGCAATTCATACGGAACAACGTGGTGACATACTGCATTGGCCAGGCCGCCAGCATGGGCGCATTTCTGCTTCTCGCCGGAACCAAGGGCAAGCGCTTCGCGCTGCCGAACTCGCGCATCCTGATCCATCAGCCCTCCATGGGAGGCCTGAGCGGTCAGGCAACCGACATCGATATTCATGCCCGCGAAATTCTGCGCATTCGCGAAATCACCAACACCTTGATGGCGAAGCACACCAACCAGCCACTCGACCGTATCGAACGCGATGTTGAACGCGACTTCATCATGAATTCACAGCAAGCCAAGGAATATGGCATCATCGACGAAATTATTGACCGGCCCCGCACATAGGGGCCGAAAACTGAACGCGGAATCAAATTCGTGAGGCCAAGGGGAGCCAACAATGAAAACGCGCACGGGACCTGAGGAAGCGCTGCGGTGCTCGTTCTGCCACAAATCGCAGGACGCTGTAGCGAAATTGATCTCGTCGCCCAGCGACTATCCACGGGCATACATATGCGATGAATGTGTCGCTGTTTGTAACTCCATTCTCGAAGACGATCGCGGAGATTCCGCACATCCCGCAACCGCTGCCGGACACCTCCCCAAGCCACAGGAAGTGAAGAGTTTCCTCGACGATTACGTAATCGGTCAGGATCAGACCAAGAAAAAGCTCGCTGTAGCCGTCTACAACCACTACAAGCGCGTGCAGATGAACCGCATGCGCAACAACGAGGTCGAGCTGGCAAAATCGAACATTCTCCTCATCGGCCCAACCGGCTCCGGAAAGACCCTCCTGGCTCACACGCTCGCGAAGATGATCGACGTTCCCTTCGCAATTGTCGATGCAACCACGCTCACTGAAGCTGGGTACGTCGGCGAGGACGTAGAGAACATCATCCTCAAGCTTCTGCAAGCCGCCGACGGCGACGTCACGCGCGCGCAGCAGGGAATCATCTACATCGACGAGATCGACAAGATCGGCCGCAAGGATGAGAATCCCTCCATCACCCGCGATGTATCAGGCGAAGGCGTCCAGCAGGCTCTGCTCAAGATCCTCGAAGGCACGGTTGCCAATGTTCCGCCGCAAGGCGGACGCAAGCATCCACACCAGGAATTCACCGCCGTCGACACCACCAACATCCTGTTCATCTGCGGCGGAGCATTTGTCGGCCTGGAGCGCGTAGTGGGCCGGCGCATCGGCAAGAAGGCCCTCGGCTTCAAAGCAGCGGATGCCGAGGCGGATGCAGCTACATCGCGTTCGCATCGCGATACCGAGTTGCTGCGCAAGACCGAACCGCAGGACCTCATCAAGTATGGATTGATTCCAGAGTTTGTCGGGCGCTTGCCGGTGATGGGCATTCTCGATGAACTTGACGAAGCCGCTCTCGTTGAAATCCTCACCAAACCCCGCAATGCGATCGTCAAGCAGTATCAGCGCCTGCTCGAATACGAGAACGTTCGCCTCCACTTTACCCAGGAGGCAATTGGCGGTATCGCCCGCGAAGCGCTGGCCCGCAAAGTCGGCGCACGCGGCCTGCGCATGATTCTCGAAGAGCTGATGCTCGACCTGATGTATCACCTGCCCAGCAACAAGAAGGTGCGCGATCTTGAAATCACCAAGGACATGGTGGAACGTCGGGATCTGTCGCTGTGCCTGCTTGAAAAGGCCGGCTGAGCAAGCCGAAATTTATTCCTGCACCGTAACCCCTCCCCACCAGGGAGGGGTTGCTTTTTGTCCGCCCGATTTGATCCCGCCTTCGCTTGAATTTGCGCGTGCAACTTACCGCGCTCATCCTGAATCGCATTCTTATGTGGCGCTCCACGGTTCTGCTCATTTTCCTCAACGCCGTCACATTTGCGCAGTCCCCGCCACCGGCATCTTCGTTTGAGGCTGCCTCGGTCAGGCCGAGCCAGCACGAAGTCGGACCCGACTACAACAACCAGATAACCTACTCGCCCGCCGGCTTCAACGGAAAGAACGTCACGCTCAAGCGTCTCGTGGCCGAAGCATGGCAATGCCAGCTCAATCAGGTCATCGGGCCGCCGTGGCTCGACCATAACGAATTCGACGTTGCCGCACGCGCTTTCGACGGTGCGACCGGCGAACAAATGCGGATGATGTTGCGCGCACTTCTCGTCGACCGCTTCAGCCTGAAACAACACAGTGAAAGCAGGTCAATGCGCGTATACGAATTGGGAATTGGCAAAGACGGTCCGAAAATCAAGCCTGTTCAAGATGGAAGTGCCTCTTCATCCGGCCCCGGATTTCGCTTCCCCGGAGACATGCGGCAGTTGGCAGATCTTCTGACAGTCCAATTCACAATTCCCGCGTCCGACAACCCCGCGGCGCCCGTCAAAGCCGGTGGTCCTGCAACCCTTGTCCTCGACAAGACAGGTCTGCAAGGCACCTACGACTTCAGCGTGGACGTGCGGCCTGAGTTGGGAACCGACACCTTTACAGCATGGAAAAGAGCCCTTCAAGATCAACTCGGCCTGAAAATTGAAAGCCGAACAGATCGCATTGAGGTTGTGGTCGTCGATTACGCCACAACCATCCCGACCGCAAACTGATATCACCCGTCAGTCGATATTTCGCTCTCACGCAACTTACTTGCGTATACTCAAAGGTCACGTCACCACTGCGGATGTAACCTTTGAGTCTATGGGGTTTGCTCTCCCCGTGCCGGGCGAATCCGCTGTACAATCCCAACAAGGCGTCCCCGTTCATCAAGTCCAGAGTGTTCGCCGCGCGTCTAAGGACCCATGGTGCTTTTATGACTAATCCCAAAGAAAAGAACGAGCCGCGCAAGCTGCCCATGATGCCCATTCGGGACATGGTGATCTTCCCCTACATGATGACGCCTTTCGTCGTCGGCCGCCTCTCCAGTGTGCGCGCGCTCGAAGAAGCACTCAATGGCGATCGCAAGATCTTTCTCGCCACCCAGCACGATGCGTCGATCGATGAGCCCAAGGCCAAGGAGATTTTCCAGGTCGGCTCCATCTGCAACATCGTGCAGAGTGTGAAGATGCCCGACGGCAACATCAAGGTTCTCGTCGAAGGCGTTGAACGTGCGAAATCGACCGAAGTGAATGACCGCGACGGATTCTTTGTCGCCACCGTGCGCACCGGCAAGACCGATTTCGAAATGACGCCCGCTGTGGAACAGCTGATGCAGCGCGTCACCAGCCTCTTTGAGCAGTACGTGAAATTGCAGCAGTCTCTCAATTACGAGACGATTATCGCAACAGTGCGGATGGATGAGCCTGCAAAACTCTCCGACACCATTGCCGCCAACCTGCAACTGGGGATCGAAGAGAAGCAGGAACTGCTAGGCATCTTCGATCCAGCGGCGCGTCTCGCCCGCATCGCCGACGTGCTCGACATCGAAATTGAGAAGCTCGACCTCGACCGCAACATTCAGTCGCGCGTAAAGCGACAGATGGAGCGCGCGCAAAAAGAGTATTACCTCAACGAAAAAATCAAGGCCATCCAGAAGGAACTCGGTCGCGGCGAAAAGAGCGAATTCGACGAACTGCGCAAGAAGATTGAAGCTGCGGGAATGCCCAAGGATGTTCTGGAAAAGGCAATCCAGGAACTCAAAAAACTCGAAGCCATGCCGCCCATGTCGGCCGAATCGACCGTGAGCCGCAACTACATTGACTGGCTGCTCGCCGTGCCTTGGAAGAAAAAATCAAAAGAAACGCGCTCCATCGATTTTGCTGAGAAGGTGCTGAACGAAGACCACTACGGCCTCGAGAAAATCAAAGAGCGCATCCTTGAATTCCTCGCCGTCCGTCAGCTCGTCAAGAATCCAAAAGGCTCAATCCTTTGTTTCGTCGGACCTCCCGGAGTAGGCAAGACATCCTTGGGCATGTCCATCGCAAAAGCCACCGGGCGCAAATTCGTGCGCCTCTCGCTCGGCGGCGTACGCGACGAAGCTGAGATCCGCGGCCATCGCCGCACCTATATCGGCGCACTCCCCGGACAGATCATCCAGCACATGAAGCGCGCCGGCACCAAGAATCCGGTCTTCCTGCTCGACGAAGTCGACAAGATGGCTTCGGATTTTCGCGGTGATCCGGCCTCGGCGCTCCTCGAGGTTCTCGATCCCGAGCAGAACACCACCTTCCAGGATCACTACCTCGACGTTGATTACGACCTTTCGCAGGTTCTTTTTGTAGCCACCGCAAACGTGCTGCATACCGTCCCCGCTCCTCTGCAGGACCGCATGGAAGTGCTGCGCCTGCAGGGTTACACCGAACAGGAAAAGCTTGAAATCGCCAAGCAGTACCTGGTGAAAAAGCAGCGCGAACAGACCGGCCTGAACGATAAGAACGTAGTCTTCACCGACGACGCCATCCTTGAGATCATTCGCAACTACACCCGCGAAGCCGGCGTTCGCAATCTTGAACGCGAGATCGGCAATGTCTGCCGCAAGGTTGCACGGCGCGTGGTGAAGAAGGGCGCCAAACACAAGGAAGAAATCACCGGTGAGAGCATCAGCGAATTTCTCGGCGTGGCCCGTTACCGCGACTCTGAAGTGCACGAAAAGAGCGAAGTGGGCCTCGTAACCGGCCTTGCATGGACTGAAGTGGGCGGCAGCATCCTCACCACCGAAGTCACGGTGCTCGACGGCAAGGGCAAGCTCACCATCACTGGCCAACTCGGCGACGTCATGCAGGAGTCGGCTCAGGCCGCTCTCGCCTACATTCGTGGCCGTGCCCAGGCCTTGGGGCTCAGCCGCGAGTTCTACCGCAACGTCGACCTTCACCTGCACGTACCCGAAGGTGCGATCCCGAAGGATGGCCCGTCAGCCGGCATCACCATGGCGACTGCTCTGGCTAGCGCCCTGGCAAAAATTCCGGTTCGGCGCGACATCGCCATGACTGGTGAAATCACGTTACGTGGAAAGGTGCTGCCCATCGGCGGCTTGAAAGAAAAGCTCCTCGCGGCATTGCGGGCTGGAATCTTCGAGGCAATCCTGCCCAAGGCCAACGAGAAAGATGTAGCCGAACTGCCGGACAACATCAAGAACTCGATGAAACTTCACTTTGTCGACAAGATGGACGAGGTGCTGGCACTGGCGCTCGAAAGCCCGCTGCCCACGCCGGTACCCGATACGGCCGAGGTGCTGACCGCCGTGCCGCCGCCCCCGGATGTCGTGAGCGGACAGGTAGCCCGCCAATAGGAACGAAAAGACGGAATGGAACACAAAGGGAAGGCCAGCGGCCTTCCCTTTTTCCGGTCAAGCCTGCGAAACCTCGCCCATGACTTGCATTGTCAGCGATTTACCTAACAGGGCGTACCGACTGCTCCCGTTACTTGCCCTGCATGTCCTCGAAGGCATGTACCCAGGCATTCATCACGTCGTCGAACGTGAAGCCGGCCTCGACCTTGCAGTTCGAAAACGTATCGCCCTTCTTTTCGCACTGCGCAACTCGTTCACCTTTCTCGTTGTACAGCGTGAGTCCACTGGGGCCCTTGGGAATCTTGACGAGCGCTGGTTGCGTAGCAGGCGGCTCCGCGAAGTTAACGGTGTGGGCAAGCGGCCCATTGGCAGTCGCGGCCAATAGACAGATGGCAACGAGTGTGTGCACGTTGGCTCCAGCAATACGATGAGAGGATGTCATCAGTATAAGCAGGTTTTGTTAAGGCTGTGCCGGTTTTCTGCGGTCATTCGTTACCGCATATTACCTACCTCATAGATGTGACAGCCTGGGAATCGGTACCAACCGAATGGACTTTCATTACGCACAAAAAAGCCTGCTTGCATTCCGAAAACTGCACACGAATTGAGCCCATAAGGATGAGGCTCAGAGCATCCGCCGAGCCTCCGTCTTGTATCCTCAAGAAAACGCGAGACTCGCACATCATCGAGAGATTGAGATTTGAATGCCGTTAATGCGCTACAACCCGCAATTCCTGCTCTCCGCCCTCGATGCAGCGCAATTCCCAGCGCCATCGGTGCCGGAAATCGCGTTTCTGGGTCGCTCGAATGTTGGCAAATCGAGCCTGCTGAATGCGCTCGTAGGCGAGAAGGCCGCAAAAGTGTCGCAGACGCCAGGGCGTACGCGCGCTATCAACTTCTTTGCGATGCTCGACCCGCGGCAGCAGCCCAAAATGGTTTTCGCCGATCTTCCCGGTTATGGCTATGCAAAAATCTCGAAGTCGATTTCAGCCGAATGGCCCAAATTCATCGACCCATATCTCGCCGAACGCGAAACGCTGAAGCTGTGCATCTGCCTCGTTGACTCCAACATTCCTCCGCAACCGAACGACGGAAAGCTCATCGACTGGCTGAGGCACGTTGGCCGAACATTCCTGGTGGTAGCCACAAAGACCGATCGTCTAAGCGGTAATACGCGCACGCGTAATCTGCTCGTGATTCGAAACGCATTCGATCTGGACGAAGTGCTGCCCGTGTCCGCAAAAACCGGCGCCGGTGTGAAGGAACTCTGGAACCGCATTGAGTCTGCCGGGGCCGAAGAGTCGATCTAGGCCGTTGTAACGGGCGGCCATTGAAATACTTTCGTCGCGCCGCCGATGACCACGCTCGCTGAGACTGCCGTCTCAATCGCGCCGTCATGCACCTGCGCTGCAAAGCGCTTGATGATCTGGTCGGCAGCCTCCCGTTCGCAGTAGAGTGACCGCCGTGCCTGTTCGCTTCTTCCGCAGTAGCGCGGAGCAATGCGAAGCCAACGCCGTGCCCGCCAATCCGCGGAAAGGCAATCAAGCGCAATCGCATCCAGTTTCGCCATCCACCGGGCTGGCGCCTGTGCTACCTGCCAGGTCACGAAAGTCAAATTGGGATCAGGCTCAGCACATTGAATCTCGCGTGATCCGAAGCCGAAGTTTGGCAGGCTGCGCCGTTGGCCCGGCGCGCCCACAAACACAAGGTCCGGCAAAACGCCGCGTTCCACCATTTCCAGTTCGACAGCGGCAGGGCTGGCCCCCACGCACACCGCAACCGTAGCGCGTTTGCGAATCTCGTTCTTGAGAATGCGCAGGGCTTCGTCCAGCGACGTGACAACAAAATCGACGACGCCCTCGCGAATCACCAGCTTCTGCGCATCCAAATCCGCGATCGCCGCCAGTGTTGCGCATCCGGAAACATTGCCGGCAATCACCATGGCGCGCCCACGGGCATCCAGTTCGCCCGCATACAGAAGCTTGCCACCAGGACTTGGCTCGGTCTCCTGTGCGCCTGCATCCACGCTCGCCGCACCGGGCATAAGAGCGCAGTAGAGGCCGTAGGCCTCAAGCTGCAATGAAGCTGGCGTTACAGAAACAGGATCGAGCGACAAGAGAGATTCTCTCCGCACGCACATTCGACAGCGCCTTCATTGCGCGAAATCATGCGCGCGTTCTTTGAAGTTCCTCTCGCGCACAAACAGGATGAGTTCGCCGGGAGCCGCCGTTGTTTTGAACTTTCCATTCTCTTTGGCCTTGCCACACCCATTCGCCGCGACGAAGCCCTTCGACATAATGTCCGGCACCCGGTACCAGACATCCACAAACGCGTCCT
>Ga0210400_10003270_pt1 | contig 14443 bp, 9 predicted proteins | sample IncBWH26MmetaG_FD_155456 | JGI IMG/M metagenome (GOLD analysis project Ga0210400, IMG submission 155456) | Forest soil microbial communities from Barre Woods Harvard Forest LTER site, Petersham, Massachusetts, United States - Inc-BW-H-26-M | ecosystem: Environmental > Terrestrial > Soil >...
GCCGAGGCGTTCCGGTATGCCGAGACGGGACACAAGAAAGGTCACGTCGTTATTAATATTGCGCCGACCTAATTGGTGTGTGGCTGTTCGGGCGGCGGAGCCGGAGCCGGCGGCTTTGGCGCTGCGGGCGGCGGACCACCCTTACCGCCTCGGCCAAACTGAATTGGGGGCGGAGCTGGAGGCATTGCAGCCGTGCCTCCCACCTTCATCGCCATGAACTGCGTGCCGGTCGCGAACCCGACGTATTGCGTGTTGTCGACCATGTAGGTGATCGGGGGAGCCCCGCCGGGGAGGTTGAACGGCAGCGCCAGCAGTTCGTCGCCCGTATCCGCTTTATAGGCATACAGCGTATTGCCCGCCGTCTGGAACACCAGGTTGCTGGCCGTGGTCAGCGTGCCGCCGGTCGACCCGCTACCCCGACCCGGCTTCACCCACTTGATCTGGTTCGTCTTAGGATCGCGCGCCTGCAGCCCGCTGCGGCCCAGGGTGGCTGCGTCGGGGCCCCAGATCGGCATCGGGGTCGTCTTCTTATCCTGACCGCCGCGACCCAGCCCATGGGCGCCCCCGCCGGCCTTCGGATCGGGTTCCTTGGCAGCGTTGAAGGTGTAAGTGCCCGCGGAGTAGGGAAGGTAGACCAACCCGGCGTTCGGGTTGTAGGACATCGGCGCCCAGTTGTGCGCACCCCCGCCGCCCGGGTACATCACGACCGAATTGGTCTGATCGTAGTATGCGTCCTGATTGATAATCGGCCTGCCATTGTTCTTCTTATCGAATCCGGTCACCCAGTTCACCGGGACGAATGGCTCGGCCGAGATGAACTGTCCATTGGTGCGGTCCAGGATGTAGAACACGCCGCTCTTGGGAGCCTGCATGATGACCTTGCGCGTCTTGCCGTCGATTTGGACATCAGCCATGATGAAGCCGCCCACCGAGTCCAAATCCCAGGCGTCGCCGGGAACCGTTTGGTAATACCACTTCAGCTTGCCCGTGCTCGCATCCACTGCGACGATCGAGCACGTATAGAGGTTGTCCCATTTTCCGAAGTCCGATTTCGGGATGCCGCGCATTTCCTCCGGCCAAGGCTCAGGGTTCCCGGTCCCGGCAATTACCAAGTTGGTTTCGGGGTCATACACCAAGCCATCCCACACCGAGGCGCCGCCGCCGTACTTCGCCCAGTCGCCGACCCAGGTCTTGGATGCCTTTTCCTGATCCTTGTCCTCCATGGGCTGGCCGGGGGCAGGCGGAACCGTGTGGAACTTCCACGCGAGCGATCCGTCTTTGAGGTTGTACGCCGCGAAGAAGCCGCGAATGAAATACTCGCCGCCGCCCACACCAACGATTACCTTGTCGCCCGCGATGCGGGGCGCGATGGTGAATGAGTAGTACTGATTGATGTCCGCGACCTTGCTCTGCCACAACTCCTTGCCGCTGACGGCGTCGAGCGAGATCAGCCGGGCGTCGTTGGCCGCCAGGATGATCTTTCCGTCGTAGACCGCGAGCCCCCGGTTGTGTGTTCCGCAGCACATATGGCTCGGCGTGATGGGATCAATCTTGGCATCGTACGTCCACTTCTGTTCGCCGGTGCGCGCGTCGAGGGCGTACACGATGCTGTTGTCCATCGATTGGTAGATGGTGTTGTTCCACATCAGAGGCGTGCCTTCGGTGCCTCCGCGGCCTCCCGGCATGCTGACCGGCGCCGACCAAGCCAATCCCAGCTTGCCGACGTTGGTCTCGTCGATTTGCTTCAACAAGCTGTAGCGTTGTTCCGATTGGCTGTGGCCGTAGGTGAGCCAAGTGCCGGGCATGGTGTCCTTGGCCGTGCCGGCGGTGTTGAGAACTTTAGCGTCCACCGAGCGCGGCTGCTGGGCAGTAATGGTGGTAATCAGAGTGACGGTGGCGATGACGCCAGCGGCCAACAGGGCCTTGATATTAAAAGTCGTCAAGATGTGAATCCTTCTAACGCAGTATGACCGATTTTAGTCCTTAAGAAAACTCAGCCAGCGTCCGGCCAGCTGGAGCACTTGTTGCCCGCAGGCATTTTCGGACGTATACTACCGGGCAAACGCTTTAATGTCGCGCAACGCAGAACAATGACCACGTACACACGTAACAACGCTTGGAATCAAGGCGGTACTTTCGCGAATGCGGATCTTTTGTGGTACGCAAGAGCGGTCGGCGCAATGCAAGCGCGAGCGCTAAGTGATTCATCTAGTTGGTGGTTTTTTGCGGCGATCCACGGAGAATACGTGACGCCCCTTAGCTTACAAGATCCGCAGGCTGTCCCCTGGAAAAATATCCCTGCGCCGCCGTCCGTACCTTCCACGCCATTACCACCCAACAGCCTCTCGGATCAATACTGGAATCAGTGTCAGCACCAAAGCTGGTACTTCCCGCCATGGCATCGCGGATATTTGTTGGCGTTGGAGGCCCAAGTTCGGGCGGATGTGATCAAGCTCGGCGGTCCCTCGACCTGGGCGTTGCCGTATTGGAATTATTTCGGGCAGGGAGGAGAGTTTAATATCCCGTCGGCCTTCACGCAGCAGAACTTGCCTGACGGCAGCCCGAATCCTCTTTACGTCGCAGCTCGTTATGGACCCGATAGCGACGGAAACATTTACATCCCTACTCTCGCCGTTATTAAGCAGCACCCGAACGATCCAAATCTGGTTTATGGCCCGGTAACACAGGACTACATGTCCAACGACCTTTACACGGGCAGCGACAACAATACTAAGCCGCCTGGGTTCGGCGGTCCCGAGACGGAATTTTCGCATGGAGGAGGGACGTCTGGCAATCTGGAAGACAATCCGCATAACCTCGTGCACGTTTATGTCGGAGGGACCTCTCCGGACGGCCAGACGCCTGGCCTGATGAGCGTTCCGGCTCTAGCAGGACTCGACCCTATCTTCTATTTGCACCACGCCAACATTGACCGAATGTGGGCGGCGTGGAACGAAGATCCCGCAAATACCAACCCCACGGGCAACTGGTTGGATGGACCCGCGGCTAGCGGCGACCACGAATTCGTGATGCCCATGCCGGACGGCAGTTCCTGGGTGTACACTCCCCGGCAGATGAGTAGCCTCAGTCAGTTAAACTACACGTATGACAGCTTGCTCAAGCCAGCTCCAGCGCCGGCTCTCATGTCTGAAAGACTGACGCGGCTGGGAGCAAGCCCGGCGAAGGTAAGAGAAGCAGCTACTGTAACCGCAGGCAAGAATGTGGAGCTAGTCGGAGCCAATCAAGAGGTCCTCCCGATCAAAGGCTCGGGGGCTCTCACGACTGTCAAGCTCAATTCGGACGTCCGCGCTACGATCTCCGCGAGTCTTGCCGCGGCTCCCCAGACTGCCGCTCCGGACCGCGTCTTCCTCAACCTGGAAAATGTCCGCGGCACGCATGACGCGTCCGTACTCAGCGTTTATATCAACCTGCCGGCGGGCGCAAAGCCCGGCGATCATCCCGAGCTCCTGGCTGGGAGTGTTGGACTTTTCGGGCTTCGCGGCGCGAGTTTCAAGGACGGCAAACACGGCGGCCAGGGACTCAGTTTTGTTCTGGAAATCACGAAAATCATTGATGCCCTGCATCTTAGCAATGCGCTCAATGTCGATTCGCTCCAAGTGACAATCGTGCCCCACCGGGCGGTACCGGAGCAGGCGCAAATCACCATTGGGCGAGTCAGCATCTACCGTCAGGGTCGCTGACCGATGACGTATGGCGCTCGCGAGCTCGCGTGGGTCCGTAACTCCGTGGTGCTCATCATTGCCGTCACATGGATTTTGCTGCTGGTCGAGCCGGGCGGCATTGTCGCTCATTGCCCAGTCCCCGGCGCTGGACCAATGCCGTTGCGGGCGTCGGTTCAGATGCTGCTGGCGATGAACCCGCCTGCGTCGTTGGCGGCGAGCTGGCTCCTGATGTTGGCCGCGATGATGGCGCCCGTGCTGATCCCGCCTATCCGCTATATCCGCCTGCGCAGCTTCACGCACCGGCGCGCACGATCCATCGTGCTTTTCGTGGCGGGGTATGCTGCGACCTGGATGACGCTGGGCATCCCGCTGCTGGCAACAGAGCTGGCGGTCAAGTCGTTTGCGCCGCAATCGTATTTGCCGGCGGCAGGCCTGGGCTTCATCGCAGTAGTTTGGCAGTTCTCGCCCATCAAGCAGCGTTGTCTCAATCGTTGCCACGCTCATAGCGAACTGGCCGCGTTTGGCGCTACGGCGGATTTCGACGCGCTTCGTTTCGGCGTGACGCATGGGATTTGGTGCGCCGGATCTTGCTGGGCGTTGATGCTGTTCCCTATGTTGCTGCTCAGCGGACACGTCGTCGCCATGGCTACTGTGGCCGTCCTGATTTTCAGCGAGCGGCTCGAGCAGCCCATGCCGCCCTGCTGGCGCTTGCGCGGCCTCGGCAAAGTGAAGCGTACCCTGGTCGCACAGGCGCGGATACGTCTGCCTATTTCTGCTCGATAAAGAGCCATGTACGCTCCTTGGCGGCCTCTATCTCGGCCTGGGGGCTTGCGGCCGCCCGTATCGCACGCAATCCAACATCGGCCGGCGCGGCTCCCATCTCGACCTCCAGCTGTTTCGAGAACTCGATGAGCGCGGCTTGATTGCGATTGTAATCCGCCGGCGCGTCATCCGTGACGGCGGTCATCATTTCAGGATGTGCTTGCATTCCGACCTGCGTCGGGGTGTCGCTGTTAGGGTTAGGACCGATGGCGTCGGCGATGCTTGCAGCGGATGCCGTGCGATTGCCCAGCGGCCCCAGGCCATATTTGTCAGTGAGATACCGCAAGATGCTGGTGTGATCGAGCACGCCGCGCCCGGGAGCGAAAACGCTACGCGGCTTCACCCATTTTGAGATCAGCACCGCTGGCACGCGCACGCCATACTGATCGAACGCAAAGCCCTCCTGCACGTTGTGATCCGGGGGCACAGCGGGTGGCGGATAGACGTGGTCGTAAAACCCTCCGTGCTCATCCCAGACCAGGATGAGTAGCGTGGAATCCCACAACTTTTGTTGGCCTCTGACGGCGTTGTACACGCTCGCAATCAAGGCGTCCCCCTTCAATACATCGTGGGGCGGATGCTGATCGTTTTGGCCGAACGGAAGATAGGCCGGTTCGATGAACACATAGGCCGGGAAGTCGGTTTGAGCGACGTCGTTAAAGAAGTCGCTCATGCGGCGATACCCGCCTCGGTTCGGCTGCTTGCGCTGATTGTAGAGAAGCAGAGACTGAGGTATATCGCCGGCGTAGATTCTCCACGGCACGTTTCTTTCGTTCAATCGGTCGTAAATCGTCGTTTGGTCGTACCGGTGCAGATCCAGATGAAATGGCGGCTGCGGCATTTTGACCCAGCCCTGGGACGTGCCGCTGTGCGCGAAGAAACGATTCGTCCAGGTGGGCCCGGGCACGGAGGAGAACCACGGATCACACACGCAAAAACTCTGCGCGAGCTGGTGTGCCGCTGGCAGCCCCCCTAAAGGGAAATAGGACATAACCTGCGGCCATGCTGTTTGCGCATTCGGCTCGGCGACAACCAGGTCATATACGAATCCGCCCATGGGCCCAAGGCCATCGCCGTTGATTTGTCTCAACACATTGGTGGTTTCATGGTGCGGATCCGGTTTCATCTTACGGACCGCGTCAGGTTGCTGCGAGTAAGCCGTGGCGGATCCAGGCCGCTCGAAGTTGCTATGAGGCTTCGCCGGATCTATGCCATCCACGTGAGGAATTGCGCCGAAAAAATGATCGAAAGCGCGATTCTCAAGCATCAGCACGATGATGTGCTCGATTTGATCAGCCATGAAGTTTGCCCCAGACGCACGCAGGATTCCGAAAGCCACCTACGTTCTTAGGGTGTCAGGATTATATCCTCGTCTTGCTGGTGATGACAAGGCATTAATGAGAGGATGCGCTAAACTTTTCCAAAGAACAGTGAAAAGATTCATGCGCCGTGCTCGGTAATCCTGAAAGGAGAGACGTTCATGCTCAATCAAGTTGCGCTGGTAACACAAACGAACAAGATAGCCTTCGGCGATCTGACGGTGGTTGCAGCCGCCATTCAAAAGCAAGTGACCCGGGATGTCAGCCCGGCTTGGAGTATCCAGGCCAGCGTGAACGCGTTCGCGACGCTGGATGATGTCCCGCTTGGCTACTGGCATGTCATCATCGACGATACGATTCCGTTCGACGCAGGCGGAATCCACTTGAACGACGACAACGGCCAACCCTACGCGTTAGTCACGTACTCCGACGACTGGTCCCTGACCACTAGTCACGAGGTGATCGAGATGCTCGTCGATCCTTCGGGAAATCGAACGGTCGCGGCGAACTCGCCAAAGCCGAATCAGGGCAGGGTACTGGTTTTGGTGGAGACCTGCGACCCCAGCGAGGCTGCCAAGTATGGATACACGGTCAATGGCGTTCTGGTTTCCGACTTCTACACGCCGCGATTCTTCGATCCGGTTCAGTCGAGTGGCGTACGTTATAGCTATTCCGGCGCAATCACCAAGCCGCTTCAGGTTCTGGATGGCGGTTATATGAGCTGGTGGGATCCCCAATCCAAGCACGTTTTTCAATTGTTCGTGACGGGAACCCAAAAGGAAATTAAGGATCGGGGGCCGCTACCGGCCGGATTCGGCACCCTGCGGTCATTCTCCGACAAGTTCACGAATCAGCACCGCCAGGAGATTAAGAAGACTCCGCCCGCGGGCCTGATGCTGACAGCAACCGGCGCCGGGAAGAACATGAAGGCCAAGGTATCGAAGGTCGACGCGTCGACGAAGGCCAATGCCGATTCTGTTCGGGCCCAGATTCAAGCCCTTGCGAAGTCGTATGGTTCGGCGAAAAAGAAATAGTTCCGCATGACGGCGTCGCCGTTGCTTGCCCGGCCTCTCCAAGTCCACAATGAAGGCAGGTGGTACCCCATGAGCGCTGAAGACGCCGCGGAAGACAAGAACGCTGCCGACCAGTTGACTACCGACAAGATTGCGGCAGAACGAGACGCGCGTGATCGAAAGGCTGCCGCGGATTCTCTTCGGCGTCAGATCGAGAATCTTAAAGCCGGCCTGAAGCCGCGGTCCCTGAATGAGTTCGTCGAAGAGAAGATGGCCGAAGACAAGAAGAAACCAACGGGACCGGCGACCAAGCAGGATTAAGACTGCGGAGCCTTAGTTTCAGCGCCGAACCTATTCCTTGATCGACCTCGTTTAAGATACGCTGCGGCGCCGCCCTATGTACCTTTTGACTGTTAGAAAGTGAAGCGTCCGATGAGCAGGCCGGTGCGCTGGCCGGCGCCTAAACCTAACCCACCGCCACCCAAGGCTCCTGCGTTACCTAAGCCTAGGTTGCTGCCGACGCTGGTGAACGTGCCCAAACCAGAGGTGTAGCTACCGTTGACCGACGAAATGTTGCAGGGCACTCCGCCGTTGCAGGCATAAGTCAGGCTGTTCGGAGCGAATCCCAGGTTCGGAGCTGGCACGAAGTTGCGGTTGAAAATGTTCGTGAACTCCATACGGATCTGGAACGTGTATTTTTCCTTGAACTTGAAATTCCGCGCAAAGTTCATCGATTCCTTGGGGACCCGAGCGCCGCGGAAGAACGTGTAGATGTTGGGATCCGCAGTCCAAGCGGCGTCTGGGACGAGGTCCCAAGCCGCGGGGTTGATCACGACGGTCTTGTTCGGATCGAAGCACTTGCAGTTGATGTCAAGAGGATCCGTGTGATGGTTGCCGTTCAAATCGTACCAGTCGACCGACCAGGGGTTCATGTAGCTGCCGTCGGCGTTCTTCTTTAACGTAGCCCCCATGCCCAGGTTGGACCCGGTTCCTGGACCGCGCCCGAGCCAGCGGCTTATGTTATTGGTCGATCCCGCGCTCGGACGACCGAGATATGCCGCTGTTTGATAGTACAAAGCGCTCGACCAAGACCAGTCTCCGAGGATGTAGGAAACAACTTTGTTCTTGAGTACAGGCAGGGAGCCCTTGTATCGCGGCGTTACGTATTCGAAAGACACGCGCAAGATCCTCGGCGGATTAGCGGCTACCACGTCTTTTCCCCAGGTCGGATTGAACACGTCCGGGTAGCCGGTCAAAGCGAGGTTCTTAGAGTAGGTGTAACCACCAGTAGCCGACAATCCATGCGAGAAGCGTTTCGTGAGCGTCATTTGCAGAGAATCGTACCAGGATTTGCCCTGAGGTGCGGAGGGCTGAAGCGCGCTGCTGAACTGCGGAAAAGGCTTGAGCGACTGCAACACCGTCGGGGCAGTCGCTCCCGTCGGATATCCGCTATAAGGCAGAAAAACTCCGTAACTCGCCAGGGTCGACAATTGGCCCGCCGTGAGCCGATTGAGGTTTGTATTGAGAAGGGTCGCGTCACTCAACCCCTTCGCTGAAGTATCAACCGTGAAACCGTAGTGTTGGAGGAGCCCGACGGAGACAGCGTTGAGGTCCTGGAACCCGGTGGCGGATTGCCAGATATTCCGGTTGCCGACATAGGCGGCCTCAATCACCAAGTTCCGCGTGATTTCACGCTGCAGACTTGCTTGCCACTGATACGTCCGGTCCGGACGGCCCGCGTTCGGGTCGACGAACGTGGCTGCGTTCGCGTTAACCGCTCCAGTTATGAATGCAGCCGCCGGGTCAGAGGTGGCAAGCACGGGATTGTACCTGTTTCGCGGGATCCCGTTTTGCAATTGGAAGTCGTCGAATCCGTTGGGTAAAACGGGCGTCGAGATTGAATTGATGACGCCTCCTGGGGTAAATGGGACCGCGTCATAAGCGATGCCGATGCCGCCGCGGAAAACGGTTTTCGAGTTGATAGTGTACGCCATGCCAACCCGGGGAGCGACTGCATAGGGATAATTTGAAGCAAAACTACAGCCGCAGGTCGCTTCGTAGATATAGGCTCCGAGCCGGCCTCCGGCGGCAGGATTGGGAGTTGTCGGACTGAAGTCCACCGCGCGCCCAAAGTCCTCCTTCGCATACGTCCCATAATCCCAACGGAGGCCGTAATCGAGGGTCAGGTTACGCCGGATGCGCCAAGTGTCCTGAATATATAACCCCGTCTGAATCTTTCTTTTGCGATATTCGGGTGGAGTCGCCAAGGTCACAGCTGTCACGCTGCCCAGCAGGAAGTTGGCGAAAGGAAAACCAACCGCACCCGAGTTGCCCGTAAAGCCCGTAAGTCCATTTAACGAAGGCTGCCAGGTAACGCCATTACCTGTCAGCGCCGTAATAGTGCTATTCCCGAAACTGAACAGTCCCGCACTGTTGGTGTTGTTAAGGTTCACCTGCTGATTGATCCGATAGTCGGCTCCCAGTTTGAAGCTATGGTTTCCCTTAATCCAAGTGACGTTGGCTGAACTCGATGGGTGCCTTTCGAGTTGCCGCAGAATTCCGCTTCCGGCACCCAGCCCATTTAGGCCGCCCAGCACCGGACTGCTGACTACGGTCGAATTCATACGTGGAAATACCGAATTCTGGGTCGCGCCCGTTAACCCGATGTCGGTCGCTGCGTTGTAGTTTGTTGTCACGGGACAGCTGCAAAAGTCGTATTCCTGCCAGCCCACGCCGAGGTGGAAGAGCATGGCAGGAGTGATGTTGTAGTCGAAGTTGACGCGGTATGTAGGGGAAGCCTCAAACGTGCCAGCGTTGGCGGTGATAGGTTCCGGGAATCCCTCGCCTAGTCCCAGAGCCTGCACCGGGGACTTAGTGACCGCGTCCACGTAAGTAAACGAAAGCCGCGCCTTGGGTCCGAGATTCTGGTCCATTTTCAGCGTTGGCATGCTCGTGTGCCGGTACCCATGGAATGGATTGAAATAGTTACTGGTCAACAAGCCGAGGCTAGCGTTGGGACCCTGAGGAAGCGGCACGTATTTGTTCAGAATGTTCTGCGCCACCTTATCGATAGATGTTGTGGGAATTTTGTTGTTTACATACGGAAGCCGCACCGGCAGCGCAGACCCAGCCGTGCAATCCGAAGTGAGCGCAGTATTGCACTGAACAGTCTGAGTGGTGCCCGGATCGAAGATCGTACCCAGAGGAATCACGTTTCCCAAGGGATCTTTGTAATCGTGAGCAGCAGCACCGACGCCAAGTCTTAAGTTGGGATCCCCGCCAGGACCGCCGGCTTGTGCGATGGGCAGGAGACCGCTGAAGTCGCCACCGCGATATGCGGCGGTCGGGACCGTCGGAGCAGTGAAGTCTGAGAAGTGATACTGAGAGTCGACGTACTGTTCCCAGTTGAAGAAGAAAAATGTCTTATCCTTACCGTTGTAGAGCTTAGGAATCCAGACCGGACCGCCCACGCTCGCACCATAGTCATTGCGGCGGATGCGGCCCCTGGTGTGGGAAGCAGCGTCATCCGCGTTCAATATATCGTTGCCGAAATAGTTGAATGCGCTGCCGTGATACTGGTTCCCGCCCGACTTAATCACTTGGTTGATCAAGGCGGACGAAACCCCACCATATTCTGCGTTGAAATTGCTGCTCTGAATCGCGACCTCCTGGATCGCATCGGGACTCACATTGTTACGGGTGGTAATTGTGGGCGCGCCGACGTTCGTGACAGGCTCGCCATCGACCCGGTATTGGTTGTTCTGAATGGCCAGTCCGTTCATTCTCGGACCGAAGCCCTGACCAGATTGATTCACACTGCCGGGAAGGGTGTACGCGAGTGCCAATGGATCCCGGGTGAAAGTGCCAAGGGGCAAAACTGGCAGATCATTAATCTGACGGACGTTAATGTCATGAGTCAGTGCGCCACTTTCCGTCTGCAGTAGCGTCGACTCCGTTGTAACGGTGACGGACTCGGCAGCCGTACCGAGCTCCATGGTGACGTCCAGGCGCAACGTCTGCGCAGCGAGAATAGTCACGTTTTCCTGACGGAACGACTTGAATCCTGTCTGAGTGACGGTCACCACGTACCTGCCGACGGGCATTTGCGGGATAGCGTAGTTTCCCGTCTGGGAGGTAATGCTCGTGAGCTTGGTGCCCGTGTCTACACGAGTGGCGACCACGGGAACGCCTGCAATCACGGACCCTGAAGGATCCGTCACGATACCCGTCAGTGTTCCCGCGGCAGTTTGCCCGTAGACAGACGCTGCCGCCGCAATCAATAACAAAAGGAAACGAGAATTCATGGAAAGCCTCCCGCGGACACTTTGGCCGGAGTTCTGAAGAGAACACACGTCAGACCACGCTCAACGACCCTATCTGGTTGACTATATGACAAGCTTCAGGCTCATGTCGATACGATTACGTTGATAGAGGTTATCAGATTTCTTGAGGTTGGAGGTAGCCCTCTCCGCCGATCGTCTGTTCACGTCGTGCGATAGGCTTCGCGCGCCACTTCCACGTAAGGAACAGGAGCAACGGTGGCGCGGATTTCCACTTGCACGTGGCTCTCGACCGTAGGCCTTGAGCCCGAACCCGGTTGCTCGCCCCAAACGAACGTCACTTGATTGCCCGTCTGCGCGTGCTCATTGTCCAGCATGGCGAGTGTCAACATCTTGCCTTCATTGGAGCTATACCCGATCCAGGTGGAGATACCGATGGTCTTGCCGTTCTTCATGACCTTGTCGTAAGGCCACGTGGAATACACCGCCGACGGAAAATCGAAATACTTGGCTCGGTTGCTCTTCTCGAACATGGTGCCCATCGCCTTCATCACATCCGCTGAATCGAGCGCCAGAGTGACTTTGGTGCGTTTGGGACTCTTCGAAATAGTCTCGAGCGCTTCCCGTCCCACAAAGTCATGGTCGAACTTTACGGTCGGTCCATAGCCCAGATCGTAGGGCGTCAGATAGTAGTCCTCAATGTTCTCGGAGTAGAAGCTCCCGCCGAGGGAACCGATCGCTTCGTAACTGTTGACCGGCAGCCATTCGCGATAGGCTTTCATCTTCGCGCCGGTGTAGATGGCGGGCAGAGGCGAAGGGATCCAGCCCGATTCCAAAGTGTTCGAAGAATAGGCCCGGGCGCCACTCAGCCGCAATCCGAATTCCTGGCCCGCTTCGACGATCGCGTCCTTCACTGCATCCCCTTCGGCGGCCGGGCCGAACAGCTCGAATCCAGGTTGACCGACCATACCGTGACGCAGCGCGCGAACCTGTTTCCCCGCGATCGTGAAGATCGCCATCTGGAAGAATTTGACATCCGGTACCGCGCCGCCGAGCACCTTCTCCATCACCTTCAACGCGTTCGGACCCTGCACCTGATACCGGTAGGTCTTGCGCACAACGGGACCTTTCTGCGCAGCCGCTCTTTCATCCCGCGTGCATTTGGCGTTGTAGCCTCCGGTCTCGGCATTGTACTGGACCCAGTTGTGAATCGAAGGACGGCCGACCAGGTTGAAAACGTTCGGCTCCAGGCCGAACAGAATGACATCCCCGATGACGTACCCCTCGTGATTGCAGGCGATGAACTGTTTCGCCTTATTGGGACCGAAGTTTTTAAACGTGTTGATTCCGAGATCGGAGAGCAGTTTCAGCGCATCGGGACCCTCCACGTACATGTCGGTCATGTGATACGACTGGTTGAATAGAACGCAGGTCTTCTGCCAGGCGCGCTGCTCGTCCCGCCAATTCGTGTACTCGCTCGCCACGACCGGATACACGTAGGGTCCGATGGGTGAATTTCTTAACAGCTTTACGGGGCTGGTCTTCTGTAAAAGCGCTTCTAAATTCTGCTCGTTCATAAAAGGGGCGATCAGTTTTCAAATCCCGATTCATTTCAACTGACCCAAACGGGCTAGTGTAGCACCCGCGCGAAGCTTGCAGCCTCGTCAATTCGTCCTGGTGATGACGCTCATCAACAGCGTTGATGGCTTACAGGCGCAGTGAAAGCTCATGATATCCTTTGGGGCGCGCTGCATGCACCCTCCCATGAAACGAAGCGAAAAACGAATCCTAACCACGCACGTCGGCAGTTTGGTGCGTCCAGCCGAATTGAAAGCGCTCGCGCAATCCGGCCAGGATCGCCCTGAGGACGTTGCGGCGACCGATCACTACATCGAGACCCTTCAACGCGCAACAGCCGAAGTGGTCAGGAAACAAGCCGCGATCGGCGTGGACGTCGTCAGCGACGGCGAGTTCGGAAAATCCAGCTGGTCCAACTACGTTCTCAACCGCATCAGCGGGTTTGAGATTCGCCCCCATCAGCTGAGGCCAGTCGAGTGGCTGGGACGCGATCTGCAGCGATTCGGAGACGTGATTGCCCGGGAAATGCCGAGCGTACTCACGGGCCGGCCAACAGAAGCGTGCATCGGACCCATTGAATACGGCGACCGGGCGCCCATCCGCCGCGCGATCGCCAACTTCCAAACGGCTCTAAAAGGAGTCACCGTCCAGGAGGCTTTTTTGACCGCGGTCGCGCCGGCGAGCACAGCCTACGACGGCGTGAACGAGTACTATCCCAGCGAGAGAGAGTACATTTTCGCGCTGGCGGAAGCATTGCGCCAGGAGTATCTGGAGATCCACCAGTCCGGCTTGCTTCTCCAGGTGGATGACGCCGTTCTCGCCAACATGTACGACCACCTGGTTCAGCAGAGTCCCGAGCGCTATCGGGAGTGGGCGCAACTTCGCGTGGATGCGCTCAATCAAGCGCTCCGAGGCATTCCCGAGGACCGGGTGCGATATCACGTTTGCTTCGGGAGCTGGCATGTTCCGCACCTGGCGGATGCCGCGTTGGATGACATTGCCGGCTTCATCCTGCAAGTGCGCGCGGGCGCATATTCGATCGAAGCCGCCAACCCGAGACACGAACACGAATGGCGCGTCTGGCAGAATTCCAAATTGCCACCAGGAAAGATTTTGATTCCGGGCGTCATTACCCACCACACGATCACCGTGGAACATCCCAGGCTGGTCGCGGACCGCATCGTGCGGTACGCGAAGCTCGTCGGACCCGAGAACGTGATCGCCGGAACAGATTGTGGCTTCGCCCAGGTGGACGTGATTGAACGGGTGCCCGCACCGGTGATGTGGGCAAAGTTCGAAGCGCTGGTCGAGGGCGCGGCCTTGGCTAGTAAAGAGCTATTTTAAGAGAGGGTCATTCTGGAGCCGCAGGACGGAGGACAAACGGATGTTCCGCGTTCGCTCACTGAGGTCAGGATTCTTGCTGATAGCAACCGCGACGGTAGCGGCGTGGATCGTGACGGCGCAACAGCCGCGCCGCGTGGACGACAACTTGCTGAAGACCGGCAGCAAGACGGGCGAAGAATGGGTCGCCTACGGCGTCAATTGGTCCGAGCAGCGTTATAGCCCGCTGAAGCAGATTGATGACTCGAACGTCGATCGCCTCGGGCTGGCCTGGTCGTATGAGATCCCGCTCGCGCCGGGCAATCCACAGACCCACCAGGAAGGAACTCCGCTCGTTTTCAACGGCGTGCTGTACAGCATCACGCCGTGGAGCATCGTCTATGCGGTCGATTTGCGGACCGGAAAAG
>Ga0210400_10003271_pt1 | contig 14439 bp, 14 predicted proteins | sample IncBWH26MmetaG_FD_155456 | JGI IMG/M metagenome (GOLD analysis project Ga0210400, IMG submission 155456) | Forest soil microbial communities from Barre Woods Harvard Forest LTER site, Petersham, Massachusetts, United States - Inc-BW-H-26-M | ecosystem: Environmental > Terrestrial > Soil >...
ATGCGTCCGGCATTGAGGCCAAGGACGACAACCCCGGCGACGGCAACAAGGGTGGGCCAGGTCGGCTTGAGCGACACCGTAAGCGAGATGATGGCAACAGCCAAGAGCTTGGTACCAGCCCAGAGGCGGTGCACCGGTGAGGACCGCGGAACCATGCGCAGCAGCGTCGGCTCACCCGCTGGCCGCCTGGCCTTGACGGAAGGGCCGGAGGCCGCGGCCGGGGTGGGCCCGGTCGGGGCGGAATCGCTGACCACTCGACCACCTTCGAGTTCGATGAAGCGGTCCGCGACGCCGTCCAACACCGCGTGATCGTGCGACACGATGATGAGGGTGATCTCCTCCTCGGCCCGGAGGCGAGTCAGGAGGTGTCTGAGCTGCAGGCTACTGGCGTGGTCAAGGCCAGCAAAGGGTTCGTCGAGCACCAGGATCGACGTCTGACGAGCCAGCATCCCGGCGACGGCGACACGCCGTTGCTCTCCCCCGCTCAACTGGTCTACCCGGCGAGATCCATAGACCGCGGGATCGAGTCCGACCGATGACAGGGCATCGGCGGCGGCGGTCTCATTCGTGCCGCTGGCGTCACGAATGTCGTCGAGCACTCGCCGTCTGAGCAACTGCAGCCGAGCGTGTTGAAACGAAAGCCCAACTCGTCCGATCTGTTGGATGATTGGTCGGCCCCCGACCAGGACCTCGCCCTCGGTGGCCGGAGTGAGCCCAGCCAGGATCCAGGCCAGGGTGGACTTTCCCGAACCGTTCTGGCCGCTCACGGCAATGCTGCTGCCGGGAGCGATCTCAAGATCGACCGAGGCAAGACTTCGATGGGCCCACGGGGTTCCCGGGGAGTAGACGTGGCCCACACCACGCAACGACAGGGCCTCTGCCGGGACCCGTCGGCTGGCCGACGGAGCAGGCGCCAGGGGCGGTGTGAGCATCGGAACAAGGTGGTCAATGCGCTGCCCCTTGGAAAGTACGACCGTGTTCGATGTCTCCGGAGCCTCACTGGGGTCGTGGGTGACGTGCACGACACTGATCCCGTCATCGGGAAGGGCGCGCAGGAGGTTCATGAGAACGATCCGGCCCTCAGGGTCCAACATCGAGGTCGATTCATCGGAGACAAGCAGCTGCGGCCGGCGAGCCAGCGCCGAAGCAACTGCCAGTCGCTGTAACTCGCCCCCGGACAGGGTCGCAGTCTCTCGGTCGGCGAAATCGGCCAGCCCGACCCGGGCCAGGAGACCCTCGGTGTCGATGACTCGCGTGCTCGGAAGGCCCCAACGCAGGTCGTCTCGGACGCGGACGCCGAGCACCTGAGCGTCGGGGCGTTGGAAGATGAGGGCGCTCCCGCCCCGAGCCCCGAGGCCGGGCCCACCATCTCGAACAATGGCGCCCTCGGTGGGAGCGGCTCCCACCAGCAACCGGGCCAGCGTCGACTTTCCCGAACCGTTGTGCCCGACGATCATGAGTAGTTCACCGGCGTCAAGCTGCAGTCCGACGTGACGGAGAGCCCAGCGCTCGCTGTCGGGATAGCGGAAGGAGACGTCGTCCACGCGGACCGGAACGGGAGCAGGGTCCCCACCATCATGGACGTCGAAGGTCAGCGTCCGAGGGTTCCCGAGGGCGTCGATGGCGCGCAGGGCGCCCCGAGCGGCTACCCAGCCGAGGAGGCAACCTGCCCCGACCAGAAGGAACAGACCAATGGGAATGGCAAGCCACCAGAACCGAGTAGCCCAGCTGATCGCGGCGTCCCCGACATGGGCTGCTCCGCCGAGTCGCAAGCTCCGAAGGGTCTGACCGATACCGCTCCAGCTGTTTCGAGTCTGGTCAATCGAGAGGCTGCGCAAACCGGTGAATAGGGCGAGGAACCCAACCGTTACTACGGACACCAGCGGCCAAAATAAAAGGATGCCTGTGGCCACCGTGCGTACCGGGCCCCAGTGGCGACGATGGCCGTGCCCTATCAATGCGCCAAGGGCGGTACAGACGGCTACGGATACCAGCACCCGATCACCGGCAGCCAGGAAGCCCACGAACATTGCGGCCAGGCCCCCCACGAACGCCGCCCGAAGTCGGTGCCTGGCCGCGATGGCGGCCATGGGCAGGAGACCGAGAACCACCAGGGCGCTCCCCAAGGGCACGAACCGGCTGACCAGGCAGAGCGCCAAGGTCAGATCACCGAGGACGACTGCTTCTGCCAGCTCGAGTGAATCCAGTGAACGAGTCGTGGCCACTAGCAGCAGATGCCGAGCGGCTCAGCCAGGGAGAGTCGAAAGAACATCAACACTCACGCGCCCGGCGCGGTGACGTTGGTCTGACCTTATGACGGTGCAGCTGGGATCTCACCAAGAATTTAGGATAGGCGTGCTTCCTGATGTGGACTGATACTGGCCGTGACCATTCTCAGCAGCCGTTCAGTACCAGGGTGCACTGACGAGTCCGACGCTTTCGCTCCTGTCACGGTGACCTGCACGTCGAGTAGGGCGAAGGATCCCTGGGGGCAGATCGGCATCCGCTCGCTCAGTCAGGTGAGGCCCAGCCCCTTCACCCACACCAAGAGGGCGCTGGCCATCAGGACCAGGGCCAGCCAGGCAGCGTTGATGGCAAAGCAGGCCGAAGGCGCCCTACGTCAAATGGCGGTAGCCCGCCGATGCGGGCCGAGCAACACGACGAGTACCAGGCACAACTTGGTCCCTGATTACCTTTTAGCTCACCGGGGCATGAGACGCTGATGGCATCAGGGAGCCGTACGACAGTCGCGGTGGCCTTGATCGCCAACGTCTTGGTGACGATCACCAAGGTAACCGTTGGCATCATCGGGGCCTCGAGTGCCTTGTTGTCCGAAGGAGCGCATTCGATCTCGGACTCGGTGAACGAGTTGTTCCTGGTCACTGCCATCCGCCGAAGCGAGCGGCCGGCCGACGACAGGCATCCGTTCGGCTATGGAGCCGAGCGGTTCTTTTGGTCCCTGCTTGCCGCGGTCGGGATCTTCGTCGCTGGAGGCGGATTCTCCCTGTTCGAGGCATACCATGCCTTTACGGAGCCCACTCGGACGGGCCGGTGGGTCCTGGAGTACGTCGTGTTGGGTTTGGCCGCGGTGTTCGAGGGGGTGTCGCTGACCAGAGCCATCTACCAGGTGCGGACAGAAGCAGCATCCGTCGGCCGAGCCCCCGTGGAGCACGTGGTCAAGAGCGCAGATCCGGCGATGAAGACCGTCGCCTTCGAGGACACTATTGCCGTTTTTGGCGTCGGCGTCGCCGCCACGGGGATCGCCCTCCACCAGGTGACCGGGAATGGACGGTGGGAAGGAGTGGCTTCGGCCATTATCGGTCTGCTGTTAATCTTTGCCGCATTCGCATTGGCTCGTGACAACATGAGTCTCCTCATCGGCGAATCCGTGGAACCTGCCCTGGTCGACACGATCGAGGCCACCGTTGCTGGCCATCCGATGGTTGCGGAGGTGGTCGAACTGCTGACCCGGTACCTCGGTGCCCACGAGGTCTTGGTTGCGGCGCGGGTCATCCTCGTCGAGGGGCTCAGTTCCGGGCAGATTGCGCGGATGAGTTCCGAGATCGACGCCCGCGTGCGCCAGTGTGATGCGGAAGTCACGCAGGTATTCATCGACGCCACCACGTCGGAAGAGAGTCTCGGCCGGAAGTAGAAGACGCTTTTGAGATCGGCGGGGTCTGAACTGGCGGCCAGCGGATCTCGTCGTGCTTATACCGATCGCATGCGTCTTTTGTGGAGCGGGATACGCCGGATCCCGTACCACGTGCGCCACGATGGAAACGGTGGAAACGGTGGAAGCGGTTGCTTCTTACCGTGTCGAGACGAAATGCGTCGTAGCTGCACTCGTCCCGACTCACCTCGACGAGTCGCTGCTGCAGGACTAGCCGGATCGAAATGGGCATCGCATCGGCCAACCGTTTAGGTTAAGTTGCGCGCTGTGTCAGTCAATGGCCTCTACGTCGACGACAGAGCGGGGTCGGCGTCGGTGCCTGTAGTCTTGGTTCACGGAGCCCCGGATCGCAGCAAGAACTTCGCCGCCGTGGTCGAACTCCTCCCTGACCTCCCGCTAGTGATCTATGACCGCAGGGGCTATGGGAAGTCAATTGACGCGCTGCCTCCTGCCAAGGACTTCGGCGATCACGCCCAGGATCTGGTTGCCATCCTGGGCGGCCGACGGGCGGTGGTCGTTGCGCAGAGCGTTGGATGCAACGTGGCAATGGCTGCGGCGGCCAAGGCACCATCGCTCTTTGCCGCCCTGGGGATGTGGGAACCACCCACAGCGTGGTGTGACTGGTGGCCGGTACCGGATCTTAGAGAGTCTGTGCGCCGTCTCGTAGCCGCAACTGACACTGAGCTCCTCGCAGAGGACTTCAACCGCAACATTCTCGGTGACGGGCGCTGGGAGTCGCTGAGCGTTCGGACCAAGAACATGCTTCGACGCGAAGGAGCCGCGTTCCACGCTGATATGGCTTCCGAGCTCACAGCACTCTTCGACTTCGCGGACGTCACGTGTCCAGTCATCATCGGTGCAGGAGCAGCTACCGGTTCCGGACATCTCGAAGGCGCCCGCCGACTCGCCAGAATCCTTCATGCCGATGTGTTCGAGGTCGAAAACGCCGATCACTTCGCCCCGTTGACCAGCCCCGCATCCTGGGCCGAGCTCGTTCGCAAAACAGTCGCGCTCGGCGACGCCGGCGCTGATCCTTCGGCGCTCAGCACGGTGGTAACGACCTAGAGATCTTGCGTAGTGGAGCGCGGACCCGGGTCATAGTTCGAGGCCGGGTTCTCCGAGACTCAAACCCCCTGCGAGGAGGTCATGACCACCCCGGTCAAGCTGAGCTGGCCATGACAAGCCGCTACTAGTTCAGCCTCGGCTATCCGCGAGAGCCGACAGGAAAATGTCGATCGAAGACGCGTGTTGGAGCGGGCGACCCGGCTGGCGCGTACCTCGACGACACCAACAGCCGCACACTGTCCATCTCTCAGTCGGCGTCTGGATCGCTGCTCTGATCGACCACCATCTACACACGGAGACTCGGCGATCGCTGTTTGAGCTGAGCTCCGTCGATCCCCCTGATCCCGCCGTCCTCTGCATTTGAGCCAACAATCCCGACCGATTAGGGGAGGCCCGGGCTCCGGCTCTTGCCGCGCGACAGTTCCGCTCGCCAACTTCTTCTCGAGATGCCAGACTGAGTGCGAAGTACCGCAACATGCAGCGATAGTGGGCGAACAGGAGGAGGATATCTCCTGCCCCGTGGGTGTCGTCTCACCTTCGGCACACGCCCGAGTCATCGTCGTTGGCAGACGTCTGTTGTTCCCGAGTGAGAGGCTGACCGATGACGCAAGAGGTACTTCCATTCCCGCCCACGCCGTCGGCCAGCGAGGCCGGACGAACGATGCAGGAGTCCACCTACGCCCAGCGGGTCCCAGAGAAGCACCTGCCCGACGATGCTCCCAACATCCTCATCATTCTGATCGACGACGCCGGGCCGGGACTCCCCAGTACGTTTGGGGGAGAGGTCACCACTAACGCCCTCTCCCGAGTTATGGGCGAAGGCATCAGCTACAACCGATTCCATACCACGGCGATGTGCTCTCCGACCCGAGCGTCGCTTCTGACTGGTCGCAATCACCATCGCATCGGCAACGGACAAATCGCCGAGTTGGCCAACGACTGGGACGGCTACGCAGGCGAAATCCCGAAATCGAGCGCGTTGGCGGCCGAAGTCCTGAAGGATTATGGCTACGCAACAGCTGCCTTCGGGAAGTGGCACAACACACCGGCATTGGAGACATCAGCGGCTGGACCGTTCCACAACTGGCCGACCGGCAACGGGTTCGAGTACTTCTACGGCTTCCTGGCCGGCGAGGCATCCCAGTACGAGCCGAACCTCGTCCGCAACACCACCATCGTCCCTCCCCCCAAGACCCCCGAGGAGGGCTACCACCTGAGCGAAGACTTGGCTGACGATGCCATCACCTGGCTCCATCGTCATCAGGCATTTGAGCCGGATAAGCCCTTCTTCATGTACTGGGCCAGTGGCTGTCTTCACGGACCCCACCACGTCATGAAGGAGTGGGCGGACAAGTACGGGGGCAAGTTCGATGACGGTTGGGACGCCTACCGGGAACGGGTCTTCGTTCGCGCCAAGGAGCAGGGCTGGATACCTGAGCACGCGCAACTCACCCCTCGGGACCCAACGATGCCGGCGTGGGACGACATTCCGGAGGCCGAACGCCCCTTTCAACGACGCTTGATGGAAGTGGCGGCAGGGTTTGCCGAGCACGTCGATGTCCAAGTAGGCAGGCTGCTCGATGAAGTGGACCACATGGGTCTTACGGACAATACGCTTGTCTTCTACATCTGGGGCGACAACGGATCATCCGGTGAGGGCCAGAACGGCACCATCAGTGAGCTGATCGCTCAGAACGGCATACCGACCACCGTAGAAATGCATATCCAGACACTCGAAGCAATGGGCGGACTCGATCTGCTGGGCACGCCCAAGGTGGACAACATGTACCACGCTGGTTGGGCATGGGCCGGGAGCACTCCGTACAAGGGCATGAAGCTTTTGGCTTCCCACCTGGGCGGTACCAGGAACCCCATGGTCGTTCGCTGGCCTGCCAAGATCGCGTCTGACCCGATCCCCCGCCCCCAGTTCCACCATTGCAACGACGTTGTTCCTACCATCTACGACGCAGTAGGGATCACGCCTCCGCGAGTGGTCAATGGAATCCCCCAAGATCCCATCGACGGCGTCAGCTTTGCCTACACGTTCGAGAAGCCGAACGCCGAAGGACGCTTGCACACCCAATATTTCGAGATCATGGGCAGTCGTGCCATCTACCACGATGGTTGGATGGCGTCTGCCTTCGGGCCCCGTACCCCCTGGGTGCCTGGTCTACCTGCCGGCATCCAGGAGTGGACGCCGGATCAGGACGCTTGGGAGCTATACAACCTCGACGACGATTGGACCCAGGCCGACGACTTGGCCGAATCGGAGCCCGAGAAGCTCGCCCAGTTACGGGAGCGGTTCTCGATCGAGGCAGCGAAGAACAGTGTCTATCCCGTCGGAGGCGGATTGTGGATACCGGCCCTACATCCCGAACTCCGCATCTCAACCCCTTACCGAGAGTGGAACTTCACCGATGACATCACCAGAATGCCCGAGTTCTGTGCTCCGGCCCTGGGCAATCGGGAGAACACAGTGACGATCACCGCAGACTTGCCTTCATCGGCAGGTGGCGTGCTCTACGCACTGGGTGGGGCAGGTGGAGGACTGACCTGCTATTTCGATGATGGATACCTCTGTTACGAGTACAACATGTTCCTCCTTCAGCGGACCAAGATTCAGTCAGACGAACGCATTCCAGCCGGTCAAACGACAATCGAGATCGATACCGTCTACGAGGTGGCGCAGCCAGGTGGGCCGCTCAACATTTCAATCCGAGCTAATGGAAAAAGCGTTGCCTCGGGTAGGGTCCCGATCAGCGTCCCATTGCTGTTTAGCGCCAACGATTGCCTCGACATCGGCACATGTCTCGGGGGTCCGGTTTCACTGGACTACTACGATCGAGCACCGTTTCCCTTCACGGGTACCATCGACAAGGTAAACGTTCGATATACCACCTAGCTACTTGCATCTCGGTTCAAGCCCGATGATCCTGGTAGAAGGTCTTGAGGCATCCTCCGAGCGATATAACGGTCTGCGCCTCCTCGCCAAGCGCGTGGGATAGCGGCATCGGGTACTTGGACCCTTCAGGCAGGTCGACGATGCCCTGGCGTGAGTGTTCCGCCATCGACGACCGCTGCCTGCAACCGCCTCACGGTGAGACGACGATCTGACCCCGAGAGATGTTGTAGGCGACGGTGCGATTGAAGAAGAAGTTGATGCCGGTGACGAACGGGGTCGATCCAGTGGGCAGCAGAAAGGTGAGGCCGCTTTGTGGGGTCTCTCCGGCGCTATAGCTCCACACTGTGGCGCCGCTCGACGAGCTCATGGACAGGGCAGTACCAGGGAGGACCGCAATCGGAGGGGTCGCCTTTGGCAGGTTCGGCATGGAAATGGGATCGATCGAGGCCCAGGGACTACCAATGTCAAAAAGGGTGGAACCGCAAGCGGGCGTCTGTCCATTTGCCGCCCAACAGAGCTGCACGCCTTGGTCCCAGGCCGGGACGTTGCCTGGGTACGTGGCCGGCGAGGCCCTCGTCATCGCCACCGTACTAGCACCCGACGGCGTGGAGACGGGGCCGACGGTGAGCGAGCCCGTCCCGCTTTGGGCCACCCTCAAGGTGAAACCCTGCCGGTAGGGGCTCGGCAGCTGGAGTAGAGGCGAGTACCACGGTCCGGGCGCATCCCCGGTCGCCGTCGCAATCCCGAGAATCCCGTCGACGCCGTAGCGTTCCTTCAGGGCAGTGGCTACGTGACTTCCTTGCGGGATAGACAGGAATTTCGTGGCCCTCGGCGTGCTGAGGCGTCCGAGGGAAATCGAACCGGTCATGAGGCTCCCCACAACTGCGCCGGAGGCGTAGGCGACGCTGTACGGCACACCGGTCGCCTTCGCCTGTGATCCCACCTCGGAGGAGAAGATGGTCAGCCCAGAGGACCCAGTATCGAGCTCAAGGGGTACAGAGGGTCCTCCAGCAACGCGCGCCATCACCACCACGTAGGAGGCGAGGTCGCCCGAGTAGTTGAACGTCTGGGTGGTGATCGGGATCGATACCGTCGAGGACGCCGCTCCGGCCGGCATGGGCTCAGACGCGGCCAGTGAAGCGCTCGCAACCAGAACTAGCGTCCCCACCAAAACACAAGCCTTGCGCATGCCCCTCCGACCCCTTGTCCTCGCCTGGGAATCGAGGACTCTGACGTCTCACGACCCATTCCACGCTTCCAAAGCCCGCAACCGTACTTGAGGCATCGATGATCTACAAGCGTCCCGGTTTCGGGCCAAAGGCGGGTTTGCCGTTCGATGGTGAGACGCTCTCGAGCTTCTGGATCGGCAGAAGTGGCGGACCACGATGGAGCTCGGCTCGCCATGACCGACTACATCGAAGACGATTGCGGGTCGCTGTCGTCTGTGCCATACGCCTCTGTAGATTCGCCAATGAAATGGGCGACGGGATCGGCAGTCGCGGTGCTCGCAGCGGTTCTCCTGGTCGGTCCGGCCACGGCCGCATCGGGTCAGCCCACTACCAACGTCACCCAATCGTCTGAACCTGCGAATACCCGAGGGCGGACCGCCCGTCGACCTCGCAGGGGCCACGGGGCCGATCGTGCGCCGCGACCGACTTGGTGGCCTCGTCCACGAATACCGGCGCAAGACTGCCTAGCCCTTCCACGAGTACCGACGCTACGGTGCTCGACACGGCGCAAATCGGAATTGACCAAGTCCCATTATTGATCACTCTCAATCCCTTCGATGAGATTGAGCCGTGCCCTCAAAAGAGGAGGTCGAAGATCTTGAAGGCTCGCTCCCAGTCATCCGCATGGGGCGCCTTCAAACCGGGATCAATGATGCGTATCGTACGGGCCAATGCCAGCGATAGGCCACCGGCGACCACCGAGAGACGGTCCATTGTGGGATCAGCCAGCTCCATGTCCAGCGGCGGCAATGCCTCGAGCTGCTCGAGCAGAGGCACCACTTCGGGTTCGATGTCCAGCTTTTCGAACTCGTGAATCGACTGCTGGAGTCCTTTGGTAATCGGAAGATCCTCTGGCTGAACCACGTCTCGCTGGTTTGCCTCGGCTGTGGCCTCAGCCATGAGGACGAGGTCATAGACCTTGCGGTTCAAGAAGTCGCGGTAACGCTTGAGGTCGTCCTTGTCCACGTGCAAGCCGGACGCGGTTCGAAAGAACCGTTGGAACCTCGGAACGCCCGAAATGGTCACGATGCAGCCTCCGTTTCGTTCGCCGATCGGCGAAGGTGGGCAGCAAGGCTCCCGAGGCGCCTGGCCAAAGAACGCGACTCCGCCGCCGGTTGTAGGCTGTCCCACTCCTCCAGAGCCAAGCGAGCATGCCGCACCTCCTGGCCCAGGAGCTCTGGCAACTCCTTGGCCATTTTCTCTTCCCAACCCACTTCCTCCAAGAGAGCGTCGAGCACCGAGTGCGGAAGAAGGACCAAGTTCCCCGGCAGCCCGACCAGCCGTCGCAAGGACAGTATGAGCACGCGCTCGGACCTTTCGGCCCGACTCGCCTCATCGAGCAGCACTTCCGTCCATTCGGGGCTAAGGAGCGTCGTGCACCGGGGACACCGGCCATCACGTTCGGCCAGAACCTCAGACAGCGTGAGGTCACCCCCACAGTGCCGACAGGTGGCTTCGATCGGAAGTGCGTAGGTCATGACGACATCAGGAGTCGAACAGGCGACACCTTGTGATCATGTTCGAAGGAGCCCAAGCACGCACCCCGCGATTGCGTGGTTTACCCCCACGAGTCCATGCCCGGTCAGAGCAGACGACGCTGGCTAGTGGCAACCGACCATGCCAGCTCGACACGAGACTCTAGGTTGAGCTTGCGAAAGATATGACGGAGATGGAAGTCGACAGTATGCCGAGAGAGGTGGAGCATTGCCGCCGCTTCCACATTGGTCCTTCCTTCGGCCACCGTCAGCGCCACTCTTCTTTCGGCGTCGGTCAGACTGGCCCAGCCACTCACCGGTCGGCTCCCAGGGCCTCGTTTGCCATGGGAACTACAACGCCGGAGCGCCCGAACGACCCGGCTGACATCGCGAGTGGCGCCGGCCTCTTGGTAGCCGGCCCGAGCGTCTGTGAAAAACGAGCGGGCCATGGCGTGATCCGACGACGTGGCCAGACGCCCGGCGTCCTCGGCCGCGGATGCGCGGGCCCACGCGTGGACGTGGCCACTGGCCGCGGCCTGGAGAGCGTGCAGGTCCTCCTCGAACAAACCGCGGGCGTGCATTGCGCTCGAGGCCAGCCCGGGAAGCTCGTCGTTGCTTCGGGCCAGATGCTCCATCGTGACCGTCACCTCTCCGGCGAGCGATCGATTGCCGGTGGACAACGCCACCCGGATCCACCACGACGCCACGGTCGGATCCTCAAGGAGCATCCGGTGGAGACGGGTGGGCTCCCGACAAGCCGCCGACAGTGTCTCGAGGGCCTCTTCTGGATTTCCCTGTGCTTCTGTGACTCGGGCCCGTGCCTGGGCGATGGCCGATTCACCGTAAAACCCAATAGCCGGCGGGGTAACGCCGCTGCTCTGCCTGACCGCGGCTGCTGCCGCGCTGAGGTCTCCCCGGTTCAGCGCCACCACCGCTAAGACCGACCTGGCCATGGAGGAAAAGTACGTGGTGCGTTGATCGCTCGCCTGCTCGAGGCCGACTGTCGCCAGTTCGGCGGCGGCATCCAGCTTTCCATCGGCCAATGCCAATCGAGCCATCTGGATTGGGATCGCGGGGGCCCAGAGGGTATCGAACGTCTGTCCGATGTGCTCGGAGCTCAACTCGATGAGCTGTCTCGCCTCGGTCAGCTCGCCGATGGACGTGAGCATGGCGGCCAGGAGAAGTCGGGGATGGGCCGAGACCACCTGGCTCGGGACCTTGTCGGCCCGGTCGACGGCGGCCCGAAGTAAGACCGTCGCATCGGCCGGACGACCCCCATCCCACGTCCACTGAGCGTTCACCACAAGGGCGGCCCCGAGGGCAGCGTCGTCACTGAAACCCTCGTCCCCGCTCATGATTGAGGCCACCATGGAACGCATTCCGATCTGATTTCCCTCGGACATGAAAGATCGCAGTTGCGCCAGCTTGGCCTCGCCGTAGAGAGCTTCGGGCAATCCGGGCTGGTGGAGCACCGTGGCCGCGTACATGGTCGCCTCGACCCATTGGCTGGCCATGAGATGAACGGTCGACAAGACCAGGCGAAGACTGGCGACAGCCACTCCATCGTCAAGGAGGTCGATCGCATGGCCAGCCAAGGACCGAGCGTCTTCCACTCGGCCGGCGCCCAGGAGGGCGCGGGTGGCCATGATCGATCGCCCGGCGAGGCGAGCGTCTTCCGGCGCGCTCAGCTCAAAAGCGCGCTGCGCCGCATCGGCCCCCGATACCGGTGACTCGTCCACGACTTGGCACACCGCTCCGTCCAGGGCCGCGAGGTCACGCTCATGCCTGGGCCGTGATCCGAGGCTCAGGTGGTTGACAATACGTTCCTTCGATGAATTACGGGCACGTAGGCAGTTTCCGACCTGACGGTGCAATGCCATGCGCAGAGGACTGGGCAGGTCGCGATATCGGGCGGCACGGACGTCGTCGTCCACAAAAGCCAGCATGTCGCCATCCCAGCGCAACACTCCGGCGTCCAAGAGGGATTCCAACTGGGGCAACAGGGAGGCGAGGGACTCCCCCAACAGATCAGCAGTGTCGTCGGGGCTAAACGGACCGTCCCAGACGGCAACTACCGACAGGAGGTGATGCTCACGATCCTGAAACGTTGCCCCGGAAGATTCCTGATCGCCGCCGCCGTGTTGCCGCAATGCAGATAGGAGGCGGCCCGCGGCGGTCGTTTGCATACGACTGTCCGAGACTGCGGCCATGGCGGCTCACTGACCCTCTTGGGACCCTGATGGGTTTCGTACCCCCAAGCAGGGATGGGCAAACATCTCCAAACCACGCGTTCGGGGGATTCGGGTTCCGGCTCTCTGTGTCAAGTTGGCCTGGTGGCCACTCCAACGGTCCGTGCTCCCTGTCCAGCCCGTACCCCCGATGCGAGCCGCGGGCTGGGGTGGCCGGTGACCATGTCAGCCGCTGTTGACGCCCTCGTAGCCCATGTCGAGCACATCTCCGACCTTCTTGCCGTCCTCGACGGGCAGGACCCTCCTCCACCGGAGCCGGACGGCCGCATCGCCGGACCGCCCATGACCGGCTCGATCCCCATGACGGCGCCTGTCGCCACGCTTGTTCAAGCCCTCAGCTCGGGCAACTGCACGTTGGACCACCTGGTCCACGTCCTCGCCACCCAGTTGGCCACCATGTCAGCCGACCTGCCCGGCCCACCCGATCGAGCCCCGATCAGCCCTGACCGAAGCTAGATGAGCGCTTCCTCGAGCCACTGCTTCAACTGACGTTCGGGAGCGGCACCCGTTTGGCGAGACAGAACCTTCTCTCCCCAAATGACCAGGAGGGTCGGGATGGCCTGCACCCCGAATTGACCGGCGACCCGACGTGATTCGTCCACGTTGATCTTGACCAGCTTGACCTGGCCGGCCAGTTCGCCGGCCAAATGCTCGAGCGAGGGGCTCACCGTTCGGCACGGACCGCACCAAGGGGCCCAGAAGTCGACCAGCACGGGGATGGCTGACGCCGTGACCACGTCGGCGAACGTCTCGTCGCCGGATTCGGCCATCCAGGGAAGTAATGATTTGCAATTCCCACACCTGGGCAGGCCGGACGCAGACCACGGGACTCGGTTGTTCTTCCCACAGGTGGTGCAGCGAACCACGGTCGAGCCCGAGGAGCTCACGCCGCCTCGCCCTCGACGTCCGGAGCCCCGACAACGACGGTTAGGCCCCCATCGCCGTAGTCGATCCGCACCTCCCCGCCCTCCACCGGATCTGCTCCCAGGAGTGCCCGGGCCACCTGGGTCTCGACCTGATGGGCGATGAACCGCCGCAGCGGCCGAGCCCCGTAGACCGGGTCGAATCCTTCCTGGGCTATGACGTGCCGAGCGGTTTCGCTCACCGTCAGGTTCAGGCGGCGCTCGGCCAGACGCCGGCGGAGGTCGTCCAACATCAGCTCAACGATCCTCTCGATCTCTGAAAGGGTGAGCGCCTTGAAGAGGACGACCTCATCCAGCCGGTTGAGGAACTCGGGTCTGAACCGGCGCCCCAGCTCGCCCATGACCAGGTCGCGAGCATCGGGCTTGATCTCGCCGGAATCACTGACCCCTTCCAATAGGTACTCGGATCCGATGTTCGAGGTCATGACCAGCACCGTGTTGCGGAAGTCGACCGTTCGACCCTTGCCGTCGGTCAATCGACCATCGTCGAGCACCTGCAAGAGGGTGTTGAACACATCGGGGTGCGCCTTTTCGATCTCGTCGAACAGCACCACCGAATATGGCTTGCGCCGAACGGCCTCGCTCAGCTGGCCGCCTTCCTCGTAGCCGACATAGCCCGGTGGGGCACCGATCAGGCGGCTGACCGTGTGCCGCTCCTGGTACTCCGTCATATCGAGCCGGACCATGTTCTCTTCGGTGTCGAACAAGATGGAGGTCAAAGCCCTGGCCAACTCGGTTTTGCCCACCCCGGTCGGACCCAGGAAGATGAACGACCCCACCGGCCGAGAGGGATCGGCGATCCCGGCTCTCGACCGGACAATGGCGTCGGTGACGGCCTGGACCGCTTCGTCCTGACCGACCACCCGCTCGTGGAGGATGTGATCCAGGCGCAACAGCTTGTCCCGTTCGCTCTCCTCCAATCTGCT
>Ga0210400_10003272_pt1 | contig 14438 bp, 9 predicted proteins | sample IncBWH26MmetaG_FD_155456 | JGI IMG/M metagenome (GOLD analysis project Ga0210400, IMG submission 155456) | Forest soil microbial communities from Barre Woods Harvard Forest LTER site, Petersham, Massachusetts, United States - Inc-BW-H-26-M | ecosystem: Environmental > Terrestrial > Soil >...
CTCTGCTCGATCACCGTGCGCAGAACCACGCCCACATCGCTTGAAAGGCCGGAATGGTAGAGAGTTGGCGTCAGCTTTCCCGTGCCTCCGCAAGTGCGCATATTCATCCGGACAACATTCATCCCAGCGTCCCAGGCTTTGGTGGCATTGCCAATCACATATTGTGACAAACTTGAGCCTTCAAGCCCGTGGACGATAATCACTGTCGCTCTGCGCTCGTAGTCGGCGTGCCAGTGGCAATGGCACAAGACCTGGGTATCGGCATCAACTCGATACAGGCATTCTTCCGGCGTGGGGAGGTCGCTTTTGCGCCGAAGGAAGTTGCCCGCCAGAGTCATGGCGTGCCGATTGCGCAAATAACGGCGCGGGACAAACGGGTCGAATAGCGGGTTTGTTGGGTCTTCAGCCATGCTGCTGCGAACTCACTCACTCTCGAGCTCGTCTATAATAATGATGCTGTAGCAATTTTAACCGAGCGCCTCAATATGCCAATTTTTGAATACGTATGCCAGCAATGCAACCATCAGTTTGAAGCCATCGTGCTGGGCGCACAAAAGGCCGCCTGCCCCAAATGTGAGAGCAAAAGGCTACGTCAGCAGCTTTCCAGCTTTGCCGTCGGAGGCGAAAAGTCTGTCGAGGGCGCCGGTCCCAGCGCGTGCGGAAGCTGCGGCGACCCTCGCGGTCCCGGCGCTTGCTCCATGAATTAGAGCTTCGACCAGTTCAGCAACCCAATCGACAGGCGCATTGTCACAGGCGCGCTCAAGAAATCGTGTAAAATGGGTTTCTAGCCTTTTACGGTGGGTATAGTTCAGTGGCAGAACGCCAGACTGTGGCTCTGGATGTCGTGGGTTCGACCCCCACTACCCACCCCAATTTCTCTTTTTACATCCATTCTCTTATGTTTTCGCATGTCCAATCATGTCCGACAACAATGGGCATCTGATCGGAGTGCCTTACTTAGACCGCCCTTTGCCTCAGCGCCATTTGAAACAGAAATTGAGTCCCGTCAGAGGACATCGCAATTTGCTTAAATACTTTGTCCCAAAACGAAACTCACAAACATATTTGCAGCCTCACAACTTTTACAATTCTTAGGTTGACAGTATTTTCGGTTCTGGATTATCACGGTGCTTTACAATTCGATGTCGAGTGAATGAGAGATTGCATGCGGCGGCGCGATGTCTCAATTTTGGCGTAGCCTGATTTCCCCGGCTTGCTCCTCTTAGCATTTGCTCCGGTCCACTTCATGTGCCGGTTTGCACTTAGCCACTGAAAGACACTGTGGAGCCTGGGATGCCAGATGATTACCGAATTCGCAAGGTCCTGCAATCTGTTCAGGGCGACCCTTCAAAAACTGTTCTGGAGCTTGCGCGCCTGGTCAACCTCAGCGGATCGCGACTGGGCCATCTATTCCGAGTCCAGGTGGGCACTGATTTGGATAGTTTTCTCCGCGACGCTCGTCTTGAAAAAGCTGCGGAGCTCTTGCGCCAAACAGAACTGTCCATTAAAGAAATCGCTGCCAAAGTGGGCTATCATCACTCATCCAGCTTTGCTCGCAGCTTCGAGAAAAAATTTGATGTGCCGCCTGCGGAATACCGAAGAAGACATCGCGCTCTGATGGACCACGCCCTTTCAGCCCCTCGCCGTAGTGTGTATCACTAAGCGCCTGTCGGCCTCCGACGATTAGACGACTAGAAGAATCCAGTCTGATTGATTAGAAACATCTAACCAATCGAGCAGCTTTAGCGCCTATGGCTAACTAATAGCGGCTGGAGCTAAGCCATATTGGTTGACTCAGTTTTGTTGCTGCTGGCAGAATCGCGATCACATTGCCGAGTGACGTCCGCAGCCAGGGATTTCACGAAATGACGTTGGGTCGGCGAAGCGGGGTCAAACGCAGATCGAGCCCGCAAAAATCGAACCTGATTTCGACGGAAAGAATCGGATCGATTCAGCAAAACCACTTCTAGGCCAGGAATGAGGGAAGCAGTCTGCAACAGATTGCCGGCGGCGTGCCGTCGGTTCACACCAACCCATATTCGTCAGCGCGCTGGGGACGAAGTTTGGATGGTGAAGGGGCTTCCATGGGTGCGAATCAGTCTTCCGCCAAGAAGAACGGAGCTATAACCAGTTCGTTTAATCCGGAACTCATAAAAACAGCTGCAGGTAACGGAGCTGCCAAATGCCATGGCTTGGCTCCAAGTGCGCTGATCCCGGTAGTCGAGGATTGCCGCCTGCGCAAAGTGCTGCAAATGATTGCATCCGATTCACCGCGAAAGATCCAGGATTTGGCGATGGGATGCAATTTGAGTGAGTCACACCTGAAACACCTGTTCAAAGAATCTACCGGCCATGGGCTGGGACGGCTGCTGGCTGAGCAAAGAATGCAACGTGCGGCCAATTTGCTTGGACAAACCAATCTCAGCATCAAAGAGATTGCGTGGACCGTGGGCTATGAACATACGTCAAGCTTTACTCGTGCGTTTGAACGCCATTTCCACGAAGCGCCGCGATGCTTCCGGCAGCGGCAGGAACGCCAGAACGCAAGAAAAGAAGCGGTCTAACGGCCAATTTCGTCCGGCCACATAAACTGCGAAGCAATGGAACACTGTGCCGCAGCAATTTCTCAGAGTGGAATTTCCTGCTCGTTTTTTTCACAAAGACCTGCAGCGTTCAGCCTGAACGCAATGATGACAATCGTTTTTAGGCGAGTTTTCTTAAAGCAAGTTTCGTCGCAGAGATCATCCGCATTTCTCGCTCGGATTCCAAAGCACCCGCACAAAATGCTAACAAAAAGACAATTCAGCTAACGCTTCACTGTTTGCGAGAAACGCAGAAGGAATAATCTATCGACTCTGGTGCAGGGCCGCTGCTGATGATGAAGATAAACCTCGCACCGGTATCCGCAAGTTTTTTGAAACATGGTTGTCAAGGCGGCTAAACGCAGAGGAGGCAAGTCATGTATTTCAACGTATTCGGCGAAAAAGTTTCCAAACGACGCTACAAAGAGATGTGTGAGGCCGCCAAGAACCGGCGCGAACTGATCGCCGCCGGGCTCACCAGCCGGCGCGACCTCTTTAAGATGGGGCTGTTGACCGCAGGCGGCATGTTGGTAGCCAAGAGCGGCTTGAGCGCGCGGGCGCAAACTGCTCCCGCCCCAGGGGCACCGGGTTCGAACACGAAAACGAACCAGCCCGCAAGTTCAGCGGCAAATCAGAGCCCCGGCACGAACCAGAACTGCGTGCCCGGTAACCAGACGGCCAGTCCCAAGACCAGGGCATTTATCCAGCCGCTGCCGATCATGCCGCTTGCAAAAACGGTTGCATCGCTGACGCCCACGCCGACAGAAGACCCGAACACGGCGGCGGGAGAAGTTCGTGCCGCTCCCTTCCAGGCGCCTCTGATCGACGCCACGCGGTTCCCGGTGGTTCCTGCCACGCTTTATCAATTTAACCAGAGGCAGTTCACCACCAGTTTTTCTCCTGACCTGCCCAACCAGACCATCTGGGGGTTCGACGACGGCACTGGCACGCGCAGCCCTGGCCCCACATATCAAGCCTTCTATGGCAAGCCGCAGCTCACTCGCAACATCAATTCGCTGCCCTCTATTACGCAGAGCAACAATACAGGGTTTGGCATGGCCTCGGTGTCCACGCACCTGCACAACGGCCACACGCCTTCGGAAAGTGACGGCAACCCGTGCGACTTCTATCCCGCCGGACACTTTTGCGACCAGTACTATCCCAACGTGTTGGCCGGCTTCAATTCCACCAACGCGCCCAACGGCGATATCAACGAGTCGCTGAGCACGCTGTGGTACCACGATCACCGCATCGACTTCACTTCGCAGAATACATACAAGGGTCTGGCTGGGTTCTATTGCCTGTTCAACCAGTCTGATACCGGCGATGAAACCACCGGCTTCCGTCTCCCCAGCTTCCCGCAGTTCGATATTCCGCTGATGTTCAACGACAAGGTATTCGATCCGCAGACCGGCGAGTTGGTGTTCGATCTATTCAATCTGGATGGAATCCTGGGCGACAAGTTCCTGGTGAACGGCGTGATCCAACCGTTCCTGCAGGTGTCGCCTCGTCGTTACCGCTTCCGCCTGCTGGATACCGGTCCATCCCGCTTCTACGAGTTCTTCCTGACCGGTAATGTGGGAGGAACCGGTTCGCCAACGACCAATCCATTTTTCCTGATCGGCACGGACGGTAATCTCATTCCAGCTCCTGTCCAGGTCCAAAGCGTGCGCATTGGTCCCGCCGAGCGCGTGGACGTGATCATCGACTTCACGAACTTGGCCGGCCAGACGCTTTATCTGGAGAACCGCCTGAACCAGATCAACGGCCAGGGCCCGGTAGCCGTGGATAGTCAACTCTTCGCCCAAAACGAGCCCGTCAACACGGAGTGCACCCAGGTTCTGGCCAGTACTATCCCCGCAGTAAGGGCGGCCGGCGCAGGCGACCTGATTTTGCAGTTCCAGGTGACTGGACCCAAGGTCGCAGACCACAGCCTGCCACCCAGCAAGCAGAAGTTCTATTCGCTGCCGACGACAACGGACACGCCAAGAATCGTCCGGACCTTCAAGTTTGATCGCTTGAATGGACAGTGGTCGATCAACGGTCAGTTCATGGATTGCAACACCTTCCGCTTCACGGTGCAGCAGAACAGCGTCGAGCACTGGCTCCTGACCAACCTTACAGGTGATTGGACGCACCCCGTCCATATTCATCTGGAGGAACACCGAATATTGAACCGAAACCGGGTAGCGCCCACCGTACCCGCGGACAAAGGTCGCAAAGACGTGACCCAGTTACATCCCAACGAGCGGGTGGAGCTGTTCTTCCGCTTCCGCGATTGGCTGGGCAAGTATCCCATCCACTGCCATAACGTGGTGCATGAGGACCACGCCATGATGGCGCTGTGGCACGTCCAGCCGACCGGCGACAACGTGCAGGTGCCGTAGCGAACTCAAGAAACTGCGCCCCGCGCAAGAGTCTCGCGTGGGGCGCGGAAGGAGATGGAAATCATGCCTGACATTTCAAGACGAAAGTTCGTGAGCCTGGCCGCAGCTGCGCCGTTGGCCGCTGGTCTGCCCCTCGGCACCGCCTTCGGCTCAACTCCTGCTGCTCCTTCGGAGCTGACCCTATCAGAGAGAGCGCGCCTGAGGATCCAAAAGCAGCACTTGCCCAACCTTCCCCTGATCAGCCATGAAGGCAAGCGCGTGCTCTTCTATGACGACCTGATCAAGAACAAGTCGGTGACACTCAACTTCTTTTTCGCCAATTGCGACGAAATTTGTCCGTTGGTCACCGCTAATCTGGCCCGTGTACAGAACCTGCTGGGAGACCAGGTTGGCCGCGACATCCATATGTATTCCTTCACCTTGAAACCCGAAGAGGACACGGTGCAGGTAATCAGGGAATACCGGAAGAAGTATGGGGCCCGGCCAGGCTGGACTTTTTTTACTGCCAAACCCCAGGACATGGAGACGCTGCGCAGGGCAATCGGCTTCTCTTATCCGGACCCGGCCATCGACAAAGACAAGACACAGCACATCGGAAACGTTCGCTACGGCAATGAACCGCTGATGTTGTGGTCAGCTTGTCCCGGCATGGCACAGCCTAAATGGATCGCCGAAACGTTTGAGTGGATGGTTCACCCTGAGCAACCCCGAGTGCAGCCATCCTGAAGCTTGTCTCGGAACCGTTAGTTGTTAAACGCGTTTTTCATTCCGGGGTTCGCGGTGGGCGCGGCCCAAGGAGGATAGAGTTGTGAAGACCTTAGTGAAAAGCATTCTCGCATGTGTTGTTGTGATGATGGCGGCAGGACTTGCGTCCGCCCAGACCTTTACCCATATCAACCCTCCGCCGTGCGATTTCAGTGACCAGTTCTATGCGGACAATGGAATCACCTCGACCGCGGGTGCTGAATTGAACACTGAACCCGACGGACGTTTCGGCACGTTCCGGCAGTTCGGTCCGCCGGCAACCGGCACTCAGGCAAACTGGGTGGCTGACACGACGGATTGCAGCGCCACCGATCCGGACCGTCGCAATTTCCGCATTCTGGCCACCACCGGCGGCAACGCAGACGATGGCAACAGTCCGTTCAGCTGCGCTGATCAAGGCGGCGCTTTTGCAGTCCCCCAGTGCGCGGGACAGTCGTCTGGTATACCGGAAACCCTGGAATTCATCTCCATCCTGGACTTCATACACAGCCAGAATGCCTTTGAAAGCAGCTACTCGCGCACGGTTGGCGCGATTAACGGCGGTCTGGACGGGGTCCAGCAGAATGCTGGTGAAACCATTTCGCTCACCCCAGGCACGGACCCGGCTGGGAACACGACGGGCCTCAATCCGCGCGGGATCAGCATGCTGCAGATCGTCGGCCATTTCGAAGCCTACGCGTCGATCAACCAGAAACGCGCAGATGGAACCTTCGCTTTAAACCCCTGCGCGGCGGACATGCAAAGCCCGCTGGCGCCGACCACGCCGTGCTTTAGTGTGGCCGATACCAAAGACGCGAACGGCAATACGATTTCCGACGTTGCCACGCCGAATCTGCGGCAGAATTGGAGGTTCGCCACCAACCGCAATGCCATGGACGGCAGCGATGGCAACTGCATCAACAACACCGACCAGAATTGCAAACACAAAGTGTACAGCGACAGCCCATACGGCTATTTCTGTGACGATCTACTGGGCATGTGGATCATTACTTACTTCTGGTTTACACAACCTCCCAATACCACCAATGCGACCTGTAAGACGGTATTCCAGAACATTGGTAACGCAAACGGCTTCACTTCGGATGGATATCCCGTTATCTTGACGGCCCATGAACTCAATGACGAACTTGAGGCCAATGGCTGCGGAGCTGAAGGCCAGGAGAATACGAGTGGCACAGATGGAGGCGCGGCATGGCTTGTCTGTCCGGCGATTCCCGATCCCCGTAATGGCGCCATCGCCTCAGACGCGTTCCTGGACGTGACGACGCATAACAGCTTGCTGGATTCGTTCGTCTCGAACAATTTCAGCTGCTTGAAGACCACGGGTAAGTTCTGTTTTGAGAGCTCTGTGGAGTAACTTCTGTTGGAACAAAAACGTTGTACTTCGTTTCACCGCCCCTGGCTGGCACGTTCAGCCAGGGGTGCACCTTCTAATACTGTTCGATGAACTGTTCGTCGGCAAACAAGGGTACCCTCAATGACCAGGAGCACAGGCGCTAAAGCCTCTCGTCGAGATTTTCTGAAGTTGGCGGCTGGCGCCGCCGCCTTCGGCCCCTTCTTCCTTTTTCCGGAGTGCGCTCTCGCCAGCCAGAAGACGCTCAAGATCGCCAAATGGGCCCACTTTCTGCCTGAGTTTGATCAGTGGTTTGTAAACGTGCTGGCCAAAGACTGGGGCAGGCAGAACGATACCAACGTCACCGTTGACATTATTCCCGTGGAGCAGATTCGCGACCGCGCCTTTGCTGAGGTTAAGGCCGGTAAAGGACACGACCTGTTCATCTTTCCCTGGCCGCCGGCAGAATTTTGCCAGCACACGATCGATCACGGCGAAATCTATCAGGCTGTGGCGTCTCGCGTCGGGGCCATTCAGCAGATCGCCCATCGATCGACATTCAATTTCCAAACCAAAACATATTTCGGTTTCGCCGATTTCTGGGTTCCTTCTCCGCTGCACTTCTTTCAGGATTACTGGGGCCCCATTGGCATGCCCATGGGCCCGGTGCACTACGGCGGCCTGCTGGGCGGCGCAAAACAAATACGCGAGCAGTTCGGCGTGCCTTGCGGGCTGGCCTTCTCTCCCACGCTGGAAGGCAACGTTACGCTGCACACCATTCTGTACGCTTTCCGAGCCTGGATATTCGATGGATACGGAGGAGTGGTTTTTAATAAGAACGTGTTTGCGACTACCGCCCTCAAGTACATTCAGTCTTTGTATCAGCAGGCAGGAACTCCCGAGCAACTCACCTGGAGTTCGACGGGCAATGTACGCGCCATGCTGGCCCGCAAGACTTCCTGCAGCATCAACGGCATAAGTCTCCTGCGAACGGCGGAGAAAGAAAGTGCAGACGCGGCCAAACAAATAAGGCTGCAACCTCCTCTGATCGGCAGGAACGGGGTGGGAATAACTGCGCTGCCGCATGTTACCAACTGTTCGTCGATCTGGAACTTTGCCCAAAATCAGGACGGAGCCAAGAAGTTTGCGGGCTATCTGATTGACAGTTCCAGGACCGGTTATGAGCAGTCAAAGGGCTGTAATTTTCCTATCTACCCCAAAACGCTTCCAGATTTCGTCCTGAGGATTCAAAAGGATCCAGCGGCCGATCCTCCATACAAGTACGCACCTCTGCAGGATGCGCTGCACTGGACACCGAATCTTGGCGTGCCGGCAATGGCAAACCCGGCATTCATGGAAATTTTCAACAGCTCTGTGGTACCCAAAATGGTGGCCAGAGTCCTTAAAGGTGAACAGAGCGCGGAACATGCCGCCGCCACGGGAGCCGCAGAAATGCAGCGCATCGCCGAAAAGTGGAAACAGATCAGTGGATGATAGTGCGTCATCGGATGAAGTTAATGACGATTAAAAGCGAACGAAGGCAACGCGCGAAAGAATTGAGATGCTTTGGGAATTGACGATCCAGGAGGCACGTCTATGAGCAGGCAGAAGATCACGTCCATATTTCTGGCGATAGCCCTTGTAACATCCGTACTCGCTCTGCCGGCGGTTACTGTACTTCGCAAATCGCCCGAGTTCACCATTGCTGATTCCTCGGGCAGGACCACGCAGCTGTCCAGTTTCAAAGGCAAAGTGGTGGTCATGGAATTTCTTTTCGTCAAGTCCCAGCATTGCATGCGCGTGGCCGCAATGCTGAACAAACTGAACAGTGAACTGGGCCAGCGCGGCTTCCAGGCGGTTGGCATCGTCTTTGATCCGCCGAACGCTGAAGGCACCGGCGCGCAGCTTCTGCCTGCCGTGGTGGATTACTTCAAGCTCACCTACCCTCTGGGCTATGCGTCCAAGGACGACGTGGACAACTACCTGGGCCGTAACCCTAACGAGATTCTGAACATCCCGCAGGTTGTGGTCATTGACCGCGCCGGGATGATACGGGCTACCAGCGGCGGACGGGGCGGCGATCCGGCATTGGAAGATGAGAACTCCCTGCGCACCCTGATTCTCGGCCTGCTCAAGGAAATGCCTCCCGATTCCAAAACGAAATAGCTGGAATGCAAGCACCACTCATTCCCGTGCTTCGTTTCGTAATATGCGAATGTGTTCGCTATTCGCGAACATATGCTAACTGCGTCCCGCTATCTCTAAATACTTCGTTGGAAAAAGCTGGCATCTAACTAATGACGGGGTGGAGCTTTGTAACTGCCTTTCCGGTGCAGTAGCTCATAACAGGAGCATCATTCAGAAGAGGGACCACATACCCGAAGAAGAGGGACCACTATACCCGCATGGTCCCTTCTTTTTAACGGCACCATATTACACCGCCCTCGGTTGCCAATTCACCGGCCGAAGAGATTCAGAGCTGCTCGAAATCTGTCTATTTGCCTGCAAGTTAACGGTGTATACTTCTGCCAACTGCCCGGACGTGCCTTGATTTAAAAGTAGGCCCATGAAACCTGAGGACTCTAAGCGCATATCTGATGCACCTACGATTGGTGCCAGCAGGTCGCCTATGGAGGCGGCAGGCGCCAAACGCGCCATGAGTTCTACCGGCAACATTCTCGAAGTAGGCCAGGTACTGGGGGGCAGGTTTGAGATCCAGGAAATGCTCGGCATCGGCGGCATGGGCGCTGTTTACAAGGCCTATGACCGCGACATTGATCGAGTCATCGCCCTCAAGTGCATTCGTCCTGAACTGGCAAAGGACCCGGAAATTACGCAGCGCTTCACCCAGGAACTGCTGCTCGCCCGCCAGATTGCCCATAAAAACATAATCCGCATTTTTGACGTGCGCGACTCCGGCGGCTTGAAGTTCATCACGATGGAGTACGTTGAGGGGCAGGACCTTGGCAGCCTGGTCGAGTCCAAGGGCAAGCTTACGGTCGCCGAATCCGTGGCGATCGTGATGCAGATTTGCAGCGGCCTGGCCTGCGCCCATGCCGAAGGGGTGGTCCATCGTGACCTGAAGCCCAGCAACATCATGGTGGATCCGCAGGGTCGCGTGGTGGTGATGGATTTCGGTCTGGCCCGCGCCGATCATATCGGGCAGATGACACAGACCGGCGCTGTGATGGGCACGTATCAATATATGTCGCCGGAGCAGGCCAAAGGCACCAAGGCCGATGCGCGCTCTGACATTTTTACCGTCGGAATCATTCTTTATGAACTGCTCACCGGCAAAACGCCGTATTCCGCTGATAGCGCGCTGGCCAGCCTGCTGAAGCGCACGCAGGAAGCGGCTGTGCCGGCTTCCCAGATCGATCCCGCGGTTCCCCGCCCTTTAAGCGCTATTGTCGCCAGATGCCTGGAGCGCGATGTTGCCAAACGGTATCAGACTGCCGACGATCTATTGAACGACCTGAAAGCCTTTAATGGCGGCAGCACTATTTCTCCGTTGTCGCCACGAATTTCGCAGAAAATCTTTTTGCTCGTAGCCAGCTTCGTCCTGGCCGGGCTGATAACCATTGCCGGAATTGTGAGGTGGTCGAGTACCGGCGGAGGCGGCGCCGCAACCGTCGCCCATCCGACCGTGAAAGTATTGCTGGCTGATTTCCAGAACAACACATCTGATTCGGTATTCGATGGCACTCTGGAATCAAGCTTTGCCCTGGCCATGGAGGGTGCGCCCTTCATCAGCGCTTACAACCGCACTCAGGCTCGCAAGACGCTTACCACGATTGACCCGGCGGCGGCAAACATACTGAATGAAGCCGGCGCCAGCCTGGTCGCGCTCCGCGAAGGCGTAAACGTGGTGATCACCGGCGCGGTGGAGAAGCTGGGCAGCGGATATAAAATTTCCTGCAAAGCGGTGGACCCGGTAAGTTCAAAGACGCTGGGCTCGGCCGAAACTGAAACCAACGCAAAGTCGGGTGTGCTCCAGGCTGTGGCCCAGTTGGCCGACAAGATGCGCCGCCTGCTCGGCGACACTACGCCTGAATCCTCCCGGCTTCAGCAGCAGGAAACTGTGACTTCAAGTTCGCTTGAGGCGGTCCATGAATATGCCGTTGCGCAGGACCTCCAGTTTTCCGGCAAGTGGGAAGAAGCTCTGCCGCATTACTCCAAGGCGGTCGAACTTGACCCGAATATGGGCCGCGCTTATGCCGGCATGGCGGCGATGAGCGCGAACATGGGCCGCAAAGCCGACGCCGAAAAATATTATCAAACGGCCATGGCGCATATTGATCGCATGAGCGACCGGGAAAAGTACCGCACGCGCGGCGGATACTATTTGATGACGCGGCAGCCGGACAAAGCAATTCAGGAATTCAACGCGCTGGTGGAGCAATATCCGGCCGATGCCGCCGGTCCCACGAACCTTGCGCTCTCTTATTTCTTTACGCGCGACATGCAGAAGGCCATGGAACAGGGCAGGCACTCCGTGGATCTTTCTCCCAAGGCCGTGCTGCAGCGCACGAATCTGGCTCTTTACTCCATTTATGCCGGCGATTACGCGTCGGGGGCGAAGGCGGCGCAGGAAGTGTTGAGCGCGAATCCAAATTCCGCTGACGCACTTGGCGCGCTGGCCATAGCCCAGACCGGTGAAGGAGATTTCAGCAGCGCCACCGCGACGTATAAGAAGCTGGAAGTGCTGAGTCCGCGCGGTGCGTCGATGGCGAACATTGGACTGGCGGATATCTCGGAGTTGCAGGGACGCAATAACGAAGCTCTGACTTCGCTTGAAAAAGGCATTGCGGCTGATCTTGCAGCAAAAGAATCTGCCAGCGCGGCAGCCAAGACCATCGCGTTGGGGCAGGCTTATCTTTCGCAGGGAAACAAAAAGAAGGCGCTGAACGCGGCGGATAGCGCCGTTAAGCTCGACCCTCAACCCAACATCCTTATGGCCGCGGGCGAGCTTTACGTGAATGCCGGAGATCCCGTGCGGGCGGCAAAACTGGTTACACAACTATCAGCCCGGATTGAACCCGAACCTCAGATCTATGGTGCGTTGCTTCAGGGGGCCATTTCCCTGAGCCGGGGCCAGAGGATGGAAGCCATTCAGTCTTTCGAGAAAGCGCAAAAGATTTCCAACAGCTGGCTGGGGCATTTTTATCTGGGCAAGGCTTACCTTCAGAACGGATCTTTTACTGAGGCTGATTCGGAGTTTGAGCTGTGCCTGAAGCGCAGGGGCGAAGCCAGCGCGGTGTTTCTGGACGACGTGCCCACATTCCGTTTGGTTCCACCGGTCTATTATTTTCTGGCGCGCGCGCAGGAGGGACTGAAGAGTCCTTCGGCGGCGGAAACGTACCGCACATTTCTGAAGATGCAGCCGAGCGGCAGCGGCGAGCTGATTACAGACGCCCGCCGCCGCCTGGAAGGCCGCTAAGAACTTCTACTCTCCGGCAACGCTCATTCCCCTTCTCTAACGAATACTGAAAGGATTAGAAAGCGCCGTTCCGGCTCCCGCCAGATTGGTTGTTGCCTTCAGCACGTAACCGATCCCGGTCTTGTTGAGAGAGTTGCTGGCAAAAATCGCGATACCGTTATTGCCGGTAGTCGCCACCGTAGTTCCGCTCAATACCGCTCCGCCCGGATTTATTGCAATACTCAGCGTGACCGTAACTCCGGAAACTCCTTTGCCCTGGGCATCCACTACCAGCACTTTGATTGAGGGAGTGATCTGCTTGTTGGGTGACGAGTCACTGGGCTGAACGTAGAAACTTACGGTGTAAAGCGAAGCCACCGTGATGCTGAAGGACTTCGTCGCGATTTGCTGTGGCCCGCCTGCGTCGGCGACCCGTACGGTGAATGAGAACGTGCCGACGGCCGTCGGGGTTCCACTCAGCACTCCCGCAGCGCTCAAAGCAAGCCCGGTCGGTAATGGACCGGAACCCGCAGCCAACGACCAGACATAGGGAGAGATTCCGCCGCTGGCCGCGAACGTCTGGCTATAGGCCACACCATATTTCGCTCCGGGCAAGCTGGCAGTGGTGATAACCAGCGGAGCAGCAATGCGGATGCTGAGAATGTGCGTCTTCGTCTGCTGTGGTGTTCCTGTGTCCTGCACTTGAACGGTGAAGCTTGTGCCGGGGGTGACCGCCGTGGGAGTGCCGCTGATCACGCCGGACGCGCTCAGCGACAGACCCGCGGGCAGCGTTCCGCTGCTGAGACTCCAGTTGTAATTTGCGTCGCCACCGGTTGCGGACAAAGTTTGCGTGTATGGAGACCCGACCACGCCATCAGCCAGCGATGTAGTAGTAATGATCAGCGGTTGCGCGATGGTGATGCTCACGTTCCGGAAGGCCACGCTTGGAGTTGGCGCAGAAGTATCCGTAAGAGAGACAGAAAAGCTGAAAAGACCTGAGGCTGTCGGCGTACCAGAAATAACTCCAGTAAGACTGTCCAGGGTGAGTCCCGGAGGCAGGCCTCCAGAGATCACGGCCCAGGTCAGAGGCGCATTTCCACCAAAAGAATTCAGAGTTGTGGAATAAGTCACTCCGGAAATTCCCGAAGGCAGCGGACCATTGGAAGTGGTGATGGCGAGCGTAGCCGGCGCGCCGCCTCCGGTGTTGGCCGCATGCGAGACGACCACAGGGGTGATGTTGTTCAGAATGTCCTGTAGTGCCGCTGCGCTGCCGACATTGGAACGCAAAGTCACGATGCCGGTCTCCCCCGGACGCAGGTTCAGCGTGGCATTCTTGGTGCTGGAGTTGGGAAGTTCCGGATCCCCGAGTTGGGCTGCGCCTTCAATTACCGGATCTGGAACGCTCACCAGCACAACGTTCTGCACATTCGGAGTGAGCTGGCAGTTCTGTGAGCCCGGCGTCGCGTACAACTTGCTCAGGATCAATTGCAGGCTGGAGCCTGCAGGCTGCGTGCCAAAAAGCTTTATGGCGTACGATCCCACGGTGTTGCCATTGTTGACGACGGTGTAGCTGGCGTCGGTCACTGTCTGGTTGGCAATGGCCGGGTTCGCAATCGCCGGATTGGCGATGGCTGGATTTGCAATCGCCGGGTTCGCGATGGCCGGGTTCAACGCTGCAACAATGGCCGGGTTGGCAATTGCCGGATTAGCGATTGCAGGATTGGCGATAGCTGGGTTCGCAATGGCCGGATTTGCGATCGCTGGGTTTGCAATCGCCGGGTTCGCGATGGCTGGGTTATAAACTTCTGCGTTGGCGATGGCCGGATTTGCAATCGCCGGATTATCAGGATCGATGATCGCCGGCGCGGTGGGATCGGGGTTCAAGGTGACGCTGGCCTGCAAGCCATTGCTCACAAACGTTCCGCCGGGTGCCGTGATTTCCTGCACCGTCA